>Ga0302250_1000292_pt1 | contig 55735 bp, 55 predicted proteins | sample AAG_RA_Asp_MG_FD_193536 | JGI IMG/M metagenome (GOLD analysis project Ga0302250, IMG submission 193536) | Enriched activated sludge microbial communities from anaerobic digester in WTTP, New Holstein, Wisconsin, United States - AAG_RA_Asp | ecosystem: Engineered > Bioreactor > Anaerobic >...
TTCCTCATCGGGAAACTGTTTGCGAAACTCTTGAATATTCATAATATGCCCTCCTTATGAGAGCATGTTACAACAGGCATATGACAGATTAAGTCATCATAGCCTTTTTATTGGTGATAGTTCCGTTTTCTTTTGATACAGATATCTTTAATATTATTGTAAGCTTTTGGGTCACTCAGTATTTTATATGTTTGTTCTTCTGGTTCCAGTTCAATTGCTGTTTTTTCATCGCTTAAGGCTTTGTCTACGTAGCTCTTTTCGCATGTTACCAAATACTTGATAGTGTATGCACGTGATCTGAATGAATAATTTTTTGAAATCTGAGCGCCTTTCGGAGCAAGTTGAAACGCCTTATTTAAATCGTCTATGGCTTCATCAACAAAAATGGGAGTAAAAGGTGGGGCCTCTGTAGAAGGTCTTAGAATGTACGCATTTAGCTGTGTGTACAATGCCCCTCTTAAGTGATAATTGAGCCAGTTGTTAGGATTAATTGAGTTCGATAGATTCAAGTATTTTAGGGCATTATCGAAGTCAGCCTGCTTATGATGTGTTTTATATTTTCTATAATATATTTGTCCTAGTAAATGATTTACCGAAGGATCAGGTCGGTTTTTTTGAGAAAACATCTCGTTAACTTTCTGATAATACTCTATTGCCTTGTCATAATCTTGCAGCCGCTCATACAAATATCCATTCGCTATGTAGGACAAGTATAATTCTTCTGGTTGAAGCGCATTTTGAATCGATTTTTTGCAATCTAACATGGCAGACTTGAACTCATTCCTGTTACCAAGCAAGATACAACGCAATGAGTATCCCTTTGAGATGTCGGGACGCAGAGCAATTGCCTGATTGCATATTTCAAGCGACTTATCTTGATTTTTAGAAATTTCTACCTGACCTATCAATTTGTCGTAATCTTCTTTCTTAGTCGTAAAGCCAGTTGCCAAGCAGAGCAAAAGCATTAACAAAATTGTCTTCAAAGCCCAAATTGGTGGAAAATTTGGCATGCACCCTAGATTAATGCTGTCACCAATACCTGAATCACTTTTGCTCGCTTCTTTTTCTGTCATTACCCCGCCCTTCTGATTCCATTCTCATAAACCAATTGATTGCACGATTTTGCATTATGGTCCTCACATTGTCAAACGGTATGATGATTTTTTAATTGCAGTATTTTAGTGTTCTGCTTTGGCGGGAGTTTTGCCCCGGCCAGCAAAACCGACCGGGAGTGGAGTGATAAACAATTGTGGCGATTCTATTGGTCTTGAGTCATGTTTCGATAAGGGACAGTACCTTTGAAATTACTGGTCCCGGGTCTCCGATCCCGCTTTTACCCCATGCTTTTCATTGATAACCTTGATCTGTTCGGCAATCTGCTCGGCGATCTTGGCGGCGGTGCCTTTCACGTCCTTTTCCATTGATTTCTTGTTCATCATAAACCCGGCGGCGGCCATGTAGGGGTTAAAGCTGATGACGGCGCCCGGCATGCTGCCGCTGCTCTTGTCGGTGTCAAAACTGTAGAACGGTTTGAGTTCTTTTTCGGAAAGGTCGCTCACATTCAGGCAAAGCTGCATGTGGGTGGCGCCTGAGCCGAAACCGATAACCGTGCGGCGTATAATGTCCCCCTGATCCACTTCCGTAAAGACCCCTCTCAGCATCCAGCCGCTTGTGGGGAAGGCCTCACCGTCATAGACACGCCTGGCTGGCACCCCTTTGCTGTTGAGATTATCGACAATGGCGGTGGACATCATATCCACGAGTTTTCGGGCCAGTACAGCTGGGTCATCGTCTGCGTAGCGCTTGTGATGCAGCAGCCTGCCCATCAGGCGGTGGCGGTGTTTGGAGCGTTCATCGCCCTTGATGCTAGCCACTTCCAGATCAAAATCGCTGACATAGACCATGGCGGGGCTGGTGGCTGGAAAATGCCTGATCCGGCCTTCTTTGCTGACCTGGGCCGCGCCCAGCATCTCCTTGGTGGTGGCGCAGCCGCTAAGCAAGAACAGGGCGGCTATCAGTATCAAACAGGTTCTCATGGTTTTCTCCCTTATGCCGTCAGGGTTTTGGAGCTGGTTTGGTTCTTCTGCGCGGTTTGCCGGCTTTCTGGGGCTTGGCGGTTTGTCCGGCATCAACTTTAACCCTTGGCTGGCGATTGCCCATTTCATGGGGGTGGCGTTTGAATTCCTCATCTTTCTTGGGGGCCGGCACATTGTAATCAAAATCCGGCAGCAGTTTGCGCTCGATCTGTTTGCCCAGCAGCTTTTCCAGCGCCCTGATGTTGGAGTTGTCATCAGGGGTTACAAATGTTATCGCTTCGCCCGTGCGTTCTGCGCGGCCGGTGCGTCCGATTCTGTGCACATAGAATTCGGTGGTTTCCGGCATGTCCAGATTCAGCACCAGCCCGATCAGCGAAACGTCGATCCCCCTGGCGGCGATATCCGTGGCCACCAGGATCTGGTAGCTGCCGTCCCTGAAGCCATCCATGGCTTCCTGGCGGCGGGTCTGGGAAAGATTGCCCTGCAATGAGGCTGCCTTGTAGCCCGCTTTGACGAGCAGTTCGCCGACCCTTTTGGCCCGGTGTTTTGTCCTGGTAAAGACAAGCACGGAGCCTTCGGTATGGGTTTCCAGTATCTTCATCAGCAGGGCTGTTTTCAGGTGCTGGGCAACGGGGTAGAGTGAGTGCTTGACCGTAGTGGCCGGCTTGATCTTGTCAATCTGGATGGTTACAGGTTGTTTCAGCATCTCTTCGGCAAGTTTGCGGATCTCATCCGGCATGGTTGCCGAAAACAGCAGCGTCTGCCTCTCTTTGGGCAGCTTTTGCAGGATTTTCTTGATGGTCGGCATAAATCCCATATCAAACATTTGGTCGGCCTCGTCAAGCACAAGCAACTCGATTTTGTCCAGGCTGGCCACGCCTTGCTGCATTAGGTCCAGCAGTCTCCCCGGGCAGGCTACGATGATCTCGGTGCCTTTTTTCAGGGCGGCAATCTGCGGGTTCTGGCCGACCCCGCCGTAAACCGTGGCGCTTTTGAGACCGCTCTGCCGGCCGAACAGCCGGAAGGAGGCTTCAATCTGCTCGGCCAGTTCCCGTGTGGGCGCAATGACAAGTGCGCGTGTTACATGGCGTTCTCCCTTGCTTAACCTGTTAAGAATCGGAAGCGCAAACGCCGCTGTCTTGCCGGTGCCGGTCTGGGCCAGGCCCAGTACATCGCGGCCTGCCATGATAACCGGTATGGCTTCTTTCTGAATCGGTGTCGGGTGCGAATAACCTGCTTCGCGTATGCCTGCTGCAACTGCGGGATGAAAATCAAAATGGGTAAATCCCATGTGTGCCTCTCAATTTCTGTGATTTGATGAAGATGGTGAGTGTGAATGCCCGCTCCGTATGGGGAGCGGGGGTGGTTTGTTTACAAGTTGGCCGGGATGTCAGTTGCGGGGCGCGGGGGTAATCCCTTACTGCTGGGCAATTTCCTGCGCTATCTTGCGGCTGAGCTGTTCAAGTGTGCGGCTGATCCCCGCTACAATGGCTTCATGTTTATCATCCTTGAGCGATTCCGTAAAGGATTCCATTCTGGTGGTCAGTTCCTTTTTATCCTTTGCGCTGAACAGCGTCCACTGAGCTTTCAATTGCACCTGCTTGCCCGGCGTGCAATCCAGCCTGAGTACACGCACTGACAGCAGGTAGTCCGGCCGGTCAGCGCGCGACCTGGGAAGTGTGAAAACCTTGTCGGAATCAAGCAACTGGGCCAGGTTTTCGGCCATGACCGTGGAGATGTTCTCGGAGAGCGAACCGGCCCAGCGGTGGAATTCTGATAGTTCAATGGTGTTGCTGCCGTCACGCGTGACGATCTGGGGACGTTCCAGGTAGTCGGGTATCTCTACCGGCGCTATGCTGAGGCTGATCGCCCTGCTCTTGGCGGCAGGCTGCATGGTCAGCGGCGTGATGGTGTAAAAGCGCGCTGATGGCGAAGAGCCAATGCATCCGGCTGTGAGGGCTGCTGCGGCAATTAACAGTATTGTCCTGAAAAGTCTGGTTGAAGTTGTCATGTCAGTCTCCTTTGCTGCCGCTTTTGCCGCTGATCAGCGCTTCCGGGTGGCGCTCCAGATAGTCGGAAAGGGTGCGCAGCGAACGGCTGGCGGCCGAAAGGTCGCGCAGGGTCTTGTTCATTTCGGTTACCAGACGGGAGTCCTCCGCATATGTCTGCATGGTCTCTTCCGATTGTTTCAGGGTCAGTCTGGCCGCCTCCAGCGAGTTTTTCATGGATGCCAGCAGTTCCTTCATGTCCCCCCTGACCGCGATCATTGTGTCCCGGCTTTCATTGAGGGCCTTGTCGGCAGATCCGGAGGTCTTGTTAATGCTTGCCGCCAGCGGGCCAATCTGGCTATTGATGTTTTTCACCAGGCTGCGGGTCTCCTGCATGGTGGCCTCGATGCTCTTGGTGGTTTTTTTGCCGTCAATTGAGTTTACCAGCTGGTTGACCGAGGCCAGAGTCTTGTTCAGATTGTTGACGATCTCTTTGAAAGGCAGGTTTTCAAAGGTCTTCTGGATCTCTTCCAGCGGTGCGGGGATACTGGGGATTTCCGGATTGCCGTTGGGGATGCCGGAGTAGACAGCCGGTTTTTCCGGATTGAATACAAGTGAGACCATCAACTGCCCGGTGACAAAACTTATGGACTGCAGCTGCGTCCTCAGCCCGGCCTCAACAGCGATCTTGATGGCTTGCGGGTCATCACGCAGATCCTTTCTGGCACCCTTGAATTTTTCGGGATCCAGGCTGAAGACTACCGGTATCCTCAGCTTCTGCGTGGTGGCATCGGCAATGATGCCGATCTCGTCCACCGAACCGACCTTGACGCCGTGGAAAGTGACCGGAGAGCCGATGCTCAGCCCTTTTACGGAGCTGTCGAAGTAGGTGATGTAGGTATGTTTCCTGGCAAATAATTTGCCGGAACCCATTACGACAATCCCGATAACCAGGACGGCGACTGCGCCGATCACAAATGCCCCGATGGCTGATTTGCTTACTTTAGTACTCATGTGCATCTCCACACTGCGTTGATAAGCGGATGGTTCATCTTTCACCCCGTGTCAGAAAACTGATGACCTTGGGATCGGTCGATGCCTGCAGCAGTTGCTTCGGAGCGCCGGCAGCGATCATTGTCTTGGTGTCCGCATCGAGGAAAACGGAGTTGCTGCCAATGGCGAAGATGCTGGCCAACTCATGGGTTACGACTACAACTGTTGTTCCCAGACTCTCGCTCAGCTCGATAATCAGATCATCCAGCAGGCGCGCGCTGACGGGATCCAGGCCGGCGGAGGGCTCGTCGAAAAACAGTAGGTCCGGGTCCAGCGCCATGGCTCGGGCCAGGCCGGCCCGTTTCTTCATGCCGCCGCTGATCTCGGCAGGATAGAAATCCTCAAAACCGCCCAGGCCGACCAGAGACAGTTTGAAGGATACCAGTTCGCGGATCTGTGCCGGCGGCAGGCTTGTGTACTGTTCCAGCGGCAAGGCCACGTTCTCGGCCAGTGTCATGGAACTCCACAACGCCCCGCTCTGGAAGAGGATGCCGAAACGGCGCTTGATCTTCTCCTGCTCCTCCTCCGGAGACTCCCAGTAGCTGGCGCCTTCATAGGTGATGCGGCCGCCGGCAGGCGCCTTGAGGCCGACCAGATGCTTGAGCAGGGTGCTCTTGCCGCAGCCGCTGCCGCCCATGATGATGAAGATGTCTCCGCGCTTTACGGAGAAACTGAGGTCCTGCATCAGCACGAAGCTACCGTAGGCCATTTTCAGGTCATGGACTTCGATGATGGCATTTTGGCTGTTTTTGCTAGGTATCTCGCACATATCATATGCCCATTATCTGGCAGGCCAGGGTGATGATGGCTGTTGCCACTACGATGCTGACGATACCGCTGACCACGGCCGAAGTGGCGGCATAGCCCACAGCCGAGGCGCTGCGTTCGCACTGCAGTCCGCGCAGGCAGCCGCAGACGGCCACCAGTATGCCAAAAACGAAGCTATGGAACAGCCCCACCAGGAAGTGTTCAGTTTGGAAGGTACTCTTTGTCTCGGCCAGATATTCTATCACACCGAGATCAAGCATGCCGATGCCGACGACCATGCCGCCCAGTATGCCCATCAGATCGGCATAGATGCAGAGCAGCGGCATCATCAGCATGAGAGCCAACATGCGCGGCAGCACCAGGAACTCGATCGGCGAAAAGCCTAGGGTTTCCAAGGCGTCGATCTCTTCATTGACCTGCATGGTGCCCAGCTGGGCGGCAAAGGCGGCCCCGGTGCGGCCGGACATGATGATGCCGGTCATGATGGCCCCCATAACGCGCACCATGCCGATACCGACCACATCGGCCACGTAAAGCTCTGCACCGAACAGCTTGAGCTGTATGGCCGACACAAAGGCCAGGATTATCCCCACCAGCAGGCTGATCAGCGAGACGATTGGCAGCGCCTGGGCGCCGGTCTCCTGAATAGTCAGCAGCAGGTCGATCCGCCTGAAGACAGCCTTGCCGCGCAGCAGTTTGAAAAAGGCGACGGTTATTTCGCCAATAAAGGCCAACACAGCCTGCATCCCGCTGAAATGCTCGAGAGCGGTATCGGCTACCCGTTCCAGAAATGGTGCCGTTACCGGGTCACGCGGTACTCCGTTTCTCTGGTTTTCAGGGGAGGCCAGCTCCAGCAGCTTGATTACGCCGGCGGGAAGGCCGGAAAGGTCAATCTCAATACTGCTTTTACGGCAGACGGCAAACAGCCTGGCCAGGCATGTCAGCAGGCTGCTGTCCCATTGCTGCAGCTGACTGGTGGAAAAAGAGATAGATTTGATAGCGGTCTGCTGTTCCAGCTCAGTCAGCAGGTTGGATGCTTCCTGACAGCTGTTGCCCAGTTTCCATACACCTGACAGGTTAATCAGCAGCTTGTCAGCGGCAACGATTTCTTTGCTCAGTTTACTTTGCATCACGCCCTGTCCGGTGCGTCAGTGGGATACAGCCGTACGGCGGCTGTTGGGGTGCTTATGTTTATTTACAATATATTACGGAAATACCAAGTAGTTTTATTGCTGCCGATTCAGTTTTTCCCATTCTTCGGATTGGACATAGCGTTCCAGTCGGTCCATCCCTTCGGCGATGTTTTCGTGCGAATTGGCGTAGGAAAATCTGATGAACCCTTTACCGCCGTCTCCGAAGTCGACGCCCGGGGTTACGCCCACATGGGCCTTTTCGAGGATATCGAAGGCCAGCCGGTATGAATCACGGCACAGGTGGCTGGCGTTGGCAAACACATAAAAGGCGCCGGTTGGTTCAACGGGGATGTGAAATCCGATTTCGCGCAGTCGTTTGATCATGAACAGTCGGCGCAGGTTGTAGGTTTCCCGCATCTGCACAATGTCGTTTTCGGCATGTTGCAGGGCGGCAATACCGGCAACCTGTGAGATCGAGTTGGCGGCGATGAAAAAGTTCTGCTGCAGTTTCTGGATGGGGCGGATAAATTCAGGCGGCACGATCAGGTACCCCAGGCGCAGGCCGGTCATGGCGTACATCTTGGAAAAACCATTGAGTACAAAGGCGCGGTCGCTGTATTCAAGGATGCTGTGTTCTTGCCCCGCATAGACCAGCCCGTGGTAGATCTCATCGGACACCACCCGTGGGCCGAGTCCTGCAATGGCCTGCATGTTGCTGTCTGATATGACTGTGCCGGTCGGATTGGCCGGTGAGTTGATCAGGATGGCCCTGGTTTTTTCGTTGATCAGCGGTTTGATCTGCTCGGGATGCATCTGGAAACCGTCATGTTCGGAAAGCAGAAGTTTTTTGCAGACGCCGCCCAGGAAATTGACGAAGTTGGGATAGCAGGCGTAATGCGGATCGGGCATGATCACTTCGTCACCGGTCTCCAGTATGGCTGAAAACAGGCTGAGCATGGCCGGCGAGGTGCCGGAGGATACAATCACCTGGTCCGGGTGGATGGTGACATTATAGCGACGCTGGTAATAGTCACAGATGGCCTCGCGCAACTCAACCATCCCCAGGCTGTGGGTGTAGTGCGTGTGTCCGTCCCTGACCGCCCGGCAAACCGCTTCTGCAACGCAGCCAGGCAGGTCGAAGTCCGGTTCGCCTACCTCCAGATGGATGACATGGGTCCCCTGATTTTCCATCTGTTTGGCCTTTTCAAGTACGTCCATGACAATGAAGGATGTCATGGCATTGAGTCGTTCTGATATCATGCAAGTCTGCTCCTTTATGTTGTCGGGCCGGTGATGACAGCGATATTCAGCATAACCGGGCTGTGTTGTGTTTCTAGCGGGGTATTGTTAAACAGCTGCATGAGTTATAAAAATACATAAATTCGCGCTTATGTGTACACAATGTGGTGTGACGCTGTTTTATTTTTGTGGTACAGGGTTGCAACATTGGTTCAAAAGTTATAAAAAGTATTGTAAAAATATGGGCTATTTTTCTGGTTGCCTACTTGTAAAGTTGAATGTTTATATTTATCAGTCGGTTGTCAAATAGGTGAAAACGGTATTACCAATCTGGATTTTGCCATGTGGGGTTTTTGTTGTTGTGGCATCCGCATTGCAAGTGTATAAATAGAACGTTATCTCAGTTTTACTGTTCTGCCGGAAAATGTGAGTTAGTTGACGTTGTGAACTTGTGTGCTAGTGATTTTGTGTAAAACGTTCAGCCGCTCTGGCCGGTTTGTGCCATTGTCGGCTGCAGTTTTTTTCTGGCTGAATTTACCATGTAATTTTTAATCTCATCAATTTAAAAGGAAGGACAGGTATGCAAATATTTACTTCATCCATAGGCAAGAAGATCGTCATGGCTGTTTCAGGCCTGAGCATGGTCAGCTTTGCCTGTATCCATTTGTTGGGAAATCTGACAATCTTCGGCGGTCTGGATGGCGGCATCAATGCCTATGCCCATCATTTGCACAGCATGCCCTGGCCAGTAATTGTAGCCTTCCGTGCCGGTCTGCTGTCGCTGTTCATGCTGCATGTATGTTTCGGCATCAGTCTGGCCATGGACAACAGTAGTGCCAGACAGCCCTATGCTATTAAGGCTGGCAGAAAAACCACTTTTGCCAGCGAAACCATGATCTGGACCGGTTTGCTGCTTCTGACTTTTATAGTTTTTCATCTGCTGCATTTTACCTTCCAGACAATCTCTCCGGCTACTGCCGCCAAAGCAAACCTTCTTGGTGTTGTGCCTGATGTACAAGGTATGCTCTATGCAGCATTTAAAGGCAGTGTGGTTACAGCGGTTTATGTGGCAGCGTTGGTGGTGCTGTTTCTGCATGTTTCTCATGGGTTCCAGAGCGTGTTTCAAACGTTGGGCCTGAACAACGGTAAATCCATGCCGGTTGTGCTGAAGGCCGGGACGTTTGTTGCCCTGGTTTTCCTGCTCGGTTTTGCTTCCATACCGCTGACAATCTTTTCCAATATATTGAAATAGGAGGTTGACGTGATACTTGATGGAAAATGTCCTACCGGACCTATTGAGCAGACCTGGGATAAGCATCGCTTTGATCTGAAGCTGGTGAACCCTGCCAATAAACGCAAATATAACATAATCGTGGTAGGTACCGGCTTGGCCGGCGCCTCCGCCGCAGCTACGCTGGGGGAACTCGGCTATAATGTCCAGGCCTTCTGCTATCAGGATTCTCCTCGCCGCGCCCATTCCATTGCCGCGCAGGGTGGGATCAATGCTGCCAAGAATTATCCCAATGACGGTGACTCAATCTATCGTCTGTTTTACGATACCATCAAGGGTGGGGATTTCCGCTCCCGCGAGGCCGATGTCTGGCGTCTTGCCCAGGTATCCAATAATATCATTGATCAGTGCGTTGCCCAGGGGATACCATTTGCCAGGGACTACGCTGGCTATCTGGACAACCGTTCATTCGGCGGCGCCCAGGTTTCGAGGACGTTCTATGCACGCGGACAGACTGGGCAGCAGCTGCTGCTGGGGGCATACTCGGCACTCTCCCGCCAGATACATCTTGGAACCGTCAAGATGTTTACACGCCGAGAGATGCTGGACCTTGTGGTTGTTGACGGCGTGGCCAAAGGCATTACCTGCCGCAACCTGATCAGCGGCGCAATAGAGTCCTATGCCGCAGATGCCGTATGCCTCTGCACCGGTGGCTATGTCAATGTGTTCTATCTTTCCACCAATGCCATGGGTTCATCGGTTACGGCAATCTGGAAGGCGCACAAAAAGGGAGCCTTTTTTGCCAACCCCTGTTATACCCAGATTCATCCTACCTGTATTCCCCAGGCCGGCGAGTATCAGTCCAAGCTGACCCTGATGTCTGAGTCGTTACGCAACGACGGTCGCTGTTGGGTGCCGAAAAAACAGGAAGACCTGGGCAAACGGCCGGATCAAATCCCGGAAGAGGATCGCGATTATTATCTGGAACGCAAGTATCCCTCATTCGGCAACCTGGCGCCGCGCGATATCTCTTCCCGCGCTGCCAAAGAGCAGTGTGACGACAATCGCGGCGTCGGACCCGGAGGTCGTGGCGTCTATCTGGATCTGGCTGATGCCATCAAGCGCCTTGGCGTTGATACCATCAGGGAGCGTTATGGTAACCTGATCGAAATGTATGAGCGCATTACCGGAGAAGATGCCTATTCTACCCCGATGCGCATATATCCTGCACCGCATTATGGCATGGGTGGCTTGTGGGTAGACTACAATATGATGAGCAACATCCCCGGCCTGTTTGTGCTGGGTGAGGCCAACTTCTCTGTTCACGGTGCCAACCGTCTGGGGGCCTCGGCCTTGATGCAGGGTTTGGCTGACGGCTATTTCATTATTCCAAACACGATCAGCGGTTATCTGGCCACAGTGAAACCTGGTGGTACCTCTACTGATCAGCTCGAGTTCAAGCAATCTGCTGAGGAAGTTCAGGGAGATATCAACAAGCTGCTTTCTATTAAAGGCAAGCGCACCGTAACTGACTTCATGCGTGAGATTGGCACACTGATGTGGAACAATGTGGGCATGGCGCGCAGCGAAGAAAGTCTGCAAGACGCATTGTCAAAAATCCCGGGAATACGTGAAGAGTTCTGGCAGAACGTCAATGTGCCGGGTAGCGGTGCAGACCTGAATCAGCAGTTGGAAAACGCAGGACGCACAGTTGACTTTATGGAGTTTGCAGAACTGCTTTGTCGTGATGCACTGCATCGCAAGGAGTCCTGCGGCGGGCATTTCCGTGTTGAGTATCAGTATGAAGACGGTGAGGCCAGACGTGACGATGAAAACTTCTGCTATTCTGCTGCATGGGAATATAAGGGCGATGACAAGTTCCCTGAAATGCATAAGGAACCCCTGGAGTTCAAAAATGTACATCTCGCCGTAAGGAGCTACAAATAATGAGCGATCACAAGACCATGACACTTAAACTGATCGTGTGGCGCCAGAAGGATGCCAACGATCCGGGCCGTTTTGAAACCTATACTGCAAAGAACATTACTGAACATCATTCATTTCTTGAGATGCTGGACTGTGTAAACGAAGAGCTGATTCTGGAAGGCAAGGAACCGATCGTCTTTGACCATGACTGTCGCGAAGGCATCTGCGGCATGTGCTCCCAGGTTATCAACGGTATGCCCCATGGCGGTCAGGAAAGGACTACTGTCTGCCAGTTGCACATGCGCCAGTTCAAGGATGGTGATACGATTTACATCGAACCCTGGCGGGCGCGTGCGTTCCCGATTGTCAAGGACCTGGTAGTAGACCGTTCCGCTTTGGACAAGATCATTCAGGCAGGTGGCTATACCTCTTGTCATACAGGTGGAGTGGCTGACGGTAATGCCATGCTGATTCCCAAGCCGGTAGCCGACGAATCCATGGATGCTGCTGAATGTATCGGCTGCGGTGCCTGCGTTGCCGGTTGTCCTAACGGTGCGGCTATGCTGTTCACCGGCGCCAAGGTTTCACAGCTGGCGTTGCTGCCGCAGGGCAAGGTAGAGGCGGCGGCCAGAGTCAAGGCGATGACCAAGGCCATGACCGATTGCGGGTTTGGTAATTGTTCCAACCATTACGAATGCCAGGCGGCATGTCCCAAAGGTGTGGATGTGAAGTTTATTGCCCGTATGAACAGGGAGTTTATCAAGGCCCAGTTCAGCTGAACCGTTTTTGTTGAGATCTTGTTATAATACTATTCAGGCAGCTTAAGGCTGCCTGTTTTTTTGGGTACTGAAATGGGATTTGATCTGGCAGATATCTGCATAAAGCTTGAAACTGCTGATGCAAAACGCTTCGAAGCGGCGTTTATGTCTGTGGGCAAGGCGTATGCATCTGCCTGCAGGGCGTTGGCATGCGTTGAGCGTTATGAAGATTGCACCGGATGCCCTTGCCGTTCAGGGTGCAAATGGGACACGGTCTTTGGTCAACAGTTCGACCATCAGCTTATCTCGACTAAAAAACGTTTTCAGAAACCGGCGCTCCCTTTTGCCTTTTCTGTTCACCAAGATGTGTCGCAAACCCCAGGAGGGAACTGTCTTGAACTGCGCCTGGTGGTTATCGGCAGGGGCATTACTGCCCTTGATATGCTGCTGCAAGGTCTTGTGGCGCTTTTGAAACAAGATGCAACACCGTTGCCAGAGATATCCATAAAAGCTATCTATTCACGGGATTTTCAAGGGTGTAAACATTACCTGCAGCCAGAGGGGGCGTTGATAGAACCAGGTCAGTTTGAATATGCACTGGTTTCTTCAGACTGGATTACTGATGTCTGGCCCAGTGACACAGACACTGTTTCTGTCACCCTTTGCTCGCCTTTGCAGCTTGTGGCGGACGGCAGGCCGGTCAGGCAGTTCAACTTTGGATTGTTTGCCCGTACTGTGATGCGCCGGGTTTCATCCCTGGCCTATTATTACGGTGATTACGAATTTGATGTCGATTACAGGCAGCTTTCTGCCCGATTGGATGACGTGATATGTGTGGGCGGGCAGTTTGATTATCTTTCGGTTGACAGACCATCCAGGTACACGGGTATGACCGGTTCCGGGGTGTTTAATGGACAGTTGTCGCGGATACTGCCGTTTCTGAGGCTGGGCAGTTATCTGAATGTTGGTAAGCTATGCTCGTTCGGGATGGGGCATTATCTGATAGACAGTGAATCTTCAAGTCAAGTGTAGCCCATAAAAAAAGGGGCTTCATAAGAAGCCCCGTATTGACTTGATATTATGTCTCTATATGCTGCTATTTCTGGGTCAGGACCTTGCGAATGTTGGCTTCCGCAGAACCGAGCTGGCATGTGCCGGAGACAGCAATGTTCAGGTAATGCGTCTTGGACTGGAACATCAACATATGATGTTTGGTGCCCTGAACAGTAGCCGAGACAAGTTCTCCAACTCCCAGCAGATTGCCAAGCTGGTTGGCAAACATGGAAAGGTAGAGGCCGTTGGCTGCATGCGTGGCACCTTCAAAACTGGCGTCATCTACAGGCACGCCTTCTTTGGTCTGAACCACGGCATATTCTACTTCCGGAACTGTTTTGAGTTTGGTATTGATGTCACTCATAGACTGGCTCCCTTTGCCGACATTAGAAGCTGTAAGGCGTTCTTTGGGTTCCTCCAGCCCCTGGTATTTTTCTTCATCTTGTAATCTGTGAGCTTCCAGCAATAGATAGGTCAAACTTTCGCTGATGGTGCGGCAGGTAGTGACAACTTTGGGGTCGGTCCTGAATTCGCCGTTTGGCCATTGCAGTATCTGGAAAAATGCGTCACGACCAGTCAAATCATCCACTTCTGTATGGATGAGATCCCCATCGCGGAAAAACATGATCCCCTTTTTGTTGTTGAATTCAACGGTGAGGCAGCCGGTGTAACGATTTAGATTTTTCAGCTGAAGTACATCTGAAAGGGACATGCCGTTAAGCGTCCCGCCAAATCCGTTTGTTGCAGTCTGGTTCAAAGCTTCTACTGTCATAATGCCTCCTCATACAAGGAACATATTCTTTATTAGCTTATATGATTATAAGTATAATCAGCTTTTAACGTTTCGCAACAAGTACTCTATAAAAACATGCAATTGCAATAAGATATAAAATAAACTGTGTTCAATTTCCAGTTATTTTTCAGTACGTTAATGTACTAAAAAAACGTTTTACAAATACTCTTATTCATTAGTTTGGTCAAGCAGTTTATTATTTGATTCAAAATTTACAGGCAATCCTATCAAAACAGGACAGTTACAGATACTTTTCCACCGCTGCAAAGTATTCATCCAACGTGTCATCAACAAAAAATCTTTGTGAAGCAGCAGGCAGCATCACAGCCCCCTTGTTAACTACAACGGTGGTGGCCGTGGTGTATCTGGGCAGCAGTGATGCGGGAGCAACGTTCAGCGAAGACCCCAGCACCAGCAGCAGATCACAGGAGGATACCAGATCGTTGGCCTCGCCGAAGGCGTTGACCGCTTCACCGAAAAAAACGATGTCCGGTTTGATGACACCGCCGCATTTTTGACAGAGCACAACCGGAGAGGCACTGCTGGTTTCAATCTGCTCGCACCACCAGTCATAATCCATGTCATGCAGCCTGCCGCGGCAGTTTCTGCAGGTGGCTGAACGGTAAGAGCCATGCAATTCCAGTACGTTTCGACTGCCGGCCAGTTGGTGCAGGATGTCGATGTTCTGCGTGATAATGGCGCTTAACATGTTCTTTTCTTCGAGGCGCGAAAGGAAATGGTGTGTGTAGGTAGGTTTTAACGTTTTCAGGGTGCCAGTGAAATCTTTGGAAAATTCATAGAAACAGGTGGGGTCGTTCTCAAACCAGTCCAGGCTGAATACCTTGTCCGGGTCATACTGTCTTGTGACATACATCCCCTTGGGGCCCCTGAAGTCCGGTATGCCTGCCGCAGTCGAGATGCCGGCGCCGGTCAGTGCTACCGTTGATTTGGATGATTTTATCAATTCTGCGCATTTTTCAGGATTAAGACTCATCTGTCGCCCCTCCATGAACAGCTGCCGTATCTATTTGCCGGTGATGGCGTTTTTGATTTCGCCGCTGGTCTTTTTAAAGCCTTCCTTGGTCTCCCTGACCGCTTTGCTGATATCTTCCTTGATCTCCCGGCCGGCCTTTTTGCCCCCTACTGCGGTTTCGTGCCCAATCTGCTTTGAGCCTTCTTTTATGTCCCGGGCTGTTTCCTTGAAGGCCTGCTTGGTTTCCCTGCCGGATTGTTTGATATCAGCAGCCAGGTTGTCTGCGTAACATAATGACGACAGCAGCAGGGTGATAAACACTGTGGTTGCTGTGTGCTTCAGTTTAGTCATATTTACCTCGGTAAATCGTGGGTCTCAATGTTTACATGTGCTCGATTTCTGAAAGCGGCAGCACCTTCAATCCATCGAGTTTCGGGGTAATCGCCGCCGTATCCAGTGGCATGTTAACCTCTGGCTCAATCAGTTTCATGCGGATCTGATCGTTGAGATGATTGCGGATATCTATTTCCGCAGCCAGAGGTACACCATTAATCAAGGCGTAATTGCCATAATAGACCTGATTGCCGTCAGTGGTTTGCTTGGCCGTGATCAGGCCGCTTTTCAGTGTGATTCTCTCCCGTATGCCGCTTTTGCCCATGCGCTCACGCTCGCCATCCGGGGTAGCGGGACCGGGCGGTTCTGAGTCCATTACCCAGCGCATCATGCGCCAGCCATGCATGCCGGCCTTGTCGGGAAGCTCTGCGATATTACCGACATAGGCAACCCCTTGGGACGGATAGATCAGGTAGAGCTGCTGGTCCAGTACGAACACCTCGAACAGGGTCGTTCCGAATGGTGACAGCAGCAGCAGGTGCAGTTTGTCCGGACGCTGATAAGCCATGAAACCGCTGCCGGACATGCCGCGCTCCGAGGTCTGCATGGAGATGGATACCTCGGAGGTCAGCGTTTCCACCACTGCCTTGGGATCGTAGGTGAAGTTTATCTGCGGAGTGGAGGCGCAGGCTGTCAACAGCGCCGTCAGGGATATAGTCAGTATGATTCTGATAATGGACATGCCGTATGTTCTTTCCGTAACGTTGCAAAACTTCAAAGGATAAAGTCCTTGTCGCTCAGGCCGACGTTCTTTCTGATCTTTTTAAAGCCGATCGTGGCCTTGTCCCCGTTCTTTTCTATAATTACGATGCGCCTGACCGTGCCATCCGCCTGATAGGCGATCTGCATTTCCCGAACCTGTCCTTTTTTCGCCGGGATAATCTGCAGTGTATACAGTTGACCGCTGCGGCTGGCCCTGATGTCTACCCCGTCCGGCAGCTTTGACACTGGAGTGGCCAGTTTCTGGAACCATTGTCGCAGACTCTGCTCCGGCGGCAGGATGATCCTGCTTTTGCTGCCCCCTTTGCCCCCGGACTGTTCGATGACATTGTCTTTCAGCAGAATGCGACTGGAGTAGGGGGGCCTGATCTCCATCATGAATTGATCCGGCTTCCTGAATTTGACCGTGCCGCTGGTTTTCATGACACGTTTCATAATGGAGACCTGCTTTTCCTGAGTGATCTCCGCCGTAAAATCGTTGATGCCGGCGAAGCCTTTACGCAAGGCCTCCAGGCCTTCCAGCGGGCTGATGCCGGCGGCATGGGCCACGCTTGATCCCAGAACGGCAAACGAAATAATCAATGTGAACAGCATGTTTGACAGTCTCAAGCTAAAGCCTTCCTATGCCCAATGTGATCTGGGCCGTCAGCAGTGTGCGTCCGGCGCAGCTTACGCTGCCTTCAGCCAGACATAAGCGGCCAAAGGATTTGATGATTGTACTCTTCAGCTCCAACAGGTCACCGGTACAGGCCTGCCCATGAAACTCGGCATGATCAATGGATGCCAGAAAGCCTCCTTCACCCTCCTCATGTCCGGTGGCAATGCCGGCAAGCTGGGCGATGCACTCGATCAATAACACCGCCGGGAACCCCTCGGGGGCCTCGGTCACCAGTTTTTCAGCCTGTGCGCCTTTGCCCGCATCGATGGAGATAATCCGGTCGATCTGCAGGAAAGGAAAACGGTGGGGCAGAAAATGTGCGGGAGATGGGTTATGCAGAGGTTGCTCCATGAAAGTCTATCGCGTAATAAGGTCCTTGCGGAGATGCGGCGATATGCCGCCCCGATTGGCTGTCGGTAAGCGAGGCCACCAATACGGCCATGGCCGTGGCACCCATGGCAAGTGAGCGGCCGTTGACGGCTGCTGTGTTGATATGTTCGCATTTGGGTAACCGCTTCATCAGGCAGTCATCATCTGTTACTGTACCGGAAAGGGTGATTTTATTAACGGCAGACAGATCTCCCAGCAGTTCCCTGGCCCCTTGCTCCTTGATGTCTGGAGGCAGCAGTCCGACACTGCGCACGGTGTTGATAGTTGCCAGTACAGTGGCGCCGCGCTGTCTGGCGCTCGCGACACTTTCCAGCACCAGCATGCCGCAGCCTTCGCCAAAGGCCTGCGCATAGCGCCGATGCTGTCCAGCCGCAATCAGCCCGGTCATCATCAGGGCATTCAACTCGTCTATCCCGCCGGCCAGCATGATGTCCGCCCTGCCTTCTTCAATAAAGCGGCAAGCGTTCAGCAGAGCCGATTCCGCAGAACAGAAGCGTTGTACCTGGGTCAGGTTGGGGCCCTTCAGGCCATGTTCAATGGAGGCATTGCTGGCGGCAGCATTGGAAACAGTATTAGGGAACAGCAGCGGTGCGGCCCCTTCCATGCCGGAGGTGAGAAAGCCGGTCAGCATCTCCGCCGAATTACCGATGCCGCCAAAGCCGCAGCCCATGGTGATGCCGATGCGTTCGGCATCTAGGGACTTGATGTCGATAGCGGCATGCTTGATGGCCAGGCCAGCAGTGGCTGTGGCAAACTGGCTGGAGCGGTCCATCTTGCGGGCCTTCATCGGCGCGATATAGTCCGAGGCTTTGAAATACTCTGCGCGTGCCCATTTGGCGGCGTGACCAGAGGAAATCTCAACGGGGACATCTGTCAGGGTGGTAGTGTCGTTCTGCAGGCATTGCAGCACCGCTTCGACGCCAACCCCTGCCGGTGTGATGGCGGCATAACCACTGACAACAATATTTTTAAAGTTATTGATCATGTTAATCTCGCTGTTACTTGCCAACTACCAGTGATGTGATGTTACCGCCGAATGCGAAAGAGTTGGAAATGGCAAGTTCGGCGTCCGATGTTTTTTTCTGGTGGTGACAGTAGTCCAGGTTGCATTCCGGATCTTTACCCCTGAAGTTGAGGGTCTGCGGGATAAATCCGGCCTTGAGGGCAATCAGTGTAGCCAGTGCTTCAATCGCCCCGGCGGCCCCCAGGCAGTGGCCGGTCATGGCTTTGGTGGAGATCAGCGGCACCTTGCCAGCCTGTTCGCCAAACACCATCTTGATGGCGTTTGACTCGACTACGTCGTTCAGCGGGGTGCCGGTGCCATGGGCATTGACCCAGCCGATCTGCTCCTGTGTAACCTCTGCCATACGCATGGCCGCGCGCATGACCCGGCATGCGGTTGAACCGGTTGGTTCCGGAGCGGTCATATGAAACGCCTCTCCGGCGATACCATATCCGTGGATGCTGCCATAGATTGTTGCGCCCCGTTCCAGGGCGGTGGTCTCGTCTTCCAGCACCAGGCAGGCTGCCCCTTCACCCAGGGAGATACCTTGCCGTCCCAGGCTGAAAGGTGAGCAGGGGGTGCTATCGACAACCTTTAGCGAGTTGAATCCGGCAAAGGTCAGCAGGGAAAGGGTATCTGACCCGCCGACCAGCATGCATTTCATCTGCCCGTTCCTGATCAGGTCCGCCCCCCAACCGATGGCGGTGGCAGAAGAAGAACAGGCTGTGGTAATGCTGGACTGATATCCGCAGATGCGGAACCTTTCGGCGATTTCGGTGGTTGTCCTGTCAGGCAGCAGTCCGCGCAGCAAGGATGGTGAGGCCTTGATCCCCTTGAGCAGTTCTTTCAGCCAGACTTCCGACTGGAACATGCCGGCGGCGCCGGCACCCATGCAGACGCCTGCTTCCCACGGCGAGTAGTGTTTTAGGGCGTCACTGCCGGAAAGGGCCTGCTCTGCGGCAATCAGCCCGAACTGGTCTGCCCGGGAAAGCTTTTTTAGTTCAGTCGGCTTGAAGTAATCCTCCGGCCTGTAAGCCTTGATCTGGCAGCCGATTTTGGCAGGGAAGGGGGAGGTGTCGAAAAGATCGAGAGGGGCAATGCCGCTTCTGCCGTTGGACAGGGCTTCGGTGAACTCGGCAATATCTTTGCCTGCACCGCAGAAAATGCCAATACCAGTAACAACAACACGTGCTTTACTCATTCAGATGGTACCGCCGTCAACAGTCAGAAACTGACCGGTAATGTAGGATGCCCTGTCTGAAGCCAGAAAAAGTACAGCTTCTGCCACTTCATCGGTTGTACCCATTCTGCCCAGGGCGGAGCTGGAAACAATCTTTTCAACTACAGCGGGCTTGAGTCCGGCGGTCATCTCCGTATCAATCAGTCCGGCGGTTACGGCATTGACTCTGATACCCAGCGGCCCGGTTTCGCGGGCCAGCGACTTGGTAAAGCTGATCACGGCGCCTTTCGAAGCGGCATAGTTAGTCTGGCCAGCGGTGCCGGCAAGGCCGGAGATGGAGGAGATGTTCACAATGGCCCCCTTGCGTGCGGCCATCATGCGGCGAACACCCCATTTGCAACAGTGAAACAGAGGGTCCAGATTTGTGCGCATGACAGAGTTCCAGTCATCTTCCGACATCATGGCCAGGTAGCAGTCGCGGATGATGCCGGCATTGTTGACCAGCACATCCAGCCTGCCGTTCTCTTTTGTAGCAGCATCAATCAGGCTCTGGGCGCCTTCTGCTGTGCTGACATCGCACCTTACGGCTGTCAGGCGACCAGGCATACCCGCAGTCTCATTGACCAGCGCCTCTGCGGCTTCCTGATTGCTGATATATCCGGCAAAAACATGAGCCCCTTCACGGACAAAGGCCAGTGAAATGGCTTTGCCGATGCCGCGTGTGCCGCCGGTTACAATAACGGTTGCGTTTTGAAACTCCATGTTCTCCCCGGATGATTATAATAAAAGGACATTATAATAACGATTTGGCAGTTGAAAGTCCAGAGTGGAGATGGCGAGTATGTTGGATGTCTTGTTTAAAACTGCAGTCGGGTATCAAGCCCGATGGAATAACCGTAGAATGTGTCGGACTTGATATAGGAAAGGCCCAGACCAATCCAGTTGAGATTCCATCGTCCGCGCAGGTCCCCCAGTACCACCCGGCCGTTGAATGTGTACATGGCATTGCTGCCCACGGTGTCCCGGAAATCCCGGCCCAATATATCCAGGGAAACAAATCCGCCTGTATGCAGAGGGAAACCGAAAAACTTCAGCGGCAGCCTGACATCTATGTCGGCCTTGTTCTTCCAGTCGTATGAATTGCCAGAACCACGCAGATATGTTGAAGAACTGGCCAGATGCCAGGTGTTGAACCAGGCATAGCGCGAGGAGAGAGTCAGCTTCCAGTCTTCTGCCAGCGGTTTTTCATACTGGATATCAGCCGATGGAACCATGCAGAGGGATTGCAGGTCCCAGTCAAAGAGCTGGCCCGAGTATTGTTGCTTGAGTTTTGCCCCCAGTGCGGTGCCGGGTGAGAAACGGCTTTCCGAATATGAATAGATCAGGCCCAGCATGGGGGTGATGCTGATCTCACGGGTCAGATAAAACTTTGCACCAGCCTCGGCGCCTGCGGCAGTTGTGGAAAAATGTTCCGTATTATTGACAAGTACAGGATTGTCCAGAAATCTGTTTTTGCCGTCAATATAGCCGACGGTGCCGCCCAGCATGGGCACCCAGCTCAGGGATGTTCCGCCAATGCGGCGTGCGTTGCCGATGGTGCCTCTGCCACCAAGTTTGGTCACACTCATGGTGGTGCCGTCATCATAGAATTTGTATGTCCCGCCGGTTGCGCCGTTGTCCCCACCCATGATGCCCAGTGTTTCACTCCTGGCGGTGGCAAGTTTGCTGAACTGACTGGCGTGATCGGCAATAGATGCGTCGCTGTGAGCAGGTTGAGCCGAAAGGGTGCAGATGGTTATTGACAGCATGATGAAGTTTCGGCATGGCGCTGTAAAACTCATGTTTTCCCCCTGTCAGCGAATGGTTAAACAGGCTGTAGATTCAGATCAGGCGGCAGATGTGGGCGCAGCAGATGCCCAGATAGGTGCCGAAGATATTGCCCAAAATGGCCAGCAGCAGTCCCACCGAGGCCAGGCCGGGGTGGTAGACCTCGGCCACCACCGGCGCCGAGGCCACGCCGCCGATATTGGCCTGGCTGGCAGCGGTCACCAGAAACAGCGGCGCCTTGAAGATGCGGGCGGCTGTCAGCAGAAAGGCGGCATGCACCAGCACAATCAGCAAACCGGCTGCGATCAGCAGCAGGGCCGAACCGATGCTGGCCACCGAGGCCTTGGCGCCGATAGCAGTCAGCACAAAATACAGCAGGTAATTGCCGATAGATGATGCGCTGTTTTGCCCCAGTCGGCGCAACGGTGTTAGTGACAGCAGGATGCCCAGCAGGGAAACCGTGATGATCGTCCAGGTGTAGGGCGAGGCCACATCCTTGATCACCGGCAGCTGTTGCGCCAGCAGATGGGCCAGGCCGCTGCCTGCGGCGGCAATCGCCAGCAGTATGAGGATGGTGCTGATATTGGTCTGGCTGTCATGCTTGATATGGGCGGTTTCTATACGGCTGCCCAGCTCTTCGATGATGCGGCGGTCGGACCGGTTCCAGCGGTCAAAGGCCGCCTGCATGGATACGCCGGCAATCAGCATGCCCATCCAGAGGTAGGGCACCACCGTGTCCACGATCACCATTGGGGCAAAGACCTGATCCGGCACGGAAAGCGCCTCCTTGACGGCGATCATGTTGGCGCTGCCGCCGGTCCATGAGGCTGACAGGGCGCCGAACCCCGCCCAGAACTGGCTGCCGACCAGCGGTTTGAACAGGCTGAAGGATATGGCGGCCCCGCAGATGATACCCAGGGCGCCGATGAAAAACATGGCCACTGCCAGCGGCCCCAGGCGCAGGATGGCCCGGATATCCACCGGCATCAGCAGCAGGATCAGGCTGGCCGGCAGCAACCAGGTGGTCATCAGGCTGTAGACCGGGCTCTTGGGGGCAATGATGCCGAAGGTGGCAGCCAGCATGGGCAGGAAGTAGATCCAAAACACTGAAGGCAGCAGCTCGAACAGGTGCTTTGTGCGGGTATATTTGGAAAGTCCCAGTACACACAGCTCGATGGCAAGCAGGACGCCAATGATCAGCAGCGGGTGCTGGATCATGTCAGCGGCGGTTCCACGCCGATGCCAGGCTGCGGGCTGCTCAGGTCGAAGTGCCCGCCGTTGTCCAGGTATGGCGATTGGGACAACGGTCCCTTGATGAAAAAGGTCGTATCCAGGTCGATAATGCTGAAACAGCCCAGGCTGGCGGCAAAGTGCGCCGCTGCGGTTATGGCGACGGTGCTCTCCATCATCGCCCCCAGCATTAGCCTGATGCCGTTGCGGCAGGCCAGATCGGCAATCTGCACCGCTTCACTGATCCCGCTTTTCATGAACTTGATGTTGATGGCGCTGACCGCTTTCAGTTCTATGGCCTTGCGGGCGCTTTCCAGGCTGCCGACGCTCTCGTCGGCGCAGACCAGCGTGCCGGTCCCCTCCATGGCGCGGTTAACGGCAGCCAGCCCATCCCAGTCTGATTTGGCGACCGGCTGCTCCAGCAGGTCCGGGTTAATGCCTGCCGCGCGCAGGTCACGTACGAACCTGAGCATCGTCTCGGCATCAAAGCCCATGTTGGCGTCCAGGATCAGGCTGCAGTCAGGGGCAATCTGCTTGACCGCCAGCACCCGCTGCAGGTCCAGGTCAAAATCGCGGCCGATCTTGATCTTGAAGGCGTTGAAACCCTGGCCGGCATACTGCATGGCGGCCTGTTGCGCCTCCTCAAGGCTGCCGATGACGATGGTAATATCGCTAGTCAGTTGGGGCACCGGTTGACAGCCAAAGGCGGGCTTGAACAGGGCACCGAATGAGACGCCGCGGCTGCGGGCCTCCGCATCCAGCAGGGCCATCTCAAAGGCCGCCAGGGCGGCATGGTTGCCAGTAAATGCAGGGCGGAAACGGTCGATAACGGCAAACGGGTCTGCTATTTTCTGTCCCGCCAGCTGGCTGGCGGCCTGCTGCAGGTTGGCCACTGTCTGAGGCACGGTTTCTCCGGTAATATGGCTGGCCACCGCCGCCTCGCCATATCCGCAGATGCCTTCTGATGTGCGTATCTGCAGGAATACGTTCTCCAGTTGGTCATGCTGTCCGGTGGCGATCCGGAAAGGTGTTACCAGCGGCGCTGTTGCAATCCAGGCCTGTGCATTAATGATTGAAAATCCCATTTGTTGCTCCTCATCTCTGGTTGTCTGAAGATGCGTTATTTTACACGACGCCTATCTGTGTACAAGAGGAAACCTGAGCTTCTCTGAACTGGAGGCACAATATCTTATTAAGAGAATTTTTTGTAATTTAAACTCAGTTAATTGACAAACATTATTCACGGCTGTAATTTCTAACAGCTTTTATCCCATTTTTTGAAGGTGTTCATATGATCAGGATTCTACTGCTGTCTTTCTCTTTGGTGCTACTGATGCTCAATCTGTGTTTTGGTGAAGCCACGGTGTTTTTCAAGGACGGCTCAAAGGAAACCGGAAACACCGTCTGGATCGAGGGCAGCAACATCGTGCTCAGCAAGGGGCAAGATGTTTATCAGTATCCTTTCGACGAAGTGCTGCTGGAACAGACCAAAAAACATAACCGTATCGGCGAGTTCGCTGTTTCTACACCCATGCATGGCAGAGATGCCGTACGCCAGCCAGCCACTGTAGGTGGGGATCTGGTGGAACAGGTGCTGCAGGCCAGCCGTTTTGATCAGCAGATGGATATGCTGGTGCAACAGTTTCAGGGCGGGGTTCAATCCGTAGCCGGACTGCCACCGGAGCTTAGCCATGTGCTTGCTCAGGCCCTGGCTGGATTTGACCCCGAAGCGGAAAAACTGCGCATCCGCAAAATTTACCGCTCCCGCCTGGATAAACAGACGCTTGAAGCGGTGCTGGTCTGGATGAAGAGCCCACTGGGTGCCAAACTGCTGGACAACGAAACCAACAAGCATGTCTACAACCAGAACCTGCTTCATGAAATCCAGGAGTATCAGTTGAAAAGCCCGCCCTCAGCACGCCGCAGGGCCCTGATCAACGAGATCGACAAGGCGGGCCGGCTGACCGAGCTGGCGATTCGAGTGATGTCTGATGCTGCGGCTGGTGTGATGGGTGGGATGCCGCAGGAAATGAATGAAAAGCTGGGCAGTGGCAAAAAGAAGGAGTTGCAAAGGCAGCTGAAGGCCAAAATGGATGAAATGAAACCGGAGATGACAGAGAAAATAAAAATGGCCATGTTTTACACGTTCAAGGACTTCTCTGATGCAGAACTGGCGGAGTATGCCGGTTTTCTAAAAACCAAATCGGCCAGAAAATTTACCAAAGTCAATATGGATGCGGTTAGCAGCATGACCAGGCGCATGTCTGGTCTGATGATGAAGAACATCTACAGGAGTATGGAGCGGCTGGCAAACAGCAGGAGATAGAATGATCATTTAGTGGAAGACGATATACAACTTAATTGGGCGCTTCGATTATTCGTAGCGCCCTTTGTTTTTCTCTTAAAGCCCAGGGAATTGTTTGGGTCAGATAGTGGTCAGTTATCCAGCGGTTTGATGTGGGTGCGCCCCAGGCGTTTCATCAGCTTCCACAAGGGGCCGCTGACCTTGAAGATGCGCAGGGCGTCCAGCATGGCGGAACTGGTGTTGATCTCCAGGCCGGGGACAACCCAGGTGCGGCGCTTGACCGCTTCGGACGTGACCAGTTCGCACAGGTTGTCACGGATGGCAGGGGAGATATAAAAGGCCGGTTCCAGCAGCGGAGCGCCGGCAGAGATTACACCGTCACGGATGGCGATTTGTTCCAGTTCGGTGCCGGGATAGATGCGGATGCCGGTCATGCCGATGACAGCGGTCGGTGCCACAGTATCCATCAACTCAAAGCTTTCCAGTACGGTGTCACGGGTCTCGCCAGGTCCGCCAAACAGGATGTAATGGGCAAAATCGACACCAAACCGGCTGCACAGGGCCGAGGTTTGCAGAATATCGCTACGGCGGAATGATTTGCCCAGGTTTTTCAGCATCAGGTCCGAGCCGGATTCAGTGCCAAATTCCAAAGCATCGCAGCCCGCTTTGAGCATCAGTTCCAACAGATAGTCCGGCAGGTGTCCGGGGTTGATGAAGGCGGTCCAGCGGACCGGCAGCTGTGCTGCGATCATGGCCTGGCAGAGTGCTGCAGCGAAGTCGACCGGATAATTGAAGATGTCATCCACAAAGTAGATGTATTCCACCCCATCCTGTTCCACCAACTGCCGGATTTCCGCAATGATGTCGCTGACTGGTCTCAGCCGCACATGGCGTCCCTCCAGCAGGGGGTAGGTGCAGTAGATGCAGTGGAAGGGACAGCCCCGTTTGGTCTGCACATTGGCCATGCCCCCTTCCCGGTTGTAGCGGGCGCTGTCGAACAGCGTGCGATCCGGGGTGGCAAGGTGTGTTAACGGTTTCGGCAAGGCAAAGCTGGTGTCTCCGGAAGTGATTACGCCGGGCAGTCCGACCGGGTTTCTGCCTGATTGAAGGTATTCCAGCAGAAGCGGCAGTGTCTCTTCGCCTTCTCCCACCACGCCGTAATCGGCGCCCGTATAAGCCAACACCTCTGAAGGCATCAACGAAAAGCCGGAACCGCCGATGATGGTGACAGCCCGCCCTTTACAGGTCTCGATGATATCGCGCAGCCCGTCGATGTATCTGCGGCTTGTCGGCCAGGTAACATTATCCAGGTTGCGCAGGGAAATCAGTACGGCGTCAGGTGAAAAGTCGTCCAGTTTCTGGGTTATATCGGCTACTGGCGAAGCGGAAAAACAGAGGTCGATGGCGGCGAGGGTGTGGCCGGCAGCTTGCAGTGGCGGGGTGAGATAGGCAAGTCCGATGGGAAACACCGGATACGGATCGCGTTCGCGGTTGGCCGATACCAGTAGCAGTTTCATGGACTCTCCAGCCATGCCCGCATGCTGGCTACGCGTTCGGCAATGGCAGGCGGCAACTGGTACTGCAGCACCCCCGAGTTGTCGGTCAGGGCATGGACGGTGCGACCGGTGGCCAGTTTCGTGCCGCTGGCGTCCGCGATCTCGGAGATAAACTCCAGTGTTGCTGTGGTTGTGTCACGCAGGGACGTTCTCACGGTCAGTTCGTCATTGTAGCGTGCCGGACGCAGATATTTGATCTCCAGCGATATGACCGGCCCCATGAAACCGGCTTCGGAAAGCTGAAACGGGTCCAGGCCGAATCTGGACGCCAGGGCAATGCGCCCCATCTCCATCCAGTTGACGTAATTGCCGTGCCAGGCCACATTGTAGACGTCAATCTCGCTGAATCTTACTGTTATGTTGATCTCGTCGTATTTCACCGCTGTGTATGCTCGCTTTCAATCCATCGGTTCAGTTTGGACAATGCCTGGCCGCTGCCGACCTCGAAGTATCTGCTGAAGCCGGTTTTTCGCAAAGCGAGCCAGGTCTTTTCCCAAAACACCGGGCGGCAGAGTTCTTCCACCAAAAATGCGGATATATCCTCACGGGCAAGCCGGGTCTGATTGATATGCTCCACCAGCGGTATTTGCGGTGGCTTGATGCTGATGTCTTTGACAATTTCCTGCAATTCTCCGGCGATCTCTTCCATCAGCGGGGTGTGCAGCGGCGCCTCGCTAGGAAAACAACTGACGCTGAAGGCCCCGGCGTTTCTGCATTCTTCCATGGCTGCCTCAACGCGGTCGAGGACACCGGCCAGCAGAAAGTGGCGTGAGGTGTTGTAGTTGGCCACATGCACACTGTTATTGCGGGCGATTGATTCAACCTTTTCGCAGGTCAGGCCGGTGGGGCAGCCCAGGGCGTACGATTTGGCTGCTCCCATGCGGGCCATGCAGGTGCCGAAGCGGCCGGCCAGTTCCAGCGCATCACCTTCGTTGATGCAGCCGCAGGTGGCCAGGGCCGCGTACAGCCCCAAGGAGTGTTCTGCCACCAGTTGTGGCGCCAGCCTTTCGCGGCGCAGCCTTCTGGCCTGGTAGAGCGATGTGGCTACCCCAGAAAGCTGCAGACAGCTTTGCGGGCTCAAGGTGTGGCCGGGCAGCGCCTCGTGCCGGATCAGGCTGTATCCGCAGCGGTCGCGGCAGAGCTCATCCAGCGACAGCAGTTCTGCATCGGTCTCTGCCGTTGGTTGATACTGCAGCGGTTGTCCGGGGAAAATCCAGAGCATTAAGGTGTGTTTCCCCCTTCAGGGCGCTTGCGTTTTATGGCTGAACGGAAGCCGATGTTCATCGGACCGAAGACCTGCACAGAGCGGTGCAGTTTGAAAATGCGCCGGTACATGGAGCCGAAAGAGTAAAAGGAACGGTTCAGCCAATCATAGCCCTGCTGCAGTTGCTCAATGGTCATGCCGCGCGGCTGGAAATTGATATGCTCCATGTCATAGTCTTCCCATCGGTTGCTGATAATCCTCTCCTCAGCCTCCAGCCTCTTGCGGATGGTCGTGCCGGGGTAGGGGGTCAGCAGCGGGAAGATGGCGGCCTCAATGCGGCAATCCTCGCAGAAGCGGAGGGTGTTCTCGAAGATGTCCGGGGTGTCGCCGTCATAACCGAGTACAAAGGAACCGAGGATGCCGATGCCATTGTCACGGAATTTCTGCGCGTTCTGCTTGAATGTTGCGGCGCTGTTGGTGACCTTGCCCATGGCTTTCAGCGATTCCTGGTTGAGCGATTCAAACCCGACGAACATACCGACACAGCCCGCTTCGCCGGCGGCCTGCATCAGTTCCGGGTCATCAGCAAAACTGATCGGCGCATGGGAGAGCCATTTGAAGCCCATCCCTTTCATACCTTTGAACAAAGGCAGGGAGTATTTGCGGTTGGCTACCAGATTGTCATCCACAAAAAAGGCGAAGGAGTTTTCCTTGCGCATGGCCTCCAGTTCCGTCAGCACCGTTTCCACCGGGCGCTCCCGGTACTTGCGGCCGTAGAAGGCGGTTACCGAGCAGAATTCGCAGTCGTAAGGACAGCCGCGGGTGGTCTGGATAGTGTTGGTCAGCAGGTAGCCCTTGCCCTTGAATATCTCGCGCCGGGCCACCGGGATGTCGGTCATGCTCAGCAGGTTGCTGCTGCGATAGCGGGAGCGGAGGCGGTTGCTGCGGAAATCTTCCAGCAGCTGCGGCCAGACCAGTTCACCCTCGCCGATCACCACGGCATCCACGTGCTGCAGCGCTTCCTCCGGCATGTTGCTGGCATGGAAGCCGCCCATGACCACGGTCTTGCCCAGGCTACGGAAACGGTCGGCGATCTGGTAGGCGCGGGGCGCCTGGGGGGTCATGGCGGTCAGGGCGATGATATCGGCATCGGTGCTGAAATCGGGCGGCTGCGCATGATCGTCGCACAGCTCTACCTGCCAGTCAGCAGGGGTGACAGCGGCAATGGCAGCCAGAGAAAGCGAGGGAAAGCGGAAGGCAAGTTCTCCCCACAGTCTGCCCTTGGGCCAGCCCGGCAGGACCATCAGCACTTTCATTTTGTGATCAACTGATTGTGTCAAATCTGTATGCACCCCGCTGTAGTGACTGCTTTTGTCTGCCGTTACCAGACTTCCCGCTGCTTTCAGTCGCTGCTGGTTTCGATGCCTCAATATCCGGCATCTTCACTCGCAAGCTCCTTCGAGCATCGTCAAGCCTGGAGGTTTTCCGATCACTGGTCCCCAGTCCCTGCCTTACTGATTCTTTTCAGCAATGAAGTCTGCCATGCTGCGTACAGAGGCAAACACCTTGGTGCCGGTGGCGGCATCAGGCACGACTACGCCGAAGGTTTTTTCGAGGGCTACCACCAGTTGCAGGGCGTCGATGGAGTCCAGCCCCAGTCCTTCACCAAACAGCGGGGCATCGGTTTCAATCTCGTCTGCCGTCATGCCTTCAATGCGCAGGCTCTCGATAATCATCTGCTTGATTTTCTGGATCAGTTCTTCACTCATTCACGGTTCCTCTCTTCTGTCGTATGATTTTGTTTTAGTTTTGTCTCTGTATTTTCTTTCCAGAAGTCGAACAGGTTGTACCACTGGTCGGGATAACGTTGGATGTAGCTCTCAAAGACCCTGACCAGCTTTACCATCCCTTCGTGGACAGCCTGTTTATGCTGACCATGCCGGCTGTAAAAGAATATGGGCTCTTCCATCAGCGTGGCGTAATGTCTCTCCTCCAGCGGCACAAATACGGGGATGACCGGTGCGCCGGTGGCCATGGAGAGATAGGCGGCGCCCACCGGGAATTCCGTCGGCCTGCCGAAAAAATCTATCGTCATGGTGTTGGAGGAACCATCCCTGTCTCCCAGCAGACAGAGCACTTCGTTGCGGCGCAGGGCATTCACAGCCTCGATGATGGCCAATGGCGAGGTGTCATTACGGTCCACGTAGATGAATCCAATGTTGCGTTCTTTGCGCACCTTCTCGCGCAGCTGGTTGACTTTTTTATCCGGTTCACGGAAGGTCAGCACATGGATCGGGTATCCCAGGTCGGCCAGTCCCAGGCCGCCCAACTCCCAGTTGCCCAGGTGCGGTGAAACCAGGATCGCCCCGCTGCCGGCAGCCAGCGCGTCGTCAAGCGGTTTCTGGGAGCTGCGTCTGCCGATCAGCGCCTGCAGTTTAGATGACTTGAAACGCATCATCATCATTACATCGCACCAGTTGATGGAAAACTTGTAGAACGTGGAAAATGCCAGCCTGCCCACCTTGTCCGAACCGGTGATGGTGCGCAGATTGGATTGTACCCCGCGGCGGTTTTTGCCGAGGATCAGGTAGAACATGCCCCCCCAAATCATGGCCATGGGCGGATGCAGCCATCTGGGTACCAGGATGGTGAACAGGTTGATAAAGAACAGGCTTAGGCTGTTATAGTATTTCATGGGCCGCTACTTTAACATTTCCAAGGCGCAGGATGCCACTTTTCTGAACGACATTCCGCATTTGCTGCTGGCTTGTCTGAATCCCTGTTTGGCGGTTTCTGAGCGCCGGTAATATCTGATAAACGCAAATGCAAGCAGGAGTTGCAGGTGTATGCGGCCGAGTACTGGATGTCTGAACACCAGGTGCAGGCCATCGAAAAACTTCCATTTATGTGTATTGATCCTGTCTTTGAGCTTTTGGTAGAGCTGTGTTCCTGGATAAGGGGTCAGTATGGAAAACTGGGCTACCTGGGTGTCCAGGCTGATGGCCATGTCGACGGTGCGTCTGATCTCTTCCGCGCCTTCATTCAGGTTGCCGATGATGTAGCTGCCATAGACCTCGATGCCGTTCGCCTTGAGCATGCGGACAGCCTCGGCGGCATCTTCGGCTGTGGAACGTTTGCCCAGGGAGTTCAGCGTGTCGCGGTCTTCGCTTTCAATGCCCAGATAAACCATGAAACAGCCGGCAGCCGCCATTTTGGCAACCATTTGCGGGTTTCTGACGATGGAGTCGACCCGTGAAAAGTTCCAGAGCTTCAGATCATAGCCCCTCTGGATCAGGCCGTCGGCAATCTGGCAGACCCGCTCCGGCAAAAGGGTGAAGTTGTCGTCCATGAAGGCGATGGCGCGGTAGCCGTACTCATTGTAAAGCAGGTCAATTTCTGCCAGTACCGATGCGGCACTGCGGGCGCGCCATCCGCGGCCGAAAAAACTCGAGGAGGAACAGAAGTGACAGGCGCCGGGGCAGCCGCGGCTGGTGATGACCGGAGCTGCCGGCCTTCCGGCTACATAGCCGGTGTAGCTTTTCAGATCCAGCAGATGTCTGGCTGGCAGGGGTAGCTCTTCCACATCCGGTTTCACAGCATCGGGCGTCTCGCGGATCTGGCCGTTTTGGTCCAGATAAATCAAGCCGTTGACAATGGCCGGGTCTTTGCCCTGTTCCATCGTGTCTGCCAGTTCGGCAAGCACCGGCTCACCTTCGCCCCTGACAATATAGTTTACATAGCCGCTGGCCAGAATCTCTTTGGCAAGGAATTGGGGATGGGGGCCACCCATGACCACCGGCACCCCCAGGGTTGAAGCCTGACGGGCCAGCGCCAGCGCCTTGTCAATCCGGGTAGTGTCAGAGGAAATACCGACCAGGCTGGCGTTGGTGATATCGGTATTGGATACGGTGACGTCTTCAACTGTCAGATCCCTGATGACGACCTGGTGCCCGCTGTTTTCGAGTGCGGCGGCAATATAAAGCAGTCCCATCGGTGGCAGGCTCATGCCGAAGCTGCTGAACATGCTCAGGGCAGGAGGGTTGATCAGCAGGATGTTCATTTGGGCGTGCAGGACTTCTTTTTAGTGGTCTGTTGTTCCTTGAACTCCGTCTCCCATACCGGGTCGGCAATCTCGGCATATGCGGCGGAATATTGATCCATTGCGTCCGCCAGCCCGGTGAAGATTTCTTCTGCCCCGTTGTGGGTGGGATAAGCCCCTTTGCTGGTGAAATACTCCCGTCCGGCTTCAGGACGGTCGATCAGCATACACGGCCGGAGCAGGTTGTCGTGTGACCCCTGTTTTTCTCTGATCGTTCTGAAGAGCGGGGATGCCAAGGCGTCACGGATGGATGTTTTGCGGATGTTATCCACTGCGAAATGACAGAAAACACAAGGCTCGATATCGCCGTTGGCATTGATGTGGAAATATTTGCGTCCGCCGGCGATACAACCGGAGATAATCGGTCCGTCGTTCCAGAAGTCGATGAACAGCATCGGCTTGGTGTCGCGCAGCGTGGCGACGGTGCGACGCAGCTGATCACGCTGCTGCGGGGTCGGCATCAGTTGAGGATCCGGCTTGCGTCCCACCGGCACATAGGAAAACAGCCACATGGCAAAGACGCCTTTTTCAACCAGCATGTCAATGTAGGCCGGGTCATTGATGATATGAGTGTTCTTGCGGGAGTGGGTGAATGAACCGCAGAAGGAGAGTCCGGCATTACGCAGCAAGTCCATGGCATGCATAACCTTTTTGAAATGTCCGGCGCCGCGGCGCTCGTCGGTCTCCTTTTCGTATCCTTCCAGCGAGAAGGCCGGCATGACATTGCCGACTTCAATCAGCTTCTCAACCATCTGTTCATCGATCAGGCCGCCATGGGTAAAGGCCAGAAAGGCCATGTCGGAATGTTTTTTGAAGATCTCAAAAATGCCGTCCATGTAAAACGGCTCACCGCCGGAAATGACGGCAAAGTAGACACCCATCTCCTTCATCTGGTTGAGTACTGAATCGATCTCGTCCAGCGTCAGCTCCAGGGATTTTTTGTAGTCGCCGGCGTAGCAGCCGTAACAGTTCAGGTTGCAGCGCATGGTCGGGCTGATGACCACGGTGGAGGGGGGGTAAAAACCGTTTTTGTCCGCCCATTCCTTGCGTTTGTTGGTGCCGTTGAGCAGATGGTTGACGGCAAGGTTGCTGATCCATTTGTCGCGCTGGTTGGGGTGCAGTTCCCGGAGAATCCTGCGGGGAAACTCGATGCTGGGGTGTTTGTCCCTGATCAGGCCGCGAATCCAGCGGATGCGTTCTTTGTAGTAATCCTTTTTGGGTATCATCTCCATCAGATGGGTCATGCGGATCAGGTTTTCATCCGAAGAGCTGCTGGCCAGGGAAAGCAGGTAGGTGAGCACCTTTTCCTTGGTATAGTTTTTAAGTGATTCGATCATTATTGTGAAACCTCTATGTTTACATGTAACGCAGAAAAGTCATGCTGATGTTCCAGGTGTCCCTGACCGGCCGGTAATGACTGGTGGCCCTGCCGTCAGCCACTCTTGCCGCGATGGGGACAGAGCCGATGGTAAATCCGTTTTTCCAAGCCTTGACAAGCACTTCCATTTCCAGATTGTAGCCGCTTGATACCAGCTGCAGCTGCTGCAGCATGGTTGCGGAGTAATAGCGGAAGCCGGACTGGCTGTCGGTTATGTCAAATCCGGTTCTTTTGCGCATGCACCAGACGCCAAAACGGTTCCAGAACTTGCGCAGACCGGCCATCTGTTCAAACTGGGTGTAGCGCGAGGCGATCAGGATCCCCCAGCTACCATTGAGAGCCTCGGCAATCATATCCGGTATGGCGGCGGCGTTGTGCTGGCCGTCGGCATCCAGGGTGATAATGCCGCTGTATCCCATCTCTGCCGCATGCTTGAAGCCGGTGCGCAGTGCTGCTCCCTTGCCTTGGTTTGCAGTGTGGCTGAGGATGGTGACATCCAGACCCTGCAGGGTAGCGGCGGTGTTGTCGGTGGACCCGTCATCCACCACGATTACCGGAAGCCCGAAGCAGCAACACTCTTCTACCACAGCCCTGATGGTGCGGGCGGCGTTGTAGGCCGGAATCAGTATGCAGTTTGACATGCGGCGTATATATCTCTCATGGTGGAAAAGCTGTATCTCTCAAACAGGTATATGAGTCTCCGGGAAACATCCCTGCGGCTGCCATAGGAGGCGAACCTTTTCAGCGCCGGGAGTTCCAGTCTGGGGCCTTGCGGGTCCAGTTCCCGGGGGTGAATGTACAGCACCGCCGGCCAGTTGGCGGCATTGTATGTTTTTACAGCATGTCCCACAAGCCATTGCGGGAAGAAACGTAATCCCCAACCGCCGCCAACCGGTAGTCTGCCTGCCAGAGTAGAGGCCGTCAAAGGGGGCAGTTCCAGCAGTCCGCCACTTTTTGACGGTAGCCGGTAAGGGCCGGGGCGGTTATCATTTCCGCCAACCAACGGTATAGGGCTGAGGCTGGAGTCGTACAGGTAGCCTTCCTGCATCAGAATCTCAAAGGCCCAGGGGGTCTGCCGCAGGGACAGTGACCATTGCGGCGCCCTGAAGCCGGCCGGTTTTTTGCCGGTCTGGCTTCGCAGGATCTGATCGGTCTTCCTGATTTCATCCCTGAACTCTTCAGCTGTCAAGGTTGTTACCAGTTTGTGTGAATAACCGTGCGAGGCGATCTCATGCCCCTGTTCAGCGATCATTGGTGCCAGTTCCGGCAGTGCTTCGGCAATGCTGCCGAGCATGAAAAATGTTGCCTTGATGCCGTATCCGGAGAAAAGGCTCAGGATTTTTTCTGTATTTTCAAGGACGCGCCAATCGGATCTGGCAATTCTAATATCCTGACTGATGCCGCAGACGTGATACCAGTCTTCCACATCCACACTTATGGCGTTGAATTGTCTTCGAACCAATCGGACCCACCTAAAAAAACTTAAAATTACATAATATAGTGCTGCAAGTCAATTCTGTTGTACATGCCGGGTTAAGCGGTCGTGAATCCAAGCAGCAATTCCAGTGATGTGACTATGTCGTCTGCTGCAGAAAGGGATTCCCGGGGATAACTGTTGGTAACGGCGATTACCTGCAGGTCTGCGCCCTTGGCCGATGCAATGCCGGCCGGTGTGTCTTCTATTGCGATGCATGTCCCGGGTTGCAGCGAAGGCTTTCCAAACATCTGCGCCAGTTGGTGGAATGCCAGTATATAGCATGCCGGGTCAGGCTTGCTTTGTTGCACATTATCAGCGGTGATGATGCAGTCGAAACAGTCGGAGATGCCCAGCATCTCAAGTATGGGCTTGATGTCCGAAAGCAGGGCGCCGCTGCAGATGGCCAGTGGCATGCCGCTTTCGCGCAGTTTTTTGATCAGCTCTACGACGCCGGGGTAGGGAGCGACGCCGCTGCCGATAATTTCCAGAAAGAGTTTTGCCTTTTCTGAAACCATGGCGGCCAGGGTATCGCTGCTCAGGGGGATGTCGTTTCGGCGATGGGCCTCTTTAAAGGCGTCGCGGTCATCGAATCCCATGTAGGTTTCCATGTATTCATCCCAGCTGAAGTCAAGCCCCAGGGGGGCCAGTAAAAGCTGAAACGCCTTGTAGTGGAGAGGTTCGGTGTCTACAATGACGCCGTCAAAATCGAAGATGACTGCCTGGGCGCTGATGTTGTTGGGAAAATGAATCATATGCCTGCCTTGGTTGATGGGTGTCTGTAACGAAAACAACAGCTTCTCATCCTCAAGCGGGTGGGAAGCTGTTGTTGTTGGCGGTGCAGTGCAGCTGTAGAAACTATTTTCCAAGCCTGCCAATCTTTGCCTTTGGCGATGCCATGGCCGCGGCAATATCGATGGAACTGTCATAATTGATTTGGGCGTTGCCATCCGCATCAATCCTGCTTCTGATCCTTTCGTTGACTCTGGCCAGGTTGAGGCCGTTTTCCGCAACCAGTTCGGCTAAGGTCTCTTCAGTAGCAATGATGTGATAGGCCATGTTTTCAGTCTTCTGCAGCAGCAGATCAAGCGTCTTGCCCAGGGTGTCGATAACTGCGGTTAAAGTGGCAAAGTTTGCAACCACCAGCTCTTCTGCGGTCATCTCCTGGACGCCTTTGGCAGACTGTTTTTGATTGGCGGCAGCGTTTTTGCGAGGCTGGCCGGTACCGCCTTTAGCGGCAGTTGTTCTGCTGCCTTTGGTTGTGTTTCTGCCGCCAGTTGAGGTTGTTCTTGCCATTGCGCATTCCTTTCGTCGTTGTGATTTGTTGCGGGTCACGCTGGTGCGTTGTTACGAAGTCAGGATGAAGCGATATTGTCTGCAAAAGCCGGTTGACAATCCTGGACGGAAATGTATCACATTTTAATACGATAGAGCCAATATTTATCTTGTATACGCCCTAAAAAAGGGAAATTAGCAGTTGACGATTCGTATTTATGCACTATTATTGGAATGTTTGTGCCGTTATTGATTAATTTTTATATTACGACAAAGGAGGCAGTTCATGGCATTGCGAGTAGCGATTAACGGTTTTGGAAGAATCGGCAGGATGGTTTTCAGAGCAGCTGCAAAGGATAAGAATATTGAAATTGTAGCGATCAATGATCTTACCGATGCTGCAACCCTGGCGCATCTTTTGAAGTACGACTCGGTTCATGGACAGTTTCCCGGCAAGGTCGAGCACACTGCTGACAGCCTGATTGTCAATGGCAAGACCGTCAAGATCTTTGCGGTCAGAAACCCGGCTGAGCTGCCCTGGAAAAAGGAAAAGGTTGATGTGGTGCTGGAGTCAACCGGACTGTTTACCGCTAGGGACAAGGCTGCCCTGCACATTCAGGCGGGCGCAAAGAAGGTCGTTATCTCTGCGCCGGCCACTGATGAGGATATCACTATTGTCATGGGTGTGAATGACCACCTCTATGACGCCAAAAAGCACAACATCATCTCCAATGCATCCTGCACAACCAACTGTCTGGCCCCTGTGGCCAAGGTGCTCAACGATTCCTTTGGTATTGAAAAGGGACTTGTGACAACCGTGCACTCCTATACCAATGACCAGAATATTCTTGATCTGCCCCACAAGGACCTGCGCCGCGCCCGCGCTGCTGCTCTGTCCATGATTCCGACCACTACCGGCGCCGCCAAGGCCGTATCGCTAGTGTTGCCAGAGCTGAAGGGGAAACTGGACGGCATGGCCATTCGTGTGCCGACACCTAACGTTTCCGTTGTGGACCTGGTCGCCACCCTGAAGAAAAAAGCAGATGCCGCCAAGGTTAATGCCGCCCTCAAAAAGGCTTCCAAAGGTCCCTTGAAGGGGATACTCGGATTCTGTGAAGAACCGCTGGTTTCCATCGATTACAACGGCAATATTGCTTCCTCAACGGTTGATGCCTCCTGTACCAAGGTGATCGGAGACAACATGGTCAAGGTCATATCCTGGTATGACAATGAAGCAGGCTTTTCCAACCGCGTTGTCAGTTTGTTCAAACTGATCGCTTCCAAGATGTAGCAACTTACTTTATCGGCCGCAGGAGAGGGGGATGACTTCCCCCTCTTTTTTTGCCGGTACTGCTTCACAAACAATCCGATGATATCGATATACTCTCCGTTCAGGAGAAACTGAAACCAGTCAAAGGGGGTAACCATGCCAATCCGTTATGCCGATCAGATAAAGGAATTGAAGGGCAAAAAGGTTTTCATTCGTGTTGATTTCAATGTGCCTCAGGATGACAAGGGCAATATTACCGAAGATACCCGCATCGTTGGTGCACTCCCCACAATCAGATATCTGGTGGAGCAGGGGGCAAAGGTTGTGATTGCCTCTCACCTGGGGCGACCCAAGGGTGAGAACAAAGCCAAATACAGCATGGAGCCTGCAGCCAGACGCCTTGGTGAGCTGATGGGCAAGAAAGTGACCCAGGCGCCGGATTGTTTCGGGCCCGAGGTGGACAGCCTGATCGCTGCCATGAAGGCTGGTGATATGCTGATGCTGGAAAACGTGCGCTTTTATCCCGGTGAAGAGGCTAACGATGCGGAGTTTGCTTGCAAGCTGGCTAATGGCTGCGAGGTTTATGTCAATGATGCCTTTGCCGTTTCCCACAGGGCGCATGCCTCGGTGGAGGCGATTACCCGTGTGATCCCGGTCATCGCTGCCGGTTTTCTCATGCGTGACGAGATGACCTATTTTGACAAGGCCATGAGCAATCCGGTCAGGCCGCTGGTGGCCATCCTGGGCGGCGCCAAGGTGTCCGGGAAGCTGGAGGTGCTGCAGCAACTGGTCAGCAAGGTGGATAAGGTTGTGATCGGCGGCGGCATGGCCTTTACCTTTCTTAAGGCCATGGGGTACTCGGTCGGCAAATCCCTGGTAGAGGATGAACTGATCCCGGTGGCCAAGAAGATCATGGACAAGGCCAGGAAAAACAACGTTAAATTCTATCTGCCCGTAGATTGCATTGTTGCCGATGCCTTTGATGCCAAAGCTACCAATTTCATCACGCCTGTGCAGGAAATACCGGAAGGATGGATGGCGCTGGATATCGGACCTGCCTCGTCAGCCTTGTTTGCCGAGTCGCTGCGCGACGCCAAGACCGTTATCTGGAACGGGCCCATGGGCGTTTTCGAGATGGATGCCTTCTCCCGCGGTACCTTTGCTGTTGCTGAAGCGGTCGGCAATGCCTTTGCCACGACCATTATCGGCGGCGGGGACACCGATTCGGCTGTCCGCTGTGCAGGGGTGGAGAACAAGGTCAGCTATATCTCCACCGGCGGCGGCGCATTTCTGGAGTTGCTGGAAGGCAAGGTGCTGCCCGGCGTCAAGGCGCTTGATGTTAAATGCAAAAAATAGGAGGGAGTATGCGTAAGCCTGTAATAGCAGGAAACTGGAAGTTGTTTAAAACAATTCCGGAAGCCGTTGCAATGCTTGGTGAGCTGAAACCCCTGGTGGCCGTTAATACGACGGTGGAAATCGTGGTCGCTCCGGTGTTCACTGCGTTGAGCAAGGCGGCGGACACGTTGGCCGGCTCGAACATCAATCTGTCTGCCCAGGACTGTTACTGGGAGAGTGAAGGTGCCTTTACTGGAGAGGTCTCACCGCGTATGCTCAAGGATGCCGGCTGCAGCCACGTGATTATCGGTCATTCCGAACGGCGCCAGTATTTCGGGGAAACCGACACTACCGTAAACAGCAAGGTCAAGGCGGCGCTGGCTGGTGGCCTGGTGGCCATAGTCTGTGTGGGTGAGACCCTTGCAGAACGGGAAGACGGCACGACCTTCAAGGTGATTGAACGTCAGGTTGCCGGGGCGCTGGAAGGTCTGGCGGCGGATGCCCTTGCGCGGGTGATCGTGGCCTATGAACCGGTCTGGGCGATCGGTACCGGTAAGACGGCCAGCGACGAGCAGGCGCAGGAAGTGCACGCCTTTATCCGCAATCTGATCTGCCGTCTTTTTGGACAATCAGTGGCTGATGGTTTACGCATTCTCTATGGCGGCAGTGTCAAGCCTGAGAATATCAAGGGGCTCATGTCACAAGCGGATATTGATGGTGCCCTGGTGGGCGGAGCAAGCCTCAAGGCCGATTCGTTCGCGGCCATTGTGAACTACCAGGCATAACACGGCATATGCTCTCACGGAGTTTGCAGAAGCCCCAGATAATAGCGTAGTTACATGAAAAACTGGCTACACCAAAATAGTGAACGAATCACAACAATCAAATCCTTTTAAACTTTTGATGCTCCGGGAACTCTGTGTCTCGGTGTGAACTGCATTTTGTGGGATTATTACTTTACAAAAAAGGAGTCCCTGTGTTACATAATTTAATCCATTTGATGGCAGGGGACATTTGATGACCACATTTCTTGTTATAGTACATGTTGCAGTTTGTTTCTTTCTGATTGGTGTTGTCTTGCTGCAGTCCGGCAAAGGGGCCGATATGGGGGCCACATTCGGCAGCAGCGGCAGTAGCAGTCAGTCTTTGTTCGGCGCTGGCGGTGGCTCAACCTTTTTGACCAAGCTGACGGCATCAGTAGCGTTTATCTTCATGGTAACCTCGCTGTCGCTGGCATATCTTTCCGGCCGTCCGTCAAGCAGCTCAATCATGTCTGATGTCAAGGCTGTTGCACCCGTGCAGCAGGCACCTGCAGCACCGGTCGTGCCACAGGAAAAAGCTCCGGTTGCCCCGGCGCAGAAGTGATTTTTTTGTTGAGTTCTGCTGGTCGGTTGTGGTAATAAACAAAGACTATTTCGGTTTGATTGAAAATTTAAATGATCAGCTTTTGCGGTGGTGGCGGAATTGGTAGACGCACCAGCTTGAGGGGCTGGCGGGGGCAACCTCGTGATGGTTCAAATCCATTCCACCGCACCAATTATAAAAGGCATCCGTTAAACAACGGGTGCCTTTTCTTTTTCAGGTCTTTTAGTCAGTGAATCTGCTATTACGCGACATGCTCGTCTGCTGCTTATGCCGTCGGTCTATAATTGAGCTCAATAATGTTACGGGTTCGACATGACGCGTTCAATCCACCCACCAAATCTGCCCAATAATACAAAACGCAACGGCTTCCAAAACAGAACAAACAAGACTGACTTGATAGATTTCATACGCTTTTGTTCGCAAGGCATTAATATTTGGTAAACATGTTGCATCTTTCCCTATATGTGATATTGGCTATAACTTTGGTTATGGTATGCGCAGGATGTTGGATAGCTACTTCTTTTCAGGGCCAATAATCTATGAGAACTACATTCGCTGCAAAGACGCTTGTACTGCTGGCCGTTGCTGCCATTATTGGTATCGTAACCTGCTGTGACTTGGAAGCCAAAGAAACAAAGAGATGTCTTGTCGGTGGCGATTTCAAGGCCCCTCCTTACCAATTTATTGATGCCAATGGTAATCCGAACGGTTTCAATGTTGAGGTTACCCGAGCTGTTGCAGACATAATGGGCATCAAGGTTGAGTTTCGCCTGAAGCCCTGGAATGAAACCCGCCAAGAATTGCAGGACGGTGTTGTGGATGTGGTGCAGGGGATGTCCTATTCCGATGAGCGGCTTGCAGCGTTTGATTTCTCTGCCCCCCTGGCCATGGTGAACCATGCTGTCTTTTCCCGCAGAGATGCTCCACCCCTGAACGGGCTCGAAAATCTGACCGGTGACGTAGTGGTGCATCGTGGGGGGGTGATTCATGATTATCTGCTTCAGCATGGTTTCAAAGGCAGGCTGCTGCTGGCGGAATCGGCTGTAGATGCCTTGAAGATGGTGGATGCCGGCAATGCGACCTATGCTGTTGTCTCGATTGTGCCGGGCATGTATATCATGCGTGAATACAGGTTGAAACATGTGGTGCTTGCTGCCAGCAATGTTGCCACGTACAGATATTGCTATGCGGTCAAAAAGGGCAATGTCGAGCTGTTATCCCGCTTTAACGAAGGGCTGGCAATTCTTGTCAAGACCGGTCAGCACAAGCAGATACAGGATAAATGGCTGGGGGCTGTAGATTTGACTGTCAGGAAGCGGAACACGCCTCTGATGATTGTGGCAGCTTTTTCAGTGGCAGTACTGCTGGCCGCAGCAATTGTTGCCTGGAATTATGCTTTGCGCCGCAAGGTAGCAGCACGCACGGCGGAGTTGCATCATGAAATTGAGGTGAGAAAGGCTACCGAGGCAGAACTGCGCAATAATCAGGAGGAGTTAATCAAGGCGGACAGGATGGCCGCTATTGATACCCTGGTTTCAGGGGTTGCCCATGAGATAAATAATCCGACAGGTTTGATTCTGATTAACCTGCCGATCCTGAAAGAGGTTTACGCGGATGTTCTGGAACTGCTGGAAGAACGCTATATCCAGCAGGGTGATTTTCTGCTGGGCGGCATAGCCTTTAGTCGCATGCGTTATGAGATTCCTCGCATGCTGGAAGAGATGCAGAACGGGGCCAAGCGTATCAAATACATAGTTGAGGACCTGAGGGACTTTGCCAGGCGCGATGATGTGAAATCATTGGGTGTTGTGGACATGAACCTGGTGGCCCAGTCATCTGTCAGGTTGGTGGACAGCTTCATAAAAAAGTCAACGACACATTTTGCTGCGCATTATTCTGAAACACTGCCCAGGGTTTACGGCAGTGCCTTGAGGCTGGAACAGGTGGTGGTCAATCTGCTCCTGAACGCCTGTCAGGCTTTGCAGGATGGCAGGAGCACGGAGGAAGAGTATGCAGAGCCGATTAACAGCGCGGTTGTTTTGCAGAAGTGCAGCCGCGGAATCGAACTGGAGACCTTCTTTGATTCAGCCTCTGATGCGGTGGTATTGAGGATAAAAGATGAAGGCATCGGTATCGAGAGTGAGCATCTGGCCCATCTCACAGATCCCTTTTTCACCACAAAACGCAACATGGGGGGGACAGGGCTGGGACTTTTTATTTCGTCGGGGATTGCCAAGGAACATGGCGGTACCCTTTCGTTCGAATCGGTGTCCGGCAAAGGCACAACGGTAACACTCAAAATTCCTTCGTATGCAGGAGATAACCCGTAATGAATAACAGACTTTTCCCGGCTTTTGGTGTGCTTGTGGTTGATGATGAAGCGGCCTGGTTGCGCTCCATTTCTCTGACACTGGAGCGTTTTGCCGGTATTAACAACGTGCATGCCTGTCAGGACAGCCGGCAGGTGATGGAAATCATATCACAGCACGATATCGGTATTGTGCTGCTGGATCTGACCATGCCGAACCTGTCCGGTGAGGAGTTGCTGACCCGGATATCCGAGAGTCATCCCGAGATTGTCACTATCATAATCAGCGGCATGAACCAGGTGGAAAAAGCGGTTGAATGCATGAAACTGGGGGCCTTTGATTACTTTGTCAAGACGGTTGAGGAACAGCGTCTCTTAAGCGGTATCAACCGTGCCATTCGCATGGTGGAGTTGCAGCGTGAAAACCAGGAAATGGGTAAAAGCCTCGTCTCTGTGGGTCTGCGCAACCCGGAGGTCTTTAAGGATATTGTAACGGTTGATCCTGCCATGCATGCTGTGTTTGCCTATGTCGAGGCGGTGGCGAAGAGTCCGCAGCCCCTGATGATCAGGGGGGAGAGCGGGGTGGGGAAAGAGTTGCTGGCAAAGGCGGCACACGTTCTCAGCGGCTGCCAGGGACCACTGGTGGCGGTCAATGTCGCCGGTGTTGACGACAATGTGTTTGCTGATACGCTGTTCGGGCATGTCAGGGGCGCCTATACCGGAGCGGAACAACCCAGACGCGGCATGATCGAGGAGGCTGCCGACGGTACCCTGTTTCTGGACGAGATCGGTGACCTGAGCATGCAGTCACAGGTAAAACTGTTGCGCCTGCTGCAGGAGGGGGAGTATTTCCCGCTGGGCAGCGATCGGCCCAAGCGTATGCGTGCCCGTGTTATTGTGGCAACTCATGCCGATTTGGCGTCAAAGGAGGCCAACGGCCAGTTCCGGCGCGATCTGTATTACCGGCTGCGTACCCATTGCGTGGAAATTGCACCTCTCAGAAGGCGCAAAGGCGATCTGCGTGTATTGATGGAGCATTTTGCCGCCGAAGCTGCCCGCAGTCTGGGCAAGCCCAGACTAGCCATTTCCAGGGAGGTTTTGATGGCGCTGTCCTCCTATGCTTTTCCCGGCAATGTCAGGGAACTGAGATCAATGGTTTACGATGCTGTCAGTGTCGCTCGCGAAAAAGTGCTTCCTTTAGAAACCTTCTTGAAGGCGATGGGAGAGTCTGTTGTGGAGCAGTTGCCGGCAGCACCTACGCAGGACAGTGCCAATGTGTTCAATTCGTTTGAGCGCTTGCCTACGTTTGGCGATGTGGCGGAAATGCTTGTTGATGAGGCGCTGAAAAGGGGAGGCGGAAACCAGACTATTGCTGCGCGGCTTTTGGGAATATCGCAGCCAGCACTGAGCAAAAGGTTGAAAATGCGCAGGCAGATATGAACGTGTGGTGTTGCGACATGTATTGGAGGTGCTTGCATAGATCACTTGTGTACAGCTGCTATCGATATAATGATTGCAGCGTGAACGGAGTTGAGCGATGTTAAATGTATTGAAGAGCTTGACGGCTTTAAAAGGGGTAAAAGCGGCGATTTGTTTCTCGCAGGAAGGTGGTATCAAGGGTCATAACTTCACTCAGGAGTTTGACCGGGAACACATCCGGGCTGTCATAGATTTGATCGTCGACAGTAATCAAACATTATCAAACATCACCGGTGAATCCCAATATTATGACATACGTTACAGCTACGGGCGGATTCTGATCAAGCCGTTCAAAGGCTATTATCTGCTGCTTCTGTGTGAGACAAATGTCAATGTACCCTATCTGCTGATTTCATTGAAAGTCTGCGTAGGAAAACTGGAAGCGCTGGCGCCACAACAGGCAGATGAAGCGGACGTCTTCAAGGCGGCCGAAACCGTTGGCCAGCAAGAATCAGCAAGTGCAGAACTTGTTGCCAGACAAGCCAAATGGCAGGAACAACTGAAAGATTACTCCATGTATTTTTGCGAATAAGAGTTGGATTGGATCTGCAGCATTTGTAGAATATTTCTTCGGAGGCCAGGATGTTAAAAGCCCTGCACATATGTTTTTATCTTCTGATTTTTTCAACAGCGCTTTATGCGGCCGAACCAGTCAGGATCGGCATGTCCCTAAGTCTTAGCGGAAGCGAAGCCTCGGTGGGAAGGATGCAGGAACGTGCATTTCGTCTATGGGAAACGCATGTTAATCAGGGCGGAGGGATTCTGGGACGTAAGGTAAAGCTGACTGTTTATGATGATGAAGGGGATGCGGAAACCGCCAGGAGACTCTATCGCTACATGATAGAAAAAGAAAAGATGGATCTGCTCTTTTCACCATATTCCAGCGGCATAATGGCCGCGATACTGCCGCTTACGGAAAAGCATGAGTATCCCATGCTGGCTTCCGGGGCCGGTGCGGACAGCCTCTTTCAGAAAGGTTACAGATATCTGTTTGGCATTTTTCCTCCGGCCAGTATTTATAGCCTGGGTTTTCTGGAACTGCTGCTGACAAATGGTTTTAACCGGGTGGCCATCATCTCTTCCGATGAGCCGTTCGGCAAGAATATCGCTGAAGGTGCCGAAAAGTGGTCAAAAAGGCTGGGCATGCATGTGGTTTACCGGGAGACGATCAAAAGCAGAACTCAGCAATTTGACATGGTGGCGAAGAAGGCGAGGAACGCCGGGGCGCAGGCTGTACTGATGTGCGGGCATTTCAATGAAGCGGTCAATATGCGCTGGGCTTTGAAGAGGATTAACTGGCAGCCTAAGGCATATTGGGCCTCTGCCGGTCCGGATCTCAAGGAATATTACGATGCTCTTGATGGTCTGGCTGAAAATGCGTTTTCATCGACTCAGTGGCAGTATTATGAAAAATTGCCTTATCCCGGCTCGAAAGAGTTTTACAGAAGTTTCGTCGCCAGATACAAGATCAAACCTTCATATCACGCTGCTACTGCATATGCCGCCGGTTTTCTCATGCAAACCGCCATCCAGAAGACCGGCAGCCTGAACAGGGCCAAACTGAGAGAGGTGCTTTCCTATATGGACACAATGACCTTGCTGGGACGCTACGGCGTTAATCAGACCGGTATGCAGATCAGATATTTCCATCTGGTTACGCAATGGATTGACGGGCATAAAGAGGTTGTATGGCCTGCCGAGCTGCGGACTTCCAGACCTAGATTCTGAGAAAGGTTAATATGAAACGCATCCTCTCACGTTTGACCTTCATAACTACTGTGCCGATTATTGTGATCTGGCTGACCGCAGGTGTTTTTTTGTACAGTTATGTCAAGTCAGGTGTTTCCGAATTTTATTCATCCATTGTGCAGGATGACATGATGTGGCTTTCCAGGGAAACACTGAATGTCTGCAATGCTGCTTTTGACCGGGTAATCAAAAGCGGCAGGGTTGAGGACCAGGCCTATATCAAAATCACAAAAAACCGGACGTTGCTGGATATTGAAGATACATTGCGCAACCTGAAGGTCGATGCCATTGTGGCCGACAGCGATAAAAAAGCCGTATTCACAACCGAACCGCCCTACAGCATTGAAGATGTATTAAACAATACCCCACCGGACAATACTGTCTCCACGCTTAAGCTGAATAACAGCAGCTATTACTGCTATTCGTTTCGTTTTGACCCATGGGACTGGCATGTCATTCTGCTGCGCCCTGTCGGTGTGTATGCCGTCTTTCTTGAACGCCTTGATAATGTATACACAGCCGCCGCCGTAGCGGTTTGCCTTACAGTTCTGGCTACTTCCATCCTCATATACCTGACGGTCAACTACCCGCTTAACAGCATCTCGCGCAGTGTCAGCAGCGGAAAGAAGCCTGAATATATAGGTGTAGGCGAGTTTGAGTCTCTGGGACGTTCCATCAGCAGTATGATGGAATCCGTGGAACAGTTGAACAGCGGTATGGAGCTGTCCGTTGCCAACCGTACCAGAGAGTTGCAGATTGCCAGAACACGTGCAGAAAAGGCCAACCGGATCAAAAGCGCTTTGCTTGAGGAGCTTGAAGGCGCATATAGTGCATTGAAGTCTGCCAAGGCGCGGGTGCTGGAGCTGGATGATCCGGTGGCGCTGGAAAGAATAGTTGCGGGTATTGCCCATGAGATCAATAATCCTGCGGGGTTCATAGCGGGCAGGATGGGGATGCTGCAAAAATATTCACGCCGTGTCGATGACTATCTGAAAATAATGGCCGATGCCATAGAGATCAAGGCCATGGTCGCCAGGGAAGGGCATGGCGGGTTGTTTGATGAGCTGGTCAGACAGAAGCAGTTCGACAGGCTGGATTTCATCATCAACGATATTGAAACCATGATGCGTGAAGCTCTGGATGAAGCGGAAAAACTCAACAAGATGCTGCAAAACCTGAAAAGTTTGGCCACCACTAATTGGCCGGACAGGTGAGTGGCACTCTAGTATAACCTTGGTTATATGCATAACTTTGGTTATGTTGCGGGCCTGCTGTTATTTTCAGCCTTGCAACATATGCCGATATGGTGCAGATGCCAGAAGTTTCCTGCCCCTGAAACGATAAAGTAAACCTCCCACCTGTTCAATGATCTCCGATATTAACCATAAATATGGAGGGCAGATAACCAATGTTATCAGCATATTTGTGGTGTCCAGTAAAAAGTAATGAATTACAATGACTTGTGCTGGTGTGCGGTTTGGCATCCGGCTTGCTCTGCTGTCTTCCGAATGTTGTGCATGCAATTGAAGCAAAGCTTTGTGTTGTGATCATGTCACATAAAAATCCGGACAGACAGAAGGAGTGAAAATGGAAAGCAAGAATTATTGGAAGTTGGTGGTGCCGGTCCTGGTGGGATTTGTGATCTGCGTAATACCAGTGCCGGAAGGTTTACAGCCTAATGCCTGGTACTTTTTCGCGCTGTTCACCGCGTCGATTGTTGCCCTGATCATTGAGCCTATTCCGGCCGCTGCAGTAGGCCTGATCAGTGTTACCCTTGCCGGGGTACTGATGCTGGTTGATCCGAAACCTGCCGGTTCTTTGAAATGGGCCTTGTCCGGTTTCAGCAACAGCATCGTCTGGCTGATATTCATTGCCTTCATGTTTGCCAAAGGATATGAAAAAACAGGTCTGGGAAGGCGTGTGGCCCTGCACCTGGTAAAACTGCTCGGCAAGAGCACACTGGGGCTTGGCTATGCCATTGCCATTGCCGATCTGATTATTGCACCATTCACACCGTCGGTAACTGCCAGGAGCGGAGGCACCATCTATCCGATTATCAAGAATATTCCCCCGCTTTATGACTCTCATCCGGGGGAGTCGGCCCGCAAGATTGGCTCTTATCTCATGTTTACCGCCCTGTCAACAGCATGCATTACCAGCTCCATGTTTTTGACCGCGCTGGCGCCGAATCTGCTGGCCATTGAACTGTTGAGCAAAACCGCCAAAATCAGTTTTACCTGGATGGAGTGGTTTATCGGCTTCCTGCCTGTAGGCACGGTACTGTTTCTGCTCAATCCCTACCTGATTTACAAACTGTATCCCCCCACCATCAAGTCCAGCAGCGATGTGCCAAAATGGGCAGGGGAAGAGCTTGACAAAATGGGCAAGATGGGCGGCAAGGAGCTGACCATGGCCCTGCTGGCCCTTTTTGCACTGGTGCTGTGGATATTCGGCGCCGAATGGTTCAAGCTGGATGCCACCATTGTTGCCATGCTTGTGCTGTGCTGCATGATTCTCTTTAATGTGATCTCGTGGGATGATGTCTTGAGCAACAAGGCCGCCTGGAACGTGCTGGCCTGGTTTGCCACCCTGGTGGCGCTGGCCGATGGGCTCAAAAGGGTCAAGTTTCTGGACTGGTTTGCCAAGTCGACCGCTGGTTCAATGCAGGGCGTTTCCATTACCATTGTGATTCTGCTGCTGGTAACCATTTTCTTTATCATGCACTACATGTTTGCCAGTCTGACAGCGCACACCACAGCCTTGCTGCCGGTGTTTATCGCTGCTGCAGTAGCAGTCCCGGATATGCCGGTGAAGCTTCTGGCCATGATGTTCTGTTTTACCCTGGGCATCATGGGTATCATTTCTCCTTACGCGGCGGGGCAATCACCCATATACTTCGGCAGCGGTTATATCCCCGGCAAGGACTTCTGGCGCCTTGGCTTTATCTTCGGGGCCATCTACCTGTTCATCTTCCTGGGCATAGGCTATCCCTATCTGAATTTTTATCTCTGAGGTTGCTTGCCGGCATGTTGCAAGGCCGCCGGTCGGTGATATCCTTTTAAACAAGTGAGCCACTTGCAAATTATTATGGAGCCGGCCTGCCTGAATACCTGGCAGGCCGGTGTCCTTCATGGCACTTTGCAAGGGTCTCCACTGTTTTCTCAAACTGGAAAAGGAGGCTGCCATGCTGAAACTGGAAGGATTCGTACCGGGACTGTCCGCCGTTGTGCAAAAAAAGGTTGAAGAGGCTGATACCGCAATACATTGCGGTAAAGGTGTGCTGGGCAAGCTGCTTGCTACACCGGCGCTGGTAGATCTCGTTGTCCGGGCCTCTATGGATATTGTGGAGTCGCTGATGCCGGTGGGGTATATCACCGTAGGTAAATCCATGAGTCTGACCCATGAGGCACCTTCGGGCCTGGGCATGATCATCAAGGTGCAGTCTACGCTGGACAAGATCGAAGGGAACAGGTTGGTGTTCAAAATACTTGTCTGTGACGATATCGGTGAGATCGGCCATGGCATTCATGAACGCATAGTGATGAACGAAGAGGATTTGTGGAAAAAGGCCGAAGAACGCATGAAAGGCAAGGTGCCGGAGTTAAGAAACTACCGGATCTGACAGTGTTTGTATCTGGATGCGCAAAGTGCCTCCTGTTGTTGAAACAGGAGGCACTTTTGTTTTGAAGTCATTGATGTTCTATCAGTTGCCTGATCTTTTCATATAGTTCATCGCTGTTTTTTGCGGTGACCTTTTCCTTGTCGACTGTGGCAATCGGCTTCTCCTCACAGCTGCTGCATTTCTTGATGCAGCTCTTGATTTTGATGTTAAGCTGTGGATACTCCTCGCAGAGTCTGCGATAGGCCTTCCCCTTGCCGCGATTCTGTTCACAGAACCTGATTTTCATTTAAACCGCCAAGGGTGAGCCGACCGGCTGGACAAAGACCCGCTGTCCCATCTCGGCGTCGATCATCAGGATGCCGTGACCATTATCACCGACGATCTTCAGTTTTGCGATCAGGTCGCGGTCGTTGTTTTCCTCCTCGATCTGTTCGGTCACAAACCACTGTAGAAATATCTGGGTGGCGTGGTCTTTTTCCTTGACCGCCTGCTCGGTAAGGTCATTGATGCACTTTGTGATTAATTGTTCATGCACTAATGTCTTTTCAAACATCTCCAGCAGAGATTTGTAGCTGTTGGGTACTGCTTTGCTGGCTGTGAGTTCGACATTGTGTCCCTGGTCCATCAGGTAGGTATAGAATTTCATGAAATGCACCATCTCTTCGCGGTACTGCACCATGAACCAGTTGGCTGCGCCCTTGAGGCCCATGCTATTGGCACAGGAAGACATTGAGAGATAAAGGTTGGCTGAATAAAGCTCCAGATTCATATGTTTGTTGAGAGATGCCGCCATCTTGCTGCTGATCATAATGTCGTGGTCCCCTTGGTGATAAGATAGAGTCGTATTTCACAATGATACTACAGTAAATAGTATTTGCATCATGTAATTATGCTGGCTACCGGCTGCTTGAAATATAAAGAACCTTGATGGGGCGAAGCATAAATAGGCGTTTGACGTGTTGATCATAAACAAGGGGAGATCGTTCGATCCGCAGCTTGTAGATGTCGTTATTGCCTGGCCCCATCGGCCAAATCATTTTTTGCTGTTCAGCAGCTGGTAAACCATGAAACTGCCCAGCAGGAACATGGGCAGGCTGAGTAACTGCCCCATGGAGAAGATGCCCATCAGGAAGCCGATCTGGGCGTCAGGCTGGCGAAAAAACTCAACAACGAACCGGAACAGGCCGTAGCCAGCGCAGGCGGTCCAGGTGGCGACGCCATCTATTGATGTGCGCCGGGCGGCGAGGCGGACGATGAAAAACAGCAGCAGCCCCTCCAGCAATGCCTCGTAAAGTTGTGACGGGTGCCGGGGTAAAGGGCCGCCGCCAGGAAAGACCACCCCCCACGGTACATCAGTTGCCCTGCCGTAAAGCTCCCCATTGATGAAATTGCCGATCCTGCCCAACCCCAGACCAATGGGGGCGCACTGGGCCACCATGTCGTTGAGTGCAAAGAATGGCATTCGCTGCTTGCGCGCATAGAGCCAGAAGGCGACAATTACCCCCAGCATGCCTCCATGGAAGGACATGCCGCCCTCCCAGATGGCGAAGACATGCAGGGGATTATCCAGGTAATAGGAGAGGTTGTAAAACAGTACGTAGCCTGTTCGTCCGCCCAGGATGACACCGGCAGCGCCGTAAAAAACCAGGTCCGAAATGTCGTCCGTAGTCAGTTTGAGTCCCTTCCTGCGCGACTCTGCCTTGAGGAAGAAAAAGGTGATCACGAAGGTCAGCAGATACATCAGCCCGTACCAGCGGAACTGCAGCGGCCCCAGGTGCAGGAAAACAGGATCGATAACAGGAAATTGCATGTTGCGGCTTAACCTCGGTCGTTGGCTTTATGTGTACAAGCGCCGGATTTCATATGCAAGGCCTTGATGAAATAGGCCTCGGTCGCGTTTTTAATCTCTTCCACCACCTGCTGCGGCACGGCCGAATCCAACGAGAGGATGACCATGGCCTCGCCGCGTTTTTCGCTGCGTCCCAGGTTCATGGCGGCGATATTGATGTCGTGCTTGCCCATGATGGTGCCGATCTTGCCGATCATACCCGGCCTGTCTTCATAGTGCAGCAGCAGCATATGCTCTTCCGGGGTAAAGTCCACTGAGTAGTGACGCAGTTGAACTATGCGGGGAACACCTTCAAACAGTACCCCGGCAATGCTGCGTTTTGAGCCTTGAGCCTCGATTACCAAGCTGATTTTGTTGGAAAAGGCATCGGCTGACGTGGTCTTGGCTTCTTCAACGGTGATGCCCATCTGTTCGGCAATCAGCGAGGCGTTGACCATGTTGACTTCCTGGTCCAGCTTGTGGTTGAGCAGGGCGGACAGGCCGCTGACAGTCAGCGGGGTGCAGTCGTAATGGGCGATATTGCCAGAATAGCCGAAGGTCAGTTTGTCGATGCGCTTGTCCACCAGCTGCACGCCGAATTCGCAGATAATGCCCAGCAGCCTGAGGTAAGGGTTCATCTGCTCCATCAGCGCCATGTCAAAGCGGGGTATGTTGACCGCATTGGCCATGGGCAGGCCGTCCAGATAGTTGATGATTTCCTTGGAAACATCGATGGCCACATTGACCTGGGCCTCGAAGGTGTTGGCCCCCAGATGCGGGGTGACCACCAGTGATTTGCAATCGATCAGCTGCCTGAGCGTGTCGGACTTGGGCGGTTCTTCGCTCCATACGTCGACTGCCCCGCCGACCACCTTGCCGGAGTTGAGGTTGTCCAGGAAGGCCTGCTCGTTGATGATGCCACCGCGGGCGACATTGAGCATGATCACGCCGGTTTTCATCAACCCGAATTCACGGGGGCCGATCATGTCGCGGGTTTCGTCGTTGAGCGGGGTGTGCAGGGTGATAATATCGCTGTGTTTGCAAAGTTCATCCAGGGAGACCAGTTTGACCCCCAGGTCGTTGGCCCTTTTTACGGAAACGTATGGGTCGCAGGCGATGACTTCACATTCAAAGGCCTTCAGACGGCTGGCTACCCGTCCGCCGACCTTGCCGATGCCGATGACTCCGACCACCTTGTCTTTCAGCTCATAGCCGGTAAAAGGGGCCCTCTTCCATTCCCCGGACTTGAGGCTGTCATTGGCAACTGGGATGTTGCGGCAGAAGGAGAGCAGCAGGGCTAGGGTGTGTTCAGCCGCGCTGTTAGTGTTGCCGAAAGGGGCGTTGACAACGATGACCCCCTTGGAGCTGGCGTATTCCACATCCACATTGTCGATGCCTACGCCGGCGCGGGCAATAATCTTCAAGCGCTTGCCGGCATCAAGCACATCCCGGTCCACGGTTGTGCCGCTCCTGGTGATGATGACGTCATATTCGGGCAGCAACTCCAGCAGCTGTTCCTTGCTTAGTCCCAGTTTTACGTCAAGCTGTATGCGCGGTTCCTGCGTCAGTAGCGCTAAGCCTTCGGCGGAAACCTCATCGGTAACGATAATTTTCATGACAGACTCCGTTATTGGATTTGAAGTTAAAAATACTAGTCCCAAGATGGTAAAAATGCAAGCCTCAGTCTGGCCGTGTTAATGCAGCCTGTTGCTTTTGGGAGGTGAGTGGGATATTGTTTTCAATTGCATTTGTGAAAAAGGGAAGGTGAATTGTGGCGTTGGAAAGATGTTTCAATATTGTGCTGGTGGAGCCGGAGATACCGCCCAACACCGGCAATATCGCCAGGCTGTGTGCAGCAACCGGGGCTGTGCTGCATCTGGTTGAACCCCTGGGGTTCTCCATTGACGACCGCCAGTTGAAGCGGGCTGGTCTGGACTACTGGAAGAGCGTAGAGCTTCATCTCTGGCAGAACCTGGCACAGATTCAGGCGGCTGCTGATAAGTCGGCGGATTTCTGGTATCTCAGCACCAAGGCTGCAAAAAGCTATCTGGAGGCGAACTTCAAGCCGGGCGACTATATCCTCTTCGGCAAGGAGACCAAAGGGCTGCCGGAAGAGTTGATCAGCAGCAACCCGAATACGGCCGTTACCATACCGATGCCGGGCGATGCGGTGCGCAGCCTAAACCTGTCCACCTCGGCCGGCATAGTATTGTACGAGGCGCTGCGCCAGAGCGGCAGGATTGTATGATCAGCAGTATCGAGGCAATACGGCAGGCCTATCTGACGGCGGATATCCCCGGTGTCGGCGGTGTGATCAAGGAGACCCCTGAGGATTTCCGGGTTGAGGAAATACCGGCCTATCAGCCGTGCGGCAGCGGCAGCCATCTGTATCTGCGCATCGAGAAAACCGGCATCACCACGCTTGAGGCGGTCAGGCGGATGGCGCAGTCGTTCAGGATAGCGGAACGGGATGTGGGTTATGCCGGCATGAAAGATGCCGTAGGGGTGACCGTGCAGACTGTTTCGTTGCCGGGAGTCTCGCCGGAGTCTGCTGCTGGGCTGGATATCAAAGGGATCAGGATCCTGTCGGCTGACCGGCACAACAACAAGCTAAAACTGGGCCATCTCAGAGGCAACTGTTTCCGCATTGCCGTCAGGGGTGTTGCTGCAGATGCAGCTCAGCGGACAGAGGCGATTCTGGAGCGGTTGTCTGCTGCCGGGGTACCTAACTGGTTCGGCATACAGCGCTACGGCATTCAGGCCAATTCCCATTTGATTGGTGCTGCCATGCTGCGCGGCGACTGGCGGGAGGCGGCGGAGCGCCTGATCGGACAGCCTGGCGCGGTAAACGATGCACAATGGAGATCGGCTATCCAGGCCTTTCATGACGGCGACATTGGCGGAGCCCTGCAGTTGATGCCCGGATATTGCCGGATCGAGCGCGATCTGCTGCAGCGCCTGCTGCAGCGTCCCGATGCTTGGGAAAAGGCCTTTAATGCGGTTAATCCGCGTTTGAAGCGGCTATATCTTTCCGCATTCCAGTCGTCGCTTTTCGACAGGGTGGTGGAGATGCGGCTGCCGCTGCTAGGACAGTTGCAACAAGGGGATATCGCTTTTAAACATGAAAACGGCGCCTGTTTTCTGGTTGACGATGCTGCCTTGGAACAGCAGCGCGCTGACGCTTTTAAAATATCACCCACCGGGCCGATGTTCGGCTGCAAGATGAAGCAGCCGCAAGGGGAGGCGTGGGAGATGGAAAGGCAGGTGCTGGCAGGGGCGGGCGTCCAGTCGGAGTGCCTGGCGTCTGCCGGCCCGCTGCATCTGGACGGTGAACGCAGGCCGCTGCGGGTGCCGTTGGCTAATGCCTCCTTCAAGGTGGAAGGCGATACGCTGCTGCTGGAGTTTTCCCTGCCCAGAGGAAGTTATGCCACGGCGGTGGTAAGGGAATTTACCAAAAATACTTAGAGGATATTGTAGATGAAAAAAATGACCGCCCTGATTGATTCCCACGCGCACATCTATTACGACGACTATGCCGCTGACTTCGAGGCGATGCTGCAGAGGTCAGCGGATGCCGGTGTCGGGGCCATACTGGTTGTGGGCACAGACCTGGAGTCCAGCCGGCAATGCGTAGCACTGGCGGAGCAGCATCCCCAGCTGTACGCCGCAGTAGGGGTCCATCCCCATGACGCCGCACTGGCTGATGAGACCTGTTACGATGAAATACGCAAGCTGGCCTTATCCAGTGAAAAGGTGGTCGCCATCGGTGAAATCGGCCTGGATTTTTATCGTGACCGGAGCCCAAGGGATGTGCAGGAAAGTGTTTTTCGCCGTTTTTTGCAGTTGGCCCATGAATTGGATAAACCGGTAATCATCCATGATCGTGATGCCCATGAACGGGTGCTGGATGTGCTGCGCACCGAGAAGGTGCGCAAAGGCGTGCTGCACTGCTTTTCCGGCAACAGTGCCATGGCGGCGGAGGTGATCGCCATGGGCTTTTATATCTCCATCCCCGGCACTGTGACCTATCCGAATAACCAGGCCTTGCATGCGGTTGTCAAACAGGTGGGGATTGAGCATATGCTGGTGGAAACCGACTGTCCTTACCTGTCACCGGTTCCCCATCGCGGTAAACGCAATGAGCCGGCTTATGTAACACTGGCAGCGGAGAAGATTGCCGATATCAAGGGGCTCAGCCTTGAAGATGTGGCTAGGGTGACCACCAAGAATGTCAGCGACCTGTTTGGTATTCGCCTATGGGACCAGTCCGCCAGGATTGCCTACCGTATCCGCAACTCGCTGTATCTGAACATCACCAACCGCTGCTCCAACCGCTGTGTTTTCTGCGCCAAATTCGACGATTTCACCGTGAAGGGGCACAACCTGATGTTGGATGGCGAACCCGGTTTTGCAGAGATCATGGCTGCTGTGGGGGAACCGGACAAGGATATCAGCGAGATCGTCTTTTGCGGGTTTGGTGAGCCGTTGATGCGGCTGGAACTGGTGAAACAGGTTGCGGCCGCGCTCAAACAGCGCGGATACCGTATTCGCATCAATACGGATGGCCAAGCCAATCTGGTCAATGGCCGCAATATACTGCCTGAGTTGGCCGGGATAGTGGATTGCGTATCAGTTAGCCTGAATGCCCCGGATGCCGAGACCTACCGTCGCATCTGTAATACGCCGTTCGGGCTGGATGGTTTTGCCGGTGTCTGCGATTTTATCCGTGATGCCAGGACGTATATCCCGCAAGTGGTTGCAAGCGCTGTCACCATGCCGGGCGTGGATGTTGCGGCCTGCCGCCGGGTGGCTGAATCTCTGGGGGCGGAATTCAGGGAACGTGTCTTTGAGGAGGTTGGGTAGTTGTATTTAATTATGTCCTGGTGGTAAATGCGATCATCATGTTTGCACAATTGTTGTCTAGTGTCAGCAGATTATCAATTTAAATAATGTTAAAAAAACAAGATTCTCAAATAATGTAAATAGCTTTTCAATAAGCTGCAGTATCCGCCGGAGCCATGATTTGAGAGTCGTTTCCTTTGTTTATTTTCTGATTTTAACCGGTTATCAAGGGAGTCGTTTTGACGATAGAGCAGGCATTTGGGCATGTGATACGAAAACTGAGGAAAGAAAGGA
>Ga0302250_1000294_pt1 | contig 55678 bp, 52 predicted proteins | sample AAG_RA_Asp_MG_FD_193536 | JGI IMG/M metagenome (GOLD analysis project Ga0302250, IMG submission 193536) | Enriched activated sludge microbial communities from anaerobic digester in WTTP, New Holstein, Wisconsin, United States - AAG_RA_Asp | ecosystem: Engineered > Bioreactor > Anaerobic >...
CGCCCTGAATTGAGAAAGAGCTGGTCAAAAACTACAAAATCACAACATCAGAAACGTAAAGCAGATGGATATTCCCACTGCTACTGTTACCCAACTCGCCAAAGCTGGGGTTTCCGGACGGAAACTAATTACAAACTAGCCTGTTACTGCGTATGCGTCAAGCGGTTGATCCTTGTAACGGCTGCGAAGATGTCCTATAAGCAGGGTACAGAGAAACCGTATTCATGCAAGCGAGGCTGTCATGAGCGAAATCCAGATTCCAACCGATCCAGAACAGTATGCCGAGCTGGTCTCCCGGCTGCTTGCCGGCCACGGTTTTACCGTTACCCGACCGCCCGAGGGGAGCCGGACCCACACCCTTGAGATTGAGCGTGACGGCAGACGGATTGCGGTGCTGCTGAAGAATCACAAGGCCAAGTGTAACGTGGCCCAGATCGAGAAGTTTGTTGATTTTCTGGAGAGCCCCGGTGCCGAACGGTTCCAGTTTGGCTGGATGGTCTCTGCCAGCGGGTTCAGCAAGCCGGCGCTCACCCATATCGAGACCTCCCACGTCAAACGCCTCAATCTCTGGAGCCAGGTCGGCTCACGGATCCAGCGCACCTATCCCCCCAGCGACAGCGCCCTGAACGAGACCCCGCCCCCCGCCCGCTCATCACGTCAGATGTACTTTGGTGTCTTTACCTGCAAGGGTGGGGTGGGCAAGACCACCATTGCCGCCCACCTGGCCGGTGCCTTTGCCCTGATGGGCTATGATGTGGTGCTGCTTGATCTTGACCCGGAGAAGAACCTGCGCAAGCTCTTTATGCAGGGGCCGGATGATGAGGCCCCCTCGCTCTATGTCCCTTCCCGCACCAAGGGGCAGCCCGGTTCCACCATCACCGTACTGAATCATGATGAATGGGAGCCGACCCAGTACCGGGAGATGCAGATTGTGATCTGCGACTGCTCGCCGGTGCTGGAGCAGAACCCGGCCAGCCTGGTGGCGCGGTTTGACTACTGTGTGGTCCCCACCACCCTGACGCCGCTGGGGATAGCCAAGAACGCCGATGTGATCACCCGCACCTTCCGGCATATCCGCCAGATGAACGACCATGCCGCCCTGTTTGCCCTGATCAACGGCTATGATCCTTCGGAAGCGGTTGCCAAAAAGAATGAAAAACTGCTGCAGCACCTTGCCCGCCACTTGAGCACCTACATCCAGACCGACCCCTTATGCCGTTTTATCCACCCCGATGATGCCGTGATCCGCTTCAGCACCACCCTGCAGTACTGGGGTTTCCACCTGATTGACGGCACCAAGCCGCAGCTGGCTTTTTCCGAGCAACGGGGTAAAAGCCACCCCCGCACCGATTTTCTGAAACTGGCTGATTATCTGGAAGATCACACCGCTATTGAAGAGTTGCGCAGGCAGGAACGGTAGGGCAGGGCAAAATTCAGCGTTTTGCCAGCCAGGCCACCAGCAGGCCGCCGCCCGCCACCACCGACAGGATACCGCCCTTGGCGCGGGCCAGCATCTCGGCATACAGCGCATCGGGCGGCACTGCCAAAAGCCAGTAGCCGTAGAGGATCAGAGCTATGCCCGTCAGCATAGAGAGTCGGGTTGTTGGATGTAGCATGGTTGGTAACCGCTAGCGATCCACTGCAGCGTCCGGTAATCGATAATCAACTCGGCAGTCACCATCGCCGCCTTCTGAGGCAAGATCTTCATACATCGCGTTATTATAGGTTATCCGGCCAAGTTCCGCACCTCTGCAGTTGCCCGGCGTCCTCGGGTGCCGTGTGATTGCCTCTCCAGGCAGGAGCTGCTGAAGGTTTGTGCTGATCTCATCGCCATCGTCTTGGTTGTTCCGACAGACACCGTTCATTGAGAAGTCAAACTCATTGTTTGTTTCGTTCCAAACCCTGTAGCCGGCGCAGCCAACATTGACCGTTGCGGAGCAACTGCCGCTGCCTCCGGGGTTGCTGACGGTGAGTGTGTAGATGGTTGTGCCCGGTGTGGTTAAATTGCCGCTGGTGCAACCACCGCCCGTTGAGTTGCTCAGATTGGTGCAGGTCCCACCCGGTGCAATAGACCAGGTCATGTTGGCCGGGCCGTTGGTGATGGTCCAGGCAAAGTTGGTGGTGCCTCCATAGGGAACGATCGTCGGATTTGCGGCTAGGGTGCAGCTGGGTGTCGGCGGTGCTGCAATGGTGATGCTAAAGGTTTTGGAGACGGTGTTGGTGCAGCCGTCAGCAGTACATGCATCGGACAGTGATACCAGCACCGCATTATAGGTGCCGGCAGCGGTAGGTGTACCGCTGATGACGCCAGAAGCGTTCAGTGTCAGGCCTGGAGGCAGGCTGCTGGCCGGTGACCCGGGGATGTTTGAGGCGCTCCAGCTCCAGGAGTAGGGCGGGGTGCCGCCGGCTGCGGTTAGAGAAGCGCTGTAGGGAACTCCCGCCATGCCGCTCGGCAAGGTATCCGGCGCAATGGTTGCCAGCGGGCAGGCACCCACGGTTTTGAGACTGAAGTTTTTGATATAGCCGTACTGGGTGGAGCCACCTGTTGCCTCGGTGAATCCAACGCGGTATTGGGCGAGGCTTGGCTGCTGGTCAGTACAATAGCTCATGTCGGGTGGTGTTGCATCGTTCGCGTCCAGATTGCTGTTGCCGCGATCAATCCAGACCTTGGTCAGTGTCTTGGTGGTACAGGCTGCGGTACCGCACTGGCTGCAGTCGCTGTTACAGCGGGTGTGTACCTCGACCCGGGCATTGTGGTTGTCGCGAGCGATATTGCAGCCGGTGTTTTCAAGCCAGGGCACCGGATAGTTATGGCCCGTCATGGCATCATACAGGCAGCCGCTGCTGGTAGTGGTGCAGGCCGGATTACCGCCCCGATTGTGGGTATTATCACCAAACAGCCCGGTGAGTGCGCCGGTGGTATGATTGTAGGCATTTACGATAGCGATGTGGTTGTAACTGCCGGTTGGGTCGTTCCGGCTCCCGCTGGGGTAGATGTCAAACTCCAGTGCGGTACTGCTGCCGGGCAGACCGCAGTAAGCCAGATATTCACCGGCACCACCCCAGACCGAACAGTTGTAGCGCGGGTTGCTGACGGCGTTATAGGTGGTGCCGGTGCCACAGTACGTGGTGGGGTTGCTGGCCTGCATCATGCCAAAGGTGTAGCCGTCGGCATACTGGGTGCTGGTGGTCGAGGTGTCCTTGTTGGTGTAGCAAAAACTCCAGTAGGCCCGCATGGTTTTGCCGAACAGTGGCAGGTTTTGCGGATACCAGATACATCCGGCGCTGTTGGTATTGTTCAGTCCGAACTCAATCAGCGCTGGGTCATCGGCATCGAAACCCGGGTTGTTGGTGCCTGGCACCGGTGGATCTGGCGGGGTGCCGGGTGGAATCGTATAGCCGGCGCCGCCGCAGCTGACGGTTTTCAGATTGTAGGTTCGCTGCAGCGAGGTCAGCGAGTCGTTGAGTTGGAAGGTCACCGGTCCGGCAGCGGGAGAGCTGTTGGTAAATTTTCCCGGTGTTGCTGCATCCTGGGTCCACCCGCTTCCGGACACGACCGACCAGGTGTAGTTGCCTTCCGCTCCGCCATCACCGAAGAGCTGCACGGTGTAACTTGTGCCCAAGCAGGCGTTGGGCAGTTCGTTGTTTAGTATCCTCAGCTGACCAAGCGTATAACCGGCACAGCCGATACGGGCCTTGAGCTCATGCAGGGTAACAATACGGGAGATGTCAGGCGGGTCTGCGGTTGAGAAAGCTGTGATCGTGCCTGAAACCCCAAGTGAGCCCGATACAAGCGTGTTTGACGGATAGGGTGGGGATGGCAGGTAGTGATGAAATGTGCCTGTATAGTGGGAGCTGAGAATCAGAAATGCAACATCACTGATGCTGTCTACGGAAAGCGACGTGGAAGGTGTGCCACATATTCCGGCGCAGGAAGTCGAGCTGGCCAGCTCTGGCGCATAGAGATAGGCTAATGCGTTACCCCAGGCGTCGTTGGGATTCTGGGCGACCTTGGTGAAATCGGTCGGACCACCGCCGGCATCCGGAATTCTGCAATTGGTCACCGTCCAGCTGATAATCGCATCAACATTGCTGTTAATGGTGGTCTTGGTGTCGGTGATCTTGCCCCGCTTGACCAGCGGCCCCACCAGTGATGCGCCTGCAGCTACCAAAACACCAACCAACATCAGCAGCATGATCACGTTCATCAGTGACATACCGGAGCGGGAACGGGTAAAAGCGGTTTTCATGGGTCAACTCCTGCATCCGGAGAGTCGCAGTGCGCATCTCCTAACAGCCAGTCACGGGCAGCAATAACGGTAACATCAGCAGCTGTTCGAACCAGTGCCGGTTGGTCAAGGGTGATCAGCAGCAGCCGGGCCCCCGGGTAGTTGATTGCCGCATCCTGCAGCGCTCTGATCTCTCTCTCCAGGGTTGTCGGGTTGTCTATGGTTACACAGACCTGCAGCAGGTAGTGCTGCCCTTCACTGCAGCGGACATAAAAATCGACCTCAAACCCGTTTGGCGTGCGTAGATATGATACTTCGGCGCCGCGTCGCTGTAGCTCGAGAAAAACGGCCGTTTCGAGGGCATGGCCCAGATTGGTTTTGCCGGACTTGTCAAAAAGCGGGATCAGTCCGGTGTCTATGGGGTATGTTTTGCGGGGGTTGACCCTCCGCCGTCGCTCTGAATCAGTGGCAATAGCGACGCTCTGCAGCAGGAAGCAGTCTTCCAGATAGCCCAGGTAGGTGTGGAGCGTATCTTTTCCCACCGGGATGCCCTGCGATTTCAGGTCAGCATGAAACTTGTTGATGCTGAAGCTGCCGGCGGCGTTGCCCAATAGCTGGCGCACCATCCAACGCAAAACAACCGGTTGGGTCACCGCGTGCCGTTCAACAACATCCCGCAGTAGTACTACATCAACATAGCTGTTCAAGAGCGCAGTGCGGTTGCGTGTGTCCAGCCCCTGCGCCTCGGGAAATCCCCCCTGCTCAAGGTAATTCAGCAGGTGCTTGTCAAGGAGCGAACGCTGCGCTTTTGAGAGATGTTGCGGCGTTTTTTGGGGTTCAAGGCCCGCATGGCGCAAGCATTCTCGGAAGCTGAACGGCTGCACGACAGCCTCCATGGCTCGGCCGCGCATGCTGGTTGCCACTTCCCGCGAGAGCATCCGGGCAGATGAGCCGGAGATAAAGATATCAACCTGCTCACTATCAAGCAGCCGCCTGATGAACTGTTCCCAACCGGGGACCACCTGGAGCTCATCGAGGAAAAAGGTCGCTCGTTTCCGGGTACGCCATTCAGGATACAGGCGGTAATATTCTTCAACCAGCATATCCAGATCCGTTACCTGCAGACCAGCCAGACGTTCATCCTCAAAGCTGAAGTAGAGCAGCCCCTCCCGTGGCGTACCGCTCTGGTGCCGATCAGCCATAATCTGCCAGAGCAGGCTGGTCTTGCCGGCCCGACGCATACCGATAACGGCGGTTGCCTTGTTTTTCACACAGGGCAGCCAGACGTCGCGGCGTGTCAGAACGGGCAGCGGGGCAGCGATGGCGTCTACGATCTTCTGGCGGATTGTCTGGCGAAAGTAATCGTTCATGAAGGTTAATATACTAGAAGTATGTCCTTGTGAAAAGGATATACTTGCGAGGATGATTTAAGGCGTGTTAACGCAGAGAAAAGAAGGCAAGACGCAAAGGCGCAGAGAAAACACTAGGGGTTGATGGTGAGGACGAATTGCTTGTAGCTTATATTATCTTGAGAGTCTTTTACATACAGAGTTTGATTATATGTGCCGCGGGTCTGCGGGGTGGCTGTTGGAGTGCCCTGTATCACTGGACGTTCAGTGGCATTTTCGGCAACCCAGGTGCCTGTAGTCAGGCTACAATCTGCGCTCACAGTGATTTCTGTCTGAGTTGCAGTCTCTTTGTCATACAGCTTAACACCATTTGGCAGGCTGCCGGTCCAGCACCAGGAATATGTTCCACCACCGCCATCACGGTAGAGTTTTATGAGATAGGGTGAGCTTTCATACCCATACGGCAATTCGTTGTTCACAATCCGCAGCTGTGGCCCCTGGCAGCCCACCTTGGTACGCAGTTCATCCAGCGTCACCCAGCGGACCAGATCGTCACTGGTATTGGCAGTGACGGTTGTAGCAGCGGTAATCGAGCCGGAGGTGATCGGCGTAACACCGATCTTGGTGTCCGTCAGCGCATCGTCACCCTGGCTCAGGACAATATAGGCGACGTTGGTTATGGTTGCGGCAGGGTCGGTGGTGTTCAGCGTCAATGCCGTTGACCGACGTCCGCAGATGGTGTCCTTGGTCGGCGTAGCGTTGAACAGGTTGGCATCGAAGAGATAGATAAAGGGGCGGGTCCAGGCGTCAGCGCTGCTGCGTGCAACCTCAACAAATTCATCAGTTGTGACGTCGGCAACGCCATCGCCCCACTGTGGCAGGCGATTGTTACCCGCGGCCCAGCCGTTGATCGACTCCACCGCCGCCCCCAGGTTATCCCGGCTTTCGCGCACCTTGATGGCGTTCATCAACGGCCCCACCATGGCGGTGCCCAGGCCGATCAACAGGCCGATCACCACCAGCGAGACCGCCAGTTCAACCAGGGTGAAACCGTTGGGGCGCTGTGCGTTATCAATATGTGACGAAACAGCTTGTATCAGTTCTCTGGCGCTTTGAATGGTTTGGCTGGCAAGTTCTTCACTCACTGCGTGCATTGTCCCATAATCGCCGGCATTTCTAAGGTCGAATGCCTCGATGACACTACGGTGAAGGCGAGGATCGAACATGCCGGTTTTGATATACTCTTTGCCAAAAGCTGAGATAACTGCCGAATGTTTTGAAAAAGAAAGATTTTTTGTGAGGAGCAACGCTTCCAGAGCATAAAACATGGCGTAGTAGGCTCTGCTGGCGGCAAAATCAACGTAGTTGTCTGCCAGTAAAGCCTGGGCAGCCTCAACGCTTTGCCTCGCCTTATCAAGTAACCCTGTTATTTCAGGGGTCATAGTACCAGTCCTTCACGACGAATATTCAGGATAAGGGGGGTTTTTGACGTTGCATAGGTTGCGTAGTCCATCGGCACAATTGAAATCAGGGTGTCGTGTTTAAGCGACAGATCACAGGCCAGCGGCAGGTAACGTTTACGCTCGGCATTCAGGTCGGGTAGATCGGTAAGCAGCAACAACAGGTCAAGGTCTGAACCCGGCGTGTAATCTCCTCGGGCGTATGAGCCGAACAGGATCAGTTCTTTCAGGCGCGATGCGTATAGTTGAGAGAGACTGTTTTTGGCTTCAGTAAGAGCCAGCAAGACCTCTGGAGGCATGGGGGGGGATGCTGCGGGTATATGCATGGCCGCTGCAAGCGTTGTTTGATCCATGGGTTGTTCCTCTATTATGGTTTGACTGCCTTCAGCGAGACGGCCAGTTCAACCAGGGAAAACCAGGTGTTGTCGGCAGATCGTTGCATGGTGGTCATTCTACCCTAAACAGCGGCAAACTCAAGTATTTGGTGATTTTCTTTGCGCCTTTGCGTCTGTCGTTGCTTTTCTCTGCGGTGAAAGACTTTAAACGCAAAGGGGGAAAGCAAGGCGCCAAGGCGCAAAGGAACAACAAAAGGCATAAAAAAGGAGGCCGGACGGCCTCCTTTTGGTCAGCGGTTGTGCGTGATCACTAAAGGGCTCTGCAAATGGTATACTCGGAACTTTCCAAATAAGTAGCAGCGGTTGCTGCTGCAGGAACGGTGTTTGTCCCTACAACACCGATGGTGGCGCGGATGCTGCCAGTGTTGCGGATACCGTCATCCAGTTGCTTGTCGATGGCGGCGGCGGCCTTGCCCGGTACCTGACTCAGGCAGACGTTGATACCGGTGCCGGCGCCGGAAAGCGCAGTGGTGTTGTTGAAGATGCCCACCAGTCCGTTAAAGCCGTTAACCGGCAGCGCGGCGGTACCTGCGGCCGTGATAGCGCCGGTCATAAAGCCGGCTGCCTTGACATGTTGCCAGAAGGCGGCAGTCTCAGTGCTAGCTGAGTTAACAAAGGTGTCAGCAGCAATTGCCTCAAGTGTACCGTCAGCGTCACCGAAGGCGGTCACCGCGGTCCAGGAACCGCCCCGTGCAGTGAGTGTTGTTAAAAGAGGACCATCATCGCCCGGCTTTTTTTGGTAGCGGTCAATATAGCCGTTATAGGCCACAAAGACGCTGTTCATATCGGTGATGGCCCGCTTGATCTTGGCATTCTCGATCAGCTCTTGGCCCTTCAGTACCGCAGTCAGTACAATACCGATGATGATCAGGACGATAGCCAGTTCAACCAGGGTGAAACCTTTGCTGTTTTTCATCCGAAAACTCCTTCTGTATGGATTGAGCAACTACGTTGATGTTGACAGGTATGAAAGCGGGAGGCCACGGATGGCCTCCCAAGTGAAGGTTGTAAAACTACTAACAGAACATCAGCTAGGGGGTGGTATCCTTGGGGATAGTCTTGTCGAAGAAGTAAGCAACACCGACCAATGCTCCAGTTGTGGTCCAAGCGACCTCATCGGAGGTGCCTGATGATCCGCAGGATCGAATACGGCCATTGGTGGCGTCAATAGCGCCGTCAATGGCTTGGTCCATTTGCGCGGCGGTGGTGTCGGGCACATTGGTCATTAGCATTACGTTACGCTTGACATCAGAGCCAGCAGTGCAAGGGTTGGTTATTGATGCAATTGCAAAAGTCACATCAGAGATGGTGTCAGCCGGGTAGGCGATGCTTTGATCATCCAAATCTTCTTTAAGTCTAACAAAAGAGTTAATTAATCCATCTTTGTCAGTACCGGTAACAGTAGTGGGGTCGCCAGGGAAATAACCCTTTTTGTCGTAGAAGGTCATGATCGGCACTTCCCACTTGGTGGGGGCCTGGATCACGCCTTTGACCTTGGCGTTCTCGATCAGGTCATTGCCTTTGATCACAGCGCCCAGGATGATACCGATGATGACCAGAACCACGGCCAGTTCTACCAGGGTGAAACCCTTGCTGTTACGCATCTGCTGCCTCCTGTTGGTGTATTGAATGGTGTATGACGAAGCCGACGTAATAACTATGCAAAGCTAAAACAAAAACTGTTCTGGCAATATCGGCTAGTTGATGAAAAAAATCAAGAAAAAAGTATGATTTTCGACTGCTTGCATGGGGGCGTGCATCGGTTTGTGAAAGGGCATTGCCGGTCAATCGGGCCTGATTTTAGTTGACAGGGGACGATCAGGCTGTTACTTCCCTGCAAGATCAAATGCTTCGTACACCGGGAGCTGCATGAGTATCCTTGCCAATCTGCTGAAAAAAACCGAACCAAACCAGGCCAAGGCCGAGATTCCGCCCGGAGTGCTGCAGGCGGTCAGCAGCTCAAACGCAGGCACCGATCGCCGCAGGTTTTACCTGATCGGCGGTATCGCGCTGGCAGCCATTGCGCTGGGTGCCCTGTTGGGTATCTATCTGAACACCCGACCCACTCCGGTGCGCCCGGTGGTGCGGCCCCAGCCGCTGCCCCAAACCGAGCCGGTGGCGGCGGTGCAGCCGTCGCTCTCTTCGGCAACGCAGCCCCAGGTGGTGGCTCCATCGGTGGCAGCGCCTGCGGAGATGGTGCAAAAACCTGTACGGTCTGCAGCCAGGCCGGCCCGTATGGCCCAGTCCGTCAAGCGCAGCGCCCCGGCCGAGCAGCCCGTTGCCCCTCAGGCAGCGCCTGAACGGAGGGCAGCCCCCAAGGATCGTTCCATCATCGACGCCTACCTGTTTGCGGCCCGCAATGCCGAGGCCCGCCGCGATTACCTGACCGCCCTCAAGCAGTACCGTCTGGCCCTGGAGGCCGACCCGGACAACTACCGGATCATGAACAACATGGCCAGCACCCTGCTGCAGGTGGGGATGTATGATGAGGCCTTGACCGTAGCCAACCGGGCCCTGTCGCTCAAACCGGATTATGTCTCGGCGCTGGTGAATGCCGGTATTGCCCAGGGTGGCCTGGGGCAGGGTGCGGCAGCCCGGGGGATGCTCAGCCGGGCGGTGATGCTTGACCCCGGTAACCGCAGCGCCCTGTATAACCTGGCTCTGGCGCAGGAACGTGCCGGGTTGCTGGATGATGCGCTCAAGAGCTACCGTCGGCTGGCCGATGGCGGTGATGCCCAGGGCTATCTGGGACAGGGCCGGCTGTATGAACGGCAGGGGAACACGGCCGAGGCGCTGAAGCTGTACCGCGAACTGACCGCCCTGCCTGACAGCGGGCAGCGGCCGAAGGATCTGGCCAGGGAGCGGATCAAAATTTTAGAACAGTAAAAGGCTTTAACGCAAAGGTGGAAAGCAAGACGCAAAGGCGCAAAGACACCAATGGACGAAAACCAGATCAGCTACGCCATCATTGAGAGCGCCATCGAGGTTCACAAAACCCTTGGCGGCCCTGGTCTTTTGGAGTCGGTCTATGAAGAGGCGCTGGTGTGGGAATTGGAACAAAAAGGATTCAAGCTGGAAAGACAGCAGATTGTTCCTATCAGCTACAAGGGTAACAAGCTTTCTGCACCGTTACGGCTTGATCTGCTAGTGAACGATGCCGTCATCGTGGAAATAAAGTCGGTAACAGTCTTTAATCCTATCTTTGAAGCACAATTGCTTACCTACCTACGGTTATTGAACAAGAAACCTGGACTGATTTTGAACTTTGGCTGTCCTACGATGAAAGAAGGGATTCACCGGGTGGTCAACCGGCTGTAGTTGCCATCTTTGCGCCTTTGCGTCTTGCCCTGTCTTTCCTTTGCGTTAATCCAGCCGTTACCCCCGCCGGAACACCATCAGCACGACCACCAGCAGAATCAGCAGTACCCCGCCTGCCAGCCACCATAGCCAGCCCTGTAGTTTGCCGCCGAGTTTCAGTCGCTGCAGCTCACGCTGTTCCTGCTGCATCACCTCTTTGGCGGCAAGCGCGGCCTGCCGTTGCTGTATCACCGGTTTGCCCTCCAAAAATCCCACCATCAGGCTGCGTGAAGCGATCAGGTTGATCAGTCGCGGAACCCCGCCGGAACGGAGGTAGATCTCTGTGCCGGCAGCCGGTTCGAACAGGGTGGCGGCCCGTGCCCCGGCACGATGGATCCGGGTTGCCAGGTAATCGGCAGTGGCCTGCAGTGAAAGATGGGTCAGTGAGGCCCGCACCGAGATGCGCTGGTTGAGCTGTCTGAAGGGGGCCGTTGACAGTTTTTCAACCAGCTCAGGCTGTCCCACCAGGATGATCTGCAGCAGTTTTTCCTTTTCGGTTTCCAGGTTGGAGAGCAGCCGCAGCTCTTCAAGGGTGTCGTCCGGCAGTTGTTGGGCCTCGTCCACCACAATCGCTACCCGGCGTCCCTGGCCGGCCTGCTCCAGCAGGAAGTCTCTGAACTCCTTGATCATGTCGTTTTTGTTGCCGGACAGGGGGTAGATGACTGCCAGGTCTTCAAGTATGGCCTGCAGGAATTCTTCAGGGCGCAGGCGGGGGGTCATGATCAGGGCGATCTCGGCCTGGTCCTGCCATTTGTTGATGAAGATCCGCAGCAGGGTGGTCTTGCCGGTGCCCGGTTCGCCGGTCAGCAGGCAGAAGCCTTCCCGGTTGTTCATCAGGTAGTCCAGCGACAGCAGGGCATTGGCATGCTCACTGGAGGGGTAGTAGTAGGCCGGGTCGGGGGTCAGGCGGAACGGGTCTTCCTGCAGTCCGTAAAAATCGAGGTAGGAGGTGCTCATGACGTACTAGCCCTTTCCAACAGCAGAGATCAGATCATAGACCGGCAGCAAAAGGCCCATGATGATCACGGCAAACATGATGCCGATAAAGCCGATCACCATCGGTTCGATGATCTTGCCCAGTTTTTCCGAAATGTCGTCCAGATGTTTGAGGTAGTGGCCGGCCAGAAAGCTGAACTGGTTGTCCAGTGAGCCGCTGCTTTCGCCGATGCCCACCAGGCGCACCATCAGCACCGGAAAGACCGGGTGTTTACGCATGGCCTCGGCAATGCCGCTGCCGTAGGTGATCTCTTCACGGACGGTTTCCAGGGAACGTACAAATACGCGGTTGCGCATCACGGCCGAGACGATCCCCAGGGTGCGGTCGATGGTCAGACCGGCCACCACCAGGATCCGCATCTGTTCGGCCAGCAGGGCCAGCAGGCGGTTGTATTCAATCAGGCTGTAGATCGGCAGCTTCAGTTTGAGCTGGTCCAGGCGGTAGCGGAAGGTTTCGTTGCGCTTGAGCAGTTGCAGCAGCAGGTATACGGCTGCCGCAATAACCGGCGCCAGGTACCAGAAACGCTGGGTGTACTCGCTGGCCGCCATCAGGATACGGGTTAAGAGCGGCAGCTTGACCCCCATCCCTTTGAGGGTGCTGATGATCTTGGGCAGCACGTAGACCAGCCAGAAAATCAGGGCGCCCAGGGTGCTGATGATGGCAAAGGTGGGGTAGATCAGGGCCCGTTTGATGGCCGAGGTCAGATCCTCCATCCGCTGCAGGTGCTCGGCCACGTCGGCCAGGCTCTTTTCAAAGCGTCCGGTTTCTTCGCCGACACGCACCAGCCTGATGAAGATATCGGGAAACAGGGATGCATAGCGCTCGATGGCGTCGGAAAAGGTGGAGCCCTGCTCGATCTCTTGCTTGACCCCGGCCAGGGTGGTCTGCAGGGTGGTGTTGGTGATTGAATCGATGATGTCGCCCAGGGCCATGGTGATCGGTATGCCGGCCCCGACCATCACCGACAGGTTGCTGGCCAGCTCGATGATGTCGCTGCGTCGCACCCGCTGTTGCAGCAGCCGTGAGCGGAGTTTTGAGAGCAGATCCCTGGCCGGCGAGATGCTGAGCAGGAAGTAGCCGCGGGCTGCCAGGTTGCCGGAGGCAGCCTCGATCGAAGCCGCTTCGATCTGGCCGCTGATCTGTTTGCCGTCGGCATCCACGGCACGATAGCGAAAACTGATCATCCGGCGACCCGTAGCACTTCAGCAACGGTGGTAAGGCCCTGGGCGGCCTTCATGATGCCGTCTTCCAAAAGTGAGCGCATCCCTTTTTTACGGGCCGCCTCGATGATCGAGCCGGTGGATGAGCTGTCGAAGATCATCTGGCGGATGGCGTCGTCCACCACCAGCACCTCGCAGATGGCAACCCGTCCCAGGAAGCCGGTGCCGTCGCATTCGGGGCAGCCGCCGCCGCGCACCGCCCGTTTCAGGTCGAAGCCGCTCTTTCTGAACAGTTCCTGCTCCTCTTCATCCAGATCGTATTCTTCACGGCAGTTGGGGCAGATTCTGCGCACCAGACGCTGGGCGATGACGGCGGTCAGGGCCGACGAGAGCAGAAAGGCGTCCAGTTTGAGATCCAGCAGACGGGGGATGGCGGTGACCGCATCGTTGGTATGGACGGTGGACAGCACCAGGTGGCCGGTGATGGCGGCCCGCACCGCGATCTGGGCGGTCTCTTCGTCCCGGATCTCGCCCAAGAGCATCACATCCGGGTCCTGGCGCATGAAGTTGCGGGCGGCCAGGGCAAAATCGAAGCCGGACTTTTCATTGACCTGGCTCTGTTTGACGAAGCTTAAGCGGTATTCCACCGGGTCTTCCACGGTGATCGTGTTGCGCTCCAGCCGGTTCAGCTCCCGCAGTGCGGCGTAGAGTGTGGTGGTTTTGCCGCTGCCGGTGGGGCCGGCAATCAGGATGATGCCGTAGGTCTTCTGGAACAGCCGCTTCACCGTGCGGGTGGTGTCTTCGGGCAGGCCCAGCGATTCGAGCCGTACCAGCGGGCCGTTGCCGGCCAACAGGCGCAGCACCAGGTTCTCACCGAAGATGGTCGGCACGGTGGAGATACGTACGTCAAACCGCTTGGAGAGGAATTCGTAGGTGAAGGCGCCGTCCTGGGGCAGGCGCTGTTCGGCGATATCCAGCTGTGAAAGCACCTTGATCCGTGATACCAGGCCATTGTGGACCTGTTTCTGGACGCTGTGGCCGTGCTGCAGCACGCCGTCGATCCGGTAAAAGATGTGGGTTACATCCTCGGCCGGGCTGATATGGATGTCGGTGGCCCGTTTGCGCAGACCGTCCATCATGATCAGCTCGATCAGCTCGGCAATGGTGGCCCCCGGCACGGTGCCGGTGATCTGCCTGATGGAGCCGATCAGCTGTTCCATCCGTTGCTGGATCGGGTGGGTGATGAAGAAGTAGGCCTTTTCCAGGGTCTCCTGGAAGGCGTCTTTGTCGACCAGAAAGGCCCGCGGCTGCTTGCCGGTCAGTTTGGCGACCATGTCCACGGCAACGATGTTGCTGGGGTTGGTGATGCCGATGGCCAGCCGGCCGTCTTCCACCAGTGCCAGCGGTATAAAACCGCCCCGTTCAGCCACATCCTTGGCTATCAGCTGCAGCGCCTCTTTGTGGGGTTGCACCTCATGCAGATCGATGAAGTCGAGGTGGAACTGCTCGGCAATGGTGCGGGCGAATTCGCTGGCGGTGACGAAGCCCAGCCGGATCAGCAGATCACCCAGGATATCGCCGGTCACCTTCTGCTGTTCAAGGGCGATATGCAGCTGTTTTTCAGTGATCAGGCCGTTGGCCTTGAGCAGTTCGCCGATCTTGATCGGTGCGGCCATGGTTCTCTCCTAGTTGCTGCCGATCAGGTAGGGCTGCAGCACCACCACCAGCTCCGAGCGTTTGTCCTGATAGTTCTTGCGTGAAAAGAGGGTGCCAAACCAGGGGATATCGCCGATGAAGGGGATCTTCTCATCCACCTGATCCTGCTTGTTGGCGATCAGGCCGCCGATCACGATCATTTCGCCGTTGCGCACCTTGACCGTGGTGGACAGTTCCCGCAGGTCAACGGTGGGGATCGAGATCACAAACTGGTTGTTGACGTCGGTGCCGATCGCCTTTTCTTCCAGCTGTACCAGGTCGGAGATGATCGGCGTAACCGACATGCTGATCTCGCCCTTGCTGTTGATGTGGGGCGCCAGGCCGATCATGATGCCGGACAGCACGTTGCTGGTGTCCACCGTGAAGGTGGTGATCGGCGTGCCGCTGGTGGCGGTGGTGGTGGAGGTGATCTTGGAGACGTAGTTGGTGTTGCGTCCCACGGTCAACAGGGCGGTCTGGCCGTTCATGACATGGATCCGGGGGTTGGAGAGGGTCTTGACCTCGCCCTGGGTTTTGAGGGCCGTCAGCAGGGATTGCACGTTGTTGCCGCTGTAGCCCAGGCGGAAGGCGCCCCCGGTCAGGGCGCTGCTGGCAGAGTTGGCTGCGTTGCCGAAGCCGCCCGTCACCGAGCCACTGGTGTTGAACCAGCGGATCGAATCAAGGAAATCCCAGTCAATGCCGAACTGCAGCCCGTCGTTGAGCTGCACCTCCACCACCCGTGCCTCCACCAGCACCTGGCGACCGAGGGCCGCCTTGACCAGATCAAGGTACTGTTCGATGGCAACCAGGTTGCGGCGGGTGGCGGTGACCATGATGGTGCCGGTCAGCCGGTTGATGACCACGTTCTGGCGCGGGTCGCTCGTGGAGGTATCTGCGGCCGGTTGGGTGGCAGCGGCAGGCTGGGCGGCACCGGACGGGGCGGCAGCGGTTCCGTCACGCCGGTGAAGCATTGATACTAACGATTTTTCCAGCGATTCCCAGAAATCAAAGGCCTTGGCGTCATGTTTGATGGTCTGGTTGATGGTGCCCTTGATGTTGGACGAGCCGCTGGAACCTGAGCTGTCTGAACTGCCGGAGCTGCCGGAGCTTCCGGAGCCTGAACCGCTGGCGCTCAGTTCAGCGGCACTGCCCAGGATGTCGCCGCCCACATCGACACTGTAGCCCTGCACCAGCGCCGGGTGGCCCAGTTCAAAAACCCTGCTGCCGGTGGCCTCCACCGAGAGGATGTTGTCTTTTACGGTGTAGAAGTAATCGGCCGAGTTAAGGATGGTGGCCAGGGCGTCGTCGGCGGTGACCCGCTTGAGGGTGATGGTGATCGACCGGTCCTGCTGGACGCCGTCGCCGATGATCAGGTTTAGGCCGGCTGCATCGCAATCACATGCAGGATGTCCCCCAGTGCGGTATTGCGGGCCTGAATGTTGACCAGCCGGGTGCGGGCCGGTGACACGTCGTCGCTGACCGGCTGATAGTCGGGGGTGGAAAGCGCTGACGGTGGCGCCGCCGTCTTTTCCAGCTCCTTGATGTTGCCGGTGACAAACGGCTCCTGTGACCGGACCGGCGGAATCAGGGCTTGTTCCGATGCGGCCCGTGGCGCAACCGGCGGCTGATTGGCGCAGCCGGCCAACAGAGCCAGCCCCAGAAACATGTGCAAAAGCGCGGTGGAGATGGTGCGGCCTATGATTAGTGCAGGGTGATCCATAACGGTCCTTTTCTTCCTGTAAGTAATACCCGGGTGCGTTCGATCCGTGCAACCTGCCAGTCCTGGTAGCGATCGCCCACTTTCAGGACCGCACCGTTGATGATGGCCATATCCTTGCCGCCATCACTCAAGATGAACGAGACTGTGGGTGGGGGCGCCTGCAGCGGCGGGGTGGTCGGCAGAGCCTGTGGCGCCGGTGCGGATGTGCCGGGCAGGGGCGGTGCCGCCACCGGTGGCTGCGGTGTTACCGGCAGGCGCAGCGTCACCGGCTGCCAGACGCTGTCGGGAATCTGCAGCGCAGTCGGCCTGAATGCGGCAACGGCCCGTTCGGTATCCTTAAGCTGCGGGGTGAACTGCAGTTGTTGATAGACCAGTGCCGGTATCAGCAGGGCGACCAGGCAGGCGATAACGGCCATAATGGTGATCTGGTGCTGCTGCAGGGTCATGGTTTTCCTCCGGCCATGGTCGGCAGAACCACGCTGCCAACTACCGTGATGGAACCGTCCGCTGTCTTGGCATCAAGGGAGAGTTCCTTGAAGTCCACAAACGGGATCAGGATTGTTTGTAGCCGGCCCATGCCGTTAATCAGCTCAGTGTAGCGGGTCAGCGGCAGTTTCAGGTTAAAGCCGATCGACAGCACGCCATCCCGCGACTCGGGGGCGGTCACGGTCATCTCGAGCGGTTGCAGCGTGCGTTTGATCTCGTCCAGCCGGGTGTAGAGGGTCAGTTCTGGAGAGCGGCTGCCGAGATCGGTCGGCAACCTCCGGCGGAAGTCCGCCATCTGGTTCCGGATGGTGGCGGTTTCAGCCTGCATGCGCGGCAGGTTGGCCAGAATGGTGGTGTGCTGCTTAAGCAGGGCCTGACGTGACTGGTTGGTGCGCAGCAGCAAAGCCAGGGCGATGCCCAGCGCGATGAAGGCCAGCAGGGACAGGGCAAGCCTCAGCGCCAGCTGGCGGTTATGTTTGTGCAGGGTCGCAATCATGGCGTGCGGATAACCTCGATGGTGAAGGCTTGCGTCTTGAGATCAAGCTGATAGGGGCCTGGGGTAATCCCCTTGATCTGCTGCAAGGCGCCCTGCAGGGTCTCGAACTGCTGCCGGGTGGCGGCAAAGCTGTTGGCCGTTATCACGCCGCTCAGCTGCAGGCTGAGCGATCCCTGGTCGCGTCGGGCAATCAGGGTGTTGATGCTGGTTTGCGGCACGCGCAGCTGGTTGATGGCCACCATGGTGCCGGGAATGTCGGGAGCGGCCTGCAGGCCGCTGATAACACTGATAACGGGAGCTGCCTGATCCCGGTCGGCAACGGCGGCGCGGTGGGCCTGGAATATCTCCGTCAGGCCGGTCTCCCGGCGTTGCAGGTCGGTGATGGCGGCCGTAACTGCGCGCAGCGCAAACAGTTGCTGTACGATCAGCAGTGCCACCACGATACTGGCCGCCGCAAACAGCCGGCCGCTGAGCTTAAGCACGGTCTGCTGCAGCCGGGCCGACCGGTAGCTGTCCGGCAACAGGTCGGTGGTGACGGGCAGCGGCCATGAGGCCAGCATGAACGGCACCTGGTACTGCTGCATGATCTCGGGTGCAAGACCGTTTTGTAGCGACTCCGGCAGCTGGAGGGCTTCAAGGCGCGGCGGCGGGCCATCCTGATCCAGCTCGCTTGACGGGTTCAGCACCAGCACCCGTGCCGGGCGTACCCGCAGCGACTGGAAACAGTAGTCCGCCGTCATGGCCACGTTCTGGCGGTCAAAGACGTCCCAGCCCGTTTCCTGTGACGAGATGGTGCGGCTGAAGGTGACGGCGCCCTCTTCCAGCAGGAACAGCAGCTTGCTGCTGCCGCTATCGTGGGCGCAGAGCAGCGGTTCATCGAAGTTGGCGGCGGATCGGACCAGGGCAGCCAGGGCCACCGGGGCAACTACCAGCCGGCTGACAGGCTTGCCGTGACGGGTAAAGGTTTTCAGCACCGGTTCAATGCTCTGGTGGGGAACCAGGCAGCAGGCAACCTTGCGTACGGTGCGGCCTTCCTGGGGCAGGTCGCCGATCACTCGCCAGGAGCAGGAGAACGGCAGCAGCTCGGGGTGCAGGCGGGCTGCTTCGCTCTTGATCAGGGTCGCTTCAAGTCTGGTCTCAACCGGTGGGATGGTGATGGTTTCAAACTGGGCGTTATCGGGGTTGACCGCCACCAGATATTCCTGGGCACGATCGTGCTGCAGAAAGGCGTCCAGCTGGTCGCTGGCCAGCATGAATGAACGTTCGACGGTGAATCCGCTGCGAGTGCGTCGTCCGGTGACGACTCGAATCTCATCCGCATCGAAGCTTACCGCCGTTATACGTGCCATTCCGACCCCATGTCGTTACTGTTGATTACCACTCTGTGTAAGTACCTTACTTTTTGTCGACTGTCCAGATTAAATAAGGAGTTACAGCGTGTTGCCCTTACTAAAAAAAGCGGGTGGAGGAACGATCCCCCACCCGCTTTTTTGTGGTGCAGCAGTGTCAGACGGCTTAGTAATCCATGCCGCCCATACCGCCCATGCCGCCCGGCATAGCCGGCAGCGGGGTGTCCTTCTTGGGCTTCTCGGCGATCATGCACTCGGTGGTCAGCATCAGGCCGGCCACGGAGGAGGCGTTCTGCAGGGCGCAGCGGGACACCTTGGTCGGGTCGATGATGCCGGCCTGCAGCATGTCGACGTAGGTATCCTCGGCGGCGTTGTAGCCGTAGGCGTCCTTGCCGTGACGGACCTTGTCCACCACGATGGAGGCGTCGATGCCGGCGTTGTCGGCGATCTGGCGAATCGGGGCCTCCAGGGCGCTCTTGATGATGGTCACGCCGAACTGCTGCTCTGCATCCAGCTTGAGCTTGTCCAGGGCCTTCAGGGCGCGGATGTAGGCCACGCCGCCGCCAGGGACAATACCCTCATCAACTGCAGCGCGGGTGGCGTGCAGGGCGTCTTCCACGCGGGCTTTCTTCTCCTTCATCTCGGTCTCGGTGGCGGCACCGACCTTGATCACGGCCACACCGCCCACCAGCTTGGCCAGGCGCTCCTGCAGCTTCTCGCGGTCGTAGTCGGAGCTGGTCTCGTCGATCTGGGCGCGGATCTGCTTGACGCGGCCCTGAATGTCGGCCTCGGTGCCTTCGCCGTCGATGATGGTGGTGTTGTCCTTGTCAACCACCACGCGCTTGGCGCGGCCCAGCATATCCATGGTGGTGTTCTCCAGTTTGAAGCCCATCTCCTCGGAGATCACCTTGCCGCCGGTCAGGATGGCGATATCTTCCAGCATCGCCTTGCGGCGGTCGCCGAAGCCGGGGGCCTTTACGGCGCAGACGTTCAGCACGCCGCGCAGCTTGTTGACCACCAGGGTAGCCAGGGCCTCGCCCTCGATGTCCTCGGCGATGATCAACAGCGGACGGCCGGACTTGGCGGTCTGCTCCAGCACCGGCAGCATATCCTTCATGTTGGAGATCTTCTTGTCGTAGATCAGGATGATGGCGTTCTCCAGGGAGGCCTCCATCCGCTCGGGATCGGACACGAAGTAGGGGGAGAGGTAGCCGCGGTCGAACTGCATCCCTTCCACGGTCTCCAGCGAGGTTTCCATCGCCTTGGCTTCCTCGACGGTGATCACGCCTTCCTTGCCGACCTTCTCCATGGCCTCGGCGATGATGTCGCCGATGGTCTTGTCGTTGTTGGCGGAGATGGTGCCGACCTGGGCGATCTCCTTGTGGTCCTTGATCGGCTTGGAGATCTGTTGCAGCTCGCTCACGATCACTTCCACAGCCTTGTCGATGCCGCGCTTCAGCTCCATCGGGTTGTGGCCGGCGGCCACCAGCTTGGCGCCCTGGCGGTAGATGGCCTGGGCCAGCACCGTGGCGGTGGTGGTGCCGTCACCGGCAACATCGGAGGTCTTGCTGGCAACTTCCTTCACCAGTTGTGCGCCCATGTTCTCGAACTTGTTCTCCAGTTCGATCTCCTTGGCCACGGACACGCCGTCCTTGGTGATCAGCGGGGAACCGAAAGACTTCTCGATGATTACGTTGCGGCCCTTGGGGCCCAGGGTGACCTTGACGGCGTCGGCCAGGGCGTTGACACCTTTGAGGATGGCGTTGCGGCCGTCCTCGTTAAAGCGGATCTCTTTTGCGGACATACTTTATCTCCTCCGGATTTCGTTGATGTGTATTGAACTAGCTACAATTATTCGACAATAGCGAGGATGTCGTCTTCACGCATCATCAGCAATTCTTCGCCGTCCACCTTGATCTCGGTGCCGGCGTACTTGCCGAACAACACGGTGTCGCCCACCTTGACGTCCATGGCAACGGTCTTGCCTTCGTCGGTTTTCTTGCCGTTACCGGCAGCGATCACTTTGCCCTTCTGGGGCTTCTCCTTGGCGGTGTCGGGGATGAACAGGCCGCCGGCGGTCTTCTCTTCGCCGTCAAGACGCTTGACGATCAGACGGTCATGCAGAGGTCTCAGTTTCATGTGGTGGTGCTCCTTTCCTATGGGGTTTGGTGTGGTTTCTCAGGGTTAGTCTGCTAGCACTCGAATGTGGTGAGTGCTAACACTCGGCGAATATAATCGGCGTGCTTCTAAAAATCAAGGGGGAAGAAGCAGATTTTTTTTGCTATAGTCGCCGCACCTTTGTGCGGAGTTTTCCATGGAACAGCCTTTTCTTTTTGACCGATCACCAGAATCCGACGCCGACGCCGCCCGGGTCGCTGAGCTGAAGATGCTGATCGAGCATCACAACCGTTGTTACTACGAGCAGGACCAGCCTGAGATCAGCGACGCCGACTATGATGCCCTGTTTCGTGAGCTGCAGCAGCTGGAGCACAGGCGGCCGGACCTGCTGACCTCGGATTCACCCACCCAGCGAGTGGGCGGTGCGCCGCTGGAGCGCTTTGCACAGGTGCGTCACAGCCTGCCGATGCTCTCGCTGGAAAACGCCCTTGATCAAACGGCGATCCGCGATTTTGATCAACGCATACGCAGTTTCCTTGGCGCATCTGATCAGCAGACCATTGCCTATCTCTGCGAGCCGAAGATGGATGGACTGGCGGTGGAGCTGGTCTATCGGGACGGCCTGCTGGTGCAGGCCTCCACCCGCGGCGACGGCGAGGTGGGCGAGGAGGTGACCGCCAACATCCGCACCATCCGCAACGTGCCGTTGCGCCTGAGCGGTGCGGGGGTGCCGCAGGTGCTTGAGGTGCGGGGCGAGGTCTACCTGCCCTTGGACGCCTTCCAGCGCTTGAATGTCCAGCGGGAGGAGGAGGGAGAGCCGGCCTTTGCCAACCCGCGCAACGCCGCCGCCGGTTCCATCCGTCAGCTTGACTCCAGGGTGGCGGCCCGTCGGCCGCTGGCGATGGTCTGCTATGGTGTAGGGGCAAGGGTCATGGGCCAAGGGGCACAAGGGGCACAAGGCGAAGCTCAGGAAGTTCAGACGCAGACAGAGCTGATGGCGCAGTTGGCAGGCTGGGGGCTGCCGGTCAGCGATCAGCAACGGACGGTCAACGGTATTGCAGGGGCGGTTGACTACTACCGTGATCTGCTGGCCCAGCGTGACCAGCTGCCCTACGAGATTGACGGTGTCGTGCTCAAGGTGGACGATTTGCGCCTGCAGCAGGAACTGGGCGAGAAGAGCCGTTCGCCCCGCTGGGCGGTGGCCTGCAAATTTCCGCCCCGTCAGGCCGAGACGATACTGGAAGCGGTTGAGCTGTCGGTGGGGCGCACCGGGGTGATCACGCCGGTGGCGCTGCTCAGGCCGGTGGAGCTGTCCGGGGTGACGGTATCACGCGCCACCCTGCACAACTGGGACGAGATTGAGCGCAAGGACCTGCGGATCGGTGACCGGGTGGTGGTGGAGCGGGCCGGCGACGTGATTCCGGCTGTGGTTAAGGTGCTGACCGAACAACGTAGCGGCCAGGAACGTCAGCTGCTGCCACCTGCGAACTGTCCGGTCTGCGGGGCGCCAACGGCCCGGCTGGAAGGAGAGGTGGCACTGCGCTGCCTGGGGGGCTTGGCCTGCCCACCGCAACTGGCCGAGGCGATCATCCATTTTGCCTCCCGTGATGCCATGGATATTGACGGACTGGGTGACAAGTATATCGAACAACTCTTGAGCCTGGGGCTGGTCAAGGATGTGGCCGATCTGTATCACCTGACAACAGATGATTTTATGCGGTTTGAACGGATGGGGGACAGGCTGGCCGCCAATCTGCTCAGTGCCATTGAGGCCAGCAAGCAACAGGAATTATCACGCTTTATCTTTGCCCTTGGTATCCGTCATGTGGGCGCACGTACCGCCCGCCTGCTGGCGGAGCGCTTCGGCAGCATCGAACACCTGCAGCAGGCCACCTTTGAGGAGTTAACCAGCATCCGTGATGTGGGGCCGGCCGTGGCCGCCGGCATCCGCTCCTTTTTCGACAATCCGGTCAACCAGGGGGTGCTGCGTCGCCTGCTGGAGGCAGGAGTGGCTCCTGCCGCAGAGCAGAAGAAGGTCGGCGGGCGTTTAAGCGGTAAAACTTTCGTCTTTACCGGCACCCTGACCCGCTTTACCCGTGATGCAGCCAAGGCGCTGGTGGAAGCGGAAGGCGGCAACGTGACCGGCTCGGTCTCGAAAAAAACCGATTACCTGGTGGCGGGCAGCGATGCCGGCAGCAAGCTCGATAAGGCCCGCAGCCTGGGGGTTGTCGAGCTGTCCGAAGAACAACTGCTGGAGATGCTTGCGCCGGAAACTGTGGTAAGCTGATTAGCATGACCATTCCTGCCACCACACAGCTGGCTACGCAGCTTGCCGAGTACGGCATGTCCTTGGGAACCGCCGTTGCATTGCTGCTGGCGGGTTTCGGCATCTGCCGCTTACCTAACCGCAAACAGCGGATCGACGAGGAACATTACCGTAATCTGGCTGAGGCCACCTTTGAAGGGATCATCCTGTCGGCTGACGGCCAGATATATGACTGCAACGACCGGGTAACGGAGCTGACCGGCTATGCACGCGAGGAGCTGGTGGGCCGCTCACTCTATATGTTGTTTTCCGCCGAGTTCCACCAGCAGGTGCGCGACAATATCGCCCGGGATTACGATCTGCCCTATGAGATAGAAGGGGTCAGGCGCGATGGCAGCCGGTGCCTGCTGGAGGTGCGCGGCAAGACCTTCCGTTCAGGCGACAAGCTCTTCCGGGCGTCGGCGCTGCGGGATATCACCGATCTTCGTGAACGTGAAGAGCAGTTCCGTATGCTGTCGGCAGCGGTGGAGCACAGCCCGGCCTCGATCGTGATCACCGATGCCAGGGGAAACATCGAGTACGTCAACCCGGCTTTTTGCCGGCTGACCGGCTACAGCGCCGAAGAGGCCTTGGGCAAGAACCCGCGCATCCTTAAGGCCGGCGATCAGCCGCCCGATATGTATCGTGAATTGTGGCAGACTTTGCTGCGTGGTGAGGAGTGGCGCGGCGAGTTTCACAACCGCCGCAAGGATGGCAGTTATTTCTGGGAATCGGCCTCAATCTCGGCCATCAAGAACGACAAAGGGGCCATCAGGCATTTTGTAGCCATCAAGGACGACATCACCGAACGCAAGCAGATGCGGGACCAGCTGCAACAGATGGCCCAGTTCGACATGCTGACCGGGCTGCCCAACCGGCGTATGGTCTTGGACCGGCTGGCCCAGATGGTGGCGCTGGCCAAACGGGGCAACCAGCGTTTTGCGTTGTTGTTTGTGGATCTGGATGGCTTTAAGCGGATCAACGACACCTACGGCCACGAAGCGGGTGACCGGGTCTTAAAGATCGTGGCCGCCAGGCTCTCGGCCTGTATCCGTAGTTCGGACATCGTCGGACGCATGGGGGGCGATGAGTTTACCGTGATCCTCTCTACCTTGACCCACTACGAAGATGCCGGTCAAGTGGCGGAAAAGATCCTGCAGACCTTGCGGCTGCCGATGACCATGCCCAGCGGCGTGCAGGATCAGATCGGCTCCAGTATCGGTATCAGCGTCTTTCCCGAGGATGCCCAGGACGGCGACGGCCTGCTGGCAACGGCCGACGACGCCATGTATGCGGTCAAGCATGCCGGCAAAAACGGTTACCGCTTCTACCATGCCTGCGTTGCGAAAGGCGCCGAGCCGACCGCTGCCTGCTGATCACTGCTGCAGTTTTTTCAACAGCCAGGCCATGTTGACGCCCAGGTCCCGCATGGTTTTGATCCCTTCCTCATCACTGTCCACATCGCCGATATTCCTGCCGATGCCGATGTTCCAGTAGCTGGAGCCCACAATGATCATCTGGCCGATGGTGAAGAAGTGGTTGATGGTGTCAAAGACGTGGATCGCGCCGGCCCGGCGCACCGCCACCACCCCGGCCCCCACCTTGCGCTTGTACATATCACCGTTGGCCCGGCCCACCATGCCGCTGCGGTCGATCAATGCCTTGGCCTCGGGGCTGATGGCGGCAAAATAGGTGGGTGAACCGATGATGATCCCATCGGCCTGATCCATCTTTTCGATACATTCGTTGGCCACGTCATCGGTTACCGCACAGCGGCGGTCCTTGTTGGCAAAGCACTTGTAGCAGGCGATACAGCCGTGGATCGGCCGGCCCGCCAGCTGCACCAGTTCGGTCTCGATCCCTGCCGTGTTCAGCTCTTCGCAGGCGTAGTTGATCAGTTTGGCGGTATTGCCGTCCTTGCGGGCGCTGCCGTTAAATGCGATCACCTTCATGGGAAACCTCCTTCATAAGCATTTTTTTCGATGCGGACACTATAGCCAAAACTAACCGTCAGTGCCAGTCTGCTGGACAGGTGTTATTGTCTGGTGTAGTATACCAAATATGAAAGCGCAGCTTATTCGGCATGATCGTTTCAATGATGCCTTCGGCAACCTGGTTGAAATGAAGCTTTGGTCGGTGCCGGTGACAGAGCACAGACCGTTCGGGGTTACATACTCGCTGGTGTACATCGTTGCCAATCAGCGGGTGATCGGCTACGACAACGAACGGGGCAAAGGCGATCATAAGCATATCGCCGGCAGGCAGGAGCCGTACCGCTTCAAGGATGTTGATGCGCTGGTGGCGGATTTTGTCGATGACGTAGAAGCGTATATCAGGAGTACGTATGAAAGCTAAAAGAGAAACCATGGGAATCAAGTCGCTGCGTGAGGGGTTACAGGACTTCGCCGATACCTTCAAGGCGCTTCAGGATGGCAAGTCGGTACGGCCGCAGCCCGAAGGGATTTACTTCACCGACTTCGAGGCCTTCCGCAAGGCCATGACGCCCCGGCGCTATGCCCTGCTCAAGATGATCAGGGAACAACACCCCGATTCCATCAGCAGCCTTGCCGGGATGTCGGGCAGAAACATCAAGAACGTCTCTGATGATGTGAAGGCGCTGGTGAATCTGGGCCTGGTGGAGATATCCCAAACCGGCAAGCACAAGGCGCCCCACCTGCGCTATGAGAAAATCACCGTGGAATTGGCGGTGTAGGGGGTAATAGACGGGTGTTGTTTTATTCGGTTTGCCTGGTGGCGTTGGCGGTTATCGTGAGGATGCTTTCCTGCACCCGCTTGTCGGGGATGGCGCGGTAAGAGTCAAGCAGGAGTTTTTCCGCGGTGTCCAGCGGCAAAGCACCTCCACCGTCCACAAAAAACTCCTGTACCGGCACTGAGAGAGCTGCTGCGATTTGCTGGAGCTTTTCAGTGTTCATCATGTTTTTACCTGATTCGTATTTCTGTAGCTGATTTGTAGACACGCCAACAAGCTCGGCCAGTTTTTCCTGACTGATTCCCGCCTCCTGCCGCAACTGCTTTAATCTGAAGCCAATTTCCTTGGTAGTACGAATCGTTGCCATGTATGCCTCGTTTTGTGCAGAGCATACCCCGTGGCGTTAGCTGTAAACACATACCCTGGATCATGGCTCTATACACACTTCAAGTTGGTTTTGTTGGCTCACTTGTGGTATCTGTTGGCGACTTCCTATCAGGAGAGACGCCAACCGATGAAGCTCACCGACAACGAAAAACGCGACATCATCAAATACATTGAGGCCGACCGACCGTTGCCGGACAGGTACCGCTTTCTGCTGTTTGAGGAGAAGCGCGAGGTGGAACTGATCTGGAATGGCAAGACGGGTGAGGTCTGTAACGTCGTGCTGCCGTTTCAGACCATTGAGCACATAGATGAGCCGCGGGCTGAGAAGGAGCTGAAGCTGCAACCGGGGTTGTTTGATGCGGTCAGCGGACGGCAACTGAAAGGGTGGACCAACAAGCTGATCTGGGGCGATAACAAGCTGATCCTGGCCAGCCTGAAGAACGGGCCGCTACGGGAGGAGATCGAGAAACAGGGCGGCATCAAGCTGATCTACATCGACCCACCATTCGATGTCGGGGCCGATTTCTCCATGGACATCGAAATCGGAGACAACACCTTCACCAAGAAGCCGAGTATCCTGGAAGAGATCGCCTATCGTGACACCTGGGGCAAGGGGGCGGACAGCTTTATCGCCATGATTTATGAGCGGCTGGTGTTGATGCGGGATTTGTTGGCTCCGGATGGCAGTATTTATGTGCATTGCGACTGGCGCGTTGTCCATCATCTGCGACAAGTTCTTGATGAAGTTTTCGGTACAGATCATTTTTTGAATGAAGTGATTTGGTCATATTTTTCTTTCAAGCGGAAGACAGCTAAGAAATTTCCCCAAAAACATGACGACATAATTTCTTACCGAAAGACCAAAGATCGGTTTACATGGCATACGCAGTTCAAGCCGCATAGCGAAGAATATCTAAAAAGATGGAAAACAACTGCGGATGGTAGGCTATACAGAGATGATGTAAACCCAACCGCTGGTGGCACGAGAATAATTTATCTCGATGAAGTTGAGGGTGATATTGTTGATTCGGTCTGGGACGACATCCCGCCCGTAAATCCGCAAGCGAATGAACGAGTTGACTATCCTACCCAAAAACCAGAAGCATTGATTGCAAGAATTTTAAACTCCTCAACAAACGAAGGCGACATCGTAGCCGACTTCTTCTGCGGTTCCGGCACTACCGCCGCAACTGCGGAGAAATTAGGACGCAAGTGGATCGTCACCGATCTGGGCAAGTTTGCCGTGCACACCACCCGCAAGCGGTTGATCGGCGTGCAGCGGCAATTGAAAGCCGATGACAAGCCATACCGGGCTTTTGAGATGCTCAACCTGGGCAAGTACGAGCGTCAGCACTACATCGGCCTGAATGACGACCTGCGGGAAGAGGAGAAGCGCAAGCAGCTTGAGGAGAAAGAACAGGCCTTCATCGGCCTGATCCTGCGCGCTTACAAGGCGGAGGCCATTAACGGCTTCAATGCCTTCCACGGCAAGAAGGCGGGGCGGATGGTAGTAGTCGGGCCGGTCAACCTGCCGGTGACGCGGCTGTTTGTTGAGGAAATCATCCTGGAGTGCCGCAACAAGCACATTACCCGGGTTGACCTGCTGGCTTTCGACTTCGAGATGGGACTGTTCCCCAACATCCTTGAGGATGCCCGTGGCAAGGGGATCGACATCGCCCCCAAGTACATCCCGGCGGAGGTATTCGACAAGCGGGCCATCGAAAAGAACCAGGTGGTGTTCCATGATGTGGCGGCCATTGAGGTGAATCCCCATATCAAGCAGAACAGCATCGCCATCGAGCTGACCGACTTCTCGGTCTACCACTCCCAGGATTCTATCGCCACTGCCGAGGAGACCCTGAAGAACGGCGGCAGCAAGGTAGTCATCGAACGGGGCCAGATTGTCAAGGTGGCCAAGGACAAGAGCGGCATCGTCACCCGTGAGGTGCTGACCCGCCACTGGACCGACTGGATCGACTACTGGGCCGTGGATTTCGACTTTGAGAGCAAGCGGGAGATCGTCCGGGTGAAGAACGAGGAAACCGGTGAATTTGATGAAGTCTGGACCGGCGATTATGTGTTCGAGAATGAATGGCAGTCGTTCCGCACCAGGAAGGACCGTACCCTGGAGCTGACCAGCGCATTCCACGAATCAGAGCCGGGCCGCCGCAAGGTGGCGGTCAAGGTGGTGGATATCTTCGGCAACGATACCATGAAGGTGATCGACGTGATGATTGGAGGGAAGCACTGATGGCCCTCCATCCTGATTTTCCCGCTTCACCCCATGACGTTCTGAACCCCGAGGTGCGTTGGTTCCCGGCCGATGAGGCGCTACGGGAATCGAGCTACGACAAGTTGATGCCGCCTTTGGTGCAGCAGCTGCGTCGTCTGGTGCATCAATGGCGGGCCGATGGTTACGCCGGGGCCAGCCATACCAGCCGGGCGCTGCTCAACTGGTGGTTCGATACCGTGCATCTGATTCCCGCCGCCGACGGCACGGCTACGCAGTTCCGCTACTACTTCGCCCAGCGGGAAGCGGTGGAAACCATCATCTACCTCTACGACCTGGTGGGGGTGAAGGACAAGTACGACCTGCTGCGCTATGACTCGTCCCAAGCGGTGTCGGCGGGGATGTTCGATGAGGACTGGCGGCGGCTGGTGGTGAAGATGGCCACCGGCAGCGGCAAGACCAAGGTGATGAGCCTGGTGCTGGCCTGGTGCTATTTCCATAAGCTGTACGAGCCGGATTCGGAGCTGGCCCGCAACTTCCTGATGATTGCGCCGAACATCATCGTGCTGGACCGCCTGCGGGCTGACTTCGACGGCCTGCGCATCTTCTACGCCGATCCGGTGCTGCCGGACAACGGCTACGATGGGCGCAACTGGCAGGATGACTTCCAGATGACCCTGCATATCCAGGATGACGTGCGGGTGACTAATCCGGTGGGTAACCTTTTTTTGACCAATATCCACCGGGTCTATGCAGACAACGATGTTGAGCCGACAGCGGATGACGACGACACCATGGATTACTTCCTCGGCAGGCGTCCCAGCGGCGCTACCACCGATTCCAAGGTCGATTTGGGGGATATCGTCCGGGAGATCGACGAGCTGGTGGTAATCAACGACGAGGCCCACCATATCCACGACAGCTCCCTGGCCTGGTTCAAGTCGATCGAGGACATCCACAACCGACTGAAGCAGAAGGGGGACTTTCTCTCGCTCCAGGTGGATGTGACCGCCACCCCCAAGCACAATAACGGCACTATCTTCGTGCAAACAATCGCCGACTATCCGCTGGTGGAGGCCATCTCCCAGAACGTGGTCAAACATCCGGTGCTGCCGGACGCGGCCAGCCGTGCCAAACTGCAGGAACGGCAGAGCGCCCGCTACACCGAGCGGTACGCCGATTATCTCCATCTGGGGGTGGAAGAGTGGCTCAAGGTTTACAACGAACACGAGAAGCTGGGGAAGAAGGCCATCCTGTTCGTGATGACCGACGACACCAAGAATTGTGATGACGTTGCCGAGTACCTGGACGCCACCTACCCCGACCTGAAGGGGGCGGTGCTGACCATTCACACCAAGAGGAACGGCGAGATTTCCGAATCAACCAGCGGCAAGGACAAGGAAGAGTTGGAGCGGCTACGTAGGCAGGCCAATGAGATCGACAGTTTTGAGAGCCCCTACCGGGCGATTGTTTCGGTATTGATGCTGAAAGAGGGCTGGGACGTGCGCAACGTCACCACCATCGTGGGCTTGCGGGCCTACAACTCACCGGCCCGCATCCTGCCGGAGCAGACGTTGGGGCGCGGTCTGCGCAAGATGTACCCTGGCAACGAGGTTGAGGAGTATGTCAGCGTGGTCGGCACTGATGCCTTTATGGAGTTTGTCGAATCGATCCAGAACGAAGGTGTCACGCTGGAACGGAAGGAGATGGGCAAGGGCACCAAGCCGATTGCGCCGCTGATCGTCGAGGTGGATAACGAGAACACAACCAAGGACCTGGACCAGCTGGATATCAAGCTGCCGATCCTTAGTCCCCGTATCTATCGCGAATACAAGAACTTGGCAACCCTGAATCCTGCTGCATTCGGCCATGTCAAGGTCGCCTACAAGCAGTTCAGTCAGAAGGAACAGCGGGAGATCGTCTTTAAGGAGATCACCACCGGCGAGACCAATCACGTCACGGTGTTGGATGCAGTCGGTGTGACCGATTACCGGAGCGTGGTGGGCTATTTTGCCCAGACCGTCATGAAAGACCTAAGGCTGGTGAGTGGCTACGATATGCTCTATCCCAAGGTAAAGGAGTTTGTCCGCGACAGCCTGTTTGATAGGCAGGTGGATTTAGACGACTTGAACACCCTGCGTAACCTCTCGGAGCCGGTTGCCACCCGGACCCTGATCGAGACCTTCAAGAAGGAGATCAACGCGCAGACCGTGCAGGATAAGGGGGATGCCCGGATTCAGGACACCATCAAGCTACGCAAGACTCGTCCCTTTGTGGTCAAGGAGCAAGGGTATCTGGTGCCAAAGAAGAGCGTGTTCAACAAGATTATTGGCGACAGTCATCTGGAACTGCTGTTTGCCGCGTTCCTGGATGGCTGCGATGATATCGTCTCATACGCCAAGAACTACCTTGCTGTGCATTTCAAGCTGGATTACGTCAATGCCGATGGTGATATCTCAAACTACTACCCCGATTTCATTGTCAAAAAGTCAGATGCGGAAATCTACCTCATCGAGACCAAGGGGCTGGAAGACCTTGACGTGCCGCCCAAGATGGAGCGGCTGCGTCAGTGGTGCGAAGACATCAACAACGTGCAGGCTAACGTGAGGTATGGTTTTGTGTACGTTGACCAGGAAGGATTTGAGACGCACAGACCAAAGCGTTTTGCCGATCTGGTCGAAGCGTTCCGCGAGTATCAATAAGGGGCAGCTACAGCCGGTTTGACACCCGTTTCAGGAGCAGTGAGTTCACGACCACCGAGACCGATGAAAAGGCCATGGCCAGGCCTGCGTATTCAGCCTTGAGGGTGATGCCCCAGTGGGCAAACAGGCCGGCTGCCACCGGGATGCCCACCACGTTGTAGAACAGGGCCCAGAACAGGTTCTGTTTGACCTTGGACAGGGTGGCACGGCCGATGGTGATGGCTCGCACCGCATCCTGCAGGTCGTCGCGGATCAGTATGATGTCGCCGGTCTCCTTGGCCACGTCGGTGCCGCCACCGATGGCGATCCCCACATCGGCGGCAGCCAGGGCCGGGGCATCATTGATGCCGTCACCCACCATTCCCACCACCAGGCCCCTGGTCTGATACTGCTTGACCAGTTCCTGCTTGCGGCCAGGCAGTACCTGGGCCTCGAAGCTGTCCACCCCCACCTGGGCGGCCACGGTGGCAGCCACCGCCTGGTGATCGCCGGTAATCATCACGGTATGGATACCCAGCCGTTTCAGATCAGCCACAGCCTGGGGCGAGGAGTCTTTCAGGGTATCGCTGAAGGCGGCCACGCCGACCAGCTGATGATCGGCAGCCACGTAGATCAGCGATTTGCCCTGGGCTGCCAGTCGGGCGACCTGCTCGGCGAGCTGGTTCAGGTCAACTGCTTCGGCCTGCATCAGCCGCTGGTTGCCGGCAGCCAGACGGACACCGTTATAGCTGCAGGTGACGCCGTGACCTTCCTGCTCGTGGAAATCGGCCACCTCTCCGGCGGTGATCCCTTTGGCCTGGGCGCCAGCAACGGCGGCCTGGGCCAGGGGGTGGTTGGAGGAGTGTTCGGCAGCGGCCAGATATTCCAGCAACCGTTGCTCAGTCACACCGGGCACGGTGGCCAGATCGCTCAGGGCCAGTTGGCCGCTGGTAAGGGTGCCGGTTTTGTCCAAAAGCAGTACCTGTAGTTTGGCGATGGTCTCCAGGGCCGAGCCTTTTTTGACCAGGATGCCGCGGGCCAGAGCTACCCCGCTGCCCACCATGATGGCGGTGGGAGTGGCCAGTCCCATGGCGCAGGGGCAGGCGATGACCACCACGGCCACGCTGAACTTGAAGGCGATGATGAAGGGGGCGGAAAGCAGCAGGTACCAGACCACGAAGGTGGCCAGAGCCAGCAGCAGCACGATCGGCACGAACCAGGCCGAGACCGCATCGGCAAAGCGCTGGATCGGGGCCTTGTCGCCCTGGGCGTCCCGCACCATCCTGACGATCTGAGCCAGCAGCGTCTCTTCGCCGATGCGGGTGGCCCGAACCGTCAACACGCCGTTTTTGTTGATGGTGGCGCCGGTAACGGTGTCGCCGGTTTTTTTGACTACCGGCAGCGACTCGCCGGTGACCATCGCCTCATCCACACTGGAGCTGCCCTCCACCACCTCGCCATCCACCGGGATGGTCTCGCCGGGGCGCACCGCCACCAGATCGCCCACCCGCACCATCGAGGCCGGCACTTCCTTTTCGCCATCAGCGGTCACCAGTCGGGCCTTGTCGGCCTGCAGGTGCAGCAGTTTCTTGAGCGCCTCGCCGGCTTTGCCCCGGGTCCGGGCCTCCAGGTACTTGCCCAGCCGGATAAAGGTGATCAGCCAGGCCGAGGTTTCGAAGAAGACTTCATGGCTATCCCCCAGCAGGCCAAAAAAGGCCAGCAGGGAATAGCCCCAGGCCGCCGACGTGCCCAGGGCCACCAGCACATCCATGTTGCTGCTTTTGCTCTTTACGGCCGACCAGGCGCCGCGGTAGAAGGCCAGGCCGGCGCTGAACTGGACTATTGTTGCCAGGATCAGGTTCAGCCAACCGACGCTGCGGTGCTGGTGCAGCGTCATGGTGGCCATGATCGGCAGTGAGAGCAGCAGCGCGAACAGGAACCAGTTGCGCTGATGGAGCAGTTCCTGGTCGGCCGCTTCTTCTGCTGCAGAAAGTTCCAGCGGGGTGTAGCCGGCGTCATGCACGATGGCGAAGATCTGTCCCTTGTCCAGCGCGGCGGGATCAAAACGGACGAATCCTGTTCCGGCGGCCAGGTTGACCACGGCGGTGGTGATGGCGCTGTGGTCCAGCAAGGCCTTTTCCAGCCGGGCCACGCAGGAGGCGCAGTGCAGTCCGCTGACCCCGAAGGTCAACTCTCCCGGCGGTTCCGGGCGAATCACGCCATAGCCCAAGGATTGGACCTTTGCGATGATGGCAGCGCCGGAAATGGTCTGCTCATCAAAGCTGGCCGTCAGCTGGGTAATGGCGAAGTTGACCACGGCGTTCTGTACGCCGGGCAGGGCGGCCACCTCCCGTTCAATGCGGGCGGCACAGTTGGCGCAGGACATGCCGGTAATCCGGACTGAGAGAGTGGTCATGATTCCTGTGCCTCGTGGAGGTTGGTGAGAGCTGATTGCAGGGGAGGCGGGCGCTTCCTGGTCAGTTGACGGCCCGCAGGCTGGTGGTCATGGAGAACAGATTGTGCTCCTCCAGCCAGGTTTTTACACGGTTACTCAGGAAGTGGTCCTTCAGTTCGCCCAGCCGTTCTTCCTCTTCAGGGAAAAAGGAGAGGATGTCGGTGGAGGTGACGTAGGGCGGCCGGCCGGTGAGGCAGTGGTCCAGCAGGCGGCGCAGTTCATCGTTGTCATGGCTGTCATTGAAGCCGGACAGCAGTTGACGTTCAGCGGCGTGGTCAAAACGGGGGATTTCCAGGAAGCGATCCTGTAGCTGGTCGATCTCCTGCCAGGCCCGTTCCTGTTGATCGGCCCGCAGAAAAAAGATGTCGCCGGTGGTCCGGTCGAGAAAATAGACCCGCTCGGCCTCCATGTTGGTAAAGGCCTCCAGCAGTTCATCCCACAGTATGGCTACCTGATGCAGCATGTTGACTCCACTTTCATTGTTGACAGGGCCTGGGCAGGGCGGCACAATCGCTGCCCATGCGGACCATTTTTTTGGCAGATGCCCACCTGCGGGCCCCAGAGGATCATAATTACCGGTTGCTGCTCCGTTTTCTGGAGGAGCTGCAGGGCACAACAGACACGCTTTGCATCCTGGGTGACCTGTTCGACTTTCGGATCGGCCTGCCCCAGCTACCCTTTGATGGGCATGAGCCGATCATCGCTGCATTGTCGCGGTTGCGTCAGGCCGGTACCCGTCTGATCTACCTGGAGGGGAACCATGACTTTCAGCTGGGGCCCCGTTTTGCCGAACGGATCGGGGCTGAGCTGCATGTCGGGCCCGTTGTTGTTGCATTGCAGGGCAAACGGGTGTTGCTCTGTCACGGCGACCTGGTGAATCGTGCCGACTGGCGTTATCGCCTGCTGTACCACGCGGTGCGCAATCGCGCCCTGTTGTGGAGTGGCCGCTGGCTACCGGCCGGCGTGATCCAGCGTATCCGTCAGCGTCTGCAGCGTTCCAGCGGTGGGCGCTACGCAGACAACACTGCCCGTTGGGATTACCGCCGGATTATCAGCAATTATGCATCCCGCATCCGATCGCAGGAGATTGATGCGGTGGTGCTGGGTCATTTTCATCTGCCGCTCTTGGAGCAGGATGATGATTTTACCCTGCTGGCCGTGGGAGACTGGATCGGTCAGTTTTCCTATGGCGAGCTGCGGGACGGCCTCTTTTCCCTTACTCGTTACCAGCCCTGAAAAAGGCGTCCAGGGCCTGTTCTCCCACCTGAGCTGCCTTGATTTTCCAACGATTTCCGTTAATGACCAGCGCCACCAGCGCGATCTGGGGGTTGTCCGCCGGTGCATAGGCGGCAAACCAGCTGTAATGGCCTTTTGGGTTGTCGCCGTTGATGCTGCCGGTTTTTGCGGCTACGCTGACCGACGCCAGCAGCTGACGGCCCTGTGGGCTGCGGAAGGCCCGACGCGAAGTGCCGGTGGTAACGGTGCTGACCAGCATACGGGTCAGACTGTCCGCCACCTGCGGCGTGGTGACGCGCAGCAACTCGGTGGTGGGCGGCAGCTGCAGATCTTGCTGCTCGCGTTCTGCCCGGTCCACCAGGCGCGGGGTCATCATGACACCGTTGTTGGCGATACCTGCCGTGATCAGGACAGCATGCAACGGAGATATTTGCAGATTATGCTCCAGTCCCGAGCCCAACAGTCGCAGATCGGTGGTGGTGGCGGCCGGCGGAGCCTGGCTGGCATGTACCGGCAGGCCGGGCAGCAGCGGCCGGTTGAAACCGAACTGCTCACAGGCGGCCTGCAGCCGCTCGGCCCCCAGCAGGTCGCTGGCGATCCGGCCATAGACCGGGTTGCAGGATTTGCCCATGGCGTCCGAGACATCCATCTGGTTGTTGCGTCCCCTGGGGCGGGGGTCCCAGCTGGATGGGGTTTCGGAGATGGCGCTGCCGCGGAATGCAAGCACGGTGTCGGGGTTGATCATGCCGTTTTCCAGGGCCGCGGCGGCGGTTACCATCTTGAACAGCGACGCCATCGGGTAGAGCTGATAGGGGGCCTGCTGAGTCCAGTCCGGCATCAGCGAGGAGTGACCGGCCAAGGCCAGTACCCTGCCGGTGGACGGCTCAAGGGCTATCAGCAGGCCATAGGGCACCTGGTATGAGCGTAAAAAACGTTCAACCCGTTGCTGCAATGCAGGCATGATGCTGTAGTGCAATACGGTGCCGTCGTTGGCCGTGGCGGTCAGGCCGCTGTCCGTCTGCCGGGCTGTCGGCAGCAGAGCACTGGCAGTACCGAACAGCTCGGTGCCGAGGCTGATCTGAGCCGGTGCCGGCGGTTGGCCGCGCCAGCTGCTGTAGGCGTCGGCAGCCTGCCTGACCAGTAACAGTGCCAGCGGTATCAGGACTAACGCCAGCAGCGAAACCAGTACCAGGCCCCGTCGGTTTTTTGTGCGTGTCGGTGTGCAGAGATGTTTGAGGTCGCGCATGGGCACCTTGGCAGATCGTAATTTGGCTACTATAGGCTATCCTGTCGCCGGCTGTCAATCGGCCTCGGGCCGGAAACGACGCTTCAATTCCTCCAAAAGCGGCTGAAGCGTCGGGCGTTGCACGGCGCTGATGCTGATGGCCTTATGGCGAATCTGGGCCTGCTTCACCCGCAGATAAGCGACGGTGTCCCGTTTTTTGAGCGGTTCCAGTTGGTCAATCTTGTTAAAGACCACCAGCTCAGGGATGGTGTCCAGCTCCAGCTCTTCCAGGATGGCTCGCACCTGTCGGATCTGGTCTTCGAAGCGCGGGTTGGAGGCATCCGCCAGGTGCAACAGCAGGTCGGCATCCCGCAACTCCTCAAGGGTGGCCTTGAAGGCGCCCATCAGGGATTTGGGCAACGAGCGGATAAACCCGACCGTGTCGGTGATGATCACCTCGCGGTCGCTGGTCAGGCGCAGTCTGCGGCTGGAGGTGTCCAGGGTGGCAAAAAGCAGGTTTTCGGTGAACACCTCGCTCTTGGTCAGGGCGTTCAGCAGGGTCGATTTGCCGGCATTGGTGTAGCCGACGATGGAGATGATCGGTACACCGGCCTTGACCCGGCGGCTGCGGCGTTGCTCCCGGCCACGGGAAAGCTCTTCAAGCTCCCGTTCCAGGGCGGTGATCCGGTCGCGAATCCTGCGCCGGTCGGTCTCCAGCTTGGTCTCGCCCGGTCCCCGTCCGCCGATACCCCCCATCAGCCGTGACATCTGTACCCCGCGGCCGGTCAGCCGCGGCAGCAGATATTTGAGCTGGGCCAGTTCCACCTGCACCTTGCCGTCCAGCGTGGTGGCGCGGCGGGCGAAGATATCCAGGATCAGCTGGCTGCGGTCGAGGACCTTCAGTTCGGTCATGGCTGAGATGGCCCGCACCTGGGCCGGGGTCAGCTCCTGATCGAAGATCAGCAGGCTGGCCCCCCGTTGCAGGGCACGGATCACCACCTCCTGCAGCTTGCCTTCCCCCATCAGGGTGCGGGGGTTCAGCTTGCGCGGTAGCTGAATAAAGCTGTCCAAGACCATGACGCCGGCGGTGCGGGACAGTTCCTGCAGCTCGGCCAGCGAATCTTCAATCTCGCGCCGTTCACCGCCGGCCCGTACCGAGATCAGGATCGCCTGCTCCTGCCCGTCCTTGGCCTGAGTCTGCTGCTTGACGGCATGTTCCAATTCCTTTTCCAGGCCGGCGATCTCGTCGCTGCCGTAGCCGACCAGCCGGTCGAACGGTTGCGGGCCAAGCTGGGTGATGCCGGAGGGGGTGCTGGAAAGATGGGCCAGTTGGATGGTCAGACGCGAGCTGCCGGCGGGGGCCGTCAGGGCGGCGATCAGATCCAGGCGCAGCAGTTTCAGGTCGGTCAGGTCGTCTTCGGAGAGTGGCTCGGTTTTGAGGTGAGTGTGGATCAGGCGTAAGCCCCGCAGGCGTTTGCGGCCCAGGGGATAGTCTTTCAGCTCAGGGATCAGCAGTCCTTTTTCATCGCCGACGATCAGGTAGGCGACGCTGCCCTGGCGGTTGATCAGTATGCCCAGTTGACGGCGCAGCTCCAGGGAGAGTTCCATCAGACGCTGGGCCAGTTCACTGGAACAGCATTCGCCAGGCTGAACCCGGCGGCGGTAAAGTCGCTCCAGGGACTGGAGCTGACTCTGCCGCAGGCCGGCTAGATTGCCGAAGATATCGCGAATGGCGTGGCTCCGCTTAGATGCCGGTCACGTTGTAGCCGGCATCAACATAGTGCACTTCGCCGGTTACGCCGCCGGCCAGGTCGCTGCACAGGTAGAGCGCCGATTTGGCCACATCCTCCTGGGTGATGTTGCGATGGAGTGGCGCCCGTTCTTCCACGGTGTTGAGGATCTGTTTGAAATCGCCGACCCCTGAGGCGGCCAGGGTCTTGATCGGACCGGCGGAGATGCCGTTGACCCGGACACCGTCAGTACCCATGCCGGCAGACAGATAGCGGATTGAGGCCTCAAGGGCAGCCTTGGCGACGCCCATCACGTTGTAGTTGGGGAACACCTTGACGGCGCCGTAGTAGGTCAGTGCCAAGGCGTTGGCGTTGCGGCCGGCCATCAGCGGCTGGGCCTCCTTCAGCAGGGCGATCAGCGAGTAGGCGCTGATATCGAGTGCCGTGGCAAAGCCCTGACGGGTGGTGGAGAGGATCGAGCCTTTCAGCTCTTCACGGTCGGCAAAGGCCACCGAGTGAATCAGGATGTCAAGCCCGCCCCAGCGTTGTTTGATGTCGGCCATGACAGCGGCGATCTCCTCGTCGCTGGTGACGTTGCAGGGGGCAACCGCAGCACCCAGTGATTCGGCCAGGGGACGCACCCGCTTTTCCACGGCCTCGCCGGCGTAGGTCAGCATCAGCTCGGCCCCCTCGGCGTGGAATAACCGGGCAATGGCCCAGGCGATGCTTTTCTCGTTGGCAACCCCCAGAATCAGGGCTTTTTTACCGGTCAGCAGTCCCATCAACACCTCCCTGTGTATCTGCGTGCAGCATAGTAGTAGTACGTGTTGTCTGCGCCTGTTGCTGCGCAAGACGGTGCTCGAGCTGCGTCAAACGGGTCTCGACCCGTTCTGTCTGTGCGGCAAGCCGCTCCAGGCGGCGCCATAACCCGATAATCAGGATCGGCAGGCTGAGCCAGACGGCGCCGAGCAAAAGCGCCAGCAGCATCAGCATGATCATGACTCCGCCCAGCAGTTCCATCGGTCTCTCCTTCTGCTCGCAGCTAAACAGAACAGCCTATGTAGCACAACTGCGGGTAAATGGCAATCAAGCGCGCTGCTTGGGGATACAACAGCGGACGGCAGGTGCAAAATACGATGAAAATGGTGCGCTGCTGTGGTACAACTCGCCCATATGGAAACCTTGCTACCGATTCATTCGCCGCTCTTTTTAGCCGGATCCGAGCTTGACGAACTGCCGGCCTGGGATATGATCTTCGGCAACCAGCAGCCGCTGGTGCTTGAAATCGGGTGTGGCATCGGTGATTTTGCCGTTACCATGGCTGCTCGTCATCCCGACTGGAACTACCTTGCCCTTGATTATTACAACAAGGGTTGCCTTAAGACCTGCCGTCGTGCAGAGCGGTTCGATCTGCAGAATGTCAGGGTGGTGCGGGATGAGGCCCGTTCGTTCATCAGTCGCTGTATCGCCAAGGGGTCATTGCGGGCGGTGTTCATCAACTGTCCCGATCCGTGGCCCAAACGGCGGCAGCGTAAGCGTCGATTGGTGAACGAGGCCTTTGTCGCAACCCTGGCCGACTACCTGATGCCGGGGGGCGAACTGTATTTTACCACCGATTTCGCCGATTATGGCATCGACGTGGCCCGGATGATGACCAGGCAACGGCAGTTCGACAATGTTTTGTCGCCGGATCTGTGGCGCCACGATCTGGATCAGTATCCGCGCACCAAATACATGCTGAAGTTCATGGCCGAAGGCAACGCTATCCATTTTGTGCATTACCGTCGCAGGAATGACGGCTAGGAGGGGCAATGGACCACAAAGGGACTGACCAGGGCATCAATATCTTCAGGCCGCAGTCCGGCTTGCTGCGCGGCGAGGTGCAGGTCATTGTCATGATTATGGCAGCCTGGCTGGTGGCGGTGGTGGGCTCTCAGGTCGCGATCTGGTATCTGGAGACAACCCTGATCGAGTACTGGCTGTCGGAGATTATCTTCTTCAACCTGCCGATCCACTTCTGGCTTTCCGGCCAGTTCCTGCCGCTCTGGTTCATCCTGTTGGGTGTCGTCTTTAATCTCTGGATGGACCGCCATGAATCCCGCAAATTCGAAGGCACTATCCGTTATCGGGCCACCGGGCGCAGCAAGAAGGAGCAACAATCATGAGCTCGTCGCCAGTCCAGTTGATACCGTTGATGATAGTAGCCGCCATGTTCGCCCTGTTTGTGCTGGGAGGGATGGGCAGCAAGATGCGGCAGGCATCCGACTACGGGTTTGCCGGCAACTACAGTGGTCGCCTGGGGAGCGGCGCCGCCATCGCCAGCAACTGGATGAGCGCCGCCAGTATCCTGGGCCTGGCCGGCCTGTTTTATCTCAAGGGTTACTACGCCATGGCCTTTGTGATTGGCTGGACCGGCGGTTATATCCTGCTGCTGGTGCTGCTGGCTACGCAGATCCGTCGTTTTGGCAAGTTCACCGCCCCCGACTTTGTCGGCTTCCGTTATGAATCGGGTACGGCCCGCACCCTGGCCGCCCTGATCTCAATCATGATTTCGGTCATCTACTGCATCGCCCAGGTGCGAGGTGTGGCACTGCTGGTCTCCTGGCTGTTCGGCATCGGTTATCAGGCCGCCGTGGTGACCGGTGGCGCGCTGGTGGTGACCTTCGTGGTGATCTCCGGAACCCTGGGGATGGTGCGTAACCAGCGGCTACAGTACTTTGTGCTGATCGTGGCCTTTGTGCTGCCGCTGATGTTTCTCACCAAAAAACTCGGGTACTTCTGGCTGTTGCCTCAGTTCGGCTATGGCCAGGCGATCATCGACCTGCAGACCCAGTTTGGCTTCTACTGGTCAGAGCCCTTTGCCACCATTTCTATCTACCACTGGCTGGCGCTCTGTTTTACGCTGATGTTCGGCACCGCCGGGCTGCCTCACGTCTTGTCGCGGTTTTACATGGCTCCCAGTATCCGTGATGCACGTTGGGGGGTTGTTTGGGGGCTGTTTTTCATCTCGTTGATCTACTGGTCGGCGCCGGCCTACGGGGTGCTGGCCCGTCTGTACGACGCCAAGGCCGGACTGGCATACAAGACGCCAGACCCGGCAACCGCCGACCTGGTGACCCTGACGGCGGCCCTGCAGGGAGGCATCCCGGTCTGGGTGGTGGGGCTGCTGGTGGCCGGTGGCCTGGCAGCGGCCTTTTATGCCATCTCGGGCCTGCTGCAGAACGGCGCAGCCGCCTTTGCCTATGACATCTACCCCCGTCTGATGCGCCCCTCGGCCACCGACAGCGACAAGCTGACGATGGCCAAAGGCTTTTTTCTGGTGCTGGCCGCAGTTGTGCTGGCGTTATCGCTGAAGCCGGTAGGGATGATTGCTGAAACTGCTGCGGTGGCCTTTGCCCTGGCTGGCAACACCATCTTCCCGGCCTTCTTGATGGGGATCTGGTGGAGCCGCACCAATGCAGCCGGTGTGGTGGCAGGCATGCTCATGGGGGTACTGATCAGTTTTTCGGCACCGCTGCTGGGCGGGCTGCTGCCCGTGGTCGCGACCCTGTTCCCCTTGACGTCATCGGCCTTTTTGGGAGCGCCGCTGGTGGTGGTGGTGATGATTGTGGTCTCGCTGCTGACTCGACCGCCATCCGATGAGATGGTCGGCTTTCTGGCCCGTAATGTACACGATGTGAAGGATCGCTGATGGCGCTGCTGCTTGCAAAGGGAGACCGGCTGGAGGACTGGCGTGGTCTTGACGAATTTGTTGCCGGCTATCGACAGGCTGCCATCCGAACGGTTGCGCTCAGGCAGCCGGAAGCGATGGGCGACCTGTTGGCGGTCATCGGGGACGAGCTGGGGATGGTTGCTGCTGAAAACCGCCAGTTCACCGATCAGTGCGGCCAGCTGGCGGCACGCTTGAGATCGATCGACGATCAGGAAGGGTTACTCAAGCTGCTGGCCGGTTTCTATCAGCTTGCCTACGGCCACTTCCGTCGCTTTCAGTCGCCCCCGGCTTTTTTCGAGGCAGCCAATGGTTTTCTGGCCGCATTGATCGGTATGCAGGTAAGTATCTTGCGTCAGCAGGATGGCGTGGAGCTGCCGCCGTTGGCCCTGCTGGCGCTGGGACCGGCCGGGCGGCTCGAATACACCCGTTTCTGCCGCGTGCAATTGGTGCTGGTCTGGGACGGTGCCGATACGGCAGCCGAAGAACCGTTGATGGCTGAATTTGCCGAAGAGCTGATGGTCTGTTTGCGTGCCTGCGGCATCGCCCTGGAAGAGACAATTTCACCGCTGCAGGCTGACTGGCGCGGCAGTTTGGGGCAGTGGCGCGCACGTCTTGAGCGCGGCGTCGCCGGCAATGACAAGGGGGAGCTGATCGAGCTGGTGCGCCTGGTGGATCAGGCGGTCCTGGTTGATGAACAGGGGCTGGCCGGTCGTTTCAGGGCGTTGTGCAGCGAACAGCTGCGCCAGCGACCGGCCGTTGCCAATCTGGTGGAGCGTTGCAGTGTCCTTTCCAATGGCCTGGGGATGATGGGCGGTTTTCGTTTGAACCGCAGCGGTCCCTATCGGGGACGCTTTGCCCTGCTGCAGCATGCCTTGTTGCCGCTGGGGGCCTGCGTGGGTGGCTTGTGTCTGCACCATGATCTGGTTGAAGACGGCACCCCGCGCCGGTTGCGGGAGCTGGTACGCAACGGCCGGCTTGATGTGGATCTGGCTGAACGGGCCCTGCAGGCCTGGCATCTCTTCAGTCGCTACCGTTTAACCCTTGAGCTTTCCGCCTCACCAGGTCAGGATTGCCGTGACATCCTCAATCTCGATCTGGAGCGGCTGAATCATGACGAACAGGAAGAGCTGAGAACTTGTCTTGAGACCGTGGCCGATCTGCAGCGTCATCTCCACGTCAGTTTTGGACAGCAGGCATGAAGGCAGGGGTCAAACTCTCGCTTTCCAGCGGGTCGCTGTTCACGCTGCCTCTGGAACGCGCCTTTGAACTGGCTGAGCAGGCCGGTTTTGACGGGGTGGAGTTGATCATCAATCAGGATTTCCAGTGGGTCAACCCGGTCAAGATGGTGCGCAAGCTGCAGCAAATCTGCCCGATCAATTCGATCCACGCCCCTTTTATGTCGCTTGACGGCTGGGGCGGTCCGGTTGAGTCGCTATTCCTCTCGATTGATCTGGCGGCCAAGACCGGTGTGCCGCTGGTTAATTTCCACCCGCCGTCATGGCTGGGGCTTGAGATCCGCTTCTGGCGCTGGCTGTACAAAATACGTGATTTCCAGAAACAGATCGGCCTTGACGGACAGGTGATGGTCACCCTGGAAAACATGCCCTGGGTCGGCGGTCGCCTCAAGGTCAACCCCAATATCCTCTCGGTCACGCGGGATCTGGTGACCTTTATCAACGAGCACAACCTGTATCTGACCTTTGATACCACCCACATGGGATCGGGCAAGGCCAACTTTATCAACGATTTTTATCTCTGTTACGAATCGGGGCGGATGCGTAACGTCCATTTCTCGGACTACGGCTTCAACCGTGAGCATCTGCTGCCCGGTCATGGCCGCCTGCCGTTGACCCGTTTCCTGAACCACCTTAAACATACCGACTACCAGGGCTGCGTGACCCTTGAGGTCAGCCCCCATGAACTGCCCAAGGACGAAACGGTGATCCTGGCAGCTTTGAAAGAGATCCAGACCTATATGCGTGTGGAGACCGGCATGTTGCCGCCGTCGGCCATGGAGCAGTTCGAGCCGATCCATCCGCTGGAGATCGAGGACGAGACCCTGGCAGAGCCTTCGGATCGGTACAGTCATCAACCCTAGCGGAGCATGTATGACTGATTCCATCTTTTGGAGTACCTTTGCCCTGATCTTTGTGGCCGAGCTGGGGGATAAGACCCAGCTGACCGCCATGGCCCTGGCGTTGCGTTATCCGTGGAAGCGGATCTTTGTGGGGATCGCCCTGGCCTTTGTGGTGCTGAATCTGGCGGCGGTGGCGGTGGGCAAGGTGCTGTTCCTGCTGCTGCCCCGCTTCTGGGTAACCCTGGTTGCGGCACTTTTGTTTCTGTACTTCGGGGTAGTGACCCTGCGTAATGCCTGCGCCGATGATGATGACGATGCACCGCCACCTGCGGCGGCCAGTGCCATGCGCACGGCCTTCATCATGATCTTTATGGCCGAGTTGGGCGATAAGACCCAATTGGTGACCGCCAGCCAGGCAGCGGTGTATTCCGCTAGCCGGATCGGGATGGCGACGGTGTTTGCCGCGTCAACACTCGCATTATGGCTGGTCTCGTTGTTGGGGATATTTGCCGGCAAACAGCTGGTGCGCTACATCCCGGTCTGCTGGATCCACCGGGTTGCCGGCGGGATGTTTCTGCTGTTCGGAGGGGTGATGCTCTGGCAGCTATTCTTCTGACGGACTGCCGCCGACGATCTTTTTAAAACGGGCCAGCAGTTCAGGGTTGAAGATAGAGCGCCCCTCCCGTTCCATCAGGGTCAGCGCCTCCTGGTTGCTGATGGCCGAGCGGTAGGGGCGGTTTGAGGTCAGTGCGCTGTACACATCGCAGATGGCGGTGATCTGAGCGGTACGCGGGATGGCATCCCCTTTGAGGTTAAAGGGGTAGCCGTCGCCGTTGTAGCGCTCATGGTGAAAACGGACCGCTGCCAGGGATATCTCGCTGAAGCCCCCTAGATCACGCAGACATTCATAGCCGCGTTGGGCATGACGCTTGATCATGGTGTATTCGAAGTTGGTCAAGGCATCCGGCTTGTCAAGAATGGTCTCGGGGATGAAGATCATTCCCACGTCGTGCAATATTCCACCGATGCCCACATCCTCCAGTTCATACAGTGGCAGATGGTAAATCTCGGCATGGGCCAGCATCGAGAGCGAGGCCACCTGGACGCTGTGCACAAAGGTGTAATAGTCGTGCTCGACCACTGCATGCAATGAATCAAAGGCGTTGGGGTGCTGGGTAATGAAGTTCACCAACTGTCGCACCAGGTGTCGACAGCGTTCAACATCGGTCAGTTTGTCCGGGGTGGTGAACAGGTCCATCACGTAATTCATGGCAACCTGGGAGAGAATCTGTCCCTTAACCTGGGGCTGCAGCCCTTCATTGCCCATGATCGCAGTGATGGTCTCTTCCAGAAAACTGGCTACCGGTCCCATCTCTTCGTTGCGGATGTACAACGTATCGGTTCGGCTTTGTTCAAGACGCTGCAGGTCCTGTTGGGAGAGGGGGCGTTCCGCCGGCTTGTAGAGCACGAAGTTGGGACCGCTTTTGACGTACAACGCCACGCCGGGGAAGGTGGCGGGGTCGATGCAGGCGGTGATGATCGGACGGTACTGGAGCTGACTGGACATTACAGCGATTTCTCCTCGCCCGGGAGTTTAGGCGGCGTAGCCGACATAGAACTGTTTGACCTTTACCAGGTAATCACGGGTTTCGCGGGGCAGTCGCTCGGGGCGGCGATCCACGTTGCCGGGTCCCCAGTTGTAAGCAGCCAGAGCAGCATCCAGATCACCGTTGTAGCGATCCAGCAGTCCTTTCAGGAATCTGGTGCCTGCCATCACGTTCTGTTCGGGATCAAAGGAGTTGCTGACCCCCAGGCCGCGGGCAGTGGCAGGCATCAGCTGCATCAGACCCTGGGCTCCGGCGTGGGAGACCGCGCGGGGATTGAAATTGCTTTCGGCCTTGATAACCGCCCGGATCAGTTCGGCGTCGACCCCGTACTGCCGCGACGCCTTCTGGATAATCGGGTCAAAGGTGCTGCTGTCGGCGGTTTCGCGTAAAAGTGAGATCCTGTTGATTGGCGCCGGTCCCGGCTCATCAGTCTGTGGCAGGGCGGGTGACGCCGTGGAAGAGGGAGGCACTGATGCTGGGGCCTGCGTGCCCTGGTTGGCTTGGTTGGCCAGATAGGCCTGGATCGTCGGTAACGGCTGTTGCGGGCCGGCAGGCAACGGCAGGGGTATGTCGCCGGTCTGTGAAGGCTGGTCATTCAGCAGTTCCAGCGAACTGCGCAGGGTGGTCAGACGCAGTGTCTCTGCCGCCCGCTGGATTGATTCGGGTGAACTGTCGGCCGGCACCTCACCCCGTTCCAGCGCCTGATCGAGCCGATTGGCAAAGGCGGCCGTGGTGGCTTGTCTGCCCTCAGCGTGCGTTGGGGGTTCCCGTAGCATGCTTTGCAGCAATGACAGGGTTTGTGCGGGATTTAGCGACATAAGGCGCTCCGTTTAGGGGTCAAACTGCAGGTTCTTTTTCTTCAGCTTCTCGATCAGGGTGGTCCGTTTCAGGTTTAGCAGGCTGGCGGCCTCTTTCTTGTTACCGCCGGTGCGTTGCAAGGCCTGCAGGATCAGACGGTTTTCAAAGGCATCCACGGCGCTGTTCAGGCAGATGCCGTCTGCCGGCAGCTCTTCGGTCTGGGGTGTCACCGGCGCGGGGGCAGGCGCCCCGCTGCGAGGCAGCGGTCTGCTGTCCCGCTGGTAACGTTCCGGCAGATCGTCTGGGGTGATGAAGCCGTTTTCCTTGAGGGTCACCATCCGTTCTACCAGGTTTTCCAGTTCCCGCACGTTGCCGGGCCAATCGTAGTTGCGCAGTATCTCTAAGGCCTCCCGTGAAAATCCTTTGACTAGTCGGCGTTTGTCATGGTTGAAGCGCCCCAGGAAGTGATTGATCAACAGCGGGATATCTTCGCGCCGTTCCCGCAGCGGCGGAATGGTGATCGGAATCACCGACAGACGGTAGTAGAGGTCTTCGCGAAAATCCTTGTTGGCCACCAGTTGTTCCAGGTTACTGTTGGTGGCGGCGATAATCCTGGCATCCACCTTCTGCGAACGGGGCGACCCCACCGGTTCAAACTCCTTGGTCTGCAGCACCCGCAACAGCTTGACCTGCAGGTTGGCCTTCATGTCGCCGATTTCATCCAGAAAGAGGGTCCCTTTGTCAGCCATGTCAAAACGGCCCGGACGGTTGGCGTAGGCCCCGGTGAAGGCGCCTTTGACATGTCCGAACAGTTCGCTTTCCAGTAGTTCGTCCGGGATGGCGGCACAATTGACCGGTACGAAGTTTTTGCTGCTGCGACTGGAGAGCTGATGTATGGCCCGAGCTGCAAGTTCCTTGCCGGTTCCCGATTCTCCCTGGATCAGCACGGTCGCATTGGATTCGGCGACTTTTTCAAGCATTTCGAACAAGGTCAGCATCGTGCGGCTGCGCCCAATGATGGTGGAACAGAGGAAGTGGGGGAACTCTTCCGAGGTGGCTGGTTCGCCGCTGCCGGCCTGCAGGGCCTGGTATTCCCGTGCCCGCATTACCACGCTTTCCAGTTCGTCAAGATTGAGCGGTTTGGGGATCAGGAGCAGGCGCTCGTTGTGCGGCAGGCTGCGGGCTGCTTCCGGTTGATCGTAGGCAATCACCACCAGATCAGGGCTGGTCTCCCAGGCCGTGGTCAGGATGTCGGGTGCGCGGGTCAGCAGGGTCTGCAGATCAGCTATCACCACGCGGTGTGGTTTGCTGCTGATGGTGTCAAAAATATCGTCACGTTCACTCATGACAGCGGTGCTATAACCCTGATATGTCAGAAAGGCTGACACCAAATCTCTGGTCTTGCGGTCATTTTCGACAATCAGCAGTTCGCTGTGCATGGCTGATAACCTGCTTTCTGGTGCAATCTTTGTGGTTATGGGGCCTCTGGCGACGAGAGCAGCATACCAGTATCGGACGTGTGATGTCAATAATCTGACTTAACGGGGTTGGGTGGCAGGAGCAGGAGGCTGCAATCCGGTGGAAGCCGAGTGAAAAAATGGGGTTCCCCGGGCTTGCAGACTGCGGGGTGGCATGGTAGATTACAGAACTAAATGAAGTACCAGCCGGGTGAGGGGTGTGAGCCGGACTCCGTGGCCTGATGAGCTATAAAACTGACGCGAGGAGCCTTACATGTCGAATGCCTTGGCACCGATCAAGCTTGATGATGTCCGCAGCGGCGAACAGGGTGAGCTGATTCAACTGGTCAGCTTTAACCTTGCCCAGGAGGAGTATGGCGTTGATGTTCTCAAGGTGCGTGAGATCATTCGGATGCCGACGATCACCCGTGTGCCGAACACGCCCCACTATGTGGAGGGGGTGATCAACCTGCGGGGCAAGGTGATCCCGATCATCAACATGCGTAAGCGCTTTTGCCTGTCCGGGGCCGAGTACGACAAGCAGACCCGCATCATGGTCATGGACGTGGGGGGCGAATTGATGGGCTTTATCGTCGATGCCGTCTCCGAGGTGATCCGTATCTCCAGCAGCGAGATTCAACCGTCGCCCGCCGTGGTCAGTAGCGGCGTCGACCAGGAGTGCATTGCCGGCGTAATCAACCAGGCTGAGCGGTTGCTGGTGCTGTTGGAACTTGAGAAGATATTCACTCAGGATGAACGTCAGTTGTTCAGTAACCTTTAGTGGCTACTGGTCTTGTTCCGTTGTTTTACTTCATCTCAACCGTAGAGGTGTACGATGCCGATTGATTGCGAAGACCAGGAACTACTTGAAGGCTTTTTGACTGAAACCACTGAATTGCTGGAAAAGCTGGATGACGATCTGGTCGCGTTGGAAAAGACCCCGACCGATACCGACCTGCTGAATCGGATCTTCCGTTCGATCCATACCGTAAAAGGCGCCTCCAGTTTTCTCGGCTTTGAGCTGCTGGTGCGGGTGACCCACAAGACCGAGGATGTCCTGAACCGTCTGCGCAAGGGCGAATTGCTGGTGACTCCCGAGATCATGGACGTGGTGCTTGAAGCCACCGACCTGGTCAAGACGTTGGTGGCCGACATCAAGGGTGGTGATATCGTTGACCGTGAGATTGACGAGACCGTCAACAAGCTGATCCCGTTGCTGTCGGAGCAAGCTCAGCAGCCGCCTGCTGAGCCGTTGGTCGATCCCGCGGCTGCCGGGGCCGGTACCGAACCACCATCAGCAGCAGCCACCTCTGCGTCTTCCGAACCGACTTCTGCGGCTGAACAGCCGTCAGCGCAACCAGAATCTCCAACCCCGACCTCTTCGCTGCCTCCCGCTGTTTCGACAACGCCTGCTGCCAAAAAAGCAGCGCCGCCCAGGCCTGCCGATAACAAAGGAGGCGATGAGCTGTCCGACAGTTCCACCGTGCGGGTGGATGTCAAGCGGTTGGACGATCTGATGAACCAGGTGGGCGAACTGGTGCTGGAGCGGAACCGGATGATCCAGCTCAACCAGGATCTGCAGGGAGGCAGCTCTGATCAAATTCTGTTTGGTGAAGAGTTCGGCAAGCTGACCAAACGGATGAACTTTGTCACTTCTGAGCTGCAGATGCAGGTTCTCAAGATGCGGATGATCCCGGTGGAGAAGGTCTTCAAGAAGTTTCCCCGCATCGTCCGCTCCCTGTCCCGCGATCTGGGTAAAGAGGTCGATCTGCAGATCTTCGGCGAAGAAACCGAGCTGGACCGCTCGGTGGTGGACGAGATCGGCGATCCGTTGATCCACTTGATCCGCAACGCCATGGACCACGGCCTGGAAACACCGGAGGAACGTCTGGCCGCCGGCAAGCCTCGCACCGGCACCCTGGTGCTGGCTGCCGTGCATGAAGGCAACTCGATCATCATCAGCATCAAGGACGACGGTCGTGGAATTGATACCGAGCGGGTCGGGCGCAAGGCAATCGAGAAGGGTCTGATCACCGAAGAGCAGCTGGCCGCCATGAGCCAGCGCGAGATGTTTGATCTGATCTTCCTGCCCGGTTTTTCCACCAAGGATAAGGCCTCTGACCTTTCCGGTCGCGGTGTCGGCATGGACGTGGTCAAGACCAACATCAAAAAGCTGAACGGTCTGATCGAGATCAAGAGTGAGAAGGGACTCGGTTCCGAGTTTATCCTGCGTCTGCCGCTGACCCTGGCCATTATCCAGTCCTTGCTGGTGGAGGTTGAGGGTGAGGTCTACTCGATTCCGCTTTCATCCGTTCTGGAGACCCTGCGGGTCGATCAACGTCAATTCCATGTGGTGGGTGGCCAGGAGGTGCTCAAGCTGCGTGAATCGGTGCTGCCGCTGATCCGGCTGGAACAGGTCTTCAAGGTGCAACGTACGGCAGAGCGTGATGATTTTTGCTACGTGGTGGTGATCGGTGCTGCCGACAAGCGGGTTGGTCTGGTGGTGACCCGTCTGGTGGGGCAGCAGGAGGTGGCGATCAAGTCCTTGGGCAACTATCTGGCCAATATCCCGGGTATTGCCGGTTCCACCATTCTTGGTGACGGCCGGGTGACCCTGATTGTTGACCCGGTTGGCATGATTGACAGCGGCGACAGCGCCGCTGCAGGTCGCTAAATAGAATTTTTGAAAAGGATGTAAACGTGGCTATATCTGATAAAGATTTCGAGCTGTTGCGAGATTTCATCTATAACCTGTGCGGCATGTACTTCCACAGCACCAAGAAGTACTTTCTGGAAAGCCGGTTGACCAAGCGGATGGAGGCCACCGGCACCAAGACCGCCATGGATTACTACGCCCTGCTGAAATCGCCGCGGGGGGGGGAAGAGCTGCGCTTCCTGCTGGACGAGGTTACCACCAACGAAACCTATTTCTTCCGCTGCGTCCCCCAGCTGAATGCCATTGAAACCAAATTTCTGCCGGAGATTGTTGAGACCAAGGGCAAGATGGGCTTTCGTAAGCTGCGTATCTGGAGCGCCGCTTCCTCCTCGGGCGAAGAGGCCTATACGCTTTCAATGATGCTTCTGGAGAAGCGTTCCACCTTGCTCAAGGACTGGATCATCGAGATCGTGGGCACCGATATCAACGAAACCGTGGTTGCCCAGGCCAAGGAAGGGGTTTATAACGCCTATTCGGTGCGTAACGTGCCTGATCTGTACAAGAAGAAGTACTTCAGGGAAGAGAATGGCAAGTTCATCCTTGCGCCGGAGGTCAAGAAGTTCGTCACCTTTAACAAGCTGAACCTGTACGACGACACCAAGATGGTTTTCATGAAGAGTTTTGACTTTATCTTCTGCGCCAACGTACTGATCTATTTCGACCTGGCTGCCAAATCCAAGGTTGTCCAGCATTTCTATAATAACCTGCAGCCCTACGGCTATTTTTTTGTGGGGCAGTCCGAGTCGCTACACGGGGTGAACGACAAGTTCAAGACGATCCATTTCCCGGGCGGTTTCGGCTACAAAAAATAACGAGGGCGGCAAGCTATGGATAGACAGGTGATGTTGGAAACAGCCCGCAATATGGTGGCCACCATAGACGACCTGCCGACCATTCCGGCGGTGGCCACACAGGTGTTGCAGCTGCTGAATAACCCTGATGTGAATGTTGATGAAGTGGCTGATCTGATGTTGGCCGACCAGGTGATGACCGCCCGGGTGATGAAGATGGTCAACTCGCCGGTCTACCGACCCAGTCAGGAAATCACCTCGCTCAAGCGGGCCCTGGTGTACCTCGGGCTGCGTCATATCAAGGAGGTGGCGCTCACCTCGTCGTTTATCAATGCCTTCGAGGATAAGGGCGGCGTATTGGAGGTGGCACTCTGCTGGGAACATGCCTTCGGGGTTGGCATGGTGGCCAAGGTGATTGCCGAAAAGATTCACTACCCGGATCTGGAAAAGGCCTATATCGGTGGCATCATCCACGATATAGGCGAGGTGGTCTTGAGTTACTACCGGGCCGAGCAGTTTGCGGCGGTACTGGAGATGACCAGACAACGGCCGATCAAGCTGATTGACGCCGAGGCGGAGACCTTCGGCACCACCCATGCCGAGATCGGTTTCTGCATCGCCGAGCGCTGGAATTTTCCCGAGGCCTACCGGGAGGCGATCCTGTTCCACCATGATCCCCGTGCAGCGACCTCTGATCAGGTACTCTGTGCGATCATCAACCTGGCCGACCTGTTCTGCACCGTGCGTGACCTGAATTATGGCGGTCGCTCCTGGGTGGTGTTCAATCTGGCTGAAGAGGATGGTTGGCAGATTCTGAAAGAGCAGTTCCCCAGTCTGGCCCAACTGGATGTGGAGCGGTTCTGCTACGAGCTGGACGACGCGGTGCCGGATGTGAAGGAATTGGTCAGTTCCATATTTTCGAAGGCTTGAGGGGGAGGTCGGATGCTTGCTTCCAGTGCTGGTACCAAGACGCGGGTACTGATTGTTGATGATTCTTCCTTTATGCGGATGGCGATCCGGGGAATATTGTCAAAAGAACCGAGCATCGACATCGTTGGTACTGCCAGTGACGGTGCCGAGGGGGTGGAGAAGGCAATCGCCCTTAAGCCGGATCTGATTACGATGGATATTGAGATGCCTCGTTTGGACGGCATCTCAGCCCTCAAGCAGATCATGGCCAAGGCGCCCACCAAGGTGCTGATGGTCTCCACCCTGACCAACGAAGGGGCGCGGGCCACCTTTGAGGCCCTGGATGCCGGCGCCATTGACTACATCCCTAAGAACATAACGGATTCTTCCGAGGCACAGAATGTCTTCCGGGAGGAACTGCTCAAGAAGGTGCGTGAGGCCACCCGCTCCCGTTTTCTGCGGGCTGCCCCCGGTATAGGCGCGGCTACTGTGGCTCCGCGGCCGTCAATGGGCGCGGCTGCGACGCCCCGCTCATCCGGCAGTTCAAAGATCCATGGCAAAAAGATCAACTGTGTCGGTATCGGTGCCTCAACCGGCGGCCCGGTTGCGCTGCAGGAGGTCATCTCCCGTATTCCGATGAACTTTCCCTACGGCATCGTGGTGGCGATTCATATGCCCAGGGCCTTTACCGGCCCCTATGCCGACCGGCTCAACGCCAAGTGCTCGATTACCGTTAAGGAAGCGGTGAACGGAGAACCGGTCAAGGCGGGTACGATCCTGATTGCTCCGGGCGGCATGCATACGCAACTGGTGCGTGGCGCCGGCGGCCTGGTGGTCAAGACCGCGCCTACCAGCGACTATCCTCAGTATGTCTATATCCCGTCGGTTGATTTGATGATCGGCTCCATGGCCGAGGCCTCGGCCGGTGCCATGCTGGGTGTGGTACTCACCGGCATGGGTAATGACGGCTTCAAGGGGATGCAGCAGTTGAAGCAGAAGGGGGGCGTGACCATCGTGCAGGACGAGGCTACCTCAACCATCTACGGCATGCCCAAGGCCTGTGTGGACGGTGGTGTGGCCGACGAGGTGCTGCCGCTGGGCCAGATCGGTTACGAGATCGGCAAATTTGCGGTGTGATGCCCGAACAAGCAGTAGTAATCAGAAGGGCGGTCCAGATCGGACCGCCCTTTTTTATCGCTGTGCGTAGACCATCAGCCCATCGCGGCTGCTGTCGACCCGGCAATTGGAATAGCCCAGCCTTTTAAGCCGCCGCAGGATAAAGAAGGCAGCCAGGCGGTGTGCACCGGGCAGGGACAGGGGAAACTGGTTGGTGGGCAGGGCACTGATCGCCTGCCAGGTGCGCTTCCAGTCGGTTTTCATGAGTGCTCGGACGTCGCGTGGAACTCAAGCTTCGGCCAGTTCTCGATGGTGTTGTCCAGCCGCCACTGGCTGCCGGCCATATAGGTCAGTTTGCCTTCGCCGTCGATGTACAGGTTCATCTTTTCCCGCTTTTCAAATTCCTCGACCAGCTTCTTGTCACCGGTCACCCAGCGGGCCGTGGCATAGGCCACCGGCTCGTAGGCGATCTCCACACTATACTCGAACTTCAGGCGGTGCAGCACCACGTCGAACTGCAGGACACCCACCGCTCCCACAACCCATTCGGCGCCGAACAGCGGCTTGAAAACCTGGGTAGTGCCTTCCTCAGCCAGCTGCACCAGACCCTTTTCCAGTGCCTTGGATTTCATCGGGTTCAACAGGCGCACCTTACGGAAATGTTCCGGCGCGAAGCTGGGGATGCCGGTAAATTTCAGATCCTCGCCCAGGGTGAAGGTGTCGCCGATCTTGATGGTGCCGTGGTTGTGGATGCCGATGATGTCGCCGGGATAGGCCTCCTCGACGTTGGTGCGGTCCTGGGCCATGAAGATGGTGGCGTTGCTGATCTGCACATCGCGACCCAGGCGCAGGTGGCGCACCTTCATGCCTCGCTCGAAGCGGCCGGAGCAGATGCGGAAGAAGGCGATCCGGTCGCGATGGGCCGGGTCCATGTTGGCCTGGATCTTAAAGACAAAGCCGGAGAACGGTTCTTCGTAGGGTGAAACCATCCGTGAAGCCGTGGCCCGTTCGCGGGGGTGGGGGGCATATTCCACAAAAGTGTCCAGCAGCTGCTGCACACCGAAGGTGTTGATGGCACTGCCGAAAAAGACCGGGGTCTGGCGTCCTGCCAGATATTCATGTAGATCAAAGGGGTGTGCCGCCCCCTCCAGTAACTCCACATCGTTGCGCAGCTCTTCGGCCTGGGTGCCGAGGATCTCATCCAGCTGGGGATCGTCCAGCCCCTTGACGGTCACGATCCGGCCCACGCCGTTCTGTGCCTCGGGGTCAAACAGCTGCACCTCTTTGTTGTAGAGGTGGTAGGTACCCCGGAAACGTTTGCCCATACCGATCGGCCAGGTGATCGGCGCGGTCTGCATCCCCAGGTTCTTTTCCACATCGTCCAGCAGGTCCAGCGGCTCCTGGCCTTCCCGGTCCAGCTTGTTCATGAAGGTCATGATCGGGGTATCCCGCAGACGGCAGACATCCAGCAGCTTCCGTGTCTGGCTCTCCACCCCTTTGACGGCATCAATCACCATCAGGGCCGAGTCCACCGCAGTCAATACCCGGTAGGTGTCTTCGGAGAAGTCGTTGTGGCCGGGGGTGTCCAGCAGGTTGATTTCATACCCGTCATAGGTGAACTTCATCACCGACGAGGTGACCGAGATGCCGCGCTGCTTTTCCAGCTCCATCCAGTCCGAGGTGGCGTGGCGAGCCGATTTGCGTGCTCGCACCTCACCGGCTTGCTGGATAGCGCCGCCGAACAGTAGCAGCTTTTCGGTGATGGTGGTCTTGCCGGCGTCCGGGTGGCTGATGATGGCAAAGGTGCGCCGTTTGTCGACTTCGGTCTGGTTGTGCAGGCTGCTCACGTTGCTGCTCCTTGAAACAAACGGCGGGTAGTACCCGCCGTGAGAGTTATCCCTTGAAGATCAGGCGGTCGACACACCACCGGCCGCCGCCGGCAAGGGTCAGGTACAGGGCCATCCCCAGCAGGGCCAGGGTGAATTCGATACCGTGACCACGGCCCGGCAGGCAGTAGCTGTTGATGAAAAAGCCATGGGCCCAGTGCACCTTGTAGATGGCCACCGCCATCACCGAGGCGATGCCGGCTGCGGAAAAGCGGGTTAAAAAGCCGGTCAGCACACCGATGCCGCCGCCGAATTCGGCGATGATCGCCAGCAGGGTGAAGATCGGCGGGATGCCCAGCTTCTGCTCAAAGCCGGCAAAGGTGCTGGTCAGGCCGCTGCCACCAAACAGGCCGAAGAGTTTTTGCGAGCCGTGGGCCATAAAGATCAGGCCCAGGGGGATGCGGATCAACAGCGGCGCAATGGCGTCGGACAACTCAATGCCACCTCGGGCCATAGTATACCTCCGACATGAGTAACTAAAAAGGGGACCAATGGTCCCCTGAGTGCCGATTTGGCGGGCGGTATTGGATTCGAACCAACGACCTTTGGCTTCGGAGTCAATCTCCAAGGGTTTTCAATACTTGCATTATTTTGCTTTGTATTGAAATAACGCCACCTTCCGAGCATTATACATTTTCAATGTTTTGATGCAACATGATTGTTTTTCGATCCGGTACATTACAATTACATGACAGTGTACCGGTATTTCTATAACCTGACTCCGTGACGCGAACTAGTATTTAACTAATTTTTTAGTCGTAACCATTTGAAGTTCTTTGATAATTATGCTATTGTCGTACGCACAAAAACTCACTTGCCAGGTGAATTACATGAAGCGT
>Ga0302250_1000295_pt1 | contig 55482 bp, 70 predicted proteins | sample AAG_RA_Asp_MG_FD_193536 | JGI IMG/M metagenome (GOLD analysis project Ga0302250, IMG submission 193536) | Enriched activated sludge microbial communities from anaerobic digester in WTTP, New Holstein, Wisconsin, United States - AAG_RA_Asp | ecosystem: Engineered > Bioreactor > Anaerobic >...
TGATTTTTGAAATAATTTTGTTGATCATGGAAGTAAAATTAGGTTAAATGGGGCTGGTAACGTATTTTAGCTTCATTTTACCCCCATTCAGCTTAAAATTATAGTCATTTTTGTCAAAGTATTGTAAGAAATTATAAAAAATATGTTTGTAATAAAAGAACCAGAAGATTGTAGTTTTGATAAGATCGGGCATAGAGGAAAAATTTTCCCTACGAATGATTTAACCGATAAAACCAAGTTTGTATTAATTGAAGTTGACAGCAAACTTGAAAACACGATTCGCCAGCGCGAATGTGATTTTTGCTATTATGTTTTGGAAGGCAGCGGATATTTTGAAATCAATAATGCGCGGGAAAATTGCGGGGCAGGGGATTTGGTGGTGATTCCGGCCGGAAAGAAATTCACCTATAAGGGAAAAATGAAACTGCTATTGAATTGCACTCCGCCGTGGCGCGAGGAACAGGAAGAAACAATAAAATAGAACAGGTTTTTGTTTTGGCAATAAACCTGCCGATGGTACAATGGTGGCATAAGACAATACCATGAAAATTATAATCAAAAAGATCATTGTTTCGGGGTTGCTCGCGCTCGCGATATTCTTCGCGGCCGCCGGGCCGGGTGCGGCGCAATACGAAAACCAAGCGGCGTTGTTGGTTCAGATCGAGGAAGTCAAACGCCAGATTTTGATATTGCAGATACAGCTCATTCAGACGAAAATTTACGACTTGCAAATTCAATTGGCGCAATTGCAACTTTCGCCGGCGTTCATTGATGTTATTTGGCCCGCCGGCGAAGAAAATTTGGAAAACCGGCACTATTATTATATTCTTTGGGAAGCGCAGGGGGTGGAAAATGTTTCCATTGAACTGAAAACTCCGGGAAGCGCGCGTGTTATCGCAGAGAATGTTCCCGCCGCCGAAGGGCGCTGGTATTGGAATACGGGCAGTATTGCCGGCGACAGTTACCGGATCCGGATTTTTGACGCGGCAAATCCCAAAATTGCCGGCGAGACGGCAAAAGCTTTCACGATTTTTGACAACTCTCTGAAAAACAAATGCGTTGACGGCACGGTGGCCGGCCAATGTTCCGCGGACAAGCCCAAGCTGTGCTTTGACACTGAAATCGGCTTGATTGACGCCTGTAAATCCTGCGGCTGTCCGTCCGGACAATATTGCGGCACCGACTCCAAATGCCGGTGAAACTTATGGATGTGGTTGTTAAAAAATCAAAAATTCAGGGCAAGGGAGCTTTTGCGGCCAAAGATTTCGCAAAAGGAGAGGTTGTTTTAAGATGGAGGCCCAAACCGTTGGATACTGGCGATATTAAGCAAATTTCCAAAAAAGACTTAAAATACGTAGTGAAAATCGGCAATGAATATTTTTTACAACAGGCTCCGGAAAGATATGTGAATCAATCCTGCGATCCGAATACTTTCGCAAAGGACGAATGCGATATTGCTTTGCGCGACATAAAAGCGGGAGAAGAAATTACCACTGATTATGGCGACAGCGATTTCGAAAAATTTATATGCAATTGCCCAAGATGTAAAGAAATAAAATTATGAAGTTGTTTTTGGATTTGGCGGGGATTGTGCCGGGGATCGCGGATGAATTTTAAAAGATTTCAAATAAAACACATAATTTATGATGGAGTTAATTTTTCTTTTGTTGTTTTTGCTTGTTGCGCTGCATTTAAAAAACCAGATTGAGGGATTGAGGGGAGAGATCGATTCTTTGCGGGCGCGTTTTGACGCCGCAAAAGGAAAGGCAATCCAGACTGCCGCCGCTCCCGAATTGCCGGCGCAAATTGAAAAGGAAGCATCGGTTGCGCTCTCCGATTCCTCTTCTCCTTTGCCGGTGTCCGAAAAAGAAGATTCCGGAAGTTTTGAGTTCAAAATGGGAAGCAAATTTTTTACCGGCGTGGGCGTGGTGGCGATTATTTGCGCCGCCGGGTTTTTTCTGCGTTACGTGTTTGAAAATGATTTGATCAATGAATGGGGGCGCGTGGCGCTGGGAGCGATTGCGGGCGCGACTCTTCTGGCGGTGGGCGAATTGACGCGCAAAAAGTATCCGAATTACGGCCAGGCGCTTACCGGCGGCGGGTTGGGGGTTTTGTATGTTTCTTTTTACGCGGCTTTCAGTTTTTACCAGTTGGTTGTCCAGCCGGCGGCCTTTTTTTCCATGATCGGGGTCACGGCCGCGGGAATATTGCTTTCTTTGAGGCAGAATTCAATGAGCTTGGCGATTTTCGCGCAGGTCGGCGGCTTTTTGACGCCGCTTTTGATTGATAACGGCGCGGGGAGTCCCCATATTCCGTTTTTGTATATCGCATTGCTGAATTTGGCGATATTTTTAACGGCTTTCTGCAAATTGTGGGCGCCGCTTTCCTTGACCGGGATCATCGGAACGGCGCTTGCTTACGGCTATTGGTACGTGAATTTTTACACGGCGGATCAATTTTTTCCAGCGCTTGCTTATGCCAGCTTGTTTTTCGCCATTTTTCTCGCGATTTCTTTTATCCAACACTACGTCAAAAAAGCCGGGGAGAACGCTTGGGACTTGCTGGTCGTAATTTTGGCGCCCTTGCTTTATTTTCATGCCGCTTATCCCGTGATTGATCCGCTATACCCGCAATTATCGGGGCCTTTTGTCGCCGGTTTGGGAATTTTGTATTGCTTGCTGGCGGTGATGGCTGGCAGAGCGCGTTTGCGATCGTCGCTTTTCCGCCATTTTCTGATGAGTGCCGGATTTATTTTGCTGTCAATTGCCGTGCCCATCCAATTTGACGGCGAATGGATTGTCGTCGGCTGGGCCGCCGAGGCGGTGGCCTTCATCAGTTCCGGATTTAAAATGAATTTTGGGGCATATCGCTTGATGGGGAACGGCTTGCTGATGTTAGCCCTTTTTAAGGTATTATTTTTTGGAGAGTCGTTGTCGTTGACCGCGCGCCCGATTATCAATGATCGTTTTTTCGCCTACGCCGCGTTCTTTATCGCCGCGGCGGCCGCGGCATATCTGTATCGCCGTTGTCGGCAATCGGCCAACGAAAATGAAAAATCCGTTTTTTCAATTTTGGTGCTGGCCGCCGCCGGAATGTTTTTGTTGGGGGGCAGTCTTGAAATCGGTGATTTTTTTGCCGGCTATTGGTATCCGATTTTTTGGAGTATCGCCGGTTTGTTGTTTGCGTGGCTGTCATTTAAGGCATCCGCCGGAATTTTGCGTCCGGTCGCATATTTTGCTTTTGGCATTGCGTTTTTCCGCTTGCTGTTTGAAACCTCCGCTATTTTGTTGGTTAATTACAGCCCGATATTCAACACTCGGGTGATGGCGTTTACCGTTTCGGCACTGCTGGGAAGAGCGTTTCTTTCAATACTGATCGGCAATAAAGAGAAAATTTCCGCGGATGAATATCGGCTTTTCCGTCCGATGCTGTTCGCTTATTTTCACGTTCTCATTCTGTGGGTTATCAGCGCCGAAATTATAAGCACTTGCAATTTGGCAAAAATCGGCGCGGCAAAAACCGCGTTGCGGGAAATTGAAAATTTGAAAAACGTATTGCTATCCGCCGCTTGGATGGTCTACGGCGCGGCGCTGATGGTTTGGGGAATTGCCAAAAAAGCGATTTATGAGCGGTTTTTGGCGATCTGTTTGTTTGTCATTGTCATCGTGAAGGTTTTTTTGGTGGATACCGCGAATTTGGGCGATCTTTACCGTTTCTTTTCTTTTATCATTATGGGATGCGTGTTGTTGTTCATCGGCTATCTCTATTATCGCTTTCAGGATCGCATCCGTGAGTTTATCCAGGGGAAATAGGCGGTAAAATCCTTGACACTCCGGCGCGGAAAAAGTTAAAATCAGGCCATAAAGGTCTGTCAGTGACAACAAACTGATTAACCGCAAAATTCAATTTCTAGGGTTGAATTTTGCAAAGCAATGCTTAAATTTGACGACGAAGAAGAAAAAGAAGAAGGCGGTAACGAAGGCGACGCGTAGCTTGAAATTTCAAAAAATAAAGACGGATGTTATATCCGTTTTTATTTATTTGCCGAATATTTTGATAATTTTGACAGCAATAAAAAATAAAAATATGGAAAACAAAAACGGCGAAATGTTTTTTGACGATTGCCCGATTTGCCGGGCAATGAAGGCCGCGCAGGAACGGGGCAGGGAACTGTCGCTGGAAGAATTAAAAGAGGCGTTTCAAGAAGCCAAAGACCAAGGCGGAGTCGTCGGCGGCGAATGGTTTGAAAAATAAAGATAATTAAAAATATCAGCAGTAATTTTACGGACATTCTCACATTCTTGAGAATGTGAGAATGTCCGTAAATGGTTTTCATGTTGGTTTATAATCACGGTAGTTGCCGGGAAAATAAAATCGCGTTGACATTTGATGACGGCCCGAATCCGTTTTTTACATTTAAAATTTTGGATATTCTGGACAAGCATTCGGTTAAAGCCAATTTCTTTGTTTTGGGCCAAAACGCCGAAAAATTTCCTGATATTTTAAAGGAGATTTATGAACGCGGCCATTTGATCGGCAATCACAGCTATTCGCATGCCAAAGAGGGCGCGTTTGATTTTGGAAGAGCCGAAGATGTTATATTTGGCATTGTTGGAAAACATACCGAATTTATCCGCGCGCCATATCTTGATGCCAATCGGGGATCTGATTACATAGCAGATAAAAATGACGCGGTTAAATTTATCAACGCCGATGTTTTTCCGCATATTCATTTGCAAAAAGCGGAAATCGCCGATTTCGTGTTAAAAAACTCTCAAAACGGATCGGTCATTCTTTTGCATGACGGAAGCCGCAAAGAAGAGGAGCAAAAAACGCGGCCGGCGGAAATGTTTGCGGCCTTGCCGGAAATTATTGAAAAGTTAAAAGAAAAATTCAAATTTGTCCGTTTGGATGAGATGAAGTTTGACGGCAATGAGACTTTATGAAGTTTTGCGATTTTTGCAATTTTGGATAAAGTTTTGATTTATATATTTTATGGCAAAGACAAAAGTTTGCTTGATTGTTAAAAATAAGAAGAAAGAATTGTTGTTGCAGTTGCGCGACGAAGATCCGGAGATCGGCAAATGGGTTTTGTTCGGCGGGGGAGTTAAAGACGGCGAAACGCCGGAAAGCGCGCTGGCGCGGGAAATCAAAGAGGAACTCGGTTTTGAAATCGGGCGCGCGGAATTTTTTGGCGAATATATTGACCGCGGCATCAAGCAAATGATTTACATTCTGGCTGAGCCGGTGGAATTGGAAAATTTGAATCTTGGCGAAGGCGCGGCCATGCGATTTTTTTCGCCCGCCGAAATTAATAATTTAAACATCGGCTTTAACTTCAAACAAATTTTATCCGACTATTATAAAGTTGACAGTGTGTAAATTAAATGAAATAATGATATTATAATATCAAAATTAATATAAATTTATATATTTTATGCTTAAAAGGATAATTCAAAAGAAAATTGAAGCAAGGCTTTTTAAAGGTAAGATAATCATTGTTTATGGTGCGCGTCAGGTGGGCAAAACCACTCTTGTTAAAGAAATATTGGCAAAATATAAAGATAACGGCAATTATTTTAATTGCGAAGTTTTAAGTGTCCAAAACGCGCTTTCAAAACCGGAGCCCAAGATGATCAAAAATTATCTAGGTGATAAAAAAATAATCGTATTGGATGAAGCCCAAAGAATAAAGGATATTGGTTTAATCCTGAAAGTTTTTACCGATGCTTATCCGAAAACACAAATTTTGGCGACCGGATCTTCTTCGTTTGATTTGGCAAATAAAGTAAGCGAATCTCTTACGGGGCGTAAAATTGTCTTCAATCTGTTTCCGTTTTCCCTTGAGGAAGTTTCATGTGGGGCGGGAGTTTTGGAAATCGAATCGGTAATCGAAAAAATATTAAGATTCGGACTCTATCCGGAAATTTTTCCAGCAGGGGAAAAGGCAGCGATAGAAAAATTAAACGAAATCGCTTCCAGCTATTTATTCAAAGATGTTTTAAATTTTGAAGGCGTTAAAAAATCAAATGTTATTGTAAAATTGTTGCAATTGCTGGCGTTACAAGCGGGGAGTGAAGTTTCATACGGTGAGTTGGCAACTAAGCTTGGGGTTAACCGAATAACGGTTGAAAAATATATTGATATATTAGAACAATGCTTCATTGTTTTTAGATTAAATTCGTTTGGCCGTAATTTGCGTAACGAGATAACCAAATCAATCAAAGTATATTTTTATGACTTGGGTGTTAGAAATAATTTGATAAATAATTTTAATCATCTATCGATAAGAAACGATGCGGGGTTTTTGTGGGAAAATTTTTGTATTGCCGAGCGGATAAAATACAACTCTTACCATGGTGTTTATTCCAACAATTATTTTTGGCGTACTTACGATCAGAAAGAAATTGATTATATCGAGGAAAGAGATGGTAAGCTTTTCGCTTACGAATTTAAATTTAACAAAGAGTCCGCCAAAAAACCGGTAAAGTTTTTAGAAACATATCCTGATTCTGAGTTCAAAACCATAAACCGCGACAATTATTATAATTTCTTAATGTGATCTATAAAAATTGAAGTCGTAAAACGGAATATAATAAAATTATAAGCGGAAGCAGAAGACGAGCATACAAAATAGTTAATAAATTTATGTCTGATTATCAAGGAATTATTATTGAAGAATCTCTTGAGGATAAAGAGGTTTTGAATCAAGTTAAAATAATATCAACCAGAGTTGAAAAGGTTGGCGAAAGGCACGAAACTCCGTGGCTTTCGCAATGGACTTTGCATACATTTGAAATCGAAGAAAACAAAGCGTGCGGCTTGGCCGATTTATTGAGCAAATCCTTGGACCGGGCGCATGCAAGCGAATGGTATGCTGATTTTAAGAACGAAACGCATCATTACATTGTTTTTCGCGATAAAATCTTTTTTGTTGACAGGAAGAGCGGGGAAGAATATGAAGAAGCGAAAAATTACGGAATATCAATCGGCATTCCCGAGCACCAGTGTGACTTTGACATGTTTCTACTAAAAAATAAATAATCCTTAAAAAGAATATTATATATTGCGATGAAACTAGTTAGACCGACAAAGAAATATGAGAAGCAATGGCATGAGGCGATAAATGAATTTAAAAAAGATTCTCGATCCATAAAAATATGGGAGATTTTGGGTGTCCCGGAGGATTTAGAAGAAATTATAAATAATGCGCAATTGTGTTCTCAAGGCAAAATTTATCCAAAGGATGGGTGCCGTATGATATTTACTGGTTGATAGATGATAATAAATTTATTGGGATTGCTAATATCCGCCACAAATTGAATGATAATTTGCTCAAAGGGGGCGGGCATATCGGATATGAAATTATTCCTTCAAAAAGAAAATTGGGTTACGGCAACCAAATTTTGAGGCTGTCCTTAGAAAAGATAAAAAAATTGGGTATCAAGAAAGTTTTGGTTACTAGTTTTGACAAAAATATTGCATCGTGGAAAATTATTGAGAAAAACGGCGGTAGGTTGGAAAATAAAGTTAAAATCAAAAGCGAGAAAGATTTGACGCGGAGATATTGGATTAATTTATAAATAACAAACTATGAGGACGGAGTTTTGTCGGGTAAATACAAAAGATGGGTTGCGGTTGGATGGGTTGCTGTTTGAGCCGGAGAGGGAGGCAAAAGCGGCGGTCTTGCATTTGCCGGGACGCGCGGGTAATTTTTATGCCAATGGATTTTTGGATGTGATGGCGCGGATTTATACCGATAACGGATTTGCGCTTTTATCGGTGAATACGCGGGGACATGATCATATTGCCGATTTTCGGGTTGGCGATACGCAGGAGATTAAAAGAATTGGCCAAGCGTTTGATATTTTTGAGGAATGCGTTTTGGACATCGCCGCGTGGGTTGAATTTTTAAAAAATAAAGGATTCAAAAAAATAATTTTGCAGGGACACAGCCAGGGCGCGGCCAAGCTGGTCTATTTTCTGAGCAAAGAGCTCCGGCCGGAAATTGTGGCCATGGTGTTGATGTCGCCGGCGGACGCGCCGGGGTTGTTGCGCAAATATCAACCTGAGGTGTTTGCACAAAACTTGGTATTGGCAAAAGAAATGATTCGGTCGGGAAGAGAGGAAGATCTTTTGCCCGATAAAATTCGCGGCTGGTATTATATCTCGGCCAAGACTTTTGTTAATGAGATGAGCGGAAAAGAGGCTGATATTTTCCCGATTTTTGACGATGGCGATTTCGGCAAGCTAGAAAACATCAAAGTTCCGGCGTTGGCCTTCTATGGAGAGAACGAGAATACCTTAATGTATTCGGCGCAGAAAGATTTGGAAATCATCGCGCCGCATTTGAAAAACCCAAGATCAAAAACATTCATCATCAATGGCGCCGACCACACCTATTTTGAAAAAGAAGGAATTGCCGCGCGGATGATCGTTGATTGGCTGAAAAATATTTTAGAGCGTTGAACGATTGTTGAATTTTAACAATACAGGAATCGTTTTAAAATTAATTTTTTTAAAATTTGACGATTTTGTTAATTATTCAGCGTTCTTATTTTATGATATTTGAAATATGCAAACGAAATTGATTGAATTTAAAAATCAAAATAATGAAACTTTGCGGGGGATAATCACCGCGCCTGACAAAAAGCCGCGCGCGGCGGCGGTTTTCTTGCAGGGGTTTGAACGCAATGCCACGGTGGAGAAAAAGTCAAAAATGACGGCCGGTGAATTGGCGGAGCGGGGCATAGTTTCGTTGCGTTACGATGCGGCCGGGTGCGGGTTGTCGGATGGCGATTTTTCAAAATTTACTTTGAATGGCCGGGCGCGGGAATTGTCAAAAGCGCTGGAAGTTTTTCAGAAAGAATTCGGCGGATTAAAAATCAATTTTGTCGCGCATAGTTTGGGAATGTGTCCGCTGGCATTGGTTTTGAACGAGATTAAGCCGCTGACCAACAAAATGGTGTTTATCGCGCCGGCGTTGAACCAGAAAGACCTGATGAGATTTTATTTTGTCCGCGACTCAATGAAAGGAGAAAAGAGGCAAGCAAAAATAACATGGGATAATTATAAACAATATTTGAATGAAGGCAAATTTTTGCAAGATTGCGCGCGGGCCGGGAAAATGGTGCGGGAAAATTATATCAACCCCGATTATTTCATGGAGGCCAAAGATTTTGATTTTTCCCATAACTTTGACGAGATAAAAGAAAAAGTTTTGCATGTGCACGGCGAATTTGATTTGTCAGTGCCTCTGGAAAGTTTGAATGTCAAATTTCCGAACCGGATAATCGTCAAAGGCGGCGATCATGATCTGGAGCGCCCGGATTTTTGGGGGCGGTGGTTTGGCGAAGCGGTTGATTTTTTGGCCGGATAATATGAAAAAAATTTTGTGCAGCGCGTGTTTATTGGGAATAAATTGCAAATATAACAGCGGCAACAATGCCAACGCGAAGGTTTTGGAATTGGCCAAAAAAGAAATTTTGGTTCCAGTCTGCCCGGAACAATTGGGCGGTTTGCCAACGCCGCGGCCACGGTCTTGCCGGAAGGGGGATAAGGTTATTGATGAGTTGGGAAATGATAAAACCGATGCGTTTGTGAGGGGCGCGCAAGAAGTTTTGCAGATCGCCAAAGGATTGAATATCCGCGAAGCGATTTTGAAACAAAAAAGCCCGTCATGCGGGTGCGGCAAAATCTATGCCGATTTTGGCGGGAGGATTATTGATGGTGATGGGATTACCGCAGAATTATTAAATCGGAATGGCATCAAAATTATTTCCGAGGAAGAATTATGATTATGAAAAAGAGGGTGGCGGTCAATGATAAAATGCAGAAGGGGTATGAGTATTTTTTGACTGAACCGGCGGGGGAAAATTTCGCGCCGGAATTTTTGCCGGGATTAACGCCCAAACAGATGCTGGCGATGGGAATTTTCGGCGGCAAATATATGACCGATTGCAAAAAAGAGTTTCCAAAAGACTGGTTTGCCAGCGCCAGACTCAATTCGGAATTCCATGATCCAAAATTGAATTATTTCGGGGTTAATGCCTCCCAGCCGTTGAGCGTGTGGCGCAAAAAGGGATGGATTCATCCGGCGGATCCTCGGGGGTGGTTTCAGTGGTATTGCCGCTATTTTATGGGCCGGCGGATGCCCGAATATGACCAATGGCAGATCAAGCGATGGAAAGCGATTCGCCGTCATATTGCCCAGATCAAAAAAAAATGCGCGCCGCGCGATCTTTCGTGCCGCCGCCGCCAGCGCCAAGCGGTTTTGCATTGGGCATACGATGCCCGTAAAATTTGAAAACCAATAAAAAAATATTGATCGGGATTGATAAATGGCGTTAAAAAAAGATTTGAAATCGGCGGGTGAGTAAAAAAAGATGGCACTTCATTTGCCATTTTCAATAAAATCCTTGATTTTCAAGGCATTTTGATGCCCGAGTATCAACAACGGCACAGCAAGTTCCTTATACATTCTTGCCGCCGGTCTGATCCGTGCTCCGGGGGGCAAAGTAAAGAGCTTCATATGACCTCTCATTCTTTCACCTCATTCGGCATGTAGCCGCAATCCGCACATGCCAACTGGTCTCCAAAAAGTTGGATTATTGCGCTCCCGCATTTTGGGCAATCGTCGTATTCTTTCACCACGACCAGCGTTTCTTTTCCCTTATTGCGATTTTTTTCTTGCTTGCTTTTCTTTTTTTACCTCTGACCATTTGCATCACCTTTTCTGGGTTATTATTAAAGTTATTTTTTGGTTTTGTCAAGGGTTTGAGTAAAATAATGTGGAGGGAACGGGGGGCAATGGCGGTGGCGGGGTGGATTTTGGGGTGGTTTTGTGATAGAATATCAATATTAACGGCTAATTATGACACTGGCGGAATTCATCAAGCAAAGAAAATATCTGGTTTGGAGCACCGATAATTACGATAATCTCGGCCCGGAAGTGATTACCGAGGCGGTTTTGAACTACGGCGATTTTGGCGACATTGACGAACTTAAAAAAATAATCGGCATCAAAAAAATGGCCAAGATATTCAGAAAAGCGGCCAAGCAAAAAAGGACCAACTTACGGCCGGAGATCATTAATTATTTCAATTTATATTTCAAAAAATACGCCAAATGATCCACAAAGAAATCCTAACCCGGGAACAAACAATATTATTGCCGGCGTTGAAGGCGTTTTCTCGAAAATTTGGATTGGTGGGAGGCACGGCAATCGCGTTGCAAATCGGCCATCGCAGGTCGGTTGATTTTGATATGTTTTCGTTTGATAAATTCAGCAATTCGGCGGTTGAGAGAAAAATAAAAGAAAAAACCGCGATCGATAAAATAATTGTTGACAAGCTGGATGAATTTACATTTATCGCCAGGGGAGTGAAATTCACTTTTTTCCGCTATATTTATGAAATCGAATATTCTCAAAAACTGGACGCTTTTGTAAAAATGCCGGATTTACTTACTTTGGCGGCGATGAAAGCGTTCGCGCTGGGCCGCCGGGCGAAATGGAAAGATTATGTCGATTTATATTTTATAATGCGCGATTTCCACGGCATTAACGAGATTGTCGGGAAGGGGAACCAAATTTTTGGTTCGGAATTCAACGAAAAAATATTCAAAGTTCAATTGGCTTATTTTAAAGATATTAATTATGAAGAAACCGTTCGTTATATGCCTGGGGTCGAAATAAGCGATGCAAAGATAAAAAAAGGATTGAAAAAATTCAGTCTGGGATGAAGCAAAATTATCGGATATTTGCAAAAATAAAATCATGGACGCAAAAGAAATTCGGGAGAAATATTTGAGTTATATGAAAAAGCGGGGGCACGCAATCGTGCCTTCTTGCGGTTTGGTGCCGGATAATGATCCGACGACTTTGTTCACTTCGGCGGGGATGCAGGCGATGATCCCTTATCTTTCGGGAGAGAAGCATCCGTTGGGCACGCGCATTGCCAACGCGCAAAAATGTTTGCGCACCCAGGATATTGAGGAAGCGGGGGACAACCGCCACACCACTTTTTTTGAAATGCTGGGCAACTGGTCGCTGAATGATTATTTTAAAAAAGAACAGATTTCTTGGATGTTTGAATTTTTGGCCAAAGAGGTCGGCCTGGATCCGAAAAATATCTATGTTACCGCGTTTCGCGGTTTGCCCGAAGCCGGAATTCCCAAAGATGAAGAAACCGCCAACATCTGGAAGGAGCTGTTTGCCGCCGCGGGGGTGACTGCCGCCGCGGTTGATTTTGCGGAAACCGGCGGAATGCAAAACGGAAGGATTTTTTATTATGACGAAAAAAAGAATTGGTGGTCGCGTTCCGGCACTCCGGACAAAATGCCCGAAGGCGAATTGGGCGGGCCGGACTCGGAAATCTTTTATGATTTCGGCGCAGACTTAAAACTGCACGAAAATTCGCCGTGGAAAGATTTGCCGTGCCATCCCAATTGCGATTGCGGCCGGTTTTTGGAGATCGGCAACAATGTGTTTATGGAATATGTGAAACGCGCCGGCGCCGTGGTGAAAATGGAAAACCATAATGTTGATTTTGGCGGCGGTTTGGAGCGCATCGCGGCGGCGGCAAACAGCGACCCCGATGTTTTCAAAATCGATTTATTTTGGCCGGTAATTGAAAAATTGCAGGAATTGTCCGGCAAAAAATACGGAGACGGCGCGAAGACAACCGCGGCGATGCGCGTGATCGCCGATCATATCCGCGCCGCCGTGTTTTTGATCGGGGACGGCGTGCTTCCTTCCAACAAAGCGCAAGGCTATTTTGCGCGCCGTTTGGCGCGCCGTGCGATTGTCAAAGGCCATGAATTGGGAATTGAAAATAATTTTTTGGATAAAATTGCAAGTATATATTCAAATATATATTTAAACATATACAAACTGCCGACAGAGCAAATTAAAAGCGAATTGGAAAAAGAAGAAACCAAATTCAGAAAAACTTTAAAACAAGGGCTGAAAGAAATGGAAAAACGGATTGCGGAAAACACACTAGATGGAAGGCAATTGTTTGATTTATATCAAAGCTATGGATTTCCGCTGGAATTAAGTTTGGAGATCGCCAAAGAAAAGAATGTATCAATTGCCAAAAGCGCAACGGATAATTTCAACGCGGAACTTAAAAAACATCAGGAATTGTCGCGCACTGCCGGCGCGGGGATGTTTAAGGGGGGATTGGCGGACGCGGGAGAACAGACCACCAAACTGCACACGGCGGCGCATTTGCTTCTGGCGGCGTTGCGGCAGGTATTGGGCGGTCATGTGGTTCAGCGCGGTTCCAATATTACCGCCGAGCGGTTGCGGTTTGATTTTTCCCATCCGGAAAAAATGACGCCCGAAGAAATCAAACAAGTTGAAAGACTGGTGAACGGGCAAATACAAAAGAATGTTGCCGTTAATAGAGAGGAGATGGCTTTGGAAGACGCGCGCGCGGCCGGCGCGATGGGGGTGTTCGGATCAAAATACGGCGGTCGGGTGACGGTTTATACAGTCGGGGATTTCTCCAAAGAGATTTGCGGCGGGCCGCATGTTGAGAATACCGGAAAGTTGGGAAATTTTAAAATCATCAAAGAAGAATCTTCGTCGGCGGGAGTGCGCCGGATAAAGGCGGTTCTTGGGTAGCCGTTTTCCACAAGACGACATTTGCGTTGTTTTTTGAAATTGCTAGAATGAAGTCGTAGAATATATAAAACTCCGGAAAGCGGAGAAAACAAATATGGACAAAAAAATAATTTATTATGCAATCGGAGGTTTGTTGTTGATTTTGGCGGTGTGGGGGATTGTTGCCATAAATTCGCAAAAAAAAGAAGCGGAGATCGTGCCTCCAATGACTCCGCCGCCGGCGGTGCCAAAGTCGGAAACCGAAGTTAACCGCGACATTGCGCAAAAGCTTGAATTGGCCGAAGGCCAATTGCCTCTGCGGGTGACGCGGGACGACAATCGCCAGACGGCATCGCTTACTCCCGGTAAAAATATTACTTTAATGCTGGGGGAGGAGTATGCGTGGACGATATCTTCAAACAATGATAAAGTGCTGGCGCCGCGCAATGTGGATATTGACGACGCGCGCGTGCAGGGAGTTTATCAGGTAGTGGGCGAGGGAAGTGCGGTTTTGGCCGCTCGCGGCGATTGTAAAAGCGGCGCCGTTTGCGAAACTCCTTCCGCGGATTTTACATTTACCGTTGAAGGGATTATCAGCGAAAATTTTTCTCCGGAAGAATTAACCAGATAAAAAGCGAAAATTTCAATCAAAACGGCTTTCAAAAAAGCCGTTTTTGTTGAAATCAAAACAAGAGTTATGAAAATTTTTGCGGGAACGGCAAATAAAATCAAAATTGAAGCAGTTTTTGAAATCGCCGCTGATTATGAATTTTTATCCGGCGCCGAGGTTAAGGGTGTTGATGTTTCCAGCGGCGTGGACGACCAGCCGAAAAATCTGGCCGAAACCGTTGGCGGTGCAAAAACCCGCGCCCGCGCCGCGTTTTTGGCCGGCAAGGCGCGCCCGGGAGATTTGGGCATTGGTCTTGAGGACGGGCTGATGGCGGTGCCCGAATCCCGCACCGGATTGATGAACATCGGCGTTTGCGCCGTTTACGACGGCAAAGATTTTTGCCTGGGCGCTTCGGCGGCGTTTGAGTATCCTCCCGCGGCGATTGAATTGGTTAAAAAAGGAATGGATATCAACCAGGCTTTTTATTCTTTGGGGCTGACGAAAAATCCATCGGTGGGATCGGATCAAGGCGCAATCGGCATTTTAACGCATCGCCGGTGGGACCGGAAAGAAACCGCCAAGCAGGCGTTGATTGCGGCGTTGATCCAAATGGAAAACAAGGACTTGTACGGCGGGCGCGGAGTGTCCGCTTGAAACAAAAAACGCCTCCCGGATCGGGAGGCGTTTTTTGTTTTGCATCGTTGGATCATTTTTTGATTTTTTCCAACACCGCTTCAAACAAATGAGGATATTTGGCGGAAAATTCCGACAGAATTTTGCGATCAATGGCGATATTGCCGGTTTTCATTGCGTTGATGAAGCGGCTGTAAGTGATGCTGTTCTTCCGGCAAAACGCATTGATGTGGATGTTCCACAGGGCGCGCGTTTCGCGTTTTTTGACTTTGCGGTCGCGGTAATTATACGACAGCGCTTTCATCATCGCCTGCTTGGCGGAAGCCAGCTTGGATTTGCGGCCCCATTTGAAACCCTTGGTATATTCAATGATGTTTCTCCTCCGTTTTTTATGGAGCGTCCCTCTTTTAACTCTTGGCATAGAAATTCAACGATATTATGATATATGATTTACGAACTATGAATTAAAATCCTTAATTCTTAAATCTTAAATCCTAAATCTGCTTATTTTATCAATAATTTTCTGATCTTTTTGGCTTCGGATTCGTTGAGCGGCACCCATTTTCTGCCGGCGCGGACTTTGTCGCCCGACATTTTGGAGCGGAAATGGCACGATCCGGTCGGCCGCCGCAATATTTTGCCGGTCTTGGTGATCTTGAATCTTTTGGTGATTGATTTTCTCGTCTTCATCTTTTTACCAATTTCGCATTCTGTATTTTCGCATTTTGTTTGAAAATTGAAAATTGAAAATTGAAAATTACTTTTTTGATATTATCATATTGAATCCGCCCATCTCATTTTTTAATTCCTTGTCAATCTTGTAGGGGATATGCTTTTCCAAAATTGCCAGAAACTGCCCCACCTTTTCCCGGGAAAGATTGCCGAACGCTTTTTGGCGGCCGCGCAGACGCAATTCAATTTTCACGCGGTCGCCCTTTTTCAAAAATTTTTCCGCATTAAGTGCTCGCGTTTCCATATCGTGCGGGGAAATATTATAGGTCAGGCGGATTCCCTTCACTTCGCTGGTATGGACGTTCTTTTCTTTCTTTTGCAGATTGTAAAGATATTTTCCGAATTCGGCGATTTTGGCCACCGGAGGATTCACCTTGTCCGTCACTTGGATCAGGTCAAGCTTTTTGCTCCATGCCATCTCCAGAGCGTCCTTTAACGCCACCACGCCGATCTGCTGGTCGTTTTCGTCAATCAGGCGCACCTGCGCCGCCCTTATTTGGTTGTTGATGGGAGGTTTTTTAAACATTATGTGGAGACGACGGGATGGTTCGGCAAACTCACCATTCCCTTGTTGGTATTGCCACATTCCCGGGCGATAGTCCGGCACTGAGCAAGCGAAGCGCGCCGAAGTGTGGAGACGACGGGACTTGAACCCGTATCTGGCAAATCCGGCAAACGGCGTCTACAAGCGTAGCCCGGCTTTTTTAAGAATCAAAGATTGAAACCGGACGAAATTCTTTGATTCTCTGCCCGAAATTGGTTTCAAAAAACGGTTCGGGGCAAGAAGCGTTTTTCTATCTCCCAAAGATTATGCCCGGCAAGTTTGAGGGAGAATCCGCCCGCCGGACACCGAATCGGATACTAAGCGTAAACGAGTTCGGGAGTGCTGTATGATTTGGCACTTTTGGAGTTTTGCCGATTTTAACGAGATTCGGCGACTCGGCTTGCAACAATTTGGCTGATTTGCCATCAAATCCTTGCATCCCCAAATCTTAAATTTTTCCGAAACTGCGGGCGATTTCCCGTTCGATGGCGCGCGTTTTCAACGCCTGGCGTTTGTCAAATTTCTTTTTGCCGCGGCAAACGGCAAACTCCAATTTGATCTTGCCGGCATCTTGATAACGCTGTTTAGTATATAACCTAATCGGGACAAAAGTCAAGCCTTTTTGGGCGGCGATTCCGACGAGGCGGCGGATTTCCGCCCGGCGCAGTAGAATTTGCCGATCGCGCCGTTCGTTATAGTCGGCGCCCGCGTTGGCGGGCTGATAGGGGGGGATTTTGGCGCCAATCCAAAAAACGCCGTCCGGACGAACGATCACATACGATCCGGCCAAGGACAGCCCCCGGGTCTTGATTGATTTGGCTTCCTGGCCGTTTAAAACCAAACCGGCCTCAAATTTTTCCAAAATTTCATAATCAAACCCCGCCTTTTTGTTTTTCGCCAATTCCTTCATTTCCCTTTTATTTTATCAGAATTCAGGTTAAACTGAAACCGGTTAAAAGTAAAATCATCATCTAATTATTATTCATATCCTTATGATGTTGCGGGAAAAAATTGATTTGTTGGCCAATGATGCGGCAAGGAAACTGGCGGCGGCCGGATTTTTTGGTTCCGCCGATATTGATAGAATTATCGGGCCGGGAACGGTGAGCGCGTGCAAAGATGCGGCTCATGGCGACTACGCGTCAAATATTGCAATGAGGCTGGCCGGCGCGGCCAAAAAGCCGCCACGGGAAATCGCGCAAAAAATCGCCGAAGAACTGAACCAAAACAAAAAAGCGGCAAAAATTTTTAAAAAGATTGAAGCGGCCGCGCCCGGTTTTGTTAACTTTTCATTGAGCGACGGATATGTGCTGGCCGAAGCCGGAAAGATTCTGAAACTCGGCAAAAATTACGGTAAAGTGAATGTTGGCAAAAACAAAAAAACCCAGGTGGAATTCATTTCGGCCAATCCCAGCGGGCAATTGCACGTGGGCAACGGCCGGAGCGCGTTCTATGGCGACGCGCTGGGCAATGTTTTGGCCATGTCCGGACATAAAACCGAAAAAGAATATTATGTCAACGACGCGCGGGTGTCCAAGCAAATTCAAACTCTGGGCGCCACCGCCTTGGGGCGGGGAGAGGCCTATCTGTCGCCCTATTTAAAAGAAAAGATCGCGTCTTTGCAAAAAAAACTTTCAAAAATCCGTTCCGAAACCGATGCCGGTTATTTTTTGGCGCAAGCGGTGCTCAAGGATTTGCAAAAATTCATTGCCAAAGATTTGAAAATCAAATTTCACGGTTGGATTTTTGAAGAGTGCCTCTACAAGCGGGGATTGATCATCAAAACCTATGACTTTTTAAAAAAGAGAGGGCTGGTGTTTGAAAAAGACGGCGCCTATTGGCTGGATATGTCAAAATACGGCCAGAAGGACGAAGTGCTTCTGCGTTCAAACGGCAGTCCGACATATTTTTTGTCGGATATCGCTTACCATCACAACAAAATCAAACGCGGCTATAAAAAAATCATTGACATTTGGGGCGCCGATCATCAAGGGCACGTGCCGCGAATGAAGGCGGTGATGGATATCTTGGGTTATAAGGGCGAGTTTGAAGTTTTGATTTGTCAGATCGTCACCATCAAGGGCGGCAAGATTTCCAAAAGAGAGGGCAATATCGTTGCCTTGAATTGGTTGATCGACGAGGTGGGGGTGGATGCGGCCCGGTTTTTCTATTTGCAAAATTCTTTGCAGTCGCAAATGGAATTTGACGTTGAATTGGCCAAGAAAAAATCCGCCGATTCGCCGGTGTTCTATGTCCAATATGCCCATGCGCGCATTGCCAGTATTTTGAAGAAAGCCCAAAAGCAGGGAGTTGGCTCCAGTAAGCCTGCAGGGGTCCAACCTCTGTCGGGCTTGCGGCATCAAAGTGAGATTGAATTGGCAAAACGACTCTTGCGTTTCCCCGAGATTGTCGCCGATACCGCGAACGATTATCAAATCCAGCGCATTTGCCTTTACGCGTTGGGGATCGCGGCCAAATTTCACAAGTTTTACCACGATTGCCAAGTGATCGGCGAGGATAAAAAAACCACCCGGGCGCGTCTGGGGTTGGTCTTGGCGGCAAAGATAGTTTTGCAAAACACGCTTGGTTTGCTGGGCGTTTCCGCGCCGGAAAAAATGTAGATCTTGCAACTTATTCGATTTTACGACGAAGGTCTAACCTTCCGCGGCAAAATGGCGAAGGTTAGACCTTCGCCATTTTCAACGAGGCGCGTTAAAATGAGGGATGTCTGAATTTTTGCATTCAAAAGAACAAAAGGGGTTCACGCTGATCGAGCTGTTGGTGGTGATTTCAATCATCGGCACGCTGTCGGGGATGGTGATGGTGGCGATGCAGGATATGCGTGCCGCCGCGCGCGATGCGCGGCGCAGACAGGATTTGGCGCAGGTTGCCAAGGCGGTGGAATTGTATAATATTGATTATGAGCGTTATCAGATTTTAAACAGCGGATGGGGAAGCAATACCGGCACGGGTTGCGGTTGCGGTTGGTTCAGCGCTGAAGGAGGCGCTTACGGGCGCTCCATTGCGCGGGCGCTCGTTGAAGACGGCGGCAAATTATCCACAATCGTAAAGGATCCGACCGGCGGAACATCTTGCAGCACGACGGCAGGATATGCTTATATGCTTTATTTGCGCGGGAACGGTTTCTATGTTTATGCCAAGCTTGAAAAACCCGCCGCCGCGGATTTGGCGACCTGCGATGCCAATGCCCAATGCCCGACCAATTACGGGATGAATTATGCCATCGGCCATCGATAGTGTGTGCCGTTTTCAATCATTTGATTTGGCGCAAGAAATCTTGCGCGAGGGCGACGGTGTCGCCGGCCGCGGTGTAGAAGTTCTTCCAGACCACGGCGATGTCGGCGCTGTTGAAAAACGCCCGCTGGACTTCGCGGGGCGTGTCGCCGCCGGCGATGGCCAGCATAATGTCATAATTTCCCTTTACCCGCCGGATTTCGTGGTAGGGAATTTGTTTTTCTTTATTAAAAATTTGCTCGTCCACGCCGCGATGCAGAATGACGACCGCCGGCGGTTTTTTCAGTTGCCGCAAAACATTCAGGGAATATTCCACATTCATCATATCAATCATCGCGTCAATGCCCAGGTTTTCGCACTCGGCGATAAATGAATTCAAAGTTTCTATCGGCGCTTGCCCCATTGCCACTGCCGCGGACGCGCCGGCGCGCGCGGCCATTTGCGCTTCAGTGGCGCCGCGATCAATGGTTTTCAGATCGGCGACAATGTAGACGGGTGCGCCAATTCCAGCCGAAAGCAAACGGCTTTGCCACCAATGGTTCAAGCGGGAAATCGCCTCGGCGCCGTATTCTTTGATCAGCGGCGTGCCGGCTTCAATAATGACGCGGTCGCTGGCCGGGAGCTGTGAAATAATTTTTTGCGCGTCGGCAAGATCGCCGTTTAACGCGATCTGCAAGTATCTTTTTCTGTCGTTTAGTTTTGCCATATAGCTATGATAGCATATTAACGGATACAGTTAAAATTTGTTGATTCGGAACAAAAATTGGGCAAAAGCGTGAAAAATAGGTTTAAAATGCGTATTTTCACGATTATGGTTGTTTAAACCGTGAAAGTATGCTATGCATAAGCTATGGCGAAAGTATCAAGTGTCTATAATAAAATTGGTGAGTTGCGCGCACGATATTACGCGGTCGCAACCGGAAAACAGCAACTTTTGGAATTAATCGGCGAAACAGAGATTGCCGAGCAGGTTTATAATTCCAACGCGATTGAAAACAGCACATTAACTTTTGAAGAAACCGAAAAAATATTATTACAGATAGATTTGGATCGGTATATCTCCGAAAGAGAAATTTTTGAAGCGAAAAATCTTGCGCGGGTTGCTTCCTATATAAATAAAAAAGCCAAAGAACGGGAGCTTGACCTTGATTTGATATTGTTGTTGCATAAAATGTTGCTTTCCAATATTCGCGATGATGCCGCCGGCCGATTCAGAAATAATAATGAATGGGTTCAAGTGGGAAATTATATCGCGGTTAATCCCAAAGAAGTACCGTCGCGGTTGGAAAAGATGATTGCCGAATACAACGCCAACATTAAAGGAGACATTGTTGAAAGAATTGCAAAATTACATCTTGATTTTGAACATATCCATCCTTTTATTGACGGCAACGGGCGTATTGGCAGAGTGTTGAATAATTATCTGCTCATTCGAGAGGGGTTCGTGCCGATCAACATCAAATTTATTGACCGGAAAAAATATTATGAAGCGTTTAAAGAATTTGACGAAAACGGAAAAACCAAAATAATAGAACAAATTGTCGGGCGCGCGCTTCTGAACAGCTATCACAAGCGGCTTGCCTATTTGGAAGACAAGAAAATAATAACTTTGAAAGAATTTGCCAAACTTCATAAAGTTTCGCATTCAGGCGCGTTGAACAAAGCGAATCGACAAACGATAGAAGCGTTTTTGGAAAAAGGAGTTTGGAAAATAGGAATAAAATAAAAGCAATGAACAAAATAAAAATATACAGCACGCTTTCCAAATCGGTGGAAGAATTATCGCCGATGGAGGAGGGGAAGATCAAGTTTTTCGTTTGCGGGCCGACGGTTTATGATTTTCCGCATTTGGGGCATGCCAAAACCTACACGCAATTTGATTTCATCGTCAAATATCTGCGCTGGCGCGGGTTTGAGGTGAATTATTTGCAGAATATCACCGACTTGGATGACAAGATTATTAAGCGGGCCGCGGAAAGGGGAATCAGCTGGCGCCAGCTGGCCGATGATTATGAAAAAATTTACAAAGACGATATGCTGGCACTGCACAACACGGCGGTGAGCAAATTCGCGCGGGCCACGGACTACATTGAAAATATCGTGAGCCAGGTGAAGCGGATGATTGGCAAAGATTTGGCCTATCAGGCGCCGGACGGCAGTTGGTATTTTGAAATTGCCAAATTCAAAGATTACGGCAAATTGTCGGGACGTACTGAATTGCAGGAAACCGATGGCGTGTCGCGCATTGACGAAAGCGATTTCAAGCGAGGATGGAATGATTTTTGTTTGTGGAAATCATCCAAGGAAGGGGAGCCGGCGTGGGAAACCGAGTTGGGCAAGGGCCGTCCCGGCTGGCACATTGAAGACACCGCCATCACCGAGGTTGAATTCGGGCCGCAATATGACATTCACGGCGGCGCGATTGATCTGATTTTTCCCCATCATGAAGCCGAAGTTACGCAAATGGAATCAATTTCGGGCAAGGTGCCGTTTGTGCGCTACTGGATGCACACCGGGTTCTTGAATATTAATTCGGTGAAAATGTCCAAATCGCTGGGAAATTTCAAAACCATCCGTGATATTCTGAAAGCCTACGATTATCGGACTTTGAGATATTTTTTCATCAGCAACCATTATCGCGCGGCGATGGATTTTTCCGATACCGGGTTGGACCAGGCAAAAAATTCTTTGGCCCGCATTGACGAATTTGTTTTCAACAAAGTTGACGCGATCTATGATGATAACGCCGATGAAGCGGCGGTAAGCGAGGCAAAAGAAAAATTCTGCGCCGCGCTGGACAATGATCTGAACACTCCGCAGGCGTTTGCCGCGCTGTTTGATTTCATTCGCGCGCAAAACCAAAAAGAAAAATCCGGCCGGCGGACATTTGAGTTTTTGAATCAGATAAATTCATTCCTGGATTTTATGACCTTTGACCGGGAAAAGAGCGGCGAATTCATTGAATCGCTGGTCAAGGAGCGCGACGCCGCCCGCGCGGCGAAAGATTTTGCCAAGTCCGACGAGATCCGCGACCGCCTGCTGGCAATGGGCGTAAAAATTTACGATTCCAAAGAAGGCACGAAGTACCGGCTGTAAAATCAAATTATAAAGAGGCGCGGGTTGCCGCGCCTTTTTGATGTTGACATTGTTTGGCGGGGGAGAGAATATGGAAATATAACAAAATTGTTATGATGATTGTTTGTGGCTATTATCAATAAAGGGCCGTATTTTTATGAGATTTATTTTTTGACTAAACCTCAAAGGGATAAAACCGGTGCAAGAATTTATTGACAAACAAAGTCCGCGCGACATAAGAAAGATTAAAAGAAAATTTAAAAATGTGGCAGATTTCACTTTGAGGGAATTATATCGCGCAGGGGATGTGGACGATTTTAAAGAATGCAGAAAAAAATATGGATTTGCCCTTTATGAGTTTATTGCTTTTGAATTCCGTTTTTTCTTTGTGATGATAGATGAGGATATCGCGATTGCTTGTCATGCGTTCAGGAAAAAGGGACAAAAAACGCCGCCGCAAGAAATAAATAAAGCAATAAGAACGGCGATAGAAGTAAGAAATAAATATCAACTTAAATAATTATGGATTCAAAAGATTTAAAAAAAGAGTTGGCGGAAAGCCAAGAGTATCTTAACGATTATGGGGAAATTAATGACATTAGATTGGATATTGCCTTGGCGATAAATAAAATTCGCATAAAATGTGGCCTCACGCAAAAAGAATTGGCAAAAAAAATGAAAACCAAACAAGCGGCGATTTCCCGCGCCGAAAGCGGTAATTATCTGCCGAGCTTGTCATTTTTGGAACGAATGGCCAAAGCGCTTGGCACCGAACTGATTGCTCCAAAATTCGCTTTTCTGGAAGATAAACCCAAGAAAAGGCAAGATATTTGTTTTCATCGTTCCGAAGCGACGTTGGTTCGAGAAAAAACCAAGCGCTAAAAAATAAACAAGGCAAAAACTCCTTACATATCTCCTTGCATATGTCATTACATCGCGCGTTGCGGATTACGTAATCGTTTACGTAATCAATTACGTACAAAATTTCGCTTTATATCGCGTTTAAATAAAAAAAATTGACGGCGAGCGTGTTATTGCTTGTCGTCACATTGAGAACGAATTATTCTGTGCCAGTTTTTATTGGTTTCCTTGGGCTTTATAGTCGTAGAACCCATTCGACAAAGCGGGCATTCTTCGGGAGACCAGTCGTCCATCGGTGTATTAGCGATTGCACATATAAGAAACTTCGACGCATCTGCTGTCACGCTTTCTAATCGTCCGCGGTTGATTATTGCAACTATCCATGGCATAACGATTGCCCCTGGTTGTTGTCGAAATATTGATGCAATCGCTTCTCTTGTGGCGGTGCCGCGTGTGACAACATCTTCTGTCATCATAATGGAATCGCCTGGTTTTAGTTCGGTTATCATCTCTATGCGGCCATCAACTTTTTCCATTGTTGCCGATTGGACACCGAGAATTTCAGCGAGCTTTTCTCCGAGTGTTGTTGCACCGGTGGGAATTCCAACTATACAATCAGGCAAGGGAACTCTATAGTTGGTTGTTTCTTTGTGCACGATTATTGCCAGTTGCCTTGCAATAATTTCAAGCATATTTGGTTCGGCGAGAAGAATTCTGGATACAAAGAATCCATCGCTATGCTTGCCCGATTTTAGTTCGGCATGCAATCCGTACCGGCCTTCTTTGGCCGCTTGATAATCATATTGCCATAGTGCTCCAAGCGCTTCAGCAATGCGAAACAATTCTTCTCCTGTCAGCAGACGAGTTATGCTGTTAGGATCAAGGGCGAGAATTTCTTCTCGCCTCATTTTCAGAATATCTTCCAATGTTTCTACCTCCTTTGTGCCAATGCTTCGGCGATCTCTCCGATTATCATTGCGGCTGCTTTTTCGGGGCTACCGATTTCTGGCGGTGGCGAGGATATAGGGCGACCGATTACAAGGTGCGTGGCGCCTGCCTCGATCGCTTCTCTTGGAGTCATGACTCGTTTCTGATCGCCTGCAGATGCCCATTCCGGCCTTACGCCCGGCGTGATTTTTAGCAGTTTGTCGAATTCCCTGTATTTTCCCAGCAGTTCTACTTCTTTTGGGGAACAAATGATTCCATGGACATCAGCTTGCAAAAGCATACGAGCGAATTGAATGACTTTTGCATTTGGTTTGTTGCCGAAAATCGATACACATTCAGTTTCATCTATGGATGTTAGGATCGTAACTCCCAAGATGAACGAACTTCCCCTGTTGGCAACTGCGGCTTTGATCGCCTCCATTCCTGACGAAGCATGAACATTAATCATGCTTACATCAAATCGAGCGGCATTGCTTGTAGCTTTTGCTACGGTGTTGGGAATATCGGCGAATTTTCCATCCCAGAATACTTCCTTTCCTATTGCTTGAAGCATTTTGGCTACTATTCCCGCTTCTTGCGCGCTTATCAATGCCAATCCCACTTTAACATAGCTAATTGATGGTGGGATTTTTCTGACCATCTCTCTCGCTTCATCCGCGCTATTAACGTCAAGCGCAAATATTATACACCTAGCGGCCTCCAATACTTTCCTGTCGTCTATGTTGTTCATCGCAAAGATCCTCCTTCGATTTTCAAAAAATGAGATGGCAAATAGCCCAAAATCACTCATTCTTGCTGGTGATTATATTACAGGAAAATGGGGGATTGTAAAGATAAGTGGATTTGTCATATTTGGGATTTCGTTTGAAAATTGAAAATTGGTAATTGAAAATTGTAAAAACTCCTCTTTGGGAGGAGTTTTTGTCGTGTGTCCCCGACAGGAATCGAACCTGTAGTCTCAAGGTCCGCAACCTTGTATTTTATCCATTAAACTACGGGGACATTTGAAAAATGTCAAAATTCAAATTTCCAATGTCAAAAAAATTTAAAATGCGGAAAGACAAACGCGGGTTCACGATAGCACAAAATCGGGGATTTGCCAATTCGGGCGTTTTTGGATAGGATGGGGGCAGGTGACGTGCCGAAATGATTGACGCCCAAACCAAAAAAATAATCGTGGAAATTCTCAAAAAGCACGGAGTGAAACGTGCCACGGTTTTCAGAAAGCTGGAAATTATCGGTGAAGCGACGAAATATATTTCAACGGATTTCCGGAAAAAATATCCCGAAGTTGCTTGGAGAGATATTTGCGGATTGCGCGACAAAATAGTTCATGAATATTTTGGAATTGACCCAAGAAAAATTTGGCACATAGTTAAAGATGATTTGCCGGTTTTAAAAAAGCAGATTGCCGGGATTTTTGAGTCAATGAATAATAATCAGAAAAAATTACTTTAAAGAAAATATGAATCCGAAAATGTATGTTAAAGGGGTCGGAATGACCAAGTTTGATTATGCGCAAAGACATTGGTGGCAGTTTGCGTTTGACGCGGCGCTGGAGGCGTTAAAGGACGGCAAAACAAATATGGGCGCGATTGACGCGATCGTGTTTTCCGGGGTGTCCAGCGCCGCGGGCGGGGAACACCAAACGCACAAAGTTTCTTTTCTTTCCGGATTGTTCAAAACCAATGTTCCTGTTATTGAAACGCCGGCGGTTTGCGGCGGCGGCGGACTGGCGTTTTGGACGGCCTTGCGGCTTCTGCGCGACGAGGAGTTTAAAAACATTCTGGTGCTGGCCGGAGAAAAATTGGTGGACAACCGTTCCGAGGTGACCACCGATTGGATTTTGTCGGCGGCCGAGCGGGTGATGGAACAGCCCGAGGGGTTGCTGTTTCCGGTGCAAAACGCGCTGGTCTATCAGCAATATTGCCAAAAATACGGCGATAATCGCCAAACGCTGGAATTGATCGCGTTTAAAAACCATCAAAACGCGGAGAAAAATCCCAAGGCCTATTATTATCAACGGCCGGTGCCGCTGGAAAAGATCAAGCAGTCGCCGGAAGTGGCGTCGCCCTTGCGCCTGATGGATTGCTCGCTATCGGTGAACGGCGGCGCGGCGGCGGTTGTCTCCAAAGAAGCAGGCGAAATTGAAATTGTCGGCTCGGGATTTGCCACGGATTATATCTTGACTTTTGAAAGAAAGGATTTGACGCATTTTGCCGCCACGCAAATTGCGGCCAAAAAGGCGTTTGCGATGGCGGGATTGTCGCCGCAAGACATCAATGTCGCCGAAATTCACGACGCGTTCACTTCGGTGGAGATGCTATCATATGAAGATTTGGGTTTTGCCGAATTCGGCAAAGCGGGGGAGCTGATCCGTTCGGGGAAAATCAATCTGGGCGGCGAAATGCCGATCAATCCGTCGGGCGGATTGAAAGCCAAGGGCCATCCGATCTCGGCCACAGGCCTGGCGCAAATCTACGAAATCACCAACCAGCTGCGCGGCAACTGCGGCGAACGGCAAGCCAAAAATGCCAACATCGGTCTGACCCATAACATCGGCGGCGCGGGAGGTAGCGTAACAGTGCATATCTTTCGCCATACTTGATATATCGGCCGCCTTCGCCAAGGCTACGGCGAGCTAAAAGCGGCGCGGGAGGTTCGGTTACCGTGCATATATTCAAAAAATCATAATGAATAAAAAAAGAGCCCGGGGGGAATTTTCCGGAACCGGAGCTGTCGTCATAGACTTTGGGCGATGCGGGAGAGGGCAACCGAAGGCGCAAAGCCGATATGAATCAGCTCTTCCTCTCTTGCGGAAGTTTTGGTCCTTATGAGCTTACCATCCTTCATAAGTTCCCAAATATTAGCAATATCTCTTGCTTCATAGAAGCTTATACTGAATTTATCGTATTCAATCCAGCAAGCGGTTTCCAAGATTTGCCGGGATGTTCCCTTTGTCAGCAAATTTTTGACGCCAGCATGGAATGCCCCAAACGCTTTGCCGAAGTTATCATATCTGCCGATGTCTTCTAGATTTACAACTACTTTGTATTTGTAAATAATCGCACCTCCTGCGATTGCTGGCCTTATCTTATTTTTTTTTCATTGAATGTCAAGCATTTATTTTTTAAAAAACCCGCGCGGTTATACCGCGCGGGTTTTTTTGGGGGATATTATTAATTTTCAATGATGCCTTTTTGTTTTAAAATTTCCACATAGCGGTTTTTATCCATCGGGCAATCTCTCAGATCGCAAAAATCTTTTTCGCTCAAGCGAAAATCCTGTCTGATTTTATCGGCGGCCTTGGCGTCGCCGTTGCCGTGCGAAAGGCGAGTTTTAATAATTATCTTGCCGTTGTATCTGAAAAACGCCAGTTTATGATGAGTTTGGGTTATTTCCATCCCTAATTTTTCGTATATTCTCTCAACTTGCCTTGCTTTCAGTTGCATTGGTTTCTTCAATGATTGTTTCCAAAAAACGCCAAATGTGAATCATTTGTTTGCCAAGATTTTTTTCGCCCTCTTTTTTAAAAAGATAGAAGGAATCTTCCAAGTTTTCCGAAAAATCAACGATGGCTTCTTGTTCGGTGTCGCCAACTCCGTAAATATCAACATCGGGGCAATCGCAGACAAATTCCTTTTCATTTTGCTCAATCAAGGCCAAAAGTGGCTGTTTCAATCTTAAATTGAAACTGCGCAAATTGCTCAACAGAATCTGTTTAGATTGTTTTATCGTGATATCGGTTGGCATATTTTGATACTACCAAAATCAATTTTTCCGTCAATTGGCGGGGGTGAAGTATCTTTTCAGGATGAGGCGGAAGATGGTTTTGTTTTTCAGGTTGGCTTCCAGAAGGCAGATGCCCTTGTTGGGAAAGCCGTAGACCACCAGTGTTTTGGGCTTTGCCAAAATCACCGCCGGGATCACCAGCAGGTCTTCCTCGCCGTCAACGCAAAGATTGGCGGTTTTTTTGACGGCCTCGCGCACGGCATCCCAGCTTTCTTTCTGGATGGTGCCCGCCGGGTTTTTGACGTTTATGGAGCAGGCGTGCTTTTGGTCAAAGTTGCGGCGCTGGACTTTTTTGTCAAATATTTTAATATCGGATTGCAGGTGGTGTGAGCAATAATCGCCCACGGTGATCACGGTTTTGTATTTTTTTCGGGCCAGAGTTTGCGCATACTTTTGTTTTATTTCGTTTTCCGGGCCGAAAAGCGCCTTGCCCCAGACCTTTTGCATCCGCAGGCGATTTTTTTCTGGCAAAATATAGGTTTTTGGCATATAATGAGGGATAATTTCCAATTTTCAATCGCGCCCGGGCGCGTCCGCCTTCGGCGGGCAGTTGTTGCTTTTCCGGGAATTGTTTGGTTGAATATTTTAAATATTTCAAAACAATAACATTCTACCACAAGATTATGTTTTATGAATGCCAAAAATGCAAACGGCGATGGAGCCATCCCTTGTCCGAATGTCCATATTGCCTGATCGTGTTGGATAAAATGCCGGAAAGCGCCGCCAAGGTGCGCGGTGCGGCCAAAGTTTCCATTTTGACGCTTTTCCATCCCAATAAGCCCTATGATGTTTTGGTTTTGGAGGACGGTGCCGGAAATCGTTGGGGCCACAAGTCGGAGAAAGAATATCAAATCGGCGAAGAATTTGCCGTTGAGAGCAATAACGATCCGGACGCGGTGGCGGTCTGGCGGGTGAAATACGACCAGAAAGAAGCGATTGGCAAGGCGCTGGATTTAATCGGCGGCATTGATGCCGGCGCAAACGCCAAAATTGCCGTTTTGCCGACGCTGGAGAAAGCCAGTCACGGTTATTTCCGCGACAATACGTCGCCGGAATTCTTAGCGGCGGTTTTGGAGTTACTGCTGGAGAAAGGCGCGAAGGCGGAGAATATCGCGGTGGCACAGCAGAGTTTTGGCGATCTGCCGGTGGTCGCGATGGCGCAAAAATCGGGATTGATCGCGGTTTGCCAAAAATTCGGCATCGCGCCGGTGGATTTGGCGGCGGGTGAGTTCGTTCAAGCCGGCCAATTTGAAATTTCCAAAACGATTCTTGAGGCCGATATTTTTATCAACTTGTCAATGGAAAAAATGGGGCGCGCGGCCGCGGGCGAGAATATGTTTCGGGTTTTGAAAAAGGAAAACTATTCGGCGCAAGCATATCTGTCTTCGGAAGCGGCCATTGTCGCCGGATTGGCGCCGTTGCTGAAAAATATGACCGTGATCGGCGAGGCAGAGTTCGTTCAGCGGTCAAACCGGCTGGCGGCGTTTTTGGGATTGGCGCTGGCATCAAGATCGGCGGCCAATTTGGATCGGGTTTTCGGCGAAATTACGCAATCGTTTAAAATACCCGAAATTGTCAAAGATATTCCGATGGAAAATATTCCGTTAGCCGGCCGGACGATTAAGGAAGTTCAATATCAGGCGGAAATCTTTTAAATAATGTCAAAGTTCAAATGACAAATGACAAACAAATGTCAAAGTTCAAATGACAAATGATGAAAAGAGATACTTTTTTAAAATTTGACATTGGGATTTAGGATTTTGTTTGACATTTGAAATTTGATATTTGGATTTATTAAATGTACACATTTAATGGCAAGGTAGTGTTGGTAACCGGGGCGTCGCAGGGGATTGGCCGGGCGATCGCGCGAAAATTCGCGTCAATGGGCGCAAAGATCGCGCTCAACGATATTTCTTTTCAGGAAGAACAATTAAAAGCCGCCGCCGGAGAAATGAAAAGCGCGGGCGCGCCCGAGGCGGAATATTTTTTAGCCGATGTTTCCAAATACGGGGAAGTGGAAAAAATGATGGCCGACGTTGCCGCGCGGTTCGGCCAATTGGATGTTTTGGTGAATAATGCCGGCATCGCCAAAGACCGCACGCTGGCGAAAATGACGGCCGAAGAGTGGCAAAAAGTGATTGATGTCAATTTGACCAGCGTATTTAACTGTTCCAAAGCGGCATTGCCGATGATTATCGCCCGTCAGGGCAATATCGTGAGTATGTCGTCGTTCTCCGGATTGCGGGGCAATTTCGGCCAAACGAATTATACCGCGGCCAAAGCCGGCATTATCGGGTTTACCAAAACTTTGTCAAAGGAGGTCGGCAAATTCGGCGTGCGCGTCAACGCGGTGGCGCCGGGATTTATTGAATCAAAAATGACCGAGGCGATGCCCGAGGAGGTGAAAGCGATGGTGAAAAAGTTAACATCGCTGGCGCGCACCGGCAAACCCGAGGAAGTGGCCGCCGCGATCGCGTTTCTGGCATCGGATCAGGCAAGCTTTATCACCGGCGCGGTGTTGAATGTTGACGGCGGCCTGTGGCTGTAACGCCGGCGCGCCGGTTGCGCCGGCGCCTTTTTCGTGGTAAAAAAACAATTCGTCCGAAATTTGGCGATTCATAAAATTTATTCACATCACATTATGAATCCGAACCGGTGATGGGAACTATTGAAATCAATAGATTCCTTAATCTGGCGCCGAAGGTGCGGTTTCTAAATGTGATTTCAATATGCTTTACGACAAAGAACAAATAAAAAGGATTATTCCTTACAAAGAGCCGTTTTTGTGGGTGGACGAGATTGAAAAAATTGAAGGCGACACGATCGTGGGCTATAAACAAACTTCGCCCCAAGATGATTATTTTGCCGGGCATTTTGTTGATTTTCCGATTATGCCGGGAGTTTTGGCGGTGGAAGGCGTCGCCCAAACCGGCACTTTGCTGTTGCGCCAAAAAATCGGCGGGAGCCACAAAAACAAACATCTTTTAGCCTACCAAGTGCGGGGGGCGCAATTTTTGGCGCCGATTATGCCGGGAGACAGAATCAAATACCGGGTCCAGCTGTTGGGCTTTTACGATGAAAAAATCGCCAATTTCGCCGGCGAAGCGTCGGTGGACGGAGTGTTAAAATGCGAGGTTCGTTTTTCGGTGGCGGTGATGGATAAATCGGAAATGAAAGAAAAATTTTTAAAACAAGGAACGGCGGCAAAACCGACGGCGCGAAAAGAATGTTTTTCTTTGCCGCCGCTGGCGATTGGCGGCAAAACCGCCAAATATCCCATCATCCAAGGCGGAATGGCGGTGCGCGTGTCTTTGCATAATTTGGCCGGTAATGTGGCCAAAAACGGCGGTGTGGGAATCGTGGCGATCTCGGGGATGATGGGCGGCGAGGAAGTAAGGCGCGAGATCCGCCAAGCGCGCGAAATCGCCGGGCCGGGCGGCGTGATCGGCGTCAACATTATGGGCGTGATCGGACGGTTTGAAGAATTGCTTACCGCGGCGCTGGAAGAAGGCGTTGACTTGGTGATTCAGGGCGCAGGATTCCGCCTGGACACTTTTGAGATGGCAAGAAAATACAACACGCCGATGTTCTCCATCGCCTCTTCGGTGAAAGTGGCGCAGAAAGCCAAAGATGCCGGCGCGGCGGCGATCGTGGTTGAGGGCGCGGACGCCGGCGGCCATCTGGGCTTTCCCCACGGCAAGCCGTTCCGCAAAACGATTGACATTCTCAAAGAAATCAAGGAATCGGGCGTTAACCTGCCGTTGATCGCCGCCGGCGGAATATTTACCGGCGCGGATATCGTTGAAATGTTGCGCGCGGGCGCGGCGGGGGTGCAGATGGCGACGCGTTTTGTTTCCACCGAAGAGTGCGACGCCAACATCAAATTCAAGCAGGCGCATGTCAATGCGACAAAAGACGATGTGGTGATTATCGGTTCGCCCGTGGGACTGCCCGGCCGGGCGGTGCGCACGCCGTTCGTGGACAAGGTGGTGGCCGGCACCGCGCCCAAAGCGCTTCCCGAGGAATGCAAGGGATGCATCGGACCGGTGTGCAACAAAAGCTATTGCATCCTGAAAGCTTTGGAAGCGGCGCGCAAGGGCGATCTGGACAACGGGCTGGTGTTTGCCGGCGCCAATGTGTGGCGGGTTAAAGAAATTACCACCGTCAAAAAAATTATGGACGAACTGGTTGGGGAAGCCAATGGCATATTAAAGGAAGACCCATTAACTGCATAAATGTCAAAATCCAAATGACAAATGTCAAATAAAGCTCAAATATTAAAGCTCAAACGTCAAAATAAAATACACGAATTTTGTTTTGATATTTGATATTTTGGTTTTGGATTTGATTTGACATTTGGACTTTGATATTTGGATTTTCATAGAATATGTTCGCAAATAACAAACTTACCAAACTTTTGAATATCAAATATCCCATCATCCAGGGCGGGATGGCCGGGGTGTCGGAAGCGGTGTTGACCGCGGCGGTTTCCAACGCCGGGGGAATGGGCGTGATCGGTTCGGGGTTTGCATCTTCGGAATGGCTGGCCGAAGAAATCAAGAAAACCAAAGCGCTCACGGACAAGCCGTTTGGCGTGAATCTTTTATTGCAAAATCCGGGGGCACCGGAATTGGTAAAAGTGATTATCAAAGAAAAAGTTGCGGCGGTGTGGACCGGCGGCGGCAATCCTCTGCCGGTACTGCCGCATTTTAAGCGGGCGGGCGTGAAGGTGATCCCGGTGGTGCCTTATGTGCGCCTGGCGGTGAAAATGGAGCAAGCCGGCGCCGATGCGGTGGCGGTGGAGGGGCTTGAGTCGGGAGGGCACATCGGGGAGAGCACCACGATGTGTTTGGTGCCGCAAGCGTTTGCGGCGGTCAAAAACATTCCGGTGATCGCCGCCGGCGGCATTTGCGACGGGCGGACAATGGCCGCCGCGCTGATTTTGGGCGCTTCCGGCGTGCAGATCGGCACGCGATTTTTGGCGGCCACCGAGTGCCAGATACATGAAAGCTACAAAGAGGCGGTTATCAAGGCGACCGATGAGGACATCGCGGTGGTGGCGCGCTTCACCGGCCATCCGGTGCGGATGATCAAAAACAAATTCGTGGAATCGGTGCGCAAGATTGAAGCCAAAAATCCTTTTCCCGAAGAGATCAAATCGGAGCGTTTTGCCGGCAACAAAGGCGGCGCCAACGCCGATCTGTCGGCGTTGCTGTGCGGCACCTGCGCGGGAAGCGTGAAAGAAATCAAACCCTGCCAGGAGATCATTGACGAAATCGTCGCCGGCGCCCAAGAAATTTTGGATAATGCCGCGGCGTTATTGCAATAACTATGACGCGCCCGGTGTCGTTTATTTCTTGGATATTGATGGGATGGTTCTTTGAGCTGTTTTTGATTAAAGAAATCCGGGGCAAACAGAATTTTTCCAAGAAAAAAAATTATATTTTGGTTTCCAATCATGCCAGCCATCTTGATTGGCTGATCGGCTGTTACTTGTGCGTGCCCCGGAAATACACTTTTATCGGCCAAGTGGATAAGATCAAGGGGATTGCCGGCGCATTGCGCGATCTGATGTATTGGACGGGCCAGACGATCCGCGTTGACCGCAAGGATCCCGCCTCGCGCGCCCGCGCCGCGGTCAAGGCAGTGGAATTTGTCAAAAGAGGATATAACTTGTTTATGTTTCCCGAGGGGGCGCGTTCGCGGGACGGGAAAATGCGCGAGTTCAAGCGGGGCGTGGGCAAAATTTATTTGCAAACCGGCGCGCCGATCTTGCCGGTGGCGATGATCGGCACTTATGAAATGATGCCGCCGGGCGGCAGAGCGAAACTGAATCGTTCGGCGATTGTGGCAATCGGCAAACCGCAGGAATTTCCCGGGGAACTGGCGGCGGCCGAGCGCCTCGCCGCCGATTCGCCGGAATATCTGCGTCTTTGCGAGACCATCGCCAAAAAAGCCGAAGAAGAAGTGCGCGCCCTGCTGGCCGCGAATTAAAAATTAAAAGATGAATACTTTTGTTTCAACTTTATCCAGAATGGCGCTCGGGGGAGCGGTAAGGGGTCTGCTGATCAAGAATATCAGCGGGCTGGACAATATTCCCCAAAAAAGCAATTTTATCCTGGCGTCAAACCATTTGAGCCATTCGGATTGGTTTATGAGCGGTTACATTACTACGCCGCGCCGCTTTACTTTTTTGGCGCAAGTTGACCAATACACAGGATTTAAAAAGATGTGGCGCAATCTGATTTATTGGTGGGGCGGAATAATTCCCATAAACCGCAAAAGCGACGAATCAAAAAAACAGGCTGTTGCCGCGGCGATAAAAATGCTTAAAGAGGGCTACTGCGTGGTCATCTATCCCGAGGGCGGCCGCGCCTATGATGGCGTTATGCGCGAATTTAAATCCGGCGTGGGGATGTTGCATTTGGAAAGCGGGATTCCCGTTCTGCCGGCGGCGTTTTTCGGGACTCGCGAAGTTTTTCCGCCGCACGGCAAAATAAAGATCAAAAAAATCGTCCGCGTCAATATCGGCCGGCCGCTGGATTTTCCCAAAGAGCGCGCAATCGCCGCCAAATTGGACAAGCATTCCCAGGCCTATCACGGGCTTTGCGCCGATGTGTCAAAAAAAATAGAAGAAGAAGTCCGCGCCTTGTTGGGCGAGATTGAAAATTAAAAAATCAAAATGAAAAATTAAGGTAAAATTCCTGACGGAATTTTGATTTCATAATTTTTGATTTTACATTGTTGTTTTGATTTTAAATTTTCTATGGTGGAAATTAAAAAATTGTTGATTGCCAATCGGGGAGAGATCGCTCTGCGGATCATCCGCACTTGCCGCGAAATGGGCATCAAAACCGTGGCGCTGTGCCCGCGCCCGGGAATGGAAAAAAACTTTTTGGAAACGTCCCTTGCCGACGAGTTTTATTATTTGGAAAAAGACGGGTCGTCCGGTTATTTGGACAAAGAAAAAATCATTGCTCTCGCCAAGGGGGCGAAAGCCGACGCGATTCATCCGGGTTACGGTTTTTTGGCCGAAAATTGGCGGTTTTCCTTGATGTGCGAAAAAAGCCGGATTAAGTTCATCGGGCCGAATTGGCGGACATTGCGCGCGTTTGAAGACAAGATTGAGGCCAAAAAGATTGCCAGAAAGATTGGCGCGCCCACGGTGCCGGCGTCGGATAATTCCATCAAAAGCAAAAAAGATCTGATCAAGTGGGCGGAAAAGATAAAGCCGCCGTTCATTATCAAGGCCCAGCGCGGCGGCGGCGGAATGGGCATCCGCGTGGTTAACGGACAGATGAACTATGAAGAAATGATGGCGCTGTCTTTGGGCGCCCAGCGGCAGATCGCCGGCGCGTTTGACGATGTTGATTTCTTTTTGGAAAAATATCTGCCGCGGGTAAAGCACATTGAATTCCAGGTTCTGGCCGACGGCAAAAAGGCGGTGCATTTGGGGGAGCGCGAATGTTCCATTCAGCGCCGCTTCCAAAAGCTGGTGGAAGAATCGCCCTCCGTCGCGCTGGACGCCGATCTGCGCGCCAAAATGGGCGCGTGGGCGGTTAAGATCGCCGAGCATCTGCGCTATGAGGGCGCGGCGACCGTGGAATTTTTGCTGGACGCCGACAAAAATTTCTATTTTATGGAAGTCAATCCCCGCATTCAAGTGGAGCATCCGGTTACCGAAGCGGTTACCGGCATTGATATCGTGGAACAGCAGATTAAAATTGCCCAGGGGGAAAAATTATCGTTTGCGCAAGACAGCGTTTACCAGAACGGTTGGGCGATTGAAGTGCGCGTCAACGCCGAAGATCCGCACAAAAATTTTGTGCCCGCGCCGGGAACGGTGGCAAAATACATTCCGCCGCAGGGGCAGGGGGTGTTTGTGCACAGTTTTTTGCAGGACGGCCAGGAAATCTATCCGTTTTTTGATTCTCTGCTGGCCAAAGTGATCGCCTACGGCAAGGACCGGCCGGCGGCGATTACCAAGCTCAAGCGCGCGCTTTCCGAAACCGTGATTGACGGCGTGGCGACCACGATTCCGTTTTTTCAAGCATTGCTGGAAAAAGAAGAATTTGTCCGCGGCGATTTTTACACCAATTACATTGAAAAGAGCGGCATTATCCGCGAGATGATGCTCAAACCATATCTTAAAAAGAAAATTGTCTGCGAGCCAAAAGATTTTGACGAAGAAGCCGTGGCGCAAATTGCCCACAAAATTTATCAAGAGGTGAAAAATGCCGCCGGCGGGACGCAAAACGGCGGCCTTTCCCGGTGGGTGCTGGCGGACCGGACAAACGAAATTGAAAATTGAAAAATCAAAATGAAAAATTAAGGTAAAATTCCCGACGGAATTTTGATTTTTCCCGCCGGAGGCGGGCGCGCCTTGGGCGCATAATTTTTAATTTTGCATTATCGTTTTAATTTTTAATTTTTAACATGGAATTTTCATTTACCGGCAAAGGCAAGGAGTATCAAATCAAAATTGAGGATTGCGGCGAGCGGGGAGTGCGGGTTGCCGTCAACGGCAAGGAGTTTTGTTTTGGCGCGGATACCGCGGTTGAGGCCGCGCCCGTGGCGCAGGCGGCGATGCCCAAGCGTTCGCTGGGCGCCAAAGAAGTTGCCGCGCCGCTGGCCGGCACCATTTCAGAAATCGTTATCAGCGCCGGCGACATCGTTTCGGCCGGGCAAAAACTTCTGACCCTGTCGGCGATGAAAATGGAAAACGAGATTCTGTCCGAAATTGACGGCAAAATCAAAGAAATCAAAATCACCCAAGGCCAAAAAGTCGCCGAAGGCGACATTTTAATCGTCTTGGTCTGAAAACAAAGGCGTATCGGAGTTATTGTTCTTACAAAGGGTAGCGAGCCGAGTGATTTTTAATTCTATGAATTTTAACGAATTCAAACTGAATACGCTGGGAATCAATATGGATGAATTTGGTAAAATTTTTGGGTTTGTTGATTTTGGGAACGTTAATCATTGGTTTGATAAGGACAGGTATGATATTACCGGTCGTTTAATGAATGAAAATGAATTTTTGATTGTTGATATTGAAAAGATGGGTAGCTTTTTAAATCTATTTTGCGAGAAGAAGCTGTTTTATTACGGTTTTGACAGTGCGCACAAACAATCGTGGCATATTCACAAAAAAGCTAAAAATTGTGGTTTTGTTAAAGTCAGCAAGCCATTGCAGATTATTAAGCATTATTTGGACAATAATGAATTAAACGAAAAAATATTGAAAAGATTGGAAAATGACGGCGGCGGTTATTTTGTAAAAATCCCCAAAGGCAATTTTGATGTTGAGATCAGCATTGATTCTATCAGATTAATGGACCATTACAATACATTTTGTATATTTTCAGGCGATAGCGATTTTGCTTATTTGGCAAAATTTCTAAAACAAAAAGGGAAAAAGATTATGGTTATTGCTTCCGGCAATGTCTTCCATACCCTAAAAGAGCAATCCGATTTGTATATTAATGCTCAGCAAATTAAAGGCGAGATTACTTGCCTGAAACGTAAAACCCCGCTTGTTTAAGGCGGAGTTTGGATATCGGACCCAAATCCATGGGCAGGGCAACCTTACGGTTACGCCTCAATTGTATCAGGATTTGCCTAACTGTCAATGGCGCCTAACGGATTTTCCAATTTTTTCTTGCAAAACACCGTTTTGCCAATCAATATTTTTGGAGATGAAAATGAAAAATGAAATGCGAAATCATATCCGAAATTGATTGAGATGATGTATAATCCAAATTATAAACACGATTTAAGTCGTATTTTACTTAATTGATTTTATGGAAGCGAAAAACAAAAAAATATTGGCTTCCGTTGCCGACAGGCCCTATTTTTCAAAAGGGAATTTTGTGCTTTATAATGCCGATTGCCTAAAAATTATGGCGCAACTGCCCGAAAATTCCATTGATATGATTTTTGCTGATCCGCCTTATTTCCTTTCCAGCGGCAGTTTCACTTGTCAAAACGGAAAGATGGTGAGCGTCAAAAAGGGCGATTGGGATTTGAGTAGCGGAATGAAGAAAAATTTTGAGTTTCATCTTGAATAATATGAAGCAATACGAAGCAGTAATAAAAGTTATGGAACAGAATGGCGGATTTGCGACGCTGGGTTTTCTCAATCAAGAAGTTTTGAAAGTGTCTGGCGCAGAATGGAAAACAAAGACGCCTTTTGCGAGTATTCGTCGTATCGTTCAAGACGAGCGATTTTTCTTCAAGATTAAACCCGGTCTATGGGCTTTGTTATCGCAAAAAAATAAGTTGCCGCAAGATATATTGCCGACTGATGCAATACCGAAGCGGGAACAAGAACTTTTTAATCACAGTTATTATCAAGGTTTACTCGTAGAAATTGGTAAGTTGAAGAAATACGAAACATTTGTGCCCAACCAAGATAAAAATAAGCGATTTTTAGGAAAAACACTTGGCGAAATAAGCTCGCAAATCGATTTTTACCAATTCGGATACGAACATCTTGCGAGAAAAGCGAAGACTGTCGATGAATGTGCTTTTTGAAGTAGAACACTCGACAGATATTCAAAACTCGCTACTAAAATTTTTGGAATTACAGGATTTTAACACTAACTTTTTTATTGTTGCGGATAAAGTAAGAAAAGTAGAATATACGGGTAAGCTGGAACTCAACGCCTTTGTGCCAATCAAAACGCGCGTGCAATTCATGGACTACGACAAGTTATCCGAATGGCATACGAAAACTTTTGAGATTGTTAGTGTGGAAGATAGTTTAACTTTTTAATATGGAGATACCACTTTCGCCATTTTTGGCAAAAATAGTTCTACGGCTTAACCCGTTTCATCGTGTATTTATAATGTGTAAAGGATACAGCGAGGACTATGAGAGTTTCACCGAGCTTGTGTGGGAAGATGACAAAGATTTAGATTTTTACGACAGAGAAACATATCCTGCATTTCAACTGTGGTTACTTTAGCCCATTCATTTTTTGAAAGCGATGATCTTATTCAAGAAATTAAAGCGGACTATGATTTTATCAGAAATAAATTGATTAATCGGGGATTTAAAAATTTGACCGGGAAAGATGGAAAGTGGATACAGGCGAGAACGAAGGGAACGGGTGGGATTAATCCAAGAACGGGGAAGAGGCGGCCGATAACCCGCGCATTTTATGTGCGGACTTGTCTGGTCAAAAAAATTTTTGAAATCGCATCATAAAAATCAATTGAAAAATAATGAGCAAAAGGCAAAAAATTTGGTTGGGGATTTTTGGGGCGATGTTTCTGGTCCCGGAGGTTATGTGGCCACAATCAACGATTATACTCTATTCTTGGATTAGGGAAATTTTTTTTAGTGTTTCGCCGGTTGCCGGAGAATTTTCAAGATTTAGTATTTTTAGTTTTAATCAATTGCCACAATTATCAAATACTTTATTTTTGTTAAAAATGTTTGGACTAGTTTCTGCTTTTATTTATTCCTTAATATTATTTTCCAAATCAAAAAATGTAAAAATATTGATAATAAATATCATTATAGCTTTATTGTTGTTTGTTAATTTATTTTATATTTTATTTTTGATAAATTTTAGCCCTCGCATTGGTTAAAATATGTTTTTCCATTGCTGGATTTACAGCTGTGAGAAGGGCGAGGTGAGCGATCCCCAAGCGGTATGGCGATGATCGGTAAAACTAGTTTTTTATGAATACGAAAAATAATTTTAATGTCATTGAGATGGAGGAGGCGGGGTCCACGAATGTTGAGGCGAAGAGGTTGGCGGCCGAAGGCGCGGCGCCGTGGACGGTTGTTTGGGCGCGGCGGCAGGCGGGAGGCTACGGGAAAGGGGGGGCGCCGTGGGCGTCGCCGGAGGGAGGACTTTATTTTTCGGTGATTTTGCCGCCGGGAGATATCGCGGATTTGCAGATCGCCACCATTTTGGCGGCGTTTTGCGCCGCCGGCGCGGTCAAAGAGAATTTTGCCGTTGAGCCGATGATCAAACTGCCCAACGACGTTTATTTGAACGGCAGGAAAATTTGCGGCGTGTTGACGGAAAATGCCGTTTGCGGGAAGGTGAGATCTTCGGTAATCGGCATCGGCGTCAACACCAATGTTGAAAGTTTCGGCCGGGGGATGGAAAAAATTGCCACATCGGTTAAAATTGAAACAGGCCGGGAGGTTGACAATCGCATCCTTTTGGGACAAATTGTAAGCCAGATGATGAATATCTTCAAAAAATTAACCGTTAAGATTCAAAATTGAAAAATCAAAAATCAAAATGATAATGTAAAATGAAAAATTGGGCAATTTTAAATTTTAATCTGTCATTTTTAATTTTGATATTTGCATTTTTAATTTACTACTATGAATTTTGAAAAAGAAATCAAGGAATTGGAGAAAAAATTAGGAGGGTTGGAAGACCCGGCCGCGGCGGAAAAACAGCACCAGAAAGGCAAGCTCACCGCCCGCGAGCGGATTGGCGCGCTTTTGGACGCGGAAACTTTCACGGAGCTTGATTCGCTGGCGGAAACCCGTTTTGACCGGCTGGGGCTGGACAAGAAAAAAGTTCCCGGCGACGCGGTGATCGCGGGATTTGGCAAGATCGGCGGCCGGCCGGTTTGTGTTTACAGCCAGGATTTCACCAAGATGGGCGGATCGCTGGGAGAGGCGCACGGCAAAAAAATCGTCAAGGTGATTGAAATGGCGCGCCAAACCGGTTGTCCGGCAATCGGCATCATTGATTCGGGTGGCGCGCGCATTCAAGAGGGGGTTGCCAGTTTGGACGGATACGCGGCGATCTTCAATGCCATGGTCAAAGCGTCGGGGGTGGTGCCGCAAATTTCGGTGATTGTCGGTCCGTCGGCCGGCGGCGCGTGCTATGCGCCGGGATTGTCGGATTTCATTTTTATGGTTGACGGCATCGGCCAAATGTTTATCACCGGTCCGGAAGTGGTGAAAAAAGTTACCGGCGAAGAAGTGACGCTGGACGCGCTGGGAGGTGCGGCGGCGCACTGTGCCAAGTCCGGCTGTGCCCATTTTCCATATGCCGACGAAAGGGAATGTTTTGCCGGAGTGAAAAAACTTTTGGGCTATTTGCCGCAAAACAACGTTGACGATGCGCCGCGTTCAAAAGGAATCCTGTCGGAATTGTTTGAAAAGGAAGAGAGCGCCAAGCTGGCCGGCATCGTTCCCGAAGAGGAAACCAAGGGTTATGACATTCGGGAAGTGATCGGGGAAGTGTTTGACGGCAATTCGTTTTTGGAAGTGCAGGCCGGATTTGCCGCCAACGCGGTGGTGGGATTCGCGCGGCTAAACGGCCGTTCGCTGGGCGTGGTGGCCAACCAGCCCAAAATTATGGCCGGCGTTTTGGACATTGATTCCTCGGATAAAATCGCGCGGTTCGTGAATTTTTGCGATGCGTTCAATCTGCCGTTGGTCAATTTGGTGGATACTTCCGGCTATCTGCCGGGCACGGCGCAAGAACACGGCGGCATTATCCGGCACGGCGCCAAGGTGCTATATGCCTATGCCGCCGCGGCGGTGCCCAAAGTGAGCGTGATTTTGCGCAAGGCGTTCGGTGGCGCTTACATCGCGCTGGCCAGCCGCCAATTGGGGTACGATCGCGTGATTGCTTGGCCGGGGGCGCAAATTGCCGTGATGGGGCCGCAACAGGCCGCCAAGATTATTTACCACCGTGAAATCGCCGCGGCCAAAAATCCCGAAAAAGTTGAGGCCGAAAAAGCCGAAGAATTGCGCGAATTCATCAATCCGTTTTCCGCGGCGAAATTGGGGCAGGTGGATATGGTGATCCATCCCAAAGACACGCGCGCAATTCTGATCCGGCTGGTGGAATCGTTGTTGACCAAGCGCGAGCCCAAAATCGCCCGCAAGCACGGCAACATGCCAATGTAAAAAATATTCGAAAACCGAATATTCGAATATCCGAGACAAAATTCAATGAACCAAGTATCAAGTAAAATCAAAATTTCTGTTAAAACAAAAATTTCAGCCGCAATAATTTTTTTGATTAGCTCGTTGTTTTTTTTGATGGACATAAATATCACTTATGTAGTTTTGCCGCTTATTCTTGCAGGATATTTGGTGTTTAGAAAAAAGTTTAGTTTATATTGGGTTGGAATTGAAGCTTTTCTGGCCATCCTAAGCCTGATATTTATATGGAATTTTATCAATGCAGGGATATTAAAGCTAAATTATGAATTATTTTTTGGAATATTTTTAATGTTAGTTGCGGTTAGCTTGGGATCAGGGAAAAAATACGGCTGGTGGGCTGGCATTGTGGCGTTATTTTTGTTAGTCATATCACCTATTTTACTGATTGTTTGGCTACCAATAGTTGGTATGGTATTATGGTTTTTGGTAATATTGGTTTTAATATCTTTGTCCGCTTTGACGGCTTTATTGTTGCTTTTAATTGACCGGAAGAATTATTTTGCGGCGGTGGAGAAGGCGAGAGATAAAGCGGGGGATGATAGCGGCTTGACAAAGTAATTTGTATTTGTATATAATCATAATATACAATGAAAGAATTTGATTTTGCCGATATTCAGGGGTTTGATTGGGATAAAGGCAATATTGATAAAAATTGGACAAAACACGAGGTTTTATTTTGGGAGTGTGAGGAGATATTCGCCAATCGGCCGCTTTTGATTCAGGCGGATGAAAAACATTCTTTGGATGATGAAAAGCGTTTTTATGTTCTTGGCCGCACCAACGAAGGCAGGTTTTTATTTGAAGTTTTTACAATCAGAAATTTCAAAATACGTGTGATTTCGGCCAGGTCGATGAGCAAAAAAGAAAAGGATATTTACTTAAAACAAGATGAGCGATAAGAGCAAAAAATTAAAAACCGTTCCGCAATTTAAAACCCAAGATGAAGAGCGGGAGTTTTGGGCTAAAAATGATAGTGCCGACTATATTGATTGGAGCGACGCGAAAACCGATATCCAATTTCCCAATTTGAAATTTTCAACCCGTGCCATTTCCATTCGTTTGCCGGAAAATATGATCGTTAAATTAAAAGAGATTGCCAATAAGCGGGATGTGCCTTACCAGTCGTTGGTCAAAATGATTCTTGCGGATAAGATTAAGGATGAAATGAGCGCAAAATAATAAAAAATATTTAATGGATAAAATATCAAACAAATTCCAAATTCCAAATTCCAATCAAAACAAAAATTGCTTCGTGGTTGACGATATTTTTTCTTTGCAATGGTTAATAGCCGGCATGTCTTCGTCATTAGTAATTGGAGGTGGATATTCTTTTGTCAGCAATATTGTTGTTTTCTCGTAAGCGGATGGGTTGGTATTTGGGATTATTATCTGCCACTATCAATATTATCAATTCGGCTTTAGGAATATATCGCGCTTACAATGATTATGGCAATATTTATGCCGACCAAGCTTTAATTAGAGGAGCAATCTTTATGGGTGAAATACTGATTTTGTTTAATCTGATTATTTTGTTGTTATTATTTTTAGATAGGAAGAATTACTTCGCGGTGGCGGTGAAGGAGAAGAATAGGGCAGTTATTTATTCGTAGTATAAATAAATGGCGTTTTCTTCGTGATATATTACCAATCATGGGTAAATTAAATGAAAATCATTAAGGAAAAATTCAAGACGGACAAAAACAACAAGCTCTACTGGGGGAGGGTGTATTTTATTTCCGATGACCGCCAGCATAAAACGAAATTGATCTGGGCGACGTCTTTTGAATGGGTGCGGCGGCAGTTATTGGCGGAAACCTGGAAGGACGGCGATGTTGACAGGTTGGTCAACAAGATCGTGGTGCGCAAGTGGAAAGACGCGGGCCGGGCGGTTTTTTTGCGGCAAACCCGGTTGGACTTTTGGGGTGCCGGCGATGAAGAAAACGAATTTTTGCGGCGATTCACCAAGGAAAGGTTTGACGCCGATCATTGCGGATAACGGCTTTATGGCAAAAAAAATACTGGTCATTTCAATGAAGACCGGCTGGGGGCATATCCGCGCGGCGCAGGCGCTGGAAGAATACGCGCGCCAAAATTTGCCGGATTTGAAAATAATCCACGTTGATCTGCGCGAAATTGAGCCGGCGTTGGGGAAATTCTTTGAGATTTTTTATGACATTACCAACGACCGCCTGCCGGCGGTTTGGGGCGCGGTTTATCAAACTTTTGACATTGAGTCAATATCATTGGCGTTTCGCAAGGCTAATGGCTTCCAGCAACTGTTTCGGCGTCGCATCGGACGCTATTTGAAGCGTTTGTCGCCTGATGGCGTGATTTTTACCAATGTGATTCCCGCGCCCATGGTGGCGCCGCCTTGCCGCAAGCTTTTCCCGGGAATTCCCATGGCGGTGGTGGTAACCGATTACCACGGCCATTCCTATTATAACGTGCCGCTGATTGACCGGTACTTTGTGGCGGTTGACGGGGTGAAGGACGATCTTGTTCGCGTCGGCGTTGACAAGGAAAAAATTGAAGTGACCGGAATTCCCGTCAGTCAAAAATTCTATGCCGGGTACGATCCGATGCGTCTCAAACGGAAGTTGGGGATAAGCAATAATTTCAAAACGGTTTTATTTGTCAGCCGATTAGCCAAAGATTTTATTTTGCCGGCCTTGGAAGGAATTATGGGAATGGGCGAAAAAGTCAATTTGATAATGGTTTGCGGCGGCAACAACGAACTTTATCGCCGGATCAGGAATGAATTCCCGCCGAGGAGAAATTTCAAGCTGGTCAATTGGACCGGCCGGCTGGATGAATATATGAAAATTGCGGATGTGGTGGTGGGCAAGCCCGGCGGTTTGATGATTTCCGAATGTATGGCGCTGGGCAAGCGGATGGTCTTGACCGATCCGATTCCGGGGCAGGAAAAGCGCAACGCCGAGTTTATGGCCCGATGCGGAGGCGGCCGTTTGGCGCTGGACGCGAAACAAATTGCGATTTCGGTGCGTGAGAGCTTGCATTGTTCCGAAACTGGAGACATGCAGAGTGGCGCCAATGCCAGCGCCAAAATCCTGGAATTTTTCAAGTAGCGGGCGCGATAGACATTGCCAGAAATTAAAGATGTGAGGTATAATGAAGCAATAACCAAAAGGTCGGGGCAAGCGTTTATTAATTTAAAATAAATTTATGAAACTTACCTGGCTTGATATTACCGCCTTGGTGCTGGTGATTGTGGGCGGACTCAATTGGGGATTGGCGGTGTTCAATTTCAATTTGGTGAATCAATTATTGGGCGGCGTGCCGACGCTGGAAACCATTGTCTATGGCGTGGTAGGCGTGGCCGCGATTTACGTGGCGATGCTGGTGCCCAAATTGAGCAAAGGATAAAAAAATAGCAGATGAGGAATGAATTGATAATCAGTGGGAGGAAAAGCAATGCGAAACTGAAAACGGCCGGAAGGCCGTTTTGCTTTCTAAGGCGCCTTCCACAAATAACTTCCACACCATACCCACATCTTTGCCCCATATTTCAAATTTCTTCGGGCGCAATATTTTCAATGTAGCGAGAGGCTGCATCTCAAATATTGCTTGGTCGGAAATTTGAAATCTGAGCCAAACCTGCGGGCAATATATGGAAGTTATTTGTGGAAGGCGCCTAAAAATTTCAGCAGTTTTTTCTTTCCAGCAAACGGATACCGAGTTTTAAAATCTTGCCGTCCCGCAAAACTGCCACGGGAATTTCATCGCCGATCTTGCAATCCTGCAAAATATCGGTTAACAGTCGCTCGTGGGAGATTTTCTGTCCGCCGAATTCCAAAATAATGTCATATTCCTTCAGGCCGGCCAGATCCGCGGCGCTTCCCGGAATCACCGCCGGCTCGCCGAAAGTTTCGCGCACGATCAGTGCGCCGTAATCCACCGGCAGTTTGTTGGCTTGTGCGATCTCGGGGTTCAGGATTACATAACGGATGCCCATAAACGGCCGTTTGAGCTTGCCGTATTTCAGCACTTCTTCCATCATTTTTTTGGCATAGTTCACCGGAATCGCAAAGCACAAATTTTGTGCGCCCATTACCGTGGCGGTGTTGACGCCGATGGCGTGCGCCCTCATATTGACCAGCGGGCCGCCGGAATTTCCCGGATTGATGGCCGCATCCGTTTGAATCAGTCCGCGCAGGCTGGTTTCTTGCATTTTACTGCCGCCGTAGGCGGTGATCTTGCGGCTCAAACCCGAAACGATGCCGGCCGACAATGTGTCGTCAAATTCTCCCATCGGATTGCCGACCGCCAGCACGGATTCGCCCAGTTGAATGGCTTCCGAATCGCCCATTTTTAAACAGGGCAGTTTTTGGCGGGCGTTGATTTTGAGGATCGCCAGATCAATCAGCGGGTCTTTGGCCAGCACCTGGCATTCATACTTGTGTTCCGGGTCAACGATGGCGGTGTAGCTGGCGTCGGTATCGTCAACCACATGGGAGCAGGTGAGAATGTAGCCGTCGGGAGAAATGATAAATCCCGAACCGCCGCCGATCTTTGTTTTTTCTCCGGAGTCGTTGATTTTGGGAACCACGGTTTGCCGGTCGCCCAGGGGCACGAAATAAAAACCTTCCACGCGGGAAACGTCTTTGGAAACCACGATGGTGATCACCGCCGGGCAAACCTTTTTGGCCACGGAAATGATGGGGGAAAGAGATCTTGAAGCCATAATTCAAAGTTTAAAAATCAATTTCGTTCATTTTAACATTGAATTCCGTTGCCAACAAGCGTATTTTTTGCTAAACTTCTCCTTGCCGCCCCCATAGTTCAATGGACAGAACGAGAGACTCCTAAGCTCTAGATCCAGGTCCGATTCCTGGCGGGGGCACCAGACTGTGCTAATTCAAGTGACCGAGCCGGGTCGCTTGAATTTAAATCGAAAACCACCGAGTATCATCTCGGCGGTTTTAATGATATTTTAATCCAATCTCTATTCCATAGTTTTCTATTTTATAGGTGGACAAATATTTTCATTCAAGCTAATATCTCTTTTAGAATCATTTAAAATAAGGAGGTGAAAAGACATGCAGTTAACCTTAACGATGGTTGCTTTGATAATTATATTAATCATCGTAGGAACCATCATAGGACAACTAAAGAAAAAAGAATATTTTTAGATTTTGCCAGCGCTTTGAAGCTGGCTTTTTGTTAAAAACAAATGACAAAAACAAAAAACCGTTGACATAAATTCATTGATTTGTTAAATTACAATTAACTTACCGAGCGGTAAGTTAGCAATAAGGCAAAACTATGGAAACAATCGCGAAACAATCCGAGAATATTGTCGGAGATACCAAGAAATACATTATCGATACGGCGCGCCGGCTGTTTTCAAAATACAGCTATTTGGGCGTTTCGATGGGCGATATTGCCAAAAAACTCAATATTACCAAGGCGGCGCTTTATTATCATTTTGTCGGCAAGGCCGAGATTTATGAAAAAGTTCTTGAAAATGTTTTCAATGATTTAAGCTTGTCGGTTTCCCAAGCGATGAATGAAAGTACAACCGACAAGAAACTGCATAAATTGATCAAAAACTACTTGGATTTCGGTTTTAAAGAAAAGAATCTTATTAAAGCCTTGATGCTGAAATTGTCTCCCGACGAACACAAAATATCAAAACACATCGCCCGATTGAGAGAACAGGTTGCCTCTTTGATTCAACCTGTGATCGAAGAAATGATGGCGAGCAAAAAATTAACCGAAAAAGTCGACGGCAAAATTTTGACGTCCATGCTTACCGGTATGATGGACGGATTGCTTTTGGAATATTCATTTCTCAATAAAAAGATTGATTCAGAAAAGGTGTCAAATCAAATCATTGCGCTTTTATTTCAGGACTGAAATTAAAAATTATTATGCTAAATTTTTTTAGGGCCGATATACCCAAAAGCTGTTAGCTATGTTTAGGAATAATAAATTAACAAAGCTTTTGGGCATAAAATATCCGATCATCCAGGGAGGCATGGCCGGAGTTTCCGAATCAATTCTTGTTTCGGCGGTTTCCAACGCCGGCGGTTTGGGCGTGATCGGTTCCGGTTTTGCCGGGCCGGAATGGCTGGACGAGGAAATTAAAAAAACCAAAGAACTGACCGGCAAACCGTTCGGCGTCAATCTTTTAATGCAGAATCCCGGATCAGCCGACCTTGCCACAGTGGCCATCAAGCATAAGGTTGCGGCGGTGTTTACCGGGGGAGGCAATCCTTTGCCGGCAATGCCTCATCTCAAAAGAGCGGGAATCAAAATCATTCCGGTGGTTCCCTGCGTGCGGTTGGCTCAAAAAATGGAGGACAACGGCGCGGACGCGGTGGTGGTTGAAGGTTTGGAATCAGGCGGACACATTGGCGAGAGTACGACAATGTGTTTGGTGCCGCAGGCGCGGAAAGCGATAAAAAACATACCCTTGATCGCCGCCGGCGGAATTTGCGACGGCCCGACATTTGCCGCCGCGTTGATATTGGGCGCCGATGGCGTTCAGATCGGCACCCGTTTTCTGGCGGCGGCCGAATGTCAGATAAGCGAGAGTTACAAGAGCGCGGTTATCGGCGCGACCGGTGAAGACATTGTTGTTGTGGCGCGTTTCACCGGCTATCCGGTGCGGATGATAAAAAATAAATTCGCCGAAAACATTCATAAAATCGAGAAGAAAAATCCGCTCATGGAAGAAATGAAATCCGAGCGGTTTATGGGGAACAAAGGCGGCGCCAATGCCGATCTGGCAATGTTGTTGTGCGGTACGTGCGCGGGAGGGATTCGCGAAATCAAGACTTGCCGTGAAATTATCGAAGAGATTGCCGGCGGCGCCGGACAATCGCCGGGTTCAGGCGCGAAGTTGATGGAATGACAAATATTCGGTTTATTCCTTTTAAAAAACAATGAATAAATTAATTTCAACTGTTTCGCGAATGGTTTTGGCGGTACCGGTAAGAACTATTTTTATCAAAGATATCAAAGGTTGGGAAAATATTCCCGCAAGCGGAAATTTTATTTTGGCGTCAAATCATTTAAGCCATACGGATTGGTTTATGAGCGGTTATATTTGTACGCCGCGGAAATTTACGTTTATTTCCCAGATCGACCAGTATGGCGGTTTCAAAAAAATATGCCGCAATCTGGTTTATTTATGGGGCGGCGTGATACCCGTCAACCGCAAAAGCAACGAATCGAAAAAGCGGGCGATTGATGTTGCGATCAAGATGTTGGAAAACGGATATTGTTTGGTGATTTATCCGGAGGGCGGCCGGGCTTACGACGGCGTTATGCGCGAGTTCAAATTCGGCGTGGGCAAGTTGCATCTGGACAGCGGCATTCCGGTATTGCCGGCGGCGTTGAGGGGAACGCGGGAATTAATGCCGCCTCATGGCGGTCTGAAATTCAAAAAAACCGCCGAGATCATAATCGGAAAGCCGCTTGATTTTGCCGAAGAGAGAAAGGCGATTGAAGGCTTGAACACTGATTCCGGGGAATATCGCGATTTTTGCCGCAACGTGGCCAAGAGGATTGAGGAAAGGGTTCGCGAATTGCAAATTTAACATAAATATATGTAAAAATTATTACGCGCAAATTAACGATGGCAAAATATTTTAATAAATAAATTGGGTTCTTGCGTCGGGGTATTAACCCCGCCGCAACCAGAGGATGTTTCCTCTGGACTCCTCATTCTTTTTATACCCCATAGCAAGCTGACGGGGTATAAAAAGAATAAAAAATAAAACGATATGGAAAAAACATTGAATCAAAATCTTTTGGAGGAAATATTGGCAAACTTCAAAGGCAAGTCGTTGGAAGCGTTGGTTTCCAACGACATGATCAGGAAAAGTATCATTGAATTCGCCGACAAAAAGATAAAAGAAGCGATACTGGCCGATAAAAATTTTCCGCGCCGGGTTCAGGAAGACAAATATTACATGGTAAGAAGCATTCTCGCGATGGCGGACAAAGCTTACCGGAACGCGGAAAACGCGCCGGCGGTGCGCAAGGCGCTGGTGGATTCCTTCATTCAAAACATCTATTTGAAACCCAAGCCGCAAATTGATAAATTCCGCCTGGAATTTGGCCAGAATCCTCCCGGGTTCTTGCTTATCAGTCCCGGAAAATTGTGCAATCTGAAATGTTTCGGCTGTTATGCCAACAGTTCTTCGGCATCTGCGGAAAAATTGTCATGGGATGTGCTGAACCGGATAATCGACGAGAAAACCGAATTATGGGGATCGTATTTTACGGTTATTTCAGGGGGCGAGCCGCTGCTTTATCAGGATCAGGGAAAAACGATGATTGATCTGGCAAAAGCGCATCCCGATAATTATTTTTTGATGTACGACAACAGCACCTTGATTGACAAGGAGATGGCCCAAAAAATCGCGGAAGCGGGCAATATTTCGCCGGCGATTTCTGTTGAGGGTTTTGAAAAAGATACCGATGCCCGCCGCGGTCCGGGGATGCACAAAAAAATCGCGCAGGCCATGAAAAATCTCAAAGAAGCGGGCGTGCCGTTCGGAATTTCGGTCACCGCCACGAAAAACAACGCCGAAATCGCGGTAAGCGACGAATTAATGAATTACTATTTCAATGAATGCGGCGCGGTCTATGGTTGGATTTTTCAGATTATGCCCATCGGGAGGGCTAAAGGGCTGGATTTGATGGTCAGTCCCGAGCAGCGGTTGGCGATGTACCGGCGCACCCAGCATTTGATAAAAGATCGCAAGCTTTTTATCGCGGATTTCTGGAACAGCGCGCCTGTTACCGACGGTTGTATTTCGGCGGGCAAACCGGGCGGATATTTTTACATTGAATGGAACGGCAATGTTACGCCTTGCGTGTTCAATCCGTATTCGCCGGTCAATATCAACGATGTTTATAAAAAAGGCGGCAATCTCAACGATGTTTTCCGCAATCCGTTTTTTGAATCCATCAGAAAATGGCAGAAAGAATACGCCCTCGACAGAAAGCCCGAGGAAATGGGCGATTTGCTGGCGCCATGCCCCGTCAAGGACCATTATTGCGTGATGAAAAGCCTTTTGGACGAATACCGGCCAAAGCCGATTGATCCGGCCGCAAAAGAAGCCTTGGAAGATTTCGACTATCAAAAAGGCATGGAAAAATACGGCGAAAAAGTGATTGAAACCATGGAACCGGTTTGGCAAAAAGAATATTTAGGGAAATCAAATGAGTGATGTTTCAAAATTAAAATAATCCGCAACCATGCCAAAAAAAACAATTTTTACCATTATTGCCATTATCGTTGCCATTGGCGGAGCGGCATTGTTTTTTTGGAATGAATCCGCCACGGCCAAATTCGTCACGGCAACGGCGCAAAAGGGTGCGATTGCGCAGGAAGTTTCGGCCAGCGGCGCGGTTGAGCCGCCGCAAACCTTGAATTTGTATTTCAAAACCGGCGGCAAGATGGTGGAACTGAAAGTCAAAACCGGGGATAGCGTTGCCGCCGGGCAAATTTTAGCCGAACAGGATACCAGCCAGCTTGAAGACCAGCTCAATCAGGCTCAGGCCGGCGTTGACGCCGCGCAAGCGAAATTAAACCAGCTTCTTGCCGGAGCGTCGTCGGAAAACATCATTCTGGCGCAAACTGCCGCGGCCAATGCCCAAAAAGCTCTCGCCAATGCCCAATCTGCGGACGACACTGCGCGCCAAGGCGCTTCAAATTCGATAAGGGACGCTTACGCCAAGGCCGATGACGCGGTGCGCAATTACGCCGACCGCCTGTTTACCGATCCCGCCGGCCCGAACCCTTCTTTCAATGTTACGATCACCAGCGCCGCCGGCACGGCGGAATATCGGATTACCGAAAACGACATAGATAAAAAATTGTCTGTCAATTATGAGCGGAAAAATATTGAAACTATTCTGGATGAATGGGAAAAATCGGTTAAGGATTTATCGGCCCAAAATGCCGGCGATTTACCGGATGCTCTGGCAAAAAGCAGTACCAATCTTCGATTGATCCAGAAATTTCTAAACGATATTGCCGCTACCGTAAATTCTTATAATGCCGAGAATCTGGCCGATGATGCGGTCTATCAGGGTTACCGCACCGGCATTTTGACGGCGCGAAATGAAATCAGCGGAGCGCTGGATATCATAATGGCGGCTCAAGCGGCGTTGAAATCATCTGGCGCCGGAGTTGATGCGGCTTCTGGCGCGCAAAAATCCGCACAGGACCAATTGGCGCTGACCGCGGCGCCCGCGCGCCAGACCGATGCCGCAATCGTAATCGCCGCAATCAATCAGGCGCAGGTCGCCGAAGAGCTTATTCGCGGACAAATCAACGATTTAACAATCGTTGCGCCCGTTGGCGGTGTCATTACTGCGACCAACGGAAATGTTGGCGAAATCGTTTCTCCGGCGGTTCCGACCGCGGTTCTGATTCCTTCGGCTGGTATGCAAATAAAACTGAACGTTTCCGAAAACAATATTATCAACGTGAAAACCGGGCAGTCCGTTGATATTGCGCTTGACGCTCTCGGTAGCGATCATTTGGCGGGAACCGTCACCGCGATCGATCCGGCGGAAACAATCATCAGCGGCGCGGTTTATTACAAAACAACGGTTGATTTCAGTCAGTTAGACGACCGGATACGGTCCGGAATGACTGTCAATGCTTTGATAAAAACCGTGGTCCACGATGGCGCAATCGTTGTCCCAGCCAGCGCCGTCGCCCAAGATGGCAGCGACAAATTCGTGCAAATACTGCAAAAAAAACAGACGGTAAAACAAATTGTGCAAACGGGCATTGAGAGCAACGATGGAATGGTGGAAATCGTTTCCGGTCTTGATGAAGGCCAAAAAATCGTTCTGGACACCAAATAACGAATCGCGGGATTATATTATATAGAAACGATAATGAAAAACGATTCATCAAGCCAAACAAATGATTTGTCCGCGGCGTTTTTAATCGCCCGTAAATCAATCACGCGGGGAGGTAAATCGACGCTGTTTCTTTTGATTCTGGTGCTGTCTTTGAGTTTTTTTGAAATGATGGTGATTACCGGAATAATTTCGGGAGTTTATCAGGAGATGATAAATTCGGCGAAAAATCTTTTAAGTTCGGATATCATCATCAGTCCGCGGACCCAACCGCAGATCAAGGAATTTATTGATGAGCAGACCAAAGTCCGGGCGCAAATTGAAACGATTCCCGGCGTGGTGGCGACCGCGCGGCATTATATTGCCGCCGGGGCTTTGTCTTTCGACAAAGACAAAAACGGCAAATTCAAAACCGTTTCCGGTTTAGTGGTCGGTATCGATCCCGGAGAAGAGGAGCAAGTATTGTCTACGACCAGCCGGCTCTTGCTTGACGGTAAAAACTTGGATGCCGCCGATACGGATCAAATTATGATCGGATCGGCGATGGCCGGAGGGTACAAAGCCAAAACATCAGACGATCTGGGCGGCGTAAAAGTCGGCGACAAGGTGAGGCTGGCGTATTCCAACGGCGTAGCCAAGGCCTATACTGTAAAAGGAATCTATGATGATACGATGCGGTCGGGCCAGATATTTATCACCGCCAACGAAGCGGAATCGATCCTTTCGGTGCATGATAGCGCGTCGCAAATTATGGTGAAAACCGATTCAACGTTGCGTTCCGATGATTTTTACGTTGCCAAGATAAAATCGATGTTTCCTGAATTGAAAGTGCAGGATTACAATATTTTTTTGGGACAGCTTACCGACTTTTTGGCCGCGATCAACATGATTTCTGTGATTTTAAGCGTGATCAGCATTTTGGTGGCGGCGATCGTGATATTTGTGATTATCTATGTCAATGCGCTGAACAAACGCCGGCAGATAGGAATCCTCAAGGCCATCGGCATAAAACAAAGCATCATTATCAACGCGTACATAATGCAATCCCTTTTTTACACTTTTTTCGGAGTAATCATCGGTTTGGCGCTGGTTTTTTGCATAACCGTGCCTTTTCTTAAAGCCCATCCGCTTGTACTGGTTGCCAATCTTGCGAATCTTACTTTGTATTATACTCCGGTGAAAATCGCGGTGGCCATATCAAGCTTTTTTGTCGCCGGTTATCTGGCTGGGCGCATACCGGCGTGGATGGTGGCCAAGCAGGATATCATAAAAGCGATCTGGGGCTGATCCGTGCATCTGGCGTTTTTAAATCAAAATTATGATAAAAGTTGAAAATCTGGTCAAAACTTATCCGGGGAAAATTCCAACGGAGGCATTAAGAGAGGTTTCATTTGAGGTCGGCAGTGGCGAGTTCGTCGCGATTATGGGCCGCAGCGGCTCCGGCAAGTCAACCCTTTTGCACCAACTGGGCTTACTTGATACTCCGACTGCCGGTAAAATCTTGGTTAACAGCACCAATATCGCGGAGTTGACCGATGTCCAAAAAACCGAATACCGGTTGCACTATCTAGGTTACGTTTTTCAGGAATACGCTCTTATCGGCGAGATGAGTGCCTTGGAAAACGTTCTTTTGCCGGCGTTGGCCTTGGAAGGGAATCATGACCGCGAACGCGCGATTGAATTGCTTGATCTGGTCGGTTTGGGAGATCGCTTCAACCATTATCCCAGCGAACTGTCGGGCGGAGAGCAGCAGCGTGTGGCCATCGCTAGATCGCTGATCAACAATCCCAAGATCGTTTTTGCCGACGAACCGACGGCGAATCTCGACACGGCGTCGTCGGAGGTGGTTTTGAACCTTTTTAAAAAACTGAACCGCGAATTGAAACAGACGGTCGTGATGGTGACCCACGAACCCGACGACCGAAAATACGTTGACCGCATCATTTGGATGAAGGACGGGGTTATTGAAAAGATTGAAAACGTGAAAAATGAGAGTTGATTGGAATTTTTTAATTATATTTCGGATGCAAAATGAATTCTTCACCGCCAAAAATTATGATGTTTGGTTGGGAGTTTCCGCCGCACAACTCCGGCGATTTAGGCGTGGCTTGCGAGGGCTTGGTGGGCGGTTTGGCGTCGCTGGGAACGCGGATAACTTTTGTTTTGCCAAGAAAGATTGATTGCCAATGTGGTAACTGCCGGTTTGTTTGGTGCGGGCAAAAGAATTGTGATACCGTCAAAACGATCACTGTCAGTTCGCCGCTCTCGCCGTATTTAACGGCGCAAAGCTATGAACAAGTTTGCCAAACTTTTGCCGGAACCGATATTCATAAGTGTTCAAATGTTCGATTTGTACTAAAATGCTCAATTAAACTCCGACCGAGAGGGGTCGGGCAAGAATCTCGAAAAACGCTCTATTTTCCCCTTAAAACCTCGATTCCGGATTGGGTGGGGGCACTTGTAGTAGGCAATTTAATGATAGTTATTGATGCGTTTTTTCGGTTTGTGTCTAAGTTCACATACATATTGCACTCCTTGAAGCCGTAGCTTCATGGAATTTTACAATCATATTCACTGCAAATATACTGGAATCAAAGGCTTTTTAACGGTATATACTGATGCATTAAGGTATC
>Ga0302250_1000296_pt1 | contig 55382 bp, 29 predicted proteins | sample AAG_RA_Asp_MG_FD_193536 | JGI IMG/M metagenome (GOLD analysis project Ga0302250, IMG submission 193536) | Enriched activated sludge microbial communities from anaerobic digester in WTTP, New Holstein, Wisconsin, United States - AAG_RA_Asp | ecosystem: Engineered > Bioreactor > Anaerobic >...
AAGGCAGGATGAGGAATATCTTTGCGAGAACATAGCTCAAGGCTTGTTTGTACGCTAATGCTGCTCTCATCCTGCTTACTTTTTTCTTTAAAAATAGTCATTTTTTTTGACTCGGCAAACATACGAGACGCGAAGGAGCCGCAAAGGCCGCACAGAAAATTCCGGGTTTGACGAGTATTTTATCTAATGTTTTTTGATTGCCACGGTTGCCTTTCCAAATTTCTAAATTTCTAAATTTTTAAATATCCACCACAACATAATACACGTTACCTGACCGGTTAACGCTCGTTTTTTCCTACTTTTGGCCCCATGAAAGTATTCAGCCTTAGTATAATAATCATTAGTGTCCTTGGTATTGCTCACCTTCAGTCAGGGGCACAGCCACGATATACCCCGTATGACAATCTTCCGGGCATGATCAAAAGCCATAAACCGGCATATGACAGTACCTACCCGGAATGGGCAAAGACGCTGTATGAGTACCCCGTCAACTTTGATGAAGTAGTGGATGAATTTCAGATATCCGCGGAAAAGAAAAATGGTGTTCGATCACCCATTGTCAGATACTATAAACAGTGGTACAGAACGGTTCAGCCATTTGTGCTGGGTGATGGAAGCATTGCTGTTCCGGAACTGAACGATTATTATGAACGCATGCAAGCCCTGCAGATCAGTAGTTCGAATCCTTCAGAAACCGGTAAAACCGGTCGTTCAGGCTGGACCTTTCTCGGCCCGAAAGAGACCTTCTGGCTTAACGAGAACGGCTCAACAATGCCTCCCGGAGCCTGTCCATGGCAGGTAAACGTATATTCGTTTGATGTGGCGGCCTCTGACAGCAACATTCTTTTTTGTGGTACCGAAACCGGGTTTGTGAACAAAACCACTGACAAAGGCCTTACCTGGCAACTGATATCACCCGGATATAACTTCGGAGGATCGGTTACCGCCACAGTTATCCACCCTTACGATCCTAATATAGTGTATGTGGCCGCCGGTAACCAGGTGCACAAAATCACTGATGGCGGGGGTACCTGGATGCCTTTGCTGGAAACGGGTTCGCTGTTTTATGCCAACCGTATGAAAATCGATCCGGCCAATCCCAATAAAATACTCGCTGCTGCCGATAACGGCCTGTATATAAGTACCGACGGCGGTTTGAACTGGTATCGCCGCTGGAATCTTCCCTCATGGGATGTGGAAATCAAACCCGGTGTGCCCGGTATCATTTTCGCGCTTACCACCATCAGCGGAAATTTTGCAGTAATCATCTCAACGGATGGCGGTTACACCTTTGCCCCGGATGCCGGCTTTCCCAATAATATACCGGAGGTAAGCGGAGGCCTGCTGGCGGTTACCCCTGCCAATCCCGATCTGATTCTGGCAGTAATGTTAAGTGCTGATAATACCCCTCTGCTTTACAAAAGTACCACTGGCGGAGGAGCCTGGAGCCTGCTGGCCACGGGTCGAACCGGCGCTTTTCCGATGGATAACGGCCAGGGATATTTCGACCTGGTACTCGAAATTTCGCCAGTCAGTCCGAATATCATTTTTGCCGGAACCACTACCCTGTACAAGTCGGTGAACAGCGGCCAGAACTTCGCAGCCACCGGCGGCTATGCGGGCGCGTTTGCCATTCATCCGGATATACAGGATATGAAACTGCTGCCCGGAGGTGAAACCTGGGTAGCCACCGATGGCGGGATGACCCTGACCACCGATAATTTTACGTCTGTTGCCAACTATTTTGCGCGGAATAACGGCCTTACCGGTTCCGATATGTGGGGATTTGATCAGGGCTGGAATGAGGATATTGTGGTGGGCGGCCGTTATCACAACGGAAACACCGCCATTGCTGATTTTTATCAGCCCAAAGCTTTGCGGATGGGTGGGGCCGAATCGCCCACCGGATGGGTGCTGCAGGGAAAAAGCCGTCATGTAGCCTTTGATGATCTGGGAAACGGATGGATGCTGCCTTCCACCGCATCCGGCGAACCTGAAGGCCGGTTTCTGTTTACCAAATTTCCCAATATGGACGAATACGGAGGCCGCCGCGGAAATATGGTTTTTCACCCCAATTATTATGGCACCATTTATCTGGGCGAAGGCAACGGTTTCTGGAAAAGTACCGATCATGGCGTTACCTGGGAATTGCTTTACAATTTCGGGCAGCGGGTGCGGTACCTGCAGATCAGCTTCAGCAACCCGCAGATCATGTATGCGGATGTGGTGAACAAAGGATTGTACAGAAGCAATGACGGAGGCAGTACCTGGACGCTGAAACCTTCGCTTACCAACGGCCAGTATGGAAACGGATCCTGGAAAGGGAAGCTGTTTATTGCAGTTTCCCCCTGGGATGAAAATGTTATTTATGTCTGTCTGCAAAACGGAACCTGGTCGGCGGATATTGGCAAAGTATTCCGTTCGGCCGATGGAGGCGATACCTGGGAAGACTGGAGCGGCAGCCTTTCAGAATACACCAAGTGCCTGGCCATTCAGCCCACTCTGCAAGGACAGGAACGGGTGTATCTGTTTACCAATGCCATCAACGGACATCCGGCAAAGGTGTATACCCGGACGGTCAACATGACTGACTGGGAGCCCGCAGATGTGGACTACCCGGCCGGGATGCGGGTCAATATGGCATTGCCTTTCTATCGCGACAGTAAGCTGAGATCGGCAGGGAATGCCGGAGTCTGGGAATCAGAATTCGCAGAACCCGAATTTACCCCGGTCATCAATCCCTGGGTTGAAAAGTCATTCTATAATTGCATGACCGATACCCTCTATTTTGACGATCATTCCATCTTAAATCATGAAAATGCTTCCTGGCACTGGGAAATCAGTCCTGCGCCCGGATATATCAGCAATGCCAATATCCGGAATCCGAAAGTGGTATTAGGGAATCCGGGGACGTACGATGTGACCCTGACGGTTACCAAAGACGGAAACAGTTACACTATAACCATCGAAGAGATGGTTACTGCCACTACCTGTCCCAGCCTCGAAGACTGCAGCAACCCGGCACAACTGCCTAAGGATATCTGGCAGTTGATATATGTGGACAGTGAAGAAACCGGGTATCCCGGGCTGGCCGTTATGTCGTTTGATGATGACCCGGCCACTATCTGGCATACCCGCTGGAGTAACGGCACCGATCCCTATCCGCATGAAATTCAGATAGATCTGGGTGAAACCTACCGGTTGTATGAATTTACCCTGTTGAACCGTCAGGATGGGGAAAACGGGCGGATTAAAGATTACGAGCTTTTTATCAGTGAAGATCCTTCCTCATGGGGATTACCTGTTAGCGCCGGGGAATTTGCGAATACGGCCGCTCCTCAAACCGTTCAGTTTGAGAACGGTATTATCGGCAGGTATTTCCGGTTAAAGGCGCTCTCGGAGGTGAATGGAAATCCCTGGGCATCAGTGGCTGAGTTCAGTTTTACGGGCTGTACCGATCTGGTGTACGGCACCGTTGAAACCCCGGCACTTCTGACATTGAAAGCATTTCCGGTCCCTACACAGGGGCTGATAACGATTCCTTTGCCTGAAGCCCGGGAGTTTGATTTCACGATTGTTTCATCCAATGGAACGAAAGTAGAGCAGGGAAAAATTGATCATCCCGGAACAGAATATGGTTTTGATCTTTCGCAGTTGCTGCCTGGTGTTTACATTATTCGACTAACAGATGAGGCGGGGAGAGTATTTAGTGTGAAGGTGGTAAAGGAGTAGGGGGGCTTGTGGAGGTATGGCAGAATAGTTTAAAAATATTTATCAAGGATTCGAAAATAAAACGAATAATTGATGCAGATACAAATTCATTTGCCATTTCATCATCAGGATCCTTTTGACCGTTTAATAATTTCTCAATGTTTAGCAAAAAAAATTGAGATCATCACTGACGATGCTAACGTTAAAATGTACTTTACCTGATTAATCAAAGAAAGTTTTGCTACTTTTGAGATTCAATATTATACTGAGATTTCCATGCTTCTTAATCAGGAAACCGATTTTATTTTTGCCCCACCTTCCAACAGCCTTCTCCGGGATGTAGTATTGTCCTTTTTCTATATTAATATCAGGACTGAAGATCTGAAAATCAGATCAGAATCAGTATTGCCCTCACCCCGGGTCACTTTTGGTTATTTCTTCAATCATCCGTTTCATATCATCAATTTGACCAAGGGTGAATATATATCAGGAAACAGTCTGGTTTCCAAGGTTTCCAGGGATAAAATATTGGTTAGTCCGGTAACGGGAAGAGTTCAGATTTTTGGAATTCACCTGAAGCCCTATGCCCTGGGTCTTTTTACCCGGGAAAAAATATCCGGCATGAAATGGTGTGAGTCGCCTTTAGGAATCAATGAACCTGTTGCCCGTGAATTTGAAGAAAAGGTAAGCTCCATAGAAACGGTTTCTGATTTGTTCGGTTTTGCTGAAGAACTGTTAGGCAAGGCGTTGCTCAATATTAATTATGATCTGGTAGCACAGACAGTATCGTTTATTGACAACAGCCAACCTTTGCCTACAGTAGAGGAGATCGCTCATACAATGAATATCACCGATCGTACTTTACGAAATACTTTTCAACGATTTGTGGGTTGCTCACCCAAGGAGTACCTGCAAACCCTAAGGGCATTAAGGGCAATGCAAATCATGATTTCATCCGGTGAAAAGCTTACACAGAACGGATACCATGCCGGTTATTATGACCAGTCTCATTTTATCAGCAGTTTAAAAAGTTCTATGGGGAAAATCCCCAAGCAAATTAAGAAGGATCTGGCGAACCATCGTTTCATTTATTTTTAATTGTTTGAGCGCTGTTTCACAGATACGGTTCTCTGTGCTGCCTTCATTTCTCCAAACCCTGCAATTTTCCGATTTTTACAATTTTCGATTAGATGGTCTTAGGTTATTTGCGAATTAAAACTCAGTACTCAGTCTGGCGGGAATAGCCGCTGAAGTTCTGTGCCAATTCATGCAAATAATTAACTATCAAAGACTAAATTCTATGAGAACTTTTACTTACCTTCTTTTAATGCTTCTGATTATCAGCGGGGCCTATTCTGTAAACCATGCCGGAATAAGACCTGAAAACCCCAGTGTCCTGTTGTCCGGGAACCATCGGATGAGCCCTGGAAATACAACGGATGCCTTATCCGGGAACTACACCATAAACAGTACCTTACCCACCGGAGGCATCAACTTCAACAGTTTTAATGATCTTGCGGCGATACTCAATACCTCAGGTGTGGCAGGACCAGTAAACGTTACCGTTGCAGCCGGTACCGGACCCTATACCGAGCAGGTAATACTATCAACTATTGCGGGAAGCAGCGATATTAATACCATTCAGATAGAAGGAAACGGTGAAACACTGCAATACCTTTCGACGAACACCAATGAAAGAGCGGTTTTAAAGCTCAACGGAACGGATTATATGTCGTTTAATAATTTGATCTTCAAATCATTGGGAACAGGAGCCAGTGAATATGGTTTTACTGTGCATTTAATGAATGGCGCTGATTATAATACTTTTACCCATTGCCATTTTATGACCGATGTTTCTTCCACTTCGCAGAATTATGCTGCATTTGTGAGCAGCAATAATGCCACCAATGCTACTTCCTCAGGTCTGGCAGTCAACTATCTTACTATTGATCACTGCATTGCAACCGGAGGTTATTATTGCCTGGTAGTTAACGGACCGACCGTACTGCCCTGGTCGGTAAACAATTCTGTGACCAATACTCTTGTTCAGGATTTTTATCAGTTTGGTCTATATCTGCGGGGGCAGAATAATTCGGTGTTTACCAACAATGAAATTAAAAGACCTGCACGCCAGAATATCTCCACCACTTATATGCTTTATTTTGCCAATGACATGTCAGGGAGTAAAGTAACTGAAAATCATATTCATACATTAGCGGCTGCCGGAGTAACCACTACCAGTACTTCTTATGGAATTTACGGGACGTCGGTATCGGCAACCCAGCAAAATCCGTTATTGGTTGCCAACAATCTGGTGTATGGATTTACGGGCATGAATGGCGGAGAATATGGAATTTACCTCGCAACGCTGGCCACCGCTCCCACCTGGGTAAATGTTTTTCACAATACGGTGGCGCTCGACAACACCAGCCACCCCGGAGGATCGCTGGCCCGGGGTATTTATCATGCAGGAGCCATGAATGTAGGCGGGCTGATCAATATTAAGAACAATATAATTTATGTTACCACCAATTCAACCGGAAACAAGCATTGCCTGTATTTTCTGAATACCGCTGCCATTATTTCGTCGGATTACAATGTGCTGTATAATGGCGCATCGGCAGGCTCGAACCATATGGGGCTTTGGAACTCGGTTAATTATCCGGATTTGGCTGCTTGGCAAACAGCCGGTTTCGATTTCAGCAGTATAGAGATCGATCCTCAGTTTGCCGATTTGCCGTCAGGCGATATCATGCCGCAGCAATCCCAGATTGACAATATGGGTATGGATTTGCTCACTTTTGTTCCTGCCGATTTTTACGGAACGGCCCGTACTTCTGCGCCCGATCCCGGCGCCATCGAATTTGCACCCTTCCTTTGTCCGGTTCCGGTTGGGTTAACCGCCACCGAAATCAGCGCTAAATCGGCTTTATTGGGATGGGCAGACGGATTAAACGGCGAAACCTGGAATTTGGAATGGGGTGTTTCCGGATTTGCCCTGGGCTCAGGAAATATGATCCACTCAGTTGAATCCAACTCCTACCTTCTCAACTACCTGAATCCATCAAACGGATATGATTTTTATGTTCAGGCCGATTGCGGGGAGCAGGACAAGAACCTAAGCGAGTGGGCGGGTCCTTATACATTTACTTCGGGCGACGGACAACTGATCATGATTCCGGAAGCCGGTCAGTGGGGATATATTTCATCCTATATCAACCTTGACGGGAAAATGCTGCTTGAGAATGTTTTGGAGGATATTACCGACGAAATGGTAATTATGCTTGGAACTGCAGGTATTTACTGGCCCGGACAAAATATCAACACCCTGGGTGAATGGGACACCTACCAGGGTTATAAACTGAAAATGGGAGCGAACGGCCACCTTGTTTTTGCCGGCAACCCTGTTGAGAATAAAACGGTTACTTTTCCGGCCGGAACGTTTATCATTCCTGTTTTGAGCGAACAACCCGTAATGGCAGAAGATATTTTTAACCCCGCAGATATTGTGTTTGCTTTTGATCTTAACGGGAATGTGTATTGGCCTCAGGGAGGTATTTATACGCTGGATTTTTTAATGCCCGGTTACGGTTATCTCGTAAGATTCAACAACGCCACTACCCTGGATTTTTCATCTGAAATAGATTTTACTTTTACGGATAAAATTAATCAGATATCCAATACATACCCGCTGAATAACTTCGTGAAAACGGGTGAAATTCATTTGATCGGAATATCGACTGAAGCGGTGAAATCATTAAAACCCGGGGATATTACGGGCGTTTTTGATGCTCATGGGGTATGTGTTGGCGCTGCTGTTTATCCGGGCGACGGAAAACCGTTTGTGGTGGTTGCTTATGGCGATGATCCGGCCACCGGCACAAAAGACGGATTGTTACCAGGCGAACCTTTAAATATGAAAATTTTCAGTCATCAGGATGAAGTTTCTGTAACCGCCTTTTTTGATCAAAATGCTCAGTATCAGCAGGGAACCTTTGTTGCTGACGGATTATCTCTTGTATCAGGCTTTAAAACCGAAACTGCCGGCACCTACCTGAATGTTTCTGCGAACTATGTTATTTATCCCAATCCTTCCGATGGTTTGATAACCATTACAGGCATTGAGCGGCCAATAAGTCTTGAGGTGTTGCAGGTTGATGGTCATGTGGTTCTCAGATCAGCCATAAATTCAGACATCATTGATTTAACAGGCCTGCCCAGAGGTATGTATATGCTGAAATTATTGGGTCATGATGCTCTCAGTACCTCGAAAATTGTGATTCAATAATAATCAGGCAGCGCTGTGAAAAGCTCATTCATTTTTTTCTTAGCGGTCATAGGTTCCTTCATGTGTGTGAATGCCATAGAAGGTCCGTCAATAAAACCATTTCCGGAAAATGACAGGTCTGATAATTTTCAATATCTCGATCAAATTGTCGAATACTATCCGGAAGCAAACCTGAAAGCGATTGATCAGCCTCCGGTTAGTACCGGGTTACGCGGAGGCATATCCGGCAATTATACCATCAATAAAAATGAACCGACTGCGGGGAGTAATTTCAACAGTTTTGGGGATTTTGTGGTTGCGCTCACATCTTTAGGGCTTTCAGGCCCGGCAACCCTTGAAGTGGTTCACGGCAGCGGGCCTTACACGGAACAGGTAATATTGGGAGTGATTGCAGGCAGCAGTTTGGATAACAAGCTGATTATCAATGGAAATGGAGAGGTGCTTCAATATCTTTCAACCAACACCGATGAACGGGCCACTTTAAAACTGAACGGAACCGACTATATCACTGTAAATAATTTAGTGATCAAATCACTCGGAAGCGGCGCTTCTGAATATGGTTATCCGGTTCATCTGATGAATGGCGCTGATCATAACACTTTTTTGTCGTGCCGGTTTATGACCGATGTCAGTTCAACTTCCCAGAATTATGCTGCCTTTGTGAGCAGTAACAACGCTAACAATGCTGTTGCAACGGGTCTTGCAGTCAACCATCTGACCTTGTCTAACTGTACCGCTATCGGTGGGTATTACGGTATCATTGTAAATGGACCCACCGTAGCTCCCTGGTCGGTAAGCAATACGGTAACCAATAACATCATCCGGGATTTTTATCAGTATGGCCTGTATCTGAGAGGCCAAAACAATACGGTTGTCGAAAACAATGATATTTCGCGCCCTGAAAGAACCTCCGTTTCTACTACCTATATGCTCTATCTGGCCAATGATATGACGGGCACCCGTGTATTGAGCAACCGGATTCATACCCTGGCAGGCGCGGGAGTAACTACTACCACCACCGCCAACGGCATTTATGGAACCCTGATTTCCTCCTCTCCGGAAAGCAGGCTGCTGATTGCCAATAATCTGGTTTATGGGTTTTCGGGAATGAATGGCGGTCAATATGGAATTTATATGGCGACCTTGTCAACCGCTCCTGCGTTTGTCAGAATTTATCATAATACGGTTTTGCTGGATAATATCCAACATCCGGGCGGCTCTCTGGCCCGTGGAATCTACCAGGCAGGAGCTTCCACTTCGGGCGGACTGATCGATATCAAAAACAACATCATTTACATCACCACCAATTCAACCGGCAATAAACATGGCCTGTATTTTCTTAATCCAACTGCTAATATATCATCGGACCATAATATTTTGTTTAACGGGGCAACCGCCGGGTCGAATTTCACAGGATTCTGGAATTCAAACGGATATACTACCCTCAGCGATTGGCAGACTCAGGGATTTGACCTGAACAGCGCTGACAATGATCCGGTGTTTATCGATCAGGAAAATGGCGACCTTACCCCGCAATCAGAGATATCCGACAATATGGGTACCGACCTGCTGGCTTTTGTGCCCATTGACTTTTTCGGTAACAGCCGTACAGTTACCCCCGATCCGGGTGCTGTTGAATACACCGCTGTTTCATGTTTTCCGCCAACTGGCCTGAAAGCCGACGAAATTACCCTGACCACCCTGAAACTTTCCTGGGTACCGGCGGGCGATGAAACAGCCTGGAACATCGAATATGGAATAAACGGGTACCAGCAGGGAACCGGCTTGTTAATGGAAGATATATCCGACACCTCAGCGCTCATTGCCGGACTTAGTCCCGGGACTGTTTACGACACTTACATTCAGTCTGTATGTGGCGGAACCTCTGTCAGCGCCTGGATTGGCCCCTTTGTTTCTGCAACGCTTTGCGAACCGGTTGAAATTCCGGTTTCAGAAAGCTTCGATGCAGAATTTTTTCCACCCCTTTGTTGGACCAGAACTTATGTTTCAGGCGCAGGCGATGACTTATGGAGCAGAGTAACCGGGGGGACTACTCCGGTTGTTCAACCCCATTCAGGAGAAGGGATGGCACAGTTTCAAGCTGATTATTTTCCGTCCGGTACTATGGGATTATTGGTGGCGCCCGGTATAAATATTGGTTCTGAGGCAGTTGCCATCAGTTTTTGGATGTACCGGGATGAGGAGAGTCCGACGGTCCCTGATCTGGTGAAATTGTATTTCAACACTTCTCCTAACATGGAAAACGCGGTGTTTCTCGGGGATATTTACAGGGCTGCTGATCTTGAACCCACTGTACCATCGGCCGGCTGGTACCGGTATGGATTTTCTGCCCCAACCGGAGCGACAAATCAAACGGGTTACTTTATGCTGGAAGGCGTGAGCGCTGCCGGCAATAATATTTATATCGATGATGTGGAGATAGAAGAGATCGAACCGGGAAATCTGGCGGGTAATGTGGTTTCAGCGGCCGGAGGACCTGTGCAGGGAGCCAGAATTTTTTCAGGGGCTTATGAAGCTTTTTCCGATGAATCGGGCAATTACCTTATTGAAGGGATCATTCCGGGAATTTATACCTTTACCTGTACCGCCGAAGGATATCTACCGTCTGAGACAAATGGTGTTCTGATACAGTCATTGCAAACCACTACGCTCGGTTTTGTACTGGGATATGCACAAATTCAGGTAAATCCCGGCAGCCTGGATATCATGCTGCATCCTGACAGCGTCTCCTCGGCAGTTCTTAACCTGTCAAATCCGGCAGGCACCGGTCCTTTGACCTGGAGTTCGAAAATCCTGTATCCGGATAAAAAAGCCGGACGCAAACTGGAATCAGAACAGGGGTATGCTTTCGAGCCAATGCCGTTGGCTGAAATTGCTGATCATTATGAATTGGTTGATACGGATACTCCATCAAAAACAATCATTCAGCCTTACCGGGCATCTCCGGAAGAATCTACACCTGTTCTGACGGAGCGCACGGAAAAATCCGCCGATGGTCAGCTCTGGGTCAATGGCCCGTTTATTACCCATCAGGGAGCAGGCGCCGGTGGCAATGATGTCAGCGCGGTACAATCCAATCTCGGGATGACATCTTACGGCCCCAATGTTAATCATGGGGCATCGCCGGGTAATTATTTTTATCTGGCTGATGAGTTTGAGGTTACCGGCAAATGGACGCTAAATACGATCACTTTTTATGGCTATCAGACCCTTTCCGGTACCAACCCGACCATTACAGGCGTATATGTGCAAATCTGGGATGATGCGCCTCACCTGCCCGGCAGTAACGTGGTTTGGGGTAATCTTACCGGCAACCGGCTCTTGTCAGCGTCGTTTTCGGGCGTTTACCGGGCTCCCGTTACCGATCTGCTTAACACACAACGTCCCGTTATGCAGATCGTTGCCGACGTATCAGGATGCACGCTCACGGAAGGACAGTATTGGGTTCAGTTTGGTTTGACCGGCTCGTTGTCTTCCGGCCCATGGGGCGTACCCGTAACGATACTGGGAGAAACCAGCACCGGAAATGCCCTGCAAAAAACCAGCGCCGGATGGCAGCCCGTATTGGATGCAGGAACGCTTGCTCCACAGGGAATCCCCTTTATCATTCAGGGTACACAGGAAAACTGGTTAACCGTTTTTCCTGCTTCAGGAACTATCGATCCCGGGCAAAGTCAAAATATTCAGATTCAGTTGGATGCCGGTGGATTGGAAGATGATGTATATGATGCAATTATCCGCATAGATCATAACGGACAGCAGACAGCCAGAGGAATCACGGATATTCCGGTTCAGCTGACCGTAATCCCCCCTTCAGTACCCGGACTTCCATCCGATCCCCGGCCGGCTGCCGGAGCTTCACTGGTTTCACAACAACCTGTTTTTGAATGGATCAACGGAGCGTTTACCACACAGGTGAAAATAAAAATTGAACGCGCTCAGTTCCCAATTTTCCTTCCGTTGTATGAATCTTCCTGGTTTACAGGGAATTCGTTTGATCTTTCCACAGCCGGGATCACACTGTTGCCCAAAACCAGCTACAGATGGCGAATTATAGCGGAGAATTCTGTGGGCGTTACCAACGGACCCTGGTGGAACTTTCAAACAATCGGGTTTGGAGTATTAACCGGAACGGTAACAGATTCATTTTATGGGAATGCGCTGGAAGGAGTTACCCTATCGCTTACCGGTACGCAAATCAAAACCATAACCGGACCCGGGGGATATTATCAGATTCAGAATGTTCCTGAAGGATTATATGAGGTAAAAGCTTCCTTTAGCGGGTATGTCAGCCAAACTTCAGGTGTTCAGATCATTCACGGGCAAACCGCTACTCAAAATTTCCAGATGAGTCTTTACCTTGATCCGCCTACCGGGTTACAGGCTGATGTTACGAACTTTGTAAACGTCGGGCTTTCCTGGAATGCTCCGGGTTCAGTGGAAGAACTGTTCTACGATAATGATACAGCCACCGCTTTCTATATTTCACCGGGCTTCGTCATGTCAACCCGGATGTCGCCGGCATCGCCCTGCCGGTTGATGAAACTGAAATACTATACTTCCACCCAGCCCGGCGGATTTCCGTTTAACGCCACCGTATTCGGCTGGAACGGAAACCAGCCGGGTAATGAAATTATTTATCAGCAAACGGTAAATGCCATCGAATTAGCCTGGCTTGAGGTGGATGTTTCTTCGCAAAATATCATGTTTAACAGCGATTTTATGGTTGGTTTTGGTTCTGTAAATCCCCTTTCTGCCATCGGTTTCGATGCAAATCTGAACAATGGCAGATCGTGGGATTTCAATACCAGTACCGGCAACTGGACCACCTGGACACAGGCGTATCTCATCAGAGCCGTGGTAAAATATCTGGATGGTAAAACCGCTGAGCTGATACCGGAGTCGATCCCTGAAAACGGAATGGCCACTCCGGATCAAACGAATGATTATCAAAAAATGCCATCACCGATTGCGATTACACAAAAATTAGAGAATGTAAAATCAAAAGATCTGAACCTGTTGGGGTACCATATTTACAGAAACGGAGAATTCCTTTCCTTTACTACCGAAACAGAGTATGCTGATTTAGGGCTGGCCGGCGGGATTTACGAATATTCGGTAACTGCCGTATATCCTGAAGGAGAATCAGAGGCGGCTGCCCCGGTTTCGGTTGAAATATCGTATATGGGAACCCTTACCGGAACGGTAACCGACCATCGTGTCATAGCCGGCGTTTCCGGTGTTGTAATAACTGCTGATGGTACTTCATCCTTCTCAACCACTACTGATAATCAGGGAAATTATTTACTCAATGTACCCGTTGGCGCCTATGTGATTACAGCTGCCAAAGCAGGGTATCACAGTCAGGTATCCCCATCGGTAACCGTAAACCTTGGAGAGGTAATTGTCACCCACTTTACCCTTGATTTTACCGGTCCTGAACTTTTATCGGTTGAACCGGATTTTTCTGGTGTAAGTATTATGTGGGAAGGCAATCCGGCCATACCACCCTATGGGAAGGGTAAAAATTCCGGATATTCGCTAAAGGCAGGCGGTGAGAATAGCATTGAAGAATATTTATCAGATCAGATATTAGAATATTTCGAAAATGCTTCTGTAACCTGCACGGTGAATTGCCCTCCGGGCGTTGTTTTGGAAAATGAAACTTGCGGAACATCGGCCAACGGAGGGTGTAATTCCGGCCAGCCTGCATTTCAGAATATTGCAGCCGGCGATATCATTTGCGGTACTTCATGGGCAAACGGAACCCAAAGGGACACCGATTGGTTTCAGATCAGTATTGACAGCCCTAAAACATTATCCTGGAACGTAACTTCAGAATTTCCGGGCTTGATTTTCATAATTGACGGTAACCGGGGATGTGGAGATTATGTTACCCTTGCTTCAGAGGTTGCCGAACCCTGCATTCCGGTAAGCGTTACGGCCACCGTTCCCCCCGGAACCTATTGGTTATGGGTGGGTCCGATATCCTGGGAGTTGAATATTCCCTGTGGTTCATCCAACGACTATACGGCTCAACTCACCATGACCGATGCCTTTTTATCGTATTTTAATCTCTACCGGGATGGAAATAAAATTGCCGAACTTTATCAAAACTATTATTATGATTCGCAGGTAAGCCAGGGAATAAGCTATTGTTATTCAGTGGATCAGGTAGTTGAACCTGGCCTTATTACCGAACCATCCGACACGCTGTGTACAGAAGTTCCGGTTCAGCCCGTTATTTCGATAAACCCTTCCGGCCTGACGCATTATGTGGAACCAGGTGAGACCGCCCAGCAGGAATTGTGGGTGATTAACAGCAGTGAAGGAGCGCTTGACTATTCGGTATCGGTAAGCTTTATCAACGGTAAGTCCGATGAAAATTCCAATAAAACAGCGTTGTGGGATAATGGTCCGCTGCTCACCGGATCATGTGTCTCAACCGGTAATCCGGAGAGCATGCCACAATCTCCCCATACTGCAACCGGAGTCAATAACAATCAGGCGCTCAATTATTCGGCAGCCGATGATTTTACCGTACCGGAAGGAGGTAACTGGATCATCGAAAGTATCGCTTTCTTTGGCTATCAGACAGATGCCGGAATTGTTCCCACCATAAACGGTATATACCTCAGAATCTGGGATGGCAATCCCATGACCGGCGCCACCGTAATTTGGGGAGATCTGATCACCAATCTGTTTTCCAGCGCCGGATTCACCGGTATATACAGGGTTAGTCAGGCAGCGCCCTGTCTGACCAACAGAGCCATCCATAAAATAGTGGCTGCCACTCCCGGACTGATTCTTACTCCCGGAAATTACTGGGTTGAATTTTGTATGACGGGCAGTACATCCTCCGGTCCGTGGATACCCTTTACGGATATACCCGGAGTAATCCCAACCGGAAATGGCATTGTGAGAGCCGGAGTAAACTGGTCGCAATACACCTCCGGAGGCGCCGGGGTGGAATGGCCTTTTATCGTGACCGGATCGGTAGCCGGGCCATGGCTGTCGGTTACTCCGCTTTCCGGCAGTATTTCAGGCGCCGGCGAGACTGAACTTACGGTAATGTATGATGCATCAGAGCTTGAATATGGTGTTTATGATGCAACCATCATGGTTCATTCCAATGATCCGGTAAATCCGGTGGTTATGATACCGGTTATGCTTTATGCAGGATTCCCGTCACAAACTATTGTTATACCGGAGGGATGGAGCGGCTGGTCATCTTATATTGAGCCTCAGATAAGTACATCATTTGCCGGTGTAATTTCTGATATTTCGGATCATATGATTATTTCCCAGTACTTCTCCCAGTTGTACTATCCGGCTTTTGGTATCAATACCATGGGGGATTATTCCCGAAGTCACGGGTACCTGAGCAAAATGACCGAAAATTCCATACTTGAAATTTCAGGAATAACCGGAAGCAGTACGATCAGTCTTACATCCGGATGGAACCTGATCTCCGTTCCGGCTTCATGCAGCCTTGAGGCAGATTCAGTCTTTGGTGAGATACCCGGTTTGGTAATTGCCGCCGAAGTAGCAGGAAACGCGATATATTATCCTGAGATGCAAATATTTACTCTAACAACTGTACATCCCGGAAAAGCCTATTGGGTAAAAGTGAATGCGGCTACCGGTTTCCCCTTTCCGCCCTGCAACAAAAATGACGTATCAGAATTCAAATCTCCATTGCGCTTTAGTGGACCGCATTCATGGAATAAAGTTCATTACACGGCTGAAGGGCATATTGTTGCATTCAGTGAAAGCGCGCTAAGCCAGATGGATCAGGGCGATCAGATCGGCGCTTTTAACGGAGCCGGGTTTTGTTCAGGATTGGTTCAGTTCGATAACCAACTGGTTTCACTGGTTCTTTTTGGAGATGATCCCACTACCGTTGAACATGACGGGTTTAAAAATGGGGAACCCATTCATTTCAGGGTTTTCCGCGAAAAAGATCAGACGGAATATAGGATGGAAGTAACCTATAGCGCGAATGCTCCCAATAATGAAGGTGTGTTCATTTCAGGCGGAATTTCGGTGGTTGAAGAGGTTCAGGTAGTTGAAACGGGAATATCCTCAACTTTCATGGGAAATGTGATCATTTTCCCGAATCCTTCATCCGGTATATTTCAAATAAAATGCCCCGGCGACTTACCAACAGTTACCTGGGACGTAAAAAATGCCACAGCACAAACTGTGGCTACAGGGGCATTTTCAGGCCAGGCAACCCTTGATCTGAGCAAAACAGGCAAAGGAGTGTATTATATAATTTTAAAGAGTGGCCATGAGAGTTGGGTGGAGAAGCTGATAATCCAATAATAACAGCGTATTAAGGAGTGGGAAAGATGCAGGAGTCCGGGGGCGGTAATACCAACAGATCATGTTGGAATACTATTGTCGCCCCGGTCAACTGCATTTTTTGTTGGCGGGAATACATGGAATTGTTTTGAATTTGGGAGGAGCTGGTGAAGCTGAAATTTTCAGATTTTCAAAAAGGCAGAAGTGTTTAAGGCAGTGAGTCATTGAAGGATATTAACCATTTCAAACGGTAATTTTCGATTCAGCTATCATTACTGATTTTGAGACTGTCAGAGCCTTGGTTTCGGGTGATTATCAAATAATTTGTGAAATTATCAATTATGTGCGATCCGCATGGGGTGGAGGGTAGAGTTGGGGGAGGTTGGAATTTTAGCCAGGGTATGATCATATAAGACCAATTTTGGTTTCCAGGAGTGCTGTAGAGACGCAGCATGCCGTGTCTCTGTATGTGTGCCACGTCTTGGCATTTTTGCAGGTTATAACTTGAGGTAACAGTGGTTAAGTATTTTCGATTTAACCATAGCATCGCCCGAAGCGATACTTTGGGATGTGGAATCATAGTATCGCATTCAGCGATGCTATGGATAGTCTCAGTCCTTGTTGTCGCTTTCAGCGATGCTATGGATAGTCTCAGTCCTGGTTGTCGCTTTCAGCGATGCTATGGATTAAAATGCCTTGGAAAAATGGAGAGGGGGCGTTTAAAATTATAAATTATGAATTATAAAATTATATGCGATGCGCATGGGTAGATTGGAAATGGAATGGATCGGTCTGAAGATTCTGTCAGTCCTTTTAGTAATGCAGAAGGGTTTCATAGTTCTGGCAGAGGTAGTTAGAGACGAAAAGGGCAACGTCTCAGTCCTTGTTGTAATGGAGAGGGGTTTCATAGAACTTGTGGAAGCTGGAACAAAACCTTCTGGGAGGTCTCAGTCCTGTTGTAATGGAGAGGGGTTTCATAGGAAAAGAAATGAATTGACCGGATTAACTCCGGAACGTCTCAGTCCTTGTTGTAATGGAGAGGGGTTTCATAGGTTTTATTAATGCACCATTCTCACTTCCCAAGGGTGGTCTCAGTCCTTGTTGTAATGGAGAGGGGTTTCATAGCGCCAAGTGCGCGTGGAAAACCCTCGTAAAACCCCGTCTCAGTCCTTGTTGTAATGGAGAGGGGTTTCATAGGAATTTAAATTCGTGGAAAATGAAACCGAAGTACTGGTCTCAGTCCTTGTTGTAATGGAGAGGGGTTTCATAGACAATTCATAGGAACAATAAATGAAAGTTTTTGGAAGTCTCAGTCCTTGTTGTAATGGAGAGGGGTTTCATAGGTCTCTGAAGCCAACATAAGGCAACATCTGCTGTGTCTCAGTCCTTGTTGTAATGGAGAGGGGTTTCATAGAGGAAGCTCAGCAAGTTGAAACACGGACTGAAATAAGTCTCAGTCCTTGTTGTAATGGAGAGGGGTTTCATAGCGTTAAAAAACAATTAGACCATGAAACCGGTATTAGTCTCAGTCCTTGTTGTAATGGAGAGGGGTTTCATAGCACGTTAACTAACAGTGTCGGTGACACTTATGACTGTCTCAGTCCTTGTTGTAATGGAGAGGGGTTTCATAGTCAATATTTTCAGAACCGCCCACGATTGCCAACTTGTGTCTCAGTCCTTGTTGTAATGGAGAGGGGTTTCATAGAGGGAATTATTTTTTGATTCCGTTTAACCAAGAAAAGTCTCAGTCCTTGTTGTAATGGAGAGGGGTTTCATAGTGTTTTTTTAAGTTCTTTGAAATCTCAACAAAGTGTCTCAGTCCTTGTTGTAATGGAGAGGGGTTTCATAGCAGGTACTGGATAAAGCTGAGTTCGATTCTCAGCAAGTCTCAGTCCTTGTTGTAATGGAGAGGGGTTTCATAGCCCTTGAATTAACATTATCACTTTTCAACAAAAAAGTCTCAGTCCTTGTTGTAATGGAGAGGGGTTTCATAGTACAGGATTTTGCTCCCTCCATTACTGAGGAGGACGGTCTCAGTCCTTGTTGTAATGGAGAGGGGTTTCATAGCGCAAGAACAGAAAGCGAACACCTTGCCGGGAAAGTCTCAGTCCTTGTTGTAATGGAGAGGGGTTTCATAGTACAGGATTTTGCTCCCTCCATTACTGAGGAGGACGGTCTCAGTCCTTGTTGTAATGGAGAGGGGTTTCATAGTCCGTAATTATACGATTAACGGACGTGAAACCAGAGGTCTCAGTCCTTGTTGTAATGGAGAGGGGTTTCATAGCATACGATTCCGCAATATTTAAACTCATAAAATGTCTCAGTCCTTGTTGTAATGGAGAGGGGTTTCATAGTCTAATGGACGCTCTATATCACCTACAAGAGGTTGAGTCTCAGTCCTTGTTGTAATGGAGAGGGGTTTCATAGTTCTCCGGTAAAAATCGGGTGTCAAAACCCACTCCAGTCTCAGTCCTTGTTGTAATGGAGAGGGGTTTCATAGAACACCGAAACCACCTCGTCCAACAAGGAATAACCGGGTCTCAGTCCTTGTTGTAATGGAGAGGGGTTTCATAGACTTCATCAATACCTTTCCCAGTCGGGACGGTATTGGTCTCAGTCCTTGTTGTAATGGAGAGGGGTTTCATAGGCCCATTGCCGGTGGGTGTTCATGAGGTGACAGTTAAGTCTCAGTCCTTGTTGTAATGGAGAGGGGTTTCATAGCCTCTAGCTGAGGATATCTACACAATGATAGTTAGGTCTCAGTCCTTGTTGTAATGGAGAGGGGTTTCATAGAAAATAGACCTGAATTAACAGGTGCAAGGGAAGTGTCTCAGTCCTTGTTGTAATGGAGAGGGGTTTCATAGCGAATTGACAGACGCAAAAAAGAAACGTAAAAAAGGTCTCAGTCCTTGTTGTAATGGAGAGGGGTTTCATAGCCTTTGATCCAAATCCCCCTTAAATGGGGGAATTCTGTCTCAGTCCTTGTTGTAATGGAGAGGGGTTTCATAGTCCTGAATTTTCAATCAATACCTTGAAATTTATTAGTCTCAGTCCTTGTTGTAATGGAGAGGGGTTTCATAGTTTAATTTGAATTTCCTAACCTTAAATATATTAATGTCTCAGTCCTTGTTGTAATGGAGAGGGGTTTCATAGAGTAAAAACAGCAAACTGATGATTACAGTTTAGCGGTCTCAGTCCTTGTTGTAATGGAGAGGGGTTTCATAGACCAGCCCTCTGCCACTAATCGGTAGAGGTGCTGGTGTCTCAGTCCTTGTTGTAATGGAGAGGGGTTTCATAGGGAAAATTTTTGAATTGGGGTCCTGCCGTGGAATTGTCTCAGTCCTTGTTGTAATGGAGAGGGGTTTCATAGAAGGACGCTAAATTGTGCGAATTAAAAGCCAGCGGGGTCTCAGTCCTTGTTGTAATGGAGAGGGGTTTCATAGCTTATGAAGCTGAACATTGCTAAACCATGAAACCAGTCTCAGTCCTTGTTGTAATGGAGAGGGGTTTCATAGATTTTCTACAGGAGACGGGATATTAAGATTTACCAATGTCTCAGTCCTTGTTGTAATGGAGAGGGGTTTCATAGCGTTAAAAATTATGTTATTAACGGACGCGAAACCCGTCTCAGTCCTTGTTGTAATGGAGAGGGGTTTCATAGTCAAAGAAGACGATCAATATGAGATGTCTGATGAGTCTCAGTCCTTGTTGTAATGGAGAGGGGTTTCATAGTGAGGACGCAGTACAATTTATATCTCTCATGAATGAAGTCTCAGTCCTTGTTGTAATGGAGAGGGGTTTCATAGTTGAATGCAAACATTGTATAAGGGAAAATAATGGAGTCTCAGTCCTTGTTGTAATGGAGAGGGGTTTCATAGCTGTTAGAACTACAACGTCATGGATATATTTATAACGTCTCAGTCCTTGTTGTAATGGAGAGGGGTTTCATAGTGCTTATGAAGCTGAACATTGCTAAACCATGAAACCAGGTCTCAGTCCTTGTTGTAATGGAGAGGGGTTTCATAGAAGTCATTTAATCCCTTTTCGAATGAAGTGACTTATAGTCTCAGTCCTTGTTGTAATGGAGAGGGGTTTCATAGACTAAAATAACTTTTAATATGTTTACCAGTAAATGGGTCTCAGTCCTTGTTGTAATGGAGAGGGGTTTCATAGACCTACCAGATGGTAGTGTAAATTGCAGCGATTTCGGTCTCAGTCCTTGTTGTAATGGAGAGGGGTTTCATAGCCTGAAGGATTGCACATTGTTGGAAAAACGACTGCAGTCTCAGTCCTTGTTGTAATGGAGAGGGGTTTCATAGTTTCCTTTGAAATTACTAACCCCTAAATATTTTCCGTCTCAGTCCTTGTTGTAATGGAGAGGGGTTTCATAGATGACCACTGCATAGTATGTTAAATTCTAATATTGGTCTCAGTCCTTGTTGTAATGGAGAGGGGTTTCATAGCCCCTCTTGCCCCAATGTCAGGGTATAGAGGAAAAGTCTCAGTCCTTGTTGTAATGGAGAGGGGTTTCATAGTATCTCCCTTATGGAAATATGGTGAAAATAAAACCAGTCTCAGTCCTTGTTGTAATGGAGAGGGGTTTCATAGCTCATACTCAAGTGCAAAGGCGCTGCTATCAGCGGTCTCAGTCCTTGTTGTAATGGAGAGGGGTTTCATAGAGTTCTTCTCAACAAGATTACATCATATACTTGAAGTCTCAGTCCTTGTTGTAATGGAGAGGGGTTTCATAGCATTTTCACCTGAATTCTCATTTGGATTGTTGGGAGTCTCAGTCCTTGTTGTAATGGAGAGGGGTTTCATAGGTATTATTTAAAGTTATTGATGAGACTACCGAACAGTCTCAGTCCTTGTTGTAATGGAGAGGGGTTTCATAGTCGTGGAATAAGACCTGGTGGGTGTTTTCTATGCAAGTCTCAGTCCTTGTTGTAATGGAGAGGGGTTTCATAGCTAAATTTGAAATTTCATTAAATGGCAAAAATGTGTCTCAGTCCTTGTTGTAATGGAGAGGGGTTTCATAGACCCCAGGAAGACTCCGTTGCTTCCAGGAACAGGGTCTCAGTCCTTGTTGTAATGGAGAGGGGTTTCATAGCATTGCTGCGTCAACCAAGGTTCGAAAACCCCAGGGTCTCAGTCCTTGTTGTAATGGAGAGGGGTTTCATAGAAAGACATTTTCAGGAGATTAAAATGAAAGTGTAAAGTCTCAGTCCTTGTTGTAATGGAGAGGGGTTTCATAGTTCGCCGCTGTGTCCCTATTGTTGTCTAATTAAAAAAGTCTCAGTCCTTGTTGTAATGGAGAGGGGTTTCATAGTACAATATTTCCGGTCGCGAGACCAGAGGTATTGAAGGTCTCAGTCCTTGTTGTAATGGAGAGGGGTTTCATAGCGATGACGCGTATCAGAGTTGATGCGTAATACCCTCGTCTCAGTCCTTGTTGTAATGGAGAGGGGTTTCATAGACGCTTATAATTTTGCTAAACAGTTTTATTTTGAAGGTCTCAGTCCTTGTTGTAATGGAGAGGGGTTTCATAGGCAGAATTTGAAGAACTGGTAGGTAAAACTCTTACCGTCTCAGTCCTTGTTGTAATGGAGAGGGGTTTCATAGTGTTTGGTGTAATGGCGTAAGACGCTTTACTTCAAAGTCTCAGTCCTTGTTGTAATGGAGAGGGGTTTCATAGTCAACCTATTCTGGGCAGTATTTGGATTTTTCCTGGTCTCAGTCCTTGTTGTAATGGAGAGGGGTTTCATAGTGCCTCTACCTTAACTATGCCAGAAAAAACTGAAGTGTCTCAGTCCTTGTTGTAATGGAGAGGGGTTTCATAGAACTTCTAAATCAGGAGTTTGGAGAGAAATCTCTCCGTCTCAGTCCTTGTTGTAATGGAGAGGGGTTTCATAGAGTGTATTATGTACACTAAGTTCCTTTTTTTAAGTCTCAGTCCTTGTTGTAATGGAGAGGGGTTTCATAGTCAAACCCTTGTATTGAAATGCAAGGGGGCGGCAATGTCTCAGTCCTTGTTGTAATGGAGAGGGGTTTCATAGTGCAAATTACTTCAGCCGACGCGCTAGCATTGCTGCGGTCTCAGTCCTTGTTGTAATGGAGAGGGGTTTCATAGACGTTTCAGGATTAAGGTAGTTTATAACAAATCAGGGTCTCAGTCCTTGTTGTAATGGAGAGGGGTTTCATAGTTCCTATTTCTTTAGTAATCTTGGATTGGTAAGAGAGTCTCAGTCCTTGTTGTAATGGAGAGGGGTTTCATAGTTTCATAGTTGTTTCTCAAATCGCAAAAATAAGAAAGTCTCAGTCCTTGTTGTAATGGAGAGGGGTTTCATAGCATATATCAACCTAACAAGTGATCTATATCAATATTGTCTCAGTCCTTGTTGTAATGGAGAGGGGTTTCATAGACGTATTGTGGATCAATATTGTTGAAAAAAAAGTGGTCTCAGTCCTTGTTGTAATGGAGAGGGGTTTCATAGAAATTAGAGTTGAGCTCTATGCTCAACCTCGATGCCGTCTCAGTCCTTGTTGTAATGGAGAGGGGTTTCATAGAAAAATAAGAAACTCCCCAGTAGAAGGTGGTTTTGTGTCTCAGTCCTTGTTGTAATGGAGAGGGGTTTCATAGTGCTGCGTCAACCAAGGTTCGAAAACCCCAGGAAGAGTCTCAGTCCTTGTTGTAATGGAGAGGGGTTTCATAGAAAAGTTCAAAGCCGTATCGGTACGGATTGAGGTCGTCTCAGTCCTTGTTGTAATGGAGAGGGGTTTCATAGAAAGTCTATCAGACTGCTGATGGAGAATTCTGTGTCTCAGTCCTTGTTGTAATGGAGAGGGGTTTCAGAGAATTAAAAAGAGATTCTATCTCTCTCTTGGGTATTAGTCTCAGTCCTTGTTGTAATGGAGAGGGGTTTCAGAGTGAAAAACGTTTACCGGATTCTTTACTTCATTTGTGGTCTCAGTCCTTGTTGTAATGGAGAGGGGTTTCAGAGCGGCACAATTGAAGAAGAAATCGCTGAGTTGATTGATAAGTCTCAGTCCTTGTTGTAATGGAGAGGGGTTTCAGAGTCCTCTTCACTTTTATCAGAATTAATGAATAAATATGTCTCAGTCCTTGTTGTAATGGAGAGGGGTTTCAGAGGTATCGTATCGGTTTACAACTGTAATCAGTTCGCCCCGGTCTCAGTCCTTGTTGTAATGGAGAGGGGTTTCAGAGGTCAAAAATTACCAAATAAACGGACGTGAAACCAGAGGTCTCAGTCCTTGTTGTAATGGAGAGGGGTTTCAGAGCCGTCAAAAATTACCAAATAAACGGACGTGAAACCGTCTCAGTCCTTGTTGTAATGGAGAGGGGTTTCAGAGTTTAAATTCTCTGAGAGATCAGGAAGTAAACCATCAGGTCTCAGTCCTTGTTGTAATGGAGAGGGGTTTCAGAGATCGCTGGCATAACAACAGTAGTTTTGAAAACTGCTATGGTCTCAGTCCTTGTTGTAATGGAGAGGGGTTTCAGAGCCGCCCCACAAAACCACATAAAATGAAAAATTATCAGTCTCAGTCCTTGTTGTAATGGAGAGGGGTTTCAGAGAATCCGCCGTTTCCCGTGTATATTCATTTTCAAAAGTCTCAGTCCTTGTTGTAATGGAGAGGGGTTTCAGAGTTGAGGCTATTGTTGCTGAAACTACCTCGCAAGAGGAAAGTCTCAGTCCTTGTTGTAATGGAGAGGGGTTTCAGAGCCGCAGCAGAAATTAGAAATCTGAAAGTAGGGTGGAAGTCTCAGTCCTTGTTGTAATGGAGAGGGGTTTCAGAGTCACCGCAGAGCATCTGGCAGTTGCTGCCGGAGCTAGTCTCAGTCCTTGTTGTAATGGAGAGGGGTTTCAGAGACGTTATTCAGTTGTTTTTAACTGCTCTTACACATGTCTCAGTCCTTGTTGTAATGGAGAGGGGTTTCAGAGTTGACTTCTCAACGCTTATGAATTCGATTGATCTGATGTCTCAGTCCTTGTTGTAATGGAGAGGGGTTTCAGAGATTTTCAGTATCTTTGACAAAAGTTTTCAGTATGTAAGTCTCAGTCCTTGTTGTAATGGAGAGGGGTTTCAGAGATCTAAATATTTTGAGCTGTATGCTCACTTTCAGGAGTCTCAGTCCTTGTTGTAATGGAGAGGGGTTTCAGAGTAATACATCAAAATGGAAAATTCTATTGTTTCTCCGTCTCAGTCCTTGTTGTAATGGAGAGGGGTTTCAGAGAAAAAACGGAAATCATGGAACAAATGGAAATAAGGTCTCAGTCCTTGTTGTAATGGAGAGGGGTTTCAGAGTTTTGCATCAATACATTATACTGGAATCTGGGTTTTGTCTCAGTCCTTGTTGTAATGGAGAGGGGTTTCAGAGGTCACCTTGCTTGAGGTAGGAAAGCGCCTCTCCGAAGTCTCAGTCCTTGTTGTAATGGAGAGGGGTTTCAGAGAATTTTGAGCCATATGCTCCAAAATCTACAATATCGTCTCAGTCCTTGTTGTAATGGAGAGGGGTTTCAGAGGACTGCAGAAGAATTACTTGCTGAATTAGCCGCAGTCTCAGTCCTTGTTGTAATGGAGAGGGGTTTCAGAGTATCTCTCTTGGTCATAGGAGATACACCATGTGTATGTCTCAGTCCTTGTTGTAATGGAGAGGGGTTTCAGAGAACCCAAGGCGCACTCCATTGGCTAAGGGCGTTAACGTCTCAGTCCTTGTTGTAATGGAGAGGGGTTTCAGAGCATCTTTGGCAATGATTCTCCAGATGAAACTTGTAACAGTCTCAGTCCTTGTTGTAATGGAGAGGGGTTTCAGAGGAATTCACGCTGTCCCCTGAACAGGGAAAGGACTAGTCTCAGTCCTTGTTGTAATGGAGAGGGGTTTCAGAGCTTTGTACATGTTGATGGAAATTGTGTGTCTGCATATGTCTCAGTCCTTGTTGTAATGGAGAGGGGTTTCAGAGTTGAAATCCCTTACCAGCAAAAGGTCGAAAACAGATGAGTCTCAGTCCTTGTTGTAATGGAGAGGGGTTTCAGAGTCCTTAGTAACTAACTATAAATAAATCAATTATGAGTCTCAGTCCTTGTTGTAATGGAGAGGGGTTTCAGAGTGGACTGCCGTCGCTACTGAAACCATCCCAGAAGATATGTCTCAGTCCTTGTTGTAATGGAGAGGGGTTTCAGAGGTTCAAAAAAGGAACTCTTGTGGAACAAGGACTTGGTCTCAGTCCTTGTTGTAATGGAGAGGGGTTTCAGAGGCGTAAAAGTCGCAGGCTAAGTCGTTGATTACCAAGTCTCAGTCCTTGTTGTAATGGAGAGGGGTTTCAGAGCCCCATGGAAGGGGACGAATATGTTGTGCCTGACGAGGTCTCAGTCCTTGTTGTAATGGAGAGGGGTTTCAGAGGGACAGGGACTTCAGTGTTGACAAATATCAACCAAGTCTCAGTCCTTGTTGTAATGGAGAGGGGTTTCAGAGAGAGAGCGGACACGACTACTCCAAGGTGTTTGGACAGTCTCAGTCCTTGTTGTAATGGAGAGGGGTTTCAGAGTACTCCAAGGTGTTTGGACAACTTGATACTAAAGGTCTCAGTCCTTGTTGTAATGGAGAGGGGTTTCAGAGGTTTTGAAAATTTTACAGTAATTGAACGTCTTGTAAAGTCTCAGTCCTTGTTGTAATGGAGAGGGGTTTCAGAGTGACAGCCATACAACTCCCAGACGGGAGTTGGTCATGGTCTCAGTCCTTGTTGTAATGGAGAGGGGTTTCAGAGGCGTTAACCATCGTGGTATCTTCAAGGGATTTGGTCGTCTCAGTCCTTGTTGTAATGGAGAGGGGTTTCAGAGTGCTTGCAGTTACTGATGAGATGTATAGCTTAGGAGTCTCAGTCCTTGTTGTAATGGAGAGGGGTTTCAGAGATTTAAAAGCAAAACAAGACACCATCCCAGGGTCTCAGTCCTTGTTGTAATGGAGAGGGGTTTCAGAGGCCTGACGAGTTTTTCCTCGTCAGTAAAGACGCGTCTCAGTCCTTGTTGTAATGGAGAGGGATTTCAGAGAAGTTATTCTCCCAACAGGAGAGAAAAAACTCTCCAGTCTCAGTCCTTGTTGTAATGGAGAGGGATTTCAGAGCTTGCCTTACCAATGAATACGATGTACCAATCATTGTCTCAGTCCTTGTTGTAATGGAGAGGGATTTCAGAGATTTTTCTGAACCCGTTTCAGCAATTCCGTTCTGAGTCTCAGTCCTTGTTGTAATGGAGAGGGATTTCAGAGCTGATGCCCAGCATCCCATAGACTGGTTTGGACAAGGTCTCAGTCCTTGTTGTAATGGAGAGGGATTTCAGAGAATGGCTCCCTCAATTCAAAAATCAAGGATAAGTAGTCTCAGTCCTTGTTGTAATGGAGAGGGATTTCAGAGAGCATTTTTTGTAATCCGTTCATTCACAATTTATTAAACACCCGTTTTACCCCCTTTTTTAAGTCTGCTTTCATTTTTTTAACGCTTTTTTAACATCCCCAAAAATAATCATTTTTCATTTCAAAAAAATATCGTGTTTTTATTTCCAACCATTAAATCAAAATCCACATTCTGACCTATCACCTTCATCGATTTCACTTCATCGGTCGATACCGGAACAATCAATATACTGTCCTCATTTTCATATACCTCCTGTACCTCCTTCAAATCACGGTAGATCATCTCAAACCGGCTGCGCTCCAGATTGGCGAAAAAAATCGACTTCTGCACCCGCACACAACCCACCCGCTCCAGATACTTCGCTATGTAATTCCGTATCCGGTTGTTCTCTATATCATACATCACAAAAAACAACATATTCAAACTGTTTTTTTTGGTTTCATTAAAGGTTTTTAATATCAACTCAATCCGTTCGTTAATCCCCGGCATCTCCGGATCGAGCAGCCTCCCGCCACCCGTAGCTGCCGTGCTGCTCAGCCCCGCCCGGTGTATCCGGCGCAGAATCTCCGGAAAATTCTTCGGCGCATCTTTCTTCCTGGCCATAATAATTTATAATCGTAAATCGTAAATCGTAAATCGTCACCCTCAGGGACTACATCCCGGAATCTAACGTGCAGTTTTCTTTTTTTCTTTAAGCCCGGGATGTAGTCCCTTTCACCCTTTAAGTCCGGGAAGTAGTCCCTTGCCCAAATACCGGGATCCAGCAATCTATAATCTATAATCTATAATCTATAATTTATAATCTCTTTTGTATTTTTGTTTCAGCTTTCAAATATATAAAATTATGATTCAGCTAGGCTATCATATCACCGAAAAAGATGATAAACTCACGAAAATTGAGATTTCAGATCTGTGTAAACTCATGACCGACAATACCCTCGATCTGGAGACGCAGATACGACGCCTCCGCATCCTGCTTCAGATCGATCCGAAAGAATACACCCGGATGAAAGTGCAACTGCCCTATTTCACCAGCTCGGTATTCTATCCGCCTTACCGCAAAACCGAAAATTTTGCCTATGCCCGCTGGTTTGTGCTCGATTTCGATTACCTGAATCAAAAGGAAATCAATATGGAAGACCTGAAAAACCGGCTGCATGAAGACGACCGGGCAGCGCTGATTTTCACCTCGCCCGGAGGGAACGGTCTGAAAGTGATTTTTGAGCTTGCCGAAAACTGCACCGACCCGAATAAATACCGCATCTTTTACCTCGAATTTGCCCGCCGGTTTTCAGAACAGTATGGTCTTCAGCAGGTTATTGATACGAAAACCTCCGATGTGGCACGGGCCTGTTTCCTTAGTTATGATCCCGACCTGCGTTACCGGGCCGATGCGGTGGCCATCGATATGAACACCATCGTGAATTTTGAAAGCGACAGCGAAATCGAAAAACTGCTCAAAGACCTCCCTGCATCGGTGCAGCCTCATTTCGACGATACGCCTGAGTTGCCGGAATTGTCAGAAGAAGCATTTGATGCCATCCGCCGGAAGCTCAATCCGAAAGCCCGGATAAAAAAGGAGAAATCCTACTATGTACCCGAAAAAGTGAAAGCCCTCGAAGAAAAGATTCTGGCCAGAGCGGAGGAGGTGGGAATTACAGTTACCGCTTCGAAAAATATTCAGTATGGCCGGCAACTGAGTGTTGAAATCGACGGAAAACCCGGAGAAATCAATGTGTTTCATGGCAAAAAAGGCTTTTCGGTGGTAAAATCAACCAAATCGGGTTGTATGGAAGAGGTGAATGAAATTGCCGTAATGCTGGTGCGCGATGTCATCCTTTCCTATATACGGGAAGAGTCGGAGGCCGGTTTTGAGGAAGTAAAAGAACTGTTGTCGGAGCCGGAAGAAAATGAAAACACCGGAAATCCGGATCAGGAATTGACAAATACCTGAGCCAGCGACTGGCAGAACAGTTCAATATGTACCAGGCGGGTTCTGTCGATACGGTTCAAAGGGATGATCTCATCAAGGTAATCATTCACCCCCTGTATCAGGATCCGTTTTCCGCTGCTCTCGAGCCAGTATGTGCCATCGGGTTTAACCGTAAAACATTCGGCATCAATGGCTTCCTGGCGGCAAAGGCTGATCACCACATAGTCGATCCATACGCGGTACTTTTCAATAACATCATATACCATCACGGGGCGGTTGTACTCGTCGCGGTGCATAATGCCCACATAGGGATCGATGCCGGCCTTGATCAATGCCCCCTCGGTTTTTCCATACAAAATCCCGTAACCATAGTTGAGCAGGCAGTTGAACATATCGGTGGCCGGATGCTGGGTTCGCCCGGTAAACTGATAGCGTTCAGGCAGATACGAAGAAATGATGCTGAAATAATACCTTGAGGCAGCCCCTTCCCAGCCTCTCAGGCCAGGCGCCACATCCCTGATGAATTCGCCTTTTACCGCGGCCACTTTTTTCCGGAATCCTTCTATATGCCTGATGGCCGATTCCACCCTGCGTTTAAAATCAACCCTGTCTTCCCTGAGTGACAGCAGCAGAGCAATCTGGTTATCCAGTTTTTCCGAAATAAGGGTTTTGATCCAGTCCACCGCTACCGGTTTCTGGATAAAATCGAGCTGTTTACGTCGGATATTTGAGATCGAGCCGTATTTTACACTCCACAGCCTGCCTACCGGTTTGCCGGTGTTATCCACAAACATCACGTCAATCTCATGTTCAATGGCCAGCAGGGCGGCATCGGAACTGATCCGCGCCCCGCGCGATATTACAATGCTTTTAACTTTATCAGGCGGGATACGCCGGCTGGTTTCCTTGTTCTCAACCAGGAACATCTCGTTTTCCCTGAGAAGCGCTGTGCCAAATGTGTTGATAATCAGTTCCATGTTTACAGGAGCAAATGAAAATTTAATTTAAACTTTTGTGCTGAATATCTGTAAAATATTCACTTATACTCAGAGTAGTGTTCTGTTTTCCATCATCAGTTTCCATGCAGGAACCACCGTTGTCTGTATAGCGCCGGTTTCCAGTACCTGTTCCTCACCTGAAGTTATTATCCAGAGTTTATCGCAGTTCAGGTATTTAGCCTGCTCATTCAGTCCTTCCATTTCTCTCCTGAGCGTTTCGGGCTGATTCAGATTCCAGCAAACCTGTGACAGTAAAACCGGTTTATCTCTGTCGAAAATCACAAAATCACATTCTTTTTTTCCTTTGGCAAAACTGATACCTCTTCCAAAGGGAAACTGTTTTCTAAACCAGAGAAAGACTAGGTTTTCCAGCAACCTGCCATAGTCATTTCCATAGCTGAAACTCAGGGAGGTGAGAAACCCGTTGTCGGTGAAATAGATTTTTTTTTCGCTGGATAATTCTGATTTTATCACTGAAAGATCAAATTTTCCGATACGCTGGATAAAATATATCGATTGCAGGTACTCAACAAGGGTGTACAGAAGGTTTTTATCACTCTTTATCCCGGCTGATTTTAATTCATTATTCATCTTATTGATCGAAACCGGTTTCCCAAGACCGGCAATCAGCCGTGAAACCAGATATTTCAGAACAGGTATGTTTCTTATGCCATATCGTTCAATCAGATCCTTATATAGCATTACATGGTAATACTCCTGAATGGTATTTTCAAAATATTGGTAACCGGTAAGAACAAGTTCAGGAAATCCGCCTTTGGTTAAAAACCTGGAAAATCCATTTTCAATCAGGGACCGGTTTTCGGGCAGCAACCAATTGGTGTCAGTTTGTGTAAACCGGCAGTATTCATCAAAACTCAGGGGAAATACTTCAAATGGCAAAGTGCGTCCCCGAAGCGACGTGGCTATTTCGGAGGAAAGTAGTTTTGCGTTGGAACCCGTGAGAAAAATATTTCTGTTTTCAGTGTCGTAGATACGGCGCACAAAGGGCTCCCAGCCCTGAGCCATCTGGATCTCATCAAAGAAAATATAGATGTCAGCCAGGCTGATATCAGGGTATAGCTCTCTGTACGCCTGAAGAATCAGGTCGAGGTTCCCCGGATTAAACTGAAGGCGCTCATCGTCAAAATTGATGAACAATATCTTTTCTCTGGCTATACCTTTCTGCATCAGACTGTTAATGGTTTCATACATGGTATAGGATTTTCCGCATCTTCTGATACCCGTAACTGTGATAATCTTACCGGAATCTACAGGTAGTGAAGTATTCCGGCTGATCAAAGTTAACGGAAACCGTGCCTGCATTTTTATGATAATCGTTTTTATAATATCTTTCATCAAATGTTTATTTCTTGAAAAACAAGACAAAAATACAAATTATTTCTTGGAAAACAAGAAATAATATTATATTTAATTTCTTAGAGTGCAAATAGTTGATAACAAATGATTTGTAATGTTTTGTTTAGTCGCGTGTTCATTCTGCAGAAGGAGGGTTTGACCCTTTCTCAGGAGGATTTCTGCGTTGTTTATAACCGGTATTTGCATTCCGGTTTCCCGGATTGAAATACTTTTTCTTTCTTTCATACGGTTTTTCAGACGGCTGCTGTGGCTGACCGCTATTACCATACAAACGTTTTTTCAGTTTGTGGATATAGAAATCCTTGTTGTTCAGTTGTTCATACAGGTATTCACGCTGGTTTTTCAGAAAATCGATTTCTTCGAGCAGTCGGGATACATCCTGGCTTTGGTTGTTTTGTACAGGCGCGGCCGATATTTTTTCCTTTTGGAGAGATGAAGATTTAATTTCAATTCTTTGAGAAGGTGTGTTTTCTTCGTTTTTCTTTCTGAGTTTATGTAGTTTGCCGGTGGTTTTTTTCAGCAGTTTGTTCCATGAATGGTGTTTCTGCATCATGAGCTTCAGCAGCCGGCTGAAACGGGGTTCGAGGATTTTGAACTGATCGGAGTTTCCGGTAAAAATCTGCACAGCGCTGTCAAAATCGCCATGGCGGTACAGGATGATCATCTGGCGCAGCAGATATTCGGCTTTGGCGGCAGGCAGGTTTTCAGAAATGATATCGGGCGGGGTTTGCTTACCGGCAAATTCAACCGCCTCTTTACTGGTTATGATGTCAGAAAATTCGATGCGGCTCCGTAGCACCAAGCCTTCAAAAGAGGTACAGCGGCTGAGCGCTACATACACCTGACCGGGTGAGAAGGCTGAGCCGAGGTCGGCAATAACCCGTTCAAAAGTAAGTCCCTGGCTTTTATGCACGGTGATGGCCCAGGCCAGTTTCAGCGGAAACTGTTTGAAAGTGCCGATGATTTTCTGTTCCACCTTTTTTTCCTGTTCATTCCATGAATACAGCATGTTATCCCAAACCACCGGTTCAATTTCCACTTCCCGGCCTTCGGGTAGCATTATCAGCAGTGATTTATCCCTGATTTCCCTGATTTCGCCAATTTTGCCGTTAAAAATCATTCGTGGCCAGTCGTTCCTGATAAACATCACCTGGGTGCCTGGTTTCAGCAACAAATCGTCGTCGGTGGGGTAGGTAGCTGCCGGAAAAGTACCGCTGATGGTTGCCCGGAATGTTTTTCCCGGGGTATCGAGCTGGTTTAGGTGGGTATTATTGATCTCGTCGACAATGGAGTTGTTGGTGGCCAGGGTAATCCATCCTTCGGCGGCCTTGGGCTTAAAGCCGGGATTGAGTTTACTGTTCAGCAGATCAATATCTTCTGAGGTAACTTCATTTACCCGTATCCGGTTCAGCAGATCAATAAAGTGGTTGTCCGACTGGCGATAAATCTTTTTCAGTTCGATATAAACGGGCGGGTGACTTCTGATGACCCTGGCATCGAAGAAGAAGGGGGAAGGGTAGAAGGGTTCGAGGATTCCCCATTCATCGTCTTTAACAATGGGCGGTAACTGGAAAGTATCGCCGATGAGCACTATCTGAACGCCGCCGAAAGGCAGTCCGGGGTACCTTCCTGAAAAAGTGCGGAGCAAACGGTCGATAACATCAAGCAGATCGCACCGCATCATCGATACTTCGTCGATAATGAGCAGTTCGAGGGCTTTGAGAAGTTCCTGCTTGTTTTTCTGGTAGGCAAAATGGTCGTATATTTTGCTTTTATCGGGATCGGTGTCGGGCGCTTTCCGTCGCAGCCGTATGTCGTCGGGTACAAACGGGCCGAAAGGCACCTGGAAGAAGGAGTGGATGGTGGTGCCTCCGGCTCTGAGGGCTGCCACCCCGGTTGGGGCCACCACTACCGTGTTTTTCTTTGTAAGGGTGCGGATATGCTTCAGAAAGGTGGTTTTTCCGGTTCCTGCTTTACCGGTAAGGAACAGGTTCATGTTGGTGTTGAGTACCAGTTCAATCGCCTGGTTGAATTCGCGGTTGGAATCGTCGAGATGAAATTCAGGGTTGGATGGCATGTTTTACAAAGATTTCAGGTGAATGGGAGTTTGGCCTGCTTTATTACGGCGGTCGCGGCTTTCGGCCAGTTCACCAAGGCAATAGGCCAGCAGTTCGAGAAAAGTGAACAGCACCCGCTGGTAGGCATAGTTTCCGGGTATATAACGTACCCGTTCCTGGCCGGTATCCGCATGGCTTCCGTGTTCGCTGCAGAATGAATATACGAAGAAAGCCGATTTCATCAGTTCGCGGGGAAGCAGGTAACGGTCGCCAAGACTTTGAAAGGTAAGCTTTATAAAGCCGCCTTTTCGTTTTTCGCCACTTGTGTTTCGGGCACTGATAAAACCGGAATAACACCGGTCAGCCAGTTTTTCGAGCAACCGGCGAAGGGAAGCCAGATTGGCATCAATAGCCAGCGGGTCATGCAGGCCGGCAGCCTGTATCAGATCGATGAGCAGGTCTTCCTCTTCATCATCGTAAACCAGCTCAATATTTTCAAAAATATCGTGATGATGGTGGCGAATGATGGAGTCAGGCAGATTACGGATTTGTCCGTGCAGGAATTCAAACATTTTCGGGTGGTCTTCATTTTTCCTGAAAACCGGCGCTATTCCGCTCAGATCATCGCCAAACGCTTCCGGTTTCTCGCTACAAATACAGAACGGGATCAGCCGGTTTTGTTCATGTTCGAGGTCCCGGATCTGTTGCAGGGCGTGGAACACGAAATTGGTTTTGGGTTCGCCGGGCTGATCATCATCGAGCCGGCAGTGCCCGTCGAGTATTACCGCTTTAATGCGGCGGGAAGCGGCCAGGGTTTCCATCCCGTCTTTCAGGTTGGGTTTCATAATGAGGTGAAACCCGGTGGCGATGATTTCAGATGATAGGTTGTTACCGTATTTCAGGTCGTCATCAATAAGCAGAACGGTGGAGGCATGCATGAGTATTCGTGATTAAATGAAAGAACATAGGAAATTCTTTTACTTCGTTTTATACTAAAGTCGTATTTTGTATAACTTAAAACAGCAAAAGCAGTGATTTGTCCATCACTGAGAATAAAGAAGAACCTGTCATTAAAACCAGGTTTAAACTTTTTTATAGTAAAAATCCAGATTTTTATCTAAATGAACATTTTTTTATGCAGTTAACGGGTATGTACCATTTAGGGATGATTCATTAATTTTTAACCATTAATATGAAAATACATGGCTAATTTACAAAATTCATGCTCCTTTTTAGTGGTATAAATCATTGAAAGTAAGTTCTTCTAATTGAGTCATCACAAGTTTGTATGGTGAATTAATGCTTCTTAATGAGGGTTCCTGTGAGAAGTGGGGGCGCGACAATAATTGCCAGTTGTACCTGGCTTCTTCAGTTCCGGTATAAATATATATATTTTTACTGGCAGAGGGTGTTTTGGTATGGCGAATAAAAACACTGGATTTGGCTTCTAACTCAGAAAGTAGCCTTTTTATGGGATAAATACTTAAAAACATGTTTTCAATAGGAGATGCAAAGTACCGGTAAATCGAAAAATCTTCCAGCGAGGCTAAAAGCTCCGAGCAAAACTTCCGTTTAAGGGTAGTCTGAAATAAACCAATTCCTTCCTGTGATAATTCATAATTTTGAACAAACACGTCGCATAAAAAGATATTATGCGTTAATAGATTACAATTTGCCTCAAAATATTTATCGAGCGATGAGGTGCTGAGTAATGAGATGAAAGGCGCAGGCGTCTGTTCTCTAAAGCTGTTTAATGAATCGGATTCAACATCGTGCCACGTGTTTAAATTCACGTAGAATGATTGCATAAACTGGTATTTCTGTGATAATTCATGCTCCACCGCTGAGTTTTCAGCAAGGATCATTCCGGCAAAGTGCATCCTTAATTTGTTTTCATGTAACTCAGTCTCTTTATTTTTTACCGCAATATTGCAATTATCGCAGATTTCCTGCAGCTCTTCTTTCAGTTTTTTTCTTTGGATAAAACGGAATTGCCGGTAAAAAACTATGCAAATAATACAAAGCGCCAATAATGTGATGTATATAAAAACTGCATAATGGTAAACCGATGAAAACAAACCGCCTGAGGGTTCCACCCATTCTGCCTCAATACCTTTATTATACATAAAACAGTATATCGCTTCGAGCACAGCAAGCACTATAAAAATCATTCCGATAATGATGCTTTTTCTGAGAGTTTGCCTGTCGAATACGGATAGCTGTATTTCCATATCTTCAAGAGCCTTATTGTATTTATCAGTCAGTTTTTTCTTTTCTTCGGTCAGCCTTTGAGAGGTGGCACGGGTTAAAACAGTTTGATTGTGCGGATTAAGTATTAATTCATGCAGTGCATTGTACTCCATGCGTAATATTAAATATCTGTTTTTCAACTTTTCAAGCAGGCGGTTTTCTTCTTCACGAGCATTCTTTTTTATGGAATATCGCATCTTTACATCATCTCCAAAAGGAATACTGGTGCGTTTAACGGTACCTTTGGCTGAAAAGGTTGCCACCTCTACAATGGCGGCTGCGTAAGAGGTTATTTCGCTGGTGGTAATATAGGAATACGGTATATAGCAATACCCTTTATCGCCAAATTCGATTCCCCATGAATTTCTCACGATGAACACTTTGTTTTCTTCACTAAATCCGCAGATTACCATAGCATGCCCCCGGTTGGACTTGTCGGTTTTAAGCGCCTCCAATTCCTCCTGGGTTGGATAGAAGATTACCCCGGAAGGGTTTTTGCCAAATGAGTCGAAAAGGGTAGTACTTATCACAACCGGATACCCGTCTTCCAAAGCCGACTTGATATCATCCACGGTTCTTTTTACGTTAACAGCTTTTTTTACTCTTCTCAATAAAGCATCATTTTTAGCATCCTGATCTGGCTCAGTAGTATAATGCCTGAGGATTTCGTCATCGGTTCCAAATTTGCTCGGCCATTTCTCCTCTAAACAAATTCCATCCTCTACCAGCGATTCAATGGCCAGGTCAATTCTGCTTCCCGATAATTTGTTTTCTTCGCCGTTTCGTTTACGGGCATTATAATAAAGGAATGCCTCGCTAAGGTCATTTTCCTGTTGTTTATTGCTTTTAAGGATATACTCATAGATAGCGGTAAGTGAATAGGCAGTGCACGCCCCTGTCTGTCCCTGGTTTTTAATGGTAGTAAATCCGCTCCTGAGGTCAATAGCATCTGATTTTACTGGATGAGGTGCGTAATCTTCGGTTAGTGGTTTTTCTTCAATTTTTGGAAGAAGGTGGTAATTATAGCCTCCAAATTCGTAAAAACCATCGATTAAAAGACTCTTACGGGAATCCTCAATATTGGTTACCTGGCTTCCCAGTTGTATGATTTCTTTTTCGAGTGTACGGATATATCCTGTTGTCTGGATGATTTCGATTTTTAACTCCCTGATTTCATTTAGGGGCGATATTACCGGGAATTCATTTCCTGACAAGCAGGCATCACCTTTATGATCATCAGTTTTTAGTAATGCATTGTTGGCATCAATAAATACCTGAAGCGCCTCTGTATCAATATCATCGAGCCAGAGAGGAAATTCAGTGAAAATCCTGTTTTCAAACAGTTCGTCATCCTCTCCTAACAAAGCTGAGAATACTGCCCGTTTTTCAGGAATGGAAAGATTCAGATCAGTAATAAATGATTTAAGGTCGGCAGAGAGTTGTTTCATTTCAGATCTCAAAACAGGAGTAATCTCCTGTATGATTATTTCATGGTTTTTACCATTAATAAGCCTTGATTTGATCTCTCTTTTAAAGAACTCCGAAAGAATATGTATTTTATTACGCAACATGGCCTGAACCTTATTGGTAACCATAACAATGTCAACGTCGGTAATTACTTCAGGCCCCCTGATTCCTTCGCGTTCCAGTGCAAACAGATACGTTTTATGCAAAAGGTATTCCACATAGTAGTATTTATCCAGGTTCAACACAGATAATCCAAGGGCCTGAAATTCAACACTTGAATAAACTGAGGTAAACAGTTCATCATAGTTTTCAATGCAAATCATGGCAAATTCACCGATAACCCGGCCTAAGGTGATCCCCGAAAAATTAAGCGAAATTCCTGAACTTTGACTGTTTTGGAGGATTATAAAATGACTGATTGGGTTATCAGTTGATTTTTTTAAGTTCAATACGGATTTTATGATCTCACTGGCAGTTTTTTTGAAACCTTTAAAATCATTTGCTATTCCGGCAGAAACAAGTTCAGCCAGTTCGTGACCAAAACCGCATAGATCTATTTCAACAGGTAATTGAACATTGCGAAGTATATTTATACATTTTTGTACATTTTCCCATGCATTTGTATCATAGAGCGGGAAATAAAGGCAATAATGCAGCTGGCTGCGTGTGCCCTGATTGCTGAGGTTAATAGAATTTTGCTGCAAAACCGTGAAATACCGGATCAATTCTTCCTGGCTATTCTGCTCAGCAAACTCTTCCTTCAGAAATCCGGGTTGAAATTTGTTTTCCAGTAAGGTAAAAAATAATTCTGGGTCTTTTTCATTGATTTCGACCGCAGCAAGTTCAATAACTTTTTCGTTGGAATAGTTCCAGAGTATTGGTTTAAAATACGGAGAATGCTGTGATTCCCCGTATTTTAATACATGTATTGTGCAATCCAGCAGAGTTTGGGAAAGATCTTTCCCAAACATTATATGTACAGAGTGGCGCATGATGCAAGAATTTACAAGAATGATTCAACTACGTTCAAAAGATTGTTCTTTACAAATTCTTCTTCCTGTTCAATCAACTCTCTTATATTCCCGTATCCGGGCCCGGTAATAGTTTGGCGATTGGCTTCACAATCAGCGATCTCATTAAAATACTTCATTCTGCCTAAATGCATAGAATTGGCATCAGCCACCAGATTCCTGATTTTCGGTGCATCAGCTCGCATCTCATCCGAAATATACGCATCGTACATAGGTTGCAGTTTCCCTATTTGCTTGCGGAACTCAATATAGGCATTTGTCCGCTTTTTCGATTGTAAGGATACCCACTCAGCGCCCATACCAATTTTGCTGATATCCCGGTAATAATAATTTCCCTGCCTGCGCCTTAAAAAACCTAATACAAAGCCCATTACCCAGTATTTAAGTGCGATGTTTCTCTCATCGCTGGGCATAAGGGAGTGCTCTTCCATTATCATATTTTCGAGAAGGTTTTTATCGAAATTCGGGCAGATGGCATTTCTGTCATCCATGTACATCTTATAATCAGATTCGCAGGAATTCATGATGCTTGATACAGCAAAAGCAGGCATAGGCCCTTCAAGCCTGTAAAAAACAACCCTGTCTCTCATGCCAGTTGGAATATATTCTACTAACGTTGAGGATTCAAGGTTATCTCTGAGTATTGTATCAGTTTCGACCCTGTTTGTTCCCTGTCTGTACACTCCAATAAAAAATTGTTTTGCTACTGAATCATTTACTTCGAGATAACCTTGTTTATCAATGTCGATTAAAGGGTTGGCTTTTGCCAGGGCAAGCCTGATCAATTTTTCAAAATTCTCCTCACTAATCTGTGCCATTCGTTCATCTATGGTCATTTCTTCATATATCCGGGTTTGAGGGAGTGTTTTTGTATAGTTTTCCATTTGTTGTTTGAGCGCATCCTGACTACCTATACTGTAAAGGTTATTTCCCGGAAGCGAGTTGATGAAATCACGGATTAATATTTCTCTTTCATTAATGCTTAAAGTTGTAACAAATTCAGTCCCCAGATCAATATCGAAAATATTAGTTTTTTTATTGGCATAATTTATCAGTTTTGCCAACTCTTCTTTAGTGGCTTTATCAACATTCTCCATAATAATGATAATTTCCCTGACTCTGTTAACCGATTTCTGCAATTCCTCATTTAAGGCATCATAAATATTTTTGGCAACAATTCTCCTTTTCAATTCTATCTTGTTGATGGCCATTTTGTGAACCAATTCACGGATTGTATCCTGCAGTTCAATTTTTTTTCTGCCGATAAATATTTTGATAGTTTTCGAATGTATCTTATTTAATTCTTTTAACGACGTTGCCAGTTGACTTTCCAAAACAGGATATGCCTTTGTAAGCTGATCCATCTCATTTTCCATTTCAGTTTTAAAAACCTTAACCTGTTCTGCAATATTGGTTAAAGTATTCAGGGTTGATAAAACTGGTGATTCTGTGTCGTTAATATTGTTATGAATAAGTACTTCCAGTTCACTGATAACCCGGGCCCGAATGGCGTTTTCCTTTGCAGAGAATGTTTGTTCGTTTGGAACCACCAGGTTAAAAAATGTTTTTATTTCCTCATCGGCTTTGTCAGGATCAATATCCTCCATAGGTGATGAAAGGTTTGCCGGGCATATCGAATCAATTAAATCATCTGACAGATGCTCTCTGATTTTCACGGCATTAATCCAGGCATTGGCATTGGCTGTGGAGTCTTTGTTGTTTGACAGTAATTTTTGTATTAATACATGGATAGCCTGTTTCGCATATACATCAGCAATTTCATTTCCTTTAAAAAGAATCTCGCAGGCGCCCAGATATGATACCCAGGATTTTTTATTTTTTACCTTGGTTACATCCTTAGCTGCTTCAATATTATCTAAAACGCTAGCTCCATTATTGCCAAATTCTCCAGCTGCCAGAAACAAAGTAACACTTAACATCTCGGTTAACTGCTCAACTTTGGTGTAGGTCTCCCTGTTTGAGTTTTTATTATCTACAAGAATTACTGAAGAGAAAGGTGTTTCATTGGTCTCAATCTTCCTTTGTGTTTTTGAGTGTTTAAAGATGACTTTATTGCTGGTATTGTCGAGATGCATGAGATAATCGAGATCATAAACCGATGCATAGGCATTGGCTTTCACGTTTTTCATGGCAGGACCTACCGGATACATGGCTTTAAACACATCGGGCAACAGGGCATACCCGATTATTTTTGCTGAATTGTTTCCTCCGATTGATCCGGCCGCCAGCTTTGCCATATAGGCCACATCGATAAATGTTCCGGCACCGGTTCCTCCGCAGACTGAAAAAATCATGTGAATTTCGTCCTTGCTGTTATCAACAACCCTGTACTCTTGGTTTGTCTGATGCCTTGGATCGCGGATATTATCAATACGATTTTTGATAGCAACCCGGATATTATCTGCATTGATTAATAATCCGAGTCGTCCGTTGGCCCGGATCTGACCAGCACCATTTTCCAGAGATCTCAAATAGGGAATGGTTTTTTCAGGAAACCAGTCCAGTAAATCATTTTGTTCACGTTCATAAACCTTTGACGGATCTGAAACTGTTATTATTCCTTTTTCAAACTGATCCAGTTCAACCGTTTCAATTTTGCCGTCGATAAATGCATCAAGTTTTTTTTCGAATCCATTCTTGTCTGTATCAATACCCAGAAAGCCAATCATGGGCGGTATTTCACCGTAGGTTTCCAGATACATTTTTTTGGTGTGCAGAATTGCACTGATTCCTGTGCCTCCTAAGCCAATGTAGAGAGAGCGTCGTAATGATGTTGGCATGGTAAATTATTTTTGGTTAAAAACTTAGTTCTACTTTCTCCTGTTTATTATTAATAGTTACTTTTTCACCTTTGTTAATGGTTAATAAGCTATGGTCGTAAGGATTTCGTTCAATTCTTATTTTATTTTTAGAAAAACTTACAGGCCTTAAAACCAGTTCTTTATCCCAGAATCCGTCATGAATATATAGTGCTTTGCCTTTAAACAATCTTCCAAAAATGGATTGTTTTTGCTTTCTGTTACTGCATATCAGGATATAAGCCCCCTTTAACGGAACAGATTTTAAGGGTGGACGGGGTTGCCCGTCGGAGCCGATATAAATGATTTGCAGTTTTCTTATTTTAAAAGTGGGATTATTGATCCTTGTTATGATAATCACAAAAATGAGAATGATCAGCAGGGAAACCAGTATCCAGAACATCCATCTGGCTAACGGATTGTACACATCGTTCTTGATTACCACCCATTCATGCCCAAGGATAATTTCACCGGTTCCTGAGAGTTGCGTATCATCAATCCGGTCTAACCCGCCGGGATTTTTTACCCTGAGAAATAAGGTATGATTTCCTTCAGCTGCTTCTTTGGTAAATTCAACACCCAGATCAACCTGTTTTTCATCTGGTTTGATTTTCAGTATATTGTCTTTGCAGACCGTACCGTTCTTATATACTATAATTCCGGCTGCTTCTACAAATTTGTCTTGATTATCCTTTTCAACCACCTGTAATTCAATTTCTTCATTCAGAAGCCGTTTGGCATCCTCATTAAATTCAAATTCTATACGCTGCGTCATTATTATCGGTTTGTATTTTTTAAGGAGAAAATCATGGTAGTAATCAGTATCACCCCAAATTATTCTGTTTGGATTATCAGTTGCGGTGCTGCATGACATACCTAACAGTATCAAGCACAGTATAAGTATTTTATTATTTCTTAACATGGATTCGCAATGTTTTTTCCGGTCTGTTAATTAGTTCTATTTCAATATTTGACGGGTGAATAAAAATAATCTTTCCCGTATTGTCCTTTATTTCCTGCTGATTTTGCAATTCGAGCAGTAGGGGAATACGGGTTGATTCGCCTAACCTGGTTCTCAGATGCTGATAATTATAATTCAAAGTTAAGGAGATATTCTGGTTATTAATCTCCAATAGCTCATTGATCGCAATTATTGAATCATTAGCGCTGGTAACCTGTACTTTAATTCCTTGTGGCAGCGCCATATTTTTCTTGTATGTAATTGGAATCATGGCCGGTTTGCCTGCATCATCCTTAATGTTGTACCTGATAAGACTGGCTGGCTGCAGATCAATCCAGTCGATTTTACCGGGTTCCTGCACTACTTCAATCCTACCGGTTTCATTTATAGCATCTACGAGCTCTTTATCCACTGCTTGAGGGGTCAGCATAACATAAAGAGCATATACATCCTTGATTTTAGCGTATTCTTCCCAGTTTTTTATAAGCGCCAGCAGGGCCTGATTTCCCCCTGTCTGTTTGCCATCGGTCAATAAAAAAACCATGTTATGCTTATCGTCATTTATCACTTGATTCTGCACGGCTCTAACAGAAGCAACGATGTCGGTATTGGTCACCTTGTTATTACTGTAGCTTTCGATTTTCTCAATGATATATTTTTTCCCTGCAACATCTGCTTTGGCTTTCCATGTTTCCAGGATACCTTCCTGAAAGGGCAATACCACAATTTCAATGTTTTCATCAGTAAGGCTGTTGAGCTCTCTTTTAAGAAAATTTACCACATCGTTGTAGATATCAGGCGTTTTTCCCATTGATCCTTTCATTGACAGGGTAACATCCCACAGATATATTCGGCGTTGCGATTTGATTTGTGCCATACCTTGCATACAGATTATGACAAAAATCAACGACATCATGAATAGTTTTCTCATATTTTTATTGGAATTTGTGGTATCATTCATTGATTAAATATAAGTTATGTACCTCAGTTGGATGAAAGTTTATGATTGGAAAAATCCGGCTAAATAATTCGAAAAGTTTTACTACGGACAAAAATACTGTAAAAATGATCGATAATAAAAGATACTCCTTGTTATTAATAAACATTGAAGTTGAATCAAACAGACAAATCTTCATATACTCCGGCACAATGCCCTGAACCTGTTGTTCTGTATCCGTAGCGGAAAAAGCCATGCCCGGTACAAAACAAAACGCTGATAGTAAAAGCAAAGGAGCCGCTAACCAATTATTAATCATCATTCAGGTGTGGTATTACGGAGTTTATCAAGGTCAATGTCAAGTTCTTTAAAGATTTGCTCTACCGATTGAGTGGCCGAATCTCCAATTTCTTTTGCTTGGTTCAACAGCTCTTTTAATTCATCCTTCATATCGTTATCAGAATAAAATTTGATTTGTTCTTTAAGCTCATTATAATGCTCTTTTACATCCGAATCAAAGAATATTTTGGAATTTGCCTTGATTTTCAATAAATTATACTGAAATTTATATTTCAATATAATTAGTTCCTCTTTCATGGTAAACTCATCTTTAAAAATATCATACCAGTCACTATTGAATTTTTGAAATTTCTTTTCGGCTTTTTCCCAATCCTTATCTCTGTAGGTTTCACATTTTTCATTAAGATCTATCATAAAACCCTCATATTTTTTCATGTATGATTCCTTCGATTGGGGTGAACAGGAAAAGAAAAGAAATACCAACATTAAAAATATACTGGTATTGTAAAAATAATTCAATTTAATGTCCAGTCCTGATTTCAATAAATACTTTCGAGAAAACTGATTTTTGCAGCGTGTAATTAAATGATGTACAAGGAAGTGCCTACTTTGAATTATATTCATTATGCTTTCAATTAGGTTATGTTTAATTATATGATCACTTATCAATAAATTGGTATATTTTACAATTATTGAATTAAAATATTGGTAATCAATGAAATGATTCAAGAGTGTCAACACGGTTTTAGTTCAATATCCAATGTTTCAAAAATAATAAATATTGTTTCAAAAATAATAAATATTGTAAAAGTACTATGTTAATAAAAATATTTTTAGCCAACCAACGATGTGGCCCGTGTACTGCGCAAATCGCGCATTGCCTGCTATGCCATTCAGGAAGATCAGCAGGGAATAGTATATTTTGAGGATCATACCGAAGCCGCCGGTACCCGGCATCTCGATGATATTTATCAGGCCATCAGGGAGAAAACCTGTCTCATCATTACCTCTAAACCTTTCACGGCCGAGGAAGCCGAGCGCTTTTCATTCTCCCCGTATTTTCTCAAAGAGTACCGGAACCGATGGTATGTAATCGGGTATCACCATACCCTGAAAAAAGTAGTAAGCCCGGGACTCGACCGGTTGCACCGCTGCCGGGAACTTTCCGGAGATGTGTATCTGGCTATGCCGTAAATCGATCCTTGTAAGTATTACGAAAACCTGATCAGGGTTACTATACCTGAAGGGGCTGATCCGCCGGTTATCCGAATCCTGATTTTTTCACCTTCAGCGCCCTATGTTTTAACCAAACCCCATATCCGGAACCAGCGGTTGGTGGATTAGTCTGACCATGAAAACACTGTGATGTTGTTTACAGATTAAATATGATACCATGGGAAAACCATAAATAATTAGCAATTAGCAATGAGCAATGAGCAAGTGGTAAATGTGGTTTTCGGTGGTTGATCTGCGTTTTGCAATGGGTTCAAACAGGCTTTCTATGGTTCGGCATCTCATAATACCGGCTATACCGGACCAAAGAAATCCGGCATGGCTTCCGTTACATCAGATATCCCATTGTTATAGCGCCAATATTGATCAGGAATGTTTAACGTGTATATTAAAAACATGTTGCAAATACAGTGAAGTTTTACAAGAAGTGATTGTTTGTTTTCTAATATCTTATTCTGTGTTCTCATTCAATCCGCCAGCCGCTCCAGCGCTGCTCCAATCACCTGCCATTCCTGGTTCAGATCAATGGATGCCACCCTGATACGGTGACCCAGCATGATGCCATCAAAAGGGGGAAGGGGCTGAAGCACAGGGTACAGCAGCATGCCTTCTGCAGCGGCGTTACAGGGGTGGCTGGTACTTTGGGCCAGATGAGTAAGGTAAGCATTCAGCTGGTAAAGATTTGCAGCGGTGTATTTTTCAGTGGAACCCACATAACGGCTTTTCATGGGTTCGGTATAAAACTTCGTGTCGATCACCATTTTCCGGTCCGGTTTTTCCAGCGTGATATCGGTTTTCATCTCCGGAAGGTATTGAGCGCCGATGCTGCCAGGCTCAACACTCCACCGGATATTTTCCCGCTTCACGTTCCAGCCGGTGAGATGGTGTTTGAAATAGTTATAAACGAATTTCTCAAACAACGCGCTCATTTTAGCATGGTCGCGTTCAAAATCCATGAATTCAAACTTACCCCTGTTCTCATTAAATACGGTGTTGCTAAGAATGAATTTACAGATCTCTACCGGAAAATGATAGTGCAGCTGGTGACGCTGAAGTCTGACACTATATAAATACTGTTCAATGTTAGCCTCAACAAGTGTGATCTCCCCAAAGCGCTGATACATATGTCTTAAACCCAATCTGGTTTTTCCCCGGAAATTGATTCCGGTTGAACGCAGCATCCGGTACATGGTGGCTTTAATGCCCTGATTGATGCGGATGTCGGGCTGGAACTCATCAAACCGGCAAACGGTTTTTGCATGTTGCCAGGCAAATGTCCGGTACGTTTTCCCGATATCAGGACGACCTTTTACTCCTGAAATTTGTTCTTCCTGCAACACATAATCGCGGGCCAGACCGCGTTTAAAAATCCCTTCGACTGAAAGTATGAGCAGTTGTGCGAGCAACTCCCACAAATTGTCATAATCCGACTGATCCACCCGCCTTTTTTCCCAGGTGGGCGGAATATCCCAGGCATAAGCCAGCATGAAATAGATGTTGGCTACAGGAATCTGGGTCTCTTGCCTATTCATTGGCTCAACCCCAGGCGGGCTTTTATGTCCGGAAGACGATTCTGATTATCAAACCAGTATTCTTCAAGCAAGGGGATTATTTCATAGTTAAAGATATCGTTCATCCATTGTTCCGGATCGGCCGGCTTTTCACCGTTGATAAAATAACTGTGCCCTACCAGAAACCCCTCTTTCAGGGAAGGATCATCCATGATCAGGCTGTTTATAAAATTTACCTTTTCTGTGAGAGACCTGATGAAGCGCTCCTCAAATCCGGTTTGTTTCATGTGGTTTGTGAATAATTCTCCGAAATGAGGGGTCATACTGATAAAGGCAAACCTGCGTCGCAGGGCGTAATCCACCAGCGCCAGGGAGCGGTCGGCGGTGTTCATGGTGCCAATGATGTGAAGGTTAGGCGGTACCGAAAACTCCTCCTCATCCGAATAGGCAAGCCTGATCTTTTGATCCCTTTTATCGGCTTCGATAAGCAGCATCAGTTCCCCAAAGATCTTTGAAAGGTTTCCGCGGTTGATCTCATCGATGATCATAACATAATCGCGTTCCTTATCTCTGGATGCCAGCCGGGCAAAATCGTAAAAAACACCGTTTTTCAGTTGTAATCCGCCATCTTCGGGACGGTATCCCTGAATGAAATCCTCATACGAATACGACTGGTGAAACTGAATGGTTCTGACCCTTGAAGGGTCTTTTTCGCCCATCAGGCACCAGGCGAGGCGTTTGGCAAAATAGGTTTTGCCGGTACCCGGAGGTCCCTGCAGGATGATGTTCTTCTTTCGCTGAAGCAGGGCCAGGGCGCGATCAAGTTTTCCGGCGGTGATGAAAACATCGGATAACAAATCCTGTCTGGTGTAAACATCAAACCTTGGTTGGGTGAACGCCAGTTCCGCAATTAACTCAAACTCCTCTCTGGTGAGCTTGAACAAACTTCCCTGATTGTTCTGAAACACCTCTGAATTCTTCAGTTCCTGCCGGCTTCTCAAATCATCCCATGTGGGCTGCTGAGGCGTAAATTCAATGAGTTTCAGGTCGAATACCTCCTCACCGTCTTCGTTCTCATACAGGGATTTTGTGACTTCCAGTATGGCCCGCACTCTTTTTACCGGCGTGGTTTCATATCCAATGACCCTGTCGCCGGGTTTCACGGCCTGCATGTGTTTATACATGCGTCTTTTGGTACCCTTTTCCGTGTGGGTGGTATAATCTATTTCTGGATTGGTTTCCAGTTTATCCAACGACCAGATTTTCGGGTTGGCATTGAGCCAGTAGTAGCTGATATCCGGCGGGTGATATACGGAAGCAGATTCGGCTGTGGAGGCGGTGTTTTCGCTGATCCCGATCAGTTTTTTCAGTTTTTCAACATAATCGGGGTATTTAGTGATATCAGTAAGGGTTTTTAATACAATAGGCGCCTCTGTCTCAGGCCAGCTGCCCTTTTTCTTCCATTCGACCCTCCGGCACTTCTGATATACTTTCCGGCCGGCATTATAATAATAATCCGACGAAACCACGCCATAGCCGAGGTATTCCGAGTTCCCTCTTTTGGGTATGATGATATCACCCACCGATATGATCTCTTTGAATTCATAATTGGCGGTGGCATCATTCTTTTTGGAACCCGTTGTGTTTTCAAGTACCTTTAACCGTTCTGCCATTTCCACCTTCGAATGGTAATAGTTGAGATCGCCCAGTGTATCCCAGCCAATGGCCATAATACCCGCATCATAAAATTCGCCCCAGTACCGGGCATTTTCGCCCGGGGCGTACAGCCAGTATTTTTTACCATCATCGGGGAAAGGCGGGATTTCTGTTTCCGGGGAAGCGCCGGTTGTATTGCCGGATTCATCAGCGCCGGGATTATCCGCCAGCATCCGGTAGAGTATATTTTGCGTGATCAGGTTGGTATCATCCCAATCCAGCCCGGGATGCAATGGCTGATGAAGCTGCATAAGTTCCGGATCCTTTAACACATAATCATTTTTAAAGCGATCGGCCAGTTCCATAAAATGGAAGAACTTTTCGCCGGCAGGTTTCACTTTTTCACCCAAATACCGGCAGTAGTTGAGGTACACCGAATTCTTGTACAGGTAATATTTCTCAGGATAGCGAAAAGCCAGGTACACCGACAGGGTGCGTTCATCCTGACTGTGGTGCAGGTTTTCTTTGCCCAGTTCAAGTTCAAATTTGGAAAGCAGCCTGTCCGATTCTCTTTGGAATACTTTGAGGCGCTCTGCCAGTGCGATGTTTTCATTAAAAAGAATCCTGAACATTTCCCTGGCCTTTTCGGTCTCTTTCAGGGCAATGGTTTTAAGAAACCACCAGGATATCTGATAGAGCAGGTTGACGTTTCTTTTGAAAGCTTCGATGAGCATGTTTCCAAAATCGACCGCTTCGGGGTTCCAGGTTTTTCTGAAATGGGTGACGGCTTCCCATTTGTAGTTTTCATACCTGTTGCCGGTTTCCCGGATGAAGTCTTTGTATTGTTCTGTTAATCTGAGGTTTAACTGGTGTTGTTCCATAGTTTATGTCAATGAATAATCTGATGCTGATCTTTTCTGCCACAAAGTAAATAAAAGTAATTAATCGCAAAGAATGTTTCAGCTTTAATAAGATAATAAGGTTTGCCGGGCTTTGGGGCGAAGTTTTGTAATATGGTTTAAAAAAGGGATGAGGTTTCAGCAAGCCCTGAAAATACGTTGTTACCAACCTGCCTTCGAATCAACCAGGATGTTGAATAATCTGCGTACATCAGCGTGATCAGCGGGAGATGTTTTCCCGCAGATTTCGCAGATTTACGCAGAAATCCCTCGTGTAAAAAACGGAGAACCAACTGTACAGACCGGAATTCTTTTTTCTGGTGTGAACTATAGATATGTGGTTTAATCAAATGGCAGTTTTACCTTGGTTAATCATCCGTGATCCCGGAAGGTATTATTGGGCAGGTGACTACTCCTTCAGTTTTTATTCATAGAATTCCCCGAATTCACTCATGAATTCATCATAGTTCAGTAATTTCAGCATCTGATGGTACACTTCCGGCGACTTACTGATGTTAAAATCCTCATTATGAACATGATCTTCAAGACATTGCAAAGCGATGATCCTGTCTTCAGCATAAGGGTGGGTAGTGGTATATCTCCCTTTCCATCCCGAATTTCTTAATTGGATGACCTGTTTTCTTACTTTCGGTTCCAGTTCAATGGATTTATAATATTCATCGATTTTTATGATACACGCTATATACCCTGCCACATCACCCGTGGCAAAAACGGCAAAACGGTCTGCGTTTTCGCGAGTTTCCTGTTCTTCCTGTCCGGTATATTTGGTGAAGGTAAAAGGCAGCCCGGAGCCGGTTCGCCTGCGGTGGTTTTCATCAAACCCTTTCAATTCTGAGGATTCTTTCATCGGTAATATTGAAGAAGCTGTTGATATAGAGCTGGTAGTGTGTCAGGATATCATGGTGGAGGCTGAAAATGCTGTTCATGGAGGGTTGCTCTTTGTTTGTTGTTTTGTTTTTTGTATTTTGGTCAGCGTCTGACAACCTAAGATAACATTATTGGAATATTATCCGGAATATCTAAGCTTGCAAACTTACTGACCAATCTAAAGTGAACGATTAGAATGACTGTTTCAAAGCTTTTTATCTTTTTTCAATGGGCTTAAGTTGATACAGGATGTTATTCCTTCCCAAAATACCTGAAAACTTTTTGACCGATTCACCAAAGGATTCATGAATCTGGAAATTTCATGAGCTGCTTCAATCTTCTTTATTCCGGTTTTAAAATATCCTGCCGATTTTAATATTCTTTCCAGTGTCTCCCATGTTCCTCCGCTTATATTGTCCGGATTTCTATAGGCAGCTTTTTGGGAAAATTTCGAAGATACTTTCGGATAGGCACTGTGCACAGCATTGGGATCTCCGAAAAACCAGGCTTCCAGTTCCTCAATGGCAATACGGTTTAAAACATCGAAGGGATGGCCTCTCTCTGCGGATGATTTTGTTATCAGTTCAGCCTTCATGGCAATTTGCTCCAACTTCTTCTTCAGTTGATAACAGTCATCACGGTCCCTGTCGATGAGTACAATAATTTTGGTTTCTGAATTTATCCATCGTTTGTATCCCTTTAATCTTGACGGAAGATGTTTCAGCATATCCATTTTCCCCTGAAAGGTAATTATCCGGTATGAATGTTCTCCGGTAATGATACGGGGTAATAGATTTTCCAATACTTTTTCTGCTGATGGTTCCTCAACTAAAAGCTCGAAATGCATGTTTTAAATTATCTGTTTTTTATCCTGAATTTATAACTTCCTTCATTAACCAATGGGTCGCCAACGTCAAAATGCCCTTCCATCCATAAATTTCCCAACAAAGCGCCTTCAGCATAAAACTCATTGATGCCTTGTATATCAGAGGCACATCTGGCATTGGTATAACCAAATTCATCACGGAAGAGAACCCATAATTCCTCAGGTCTTAAACCGTTTACAAAAAACGGTGAATGCGTAGTGACCATCAATTGCGAAAACTCGGCAGCTGATCGGCATTCTTCACTGAGTTCTGGTAATAGTCGGGGGTGAAGCTGATTTTCGGGTTCTTCAATGCCAATAAGTTGAGGGGGATCAGGATCATAAAGTACTGTAAGATAGGCCAACATTTTTAACGTGCCGTCCGAAGCGAATTTTGAGAGTACCGGCTGTTCGAAGGGGGCATCTTTGATCTGAAGCAGTAACCGGCCATCCTGCATCATCTCCGCATCTACTTTTTCAAGCCTTGGAACCCTGTTTTTAAGAATATTCAATACTTTTAACAGTCTTTCCGGATGCTGTTCTTTCAGGAATTGAATCACATTGGGCAGATTGTTTCCTGTCGCTGACAATCGCTCCTGGGGTCCGGCTTCGGTTACACCTTTGGTTTGATCAGCTGTCAGATAGGATAAATACCAGCCGGTTATAAATCTGCGAAGTGCAATAACCCTCGGATTCCTGGATAACTGCCCAAGGGTGTTAACAGCAAGCATTTCAGGACTGTCAAGTGATTCCTCCATTTTTACATCCGCAATATCAGGCGCTTCACCGGTGATTACTTTTCCAATGCCCTGCTCAAATTCAAGAAATGCGAACGGTCTTCCCCTGTTGCTTCGCTTCCAGAGCAGCTTTTCACTCGCTACAAATGGACCTCGTGACGATTCGTCAATTTTAAGCTCATAGGTGATAACAGGTGATTTGGCCTTTTCCCGGTATTTAATCTCAAATTCAATCGGCCCACTGCACCCACGTGTTCTCAACTCTTTGAACCTTCCTCGTTTATCCCAGGCTTTGCGCAAACCTACCGAAAAACATTCACTTAAAAAGGCAAATACATCAAAAACGGTGGATTTGCCACTACCATTTGGCCCTAATAATACTGTAAGGGGTGTGATGTTTTTCAGTTCTAAATTTTTCAACGCTCTGTAATTATGAACCCTGAAGTATTCAATGCGTGGTACATACTGACTGTTGTCCATTTTTATCTCATTTTACAGTGATTGCAAAAGTATTAATTTGTAGTGTAAAATACTAATCCGGACGATTGTCTGCAATGATGATGCTGAGTTATGATCCGTAAAAACGTCTTGATGAACTGCTATTACAGCAAAAGATGTACAACATGTAACAAACGCTTGACAGGAGGTTTGGTAATCAGGTGTTTTTCATCAGCCGGATTATTGAAACACTTTTGTTGATTGCTCATAAAATTCCCTGAAGACCTTTACAAAACTGTGCAACTCCCTGCGGTACGACCTGAGATCGAAGATCCTGCGATGACCCAGCACGATACGTTTCATTCTGGCCCGGGTAAGGGCAACATTCAGCCGGTTGGGGTCGAAGAAGAACTCATCATTTCGACCGGCTGCATGGGGATCTGTCAGAGAAAGGGAATAAATGATGATATCTCTTTCCTGCCCCTGCATACGTTCAACGGTATCAATAAAAAGATGCTTCAGCACAGACTCATCGGAAGTTGCTGAGGTCATTGTTCTGATGATTTGCCTTACCTGTGCCCGGTACGGTGTAATGATAGCAATATCTTCAGGGCTCACTCCTTTTTCCATATAAGCTAAAGCCAGTTCTACAGCCAGTTCCGCTTCATGGGGCGAGCGGTTGTCGGGTGAACTCTCGCGGTGGCAGTAAAGAATTTCCGGTTTATGGATATCGAGAATGTTTTGATGTATACTAAACTGATTATTAATGTTTAACGTTTGTTGTGCGATGGATTTCTCAGGATGAAGTTTCCCCTGGTAAAACTGAAGGGATGGAAACCTGCATACCGCTTCATTCATCCGGTAGGTGGTTTCGAGCATGATACCCGGGCTGAATTGAAACAGGTGTTCAAACACTGAACGTGAAAACTCCTCATCCTCATGCATCCCGTTGATGATGGGCGGTAATTGCTGATGATCGCCCATCAGAATATACTTTTTCCCTTTCACCATAGCGGCAAATGCCAGCGGAATGCTGAGTTGACCTGCTTCATCGAAAATCACCACATCCCAGTTCATGTGTTCCAGTTTGCGGGTTTGGGGGGCGTAGCAGGTAGCGCCTACAATGATTCCCTGGCTGTCGTTATCGTAGTTCGTGTATCTCAAATCCGCCACATCCTGAATGGCGGAGGCTTTCCTGACCTTTATACAGGTATTGGTTTTTTTACCTACTTTGACCAAATGAGGGTATTGTGAAAGATCTGATATTTTCAGCAGGGCATTGTTAATGGCGGTGTGGGTAGGTGCGGTGATCAACACTTTTTTGTCTTCCAGGGCAAATGCAAGTGCCAGCGCGGCCAGCAGCCAGGTTTTTCCGGAACCCGGAGGTCCCTGTATCAGGAAGTATGGCTCTGAAAAACAGGCCTGTGTAAATGCTCTGAGTTGATGTTCATTCAGGGGTATGTCAAATGGAGGTTTCAAAAAGCATTGAGTTTTGTCCCTGGTTCCGGTTTTTTGTTCCGAACGGATGGCTCCCTCAAAAATGCCGGACATCAGGGAGCGCTTTTCGGGATCATTCCGCAGGAGTTCAATAGTCTTTTTCAGGGTGTTTCTCAGGTCGACGGTAGCGGTATCTATCTGCCAGCCATCCGATTCCATCAGGTTTGGCGGTAAGGCTTTAACGCTGTAATCATCATGCAAAACAAGAGACTCATCGCCATCTTCAAGCACTTCCAGCTGATAGCTCTGGCCATGACCTGACAATTGCACAATACTGCCTTCCCTGAATTTGGAGATATTTTGGGTACAGGTAATTTTCACTTTGTTAAACCAGCAGGTTTCGTTTACATCGCCCCAGGGGATGAAAACCGCTTTACAGCCGGTAATGGTATCGCCTTTCAGGATGCGTTCCCGGATGGGAAGTTTCATCATTTCGGTAATTTCCGTGTTTTTTGAATCGTATTCGATATCGATGGCGCGGTCGAGGCGTTTCAGGAGTGACATGAGGGTCGCTAAAATGTTGGTAAATATTTGATGGGTTGATTTTCCGGTTGACAAAAATAGGTAAAAAGAAACAATCGGGATAGTCGTATCTGCTCATTTACCGGGAAACCAATTTTAGAGACGAGGTGCGCCTCGTCTCTACAGTACCCTGTTGCAGGGACGATATCCAGGAATGTCTTGGGCCGGGATGCCGCCCCTTACATCCTGAGAAGTCATCGGATGGCATCGAGCCTTACGTTAGCAGGGGTATTTCGCAAACAGAAGATTATTTTCAGACATTCTTTTTTTACCAAGGAAGCAGGATGAAGACATTCACATCCAATTGCATCGATCATCAAATCAGGTGATTTCATCGATGGTTTCAAATGATTCAGGATTCCCAGAAAAGACATCAAGGTTAAGTTTTTTCAAGGTGACTGAAGAAACACGGCCGGAAGGAATGTTGAAGAAACCGGAAGGGATAAGAGTTTTTCCTTCATAAAATGCATTATAGCAATCCTGCAGGGTTGTTCGGTCTTTAAACCTGTCAAAATAGATTTTGTTGAATATTTCCGCGATTTGCCGGAGTTGGGGAATTAATTCATTTTGTGTTTTTTATCATTTAGGCAACTTTGCCAGTCTATCCGGAATGAACCCGTATAAAAAATATTCGAATTAGGATTATTATGTATTTTCGTTTCAAAAATAAGGAAATTTATGACTTATGAAAAAAATGTAACAGCAATCATAGAAAGGGAATGTTCGGAGAAAACCGGTGTGCTTGATATCGGGCGCTGTAACCTGGCCAGCATTCCTCAACAGGTATTCGAAATGGTTTGGCTGAAACAGTTGATTGTCAGTAATGTGTGGTGGGAGTACACAGAAGGACAACTAATACGTAAGGAAAGCAGAAACCATTTTCTGGACAACCTGATCACCGACCTTTCATTCGACGCAACGCCGCTGAAAAATCTGCGTCAATTGCGCTTAAGTGGATGGTATAGTTTAACTTGGGGCATCAACAGCGTAAAGGGTTTGCCTGAGACCCTAACGGAATTGGATCTGTCATTTAACAAACTTCAGAATACCGATTTTTTATTCAACCTGCAAAACCTTAATGCTTTACGATTAGAATCAAACCGGATTACCCATTTGAATTGCACCACGGATCTCACACATCTTCAACTATTTGATCTGAATGAGAACCTGATTGAAGACATCAGCGCTCTGGCAAATATGAGCGAATTAATTTGGCTTGATCTTTCGCGAAATGAAATCCGGAATGCTAACCCTTTGAAAACCCTTACCAGATTACACTCGCTCAGGATGCCGTTCAACCGGATCAGTGACATCCGGGCTTTGGCAAATCTCAAAAAGATGAATATTCTGGATTTGGCTTTCAACGCCATAGAGGACATTCGCCCTCTGAAAAGCCTGAATCGTCTTACTGAGTTATATTTGGGCCAAAATGCCATTGTTGAAGCCGCCGCTCTGCAAAGACTCGCCAGGCTGAAGGTGTTGGAAATATCCGGAAATCAGTTAGCTGATATCCGTTGCCTGGAAAATATGCAAAACCTTGAAGAACTTTATCTGGATGAAAACATGATTGTTGACATAGACTCATTAAGTGGACTGACTAACCTGCAAAAGCTTAGTATGTATTCAAATATGATCAGGAATGTTGCTCCATTGGAGAAGTTGGTCAATCTGCAATATCTTGACTTAGGCAATAACCGGGTTGAAGATTTGAATGCTTTGACAAAACTAACCGGGCTTCAACATCTTGATATCAGGCTCAATCCCTTAAGTCAAAATGATATATCGGAACATTTCAGGCATATCGGCAAATTGATTTTATAAGGGTTTTTACGGGCAAAGGGGTCGAGAGAGGCTGCCTGTACAGTTGCAGGGAAAGCCTTTTGATGGAGGTTTTCTTCCGCACCTTATAGATTGGTGATAAAAAGCAATTCTTGTAAAAGGTCAGTTCCAGTTCCGGTTCCTTTACATTCACCGGATGACTCGAAGTCACCCGGTGAATTATTCCATCAAGCCGCGCAGAAAGCCACCGGAAGATTACTGCTCCCTGAGTGAAGCCGAAGGGAGACCCCGATTAATTTCGAGTATTCACAGGGTGACTCCTAATCACCCTGTGAATACTTATTTCCTGACTTGTACCCTCTCAAATTAGTGCGGTCGTAAATACTTAATAACCAACACCTATTTATAAAATAATGCTAATTTTACCGCACTAAGGGAAAATTAGCATGAAAATCAGAGATGTCAGAACC
>Ga0302250_1000297_pt1 | contig 55085 bp, 56 predicted proteins | sample AAG_RA_Asp_MG_FD_193536 | JGI IMG/M metagenome (GOLD analysis project Ga0302250, IMG submission 193536) | Enriched activated sludge microbial communities from anaerobic digester in WTTP, New Holstein, Wisconsin, United States - AAG_RA_Asp | ecosystem: Engineered > Bioreactor > Anaerobic >...
GCGATCAGGTCGCGGTAGTAGCCGACGATCTCCTCGGTGGTGTACTTGAAGTAGATCGGCGGCACGGAAGAGATGGCGTCGGCGCCATGCGCGCCAGCGTGGCGCGACAGGCGGATGGCGGCGTCGGTGCCGCCGGCGCCGGTATGGACGATGACCTTGACCTTGCCGTCGGCCCGCCGCAACACGGTTTCGGCGATTTTCATCCGTTCCTCTTCGGTGAGCAGGAAGGATTCGGCTGTCGAGCCGCCGACGTAGAGGCCGTCGACGCCCTGGGCGATTTCGTAGTCGACGAGTTGTTCGAGTCCGGCGTAATTGACTGCCCCATCGGCCCTCATCGGGGTCGGCAGGGCGGGGTAGATGCCACGCAAGTCTTTCATTGTCTTTCTCCGATGATTACCAGCTAGTCCAACCGCCGTCGACGACGAGGTTCGACCCGGTCATGTAGCGCGAGGCGTCGGAAGCGAGGAACACGACGGCGCCGTTGAATTCGTCCTCCTGCGCCATGCGGCCGATCGGCATGCGCGCGCAGTAGTTGGCCTGGAATTCGGCGTCCTGCGTTTCGCGCCAGACGCCCGACGGCGTGAGGATGTTGACCCGCACGCCCTTGCGGCCCCAGTAGGTGGCGAGGTAGCGCGTGAAGTTGTACAGCCCGGATTTCGAGGCGCAGTAGGCGACCGGCTTGATGAACGGGCGGCCGGTTTTCTTCTCCTTGTAGGCGTAGATGTCCTGTACCGGCGAGAGCATCCCGTAGATCGAGCCGATGTTGACGACCGAGCCGCGCCCGGCCTTGGCCATGGCGCCGCCGACGACCTGGCAGCACAGGAAGGTGCCGGTCATGTTGATCTCCAGCACTTCCTTCCACACTTCCTCGGGGAAGTCCTCGAACGGGCCGGAGACTTCCGGCGGGGCGCTCGGCTGGGTGTCGATGCCGGCGTTGTTGATCAGCACGTGCGGGACGCCCCATTTCGCTTCGACCTGCGCCAGTCCGGCCTGGATCGAGGACTTGTCGGTGATGTCGACAGGGCAGAACAGCACGCGGCCGGTGTCGACCGGGAAACGCTCGCGCAGGGTGGCTTCGTCCGGAAGGCGGCGGTTGAACACGGCAACCTTCGCGCCGCGGTCGATGAATTCCAGAGCGAACTGGCGGCCGATCTGGCCGAGTGCGCCGGTGATGACGATCACCCGGTCGGTGACGTCGAAAACATCCTTGCGATTCATTTGGTTCCTTTCATTGCATCAAGACGTTGGGCAGCCACACGATCAACTCGGGGATGAACAGCGAGGCGATCAGTACGAGCGCCAGCGGCGCGACCCAGGGGAGCGTGGTACGGGACAGTTTCTCGACGCTGAGCTTGCCGACCTGCGCGATGGTGAACAGGCACATGCCGAACGGTGGCGTGATCTGCCCGATCATCAGGTTCAGCACCATGACCACGCCGAAGTGCACCAGGTCGATGCCCAGTTGATTGACGATGGGCAGGAACACCGGCAGCATCATGATCAGGATCGCTCCGGGCTCCATGATCATGCCGAGGATCAGCAGGACGACGTTGATGATCACCAGAACCACCCACGGCGTCGTCGAAATGCCGAGGATGAAGTTGGCGATGACCTTGGTGATGCCGAGGTTGGTCAGGATGAACGAGAACAGCGTCGCCGTTCCGATGATGAAGACCACGTTGGCGGTGGTAGCCGCGGTGTTTTCCAGCGCCTTGATGATCGAACGCAGGCCCATAGCCCGGTACACCAGTCCACCGACGATCAGCGCGTAGACCACGGCGATGGCCGAGGCTTCGGTCGGCGTAAACCAGCCGGTAACGAAGCCGCTGAGGATGATCACCGGCGTCATCAGCGGGATGAAGGCGCGGATGAATTCCCTCCAGATCAGGCGCAGCGAGAAGACCTCTTTCGGGTAACCGCGGCGGATCGAGATGACCAGCGCGTAGAGCATCAGCGCCACGGCCATCAGCAGGCCGGGGATGACACCGCCGATGAACAGCTTGCCGATCGATACGCTGGCGATACCGCCGTAGATGACCATCGGGATGCTCGGCGGAAAGATCGGACCGATGGTGGACGACGCGGCAGTGACGGCGCCCGAGAAGTAGTCGTCGTAGCCGGCCTCGCGCATGGCCTTCATCTCGACCGTGCCCAGCCCGCCGGCGTCGGCGATGGCCGAGCCGGACATGCCGGAAAAGATCACGCTGGCGAGGATGTTGGCGTGTGCCAGTCCGCCCGGAATCCAGCCGACGGCGGCCTTGGCGAAGTTGAAGATGCGATCGGTGATCTGCCCGACGTTCATCAGTTCGCCGGCGAGGATGAACAGCGGGATGGCGACGAAGGTGAAGGAGTCGATCCCGGTGACCATCTTCTGTGCGACGACGATGATCGGGAAGTCGTTGACCAGCAGCGTGACCAGCGCGCTGAGGCCGATGGAGACGGCCACCGGGACGCCGATCAGGATCAGGCCGAAGAAGACGGCGAAGAGCGTCAGCATGGCGTTCCCTTTCCGGCAGGATCACCCTTGATCGAGAGAATAAGGGTTGCAAGGGTCTGGACGATCAGCAGTACTCCGGCGATGACCACCGGCAGGTACAGCCAGACGAGGCTGATCGGCATGGTCGGGAAGACCTGCGGTTGCGCGAACGGGATGACCTGGATACCGGCGATGACCATGACGGCGTAGAGCACCAGCGCGGCCAGCCGTTGCACAGTGTGCAGAACCGCGCGTGCGACTTTGGGGAGTTTGTTTTCCAGCAGTTCGAAGCGGATCAGCCGTTCCTCGCCGTTGATGAACACCAGCCCGAGGAAAGTGATCCAGACGAAGAAGATGCGGTTGATGTCGATGATGGTGTCGAATGAATGACCGAAGAAGTTGCGGATGAAGACGGAGGCGGCGATCGACAGGCACATGAAGGCGAGGGCGATCACCAGTATCGTACGGACGGCAGCGGAGATGCCGCGTTTCAGGTGGAGCAGACAAAGCATGCGGGAGATCCTTGATGTCGAGGGGCAGACAAGTCCGTCACACCGGCGCAAGCCGGTGTCCAGATCAACGCGTTTTCTGGATTCCGGCGTGCGCCGGAATGACGGAGGCGTTAAGAGTGCCTACTTCTTCGTCAGCTTCTGCACCAGCGCCTTGTCGTACCAGGGCTGGCCTTCGTACTTGGCGTAGAAGGCGTCGATGTTCTTCATGAAGCTGGCGCGGTCGGGCGTCATGTCGAAGGTCGTGCCGTTGGCCTTCATCGTTTCAATCGCCTTGACGTTGTCGCGCTCGATCTCGTCGAACGACCATGCGGCCATCTTGCGTGCCTCGTCCTTCACCACCTTCTTCAGGTCGTCGGGGATTTTTGCCCAGGCCCGGTCGTTGGCCACCATGGTCAGGCCCATCCACATGTAGTTGATCATCGAGTAGTGCTTCTGCACTTCGTAGACCTTGCTGGCGACGGTGTGGTACGGCGCGTTGTCCTGCGCGTCGACCACGCCGGTCTTCAGCGCCATGTACAACTCGGTGATCGGCATCGGCGTGACGATCGCACCCCATGACTTCCACAGCGCGACGTAGGTGTCGATTTCCGGTACCCGTACCTTCAGGCCCTTGACGTCATCGACCGTGTGGATCGCCTTGTTCGACGTGCTGATGTGGCGCATGCCGTTGTCGCCGGTGGCCAGATACACGAGATTGAAGGACTTGAGTCCGGAGAAAATTTCCTCGCCGACCGGGCCATTGACTACCTCGAATGCCTGCTTGGCATCGGTGAACAGGAAGGGCAGGTCGAAGATCTTGGCCTTCGGATAAAAGCTCGAATAGCCGCCGGTGCCGGCGAACATGATGTCGATGGTGCCCATGCGCGTCGATTCGATGGCTTCGCGGTCGTTGCCGAGCTGGCCGGAGTGGAACACCTGAATGTTCAGCTTACCGCCTGCCGCCTTGTTGACGTTATCGGCAAACAGCGTCAATGCCTTGGTCGGCACCGCCGTTGGGTTGGTCGGCACATAGGCCTTGAGAGTCAGGGCCTGGGCATGGCCCTGCGAGCTTCCCAGGCAGGCGACGGCGGTAAAACAGGCGGCACGAATCAGTTTCTTCATTTGACACTCCTCGTTATCGAAAAATCAAGAACGACCATCGCCGCCGGCAGGCGGGATGGCTTACTTCCCTGCGCCCAACGAAATATCCTCCAGCGTCTTGAACATGTGATCCTTCATGCTGCGTTGCGCCGCATTGGCGTCGCGTTTCTGCAGCGCGGCCATGATCTTGCGGTGCGGCGAAACGGCGTTCTTGGCATGCGCCTCGACCTTGAAGCTGGTCGCCCGGAATTCCTTGAACGCGGCGGTGACCAGCGCGTTGAGGTGAATCAGCAGCGGGTTGTGCGAAGCTTCGGCGATGGCGGCGTGGAACTTTTCGTCCAATGCGCCAAGGCGTTCGCCGGCCGGGGCGTCGAAGGTCTCGGCGGCCAGTACTGCTTCGAACTCCTCGCGGATGGTGTCGATCGCCGCGATCTCCTCGTCGCTGCCGCGCTCGACGGCGAGCCGGGCAGCCAGCGGTTCGAGCTGCATGCGCACCTCGATGATGTCGGCGACCTCCGTCTTGCGGCTGCCGAGCCAGGAGAGCAGGCTATTGACGGGTGTATCGAGGTTTTTACGCTTGAGAAAGGCACCACGCCCCGGTTCGATCTGCACGTAGCCCATCACCTGCAGCGCCTTGACCGCCTCGCGCACCGTCGAACGGCCGACATGCAGTCGCTCGCACAGCACCATTTCGGTCGGCAGCTTGTCGCCTTCCTGAATTTCGTCGGTCTGGAAAAACCGGGTGAGTTCCTTCACCACCAGGTCGGTCTGGGATACGCGGGCGATTGGTTGCATCGGCTAATTTGTCTTGTCGGATTGTAAAATTGTCTGACGTCTGGTTGCGAGAGAATAGCCTTGGTCAATGAAGGAGTCAATCCAAAATTTTCTGACCGGCCCTTGTCGCCGCCAAGAGGACTTTCCGTAGCGGGGAGGGGGATTGGCTGCTTCTTGCTCAAAACCTGCATCTCTCTTCTTCGTAGAACTGGTTTGGGGGTAATTGCCGCCCAATTGAGGTCCACAGTTTGATTTTTCTTGTAACTAACAGCAGTACATTCAATTGACGCCTAATTGTTACGCATATGGAATATTCGGATTTGGCCGGAATTCGAGTAATGCCTACGATGGATACTGAACACAACGCACTCAAATACGGATCGGAGCCGTGAGCATAGTTCTTGCGGCTTTAGCCGGTCCGATCGTTTGGTTCGTTTCCCAAGAGCAGGTGGAGTGGGAGGCAGTAGCGATGGCGATGAAGACATCGGATCGGCTACTCCGTCACTTCGACTCAAAGTCGAAATGCGGTGAAAACGCCTCGTCAAGCGAAATGGAGACTGCCAAGCCATTGTCCGGTGGTCGCCGAAATCTACGACCGGGATGGCAAACTTCTAGCTGAGGCTGTGACGGAGGCTGGTAGTAAATGTCTCGCGCGAGGGGGCGGAAGGCAGCAATCACCCCTCGGGGTCAAAATGGCTGCCACTGCTTTTTCCACGCTTGACCGGAATTGGGGATCAGGATGGGCTGAAGCCGTCGCTGAAGTGACGACAGTCTGATCCTTCTCAGTTAGTACGCAGGCTATTGCTACTACCTATTCTGAGTCTCTTTATGCGAAAGTGAGAACGAACTGTCACGAAAAGTTGAAACGTACCATGCGAACATATGGAACCATCGCATCTGCCCGTCGCCACCCGAGGGGCTGCAAACCCTTAATCAGTTGTTCAGCGGCAACCACTAAAATAGGAATCCTTCCAACTTTTTGCCTCACATAGAGGAGGTTGGCTAGCATCGAATAAGGACCGATTCGTCATGAGCATATCTGAGCTTCAGCTGCTTCGCACGGCCATTGTGCGCGCATGGAATGCCGTGGTTATTACCGATGCCGACCCCAAGAATGGCTATGCCGTCGTATTCGCCAACCCGGCGTTCTGCAAAATGACCGGCTACTCCGTGGAAGAGTTGCAAGGCCGCTCGCTTAAGATGCTTCAGGGTCCTGATACCGACGCCTCTGTCATCGAACGCTAACGCGCGTGCTTGCGAGAAGAAAGGTATTTTGAGGGTTCTACAACCAATTACCGCAAAGATGGAACGCCCTATGTGGTCCGCTGGAATATTTCGCCGGTCCATGACGACGAGGGCTTGCTGACGCACTTTGTCTCTGTCCAGCAGGATATTTCCGATTACGTTGAATCTGAACGTCAAGGGCGACTTTTTGCCCGGGCGCTTCACGCAAGTCATGACCCAATCTTGATCACTGATCAGGAAGACAAAATCGTTTTTGCCAACAAGGCTTTTTCCGACGTGACCGGTTACTGCTACGAGGATCTGATCGGGAAAACACCCGCGATTCTCCGCTCTGGGCAACAGGATGATGCTTCCTACGAGAAACTCCATGCTTCTCTCAAAAATGGCGAACCTTTCCGAGCGGTATTTACCAATCGGAGACGCGATGGGTCGATTTATTACGCCGAGCAAAGCATTTCCCCCATCCCCGATTCGCAGGGAAAAATCACCAATTACGTCAGCGTCAGCAAAGACATCACGGAACTGGTCTTGCGCGAGCAGGCGTTGCGCGAGGCTGCTTCCATCGACAAGCTAACAGGGGTGTCTAACCGCTTGCATGGCGACACGGTACTCAAAAAAGCTCGAACCGAAGCAATCGAAAAGAATCAGGCGCTCTCCCTGATCGTCGCAGACATTGATTTTTTCAAACAGATTAACGATCGATTTGGTCACCTTACTGGCGATCGGGTACTGAGGGACGTGGCCCAGACCCTTCGCAAAAGTGTACGAACGGGAGATACCGTTATCCGCTGGGGGGGCGAAGAGTTCCTGATCGTCTTAGGCAATTGCGGATTGGAGCAAGCAATTGCGCTGGCGGAACGGATACGGGCAAGTGTTGAACGCCAAACCGACCACGAGGTTGGTCAGGTTACCCTATCGCTGGGAATCGCCTCCCTACGGACGGATGAGGCCATTGAGGGCACCATCGAGCGGGCGGATAAATCTCTGTATGAAGCGAAACGCGGGGGACGGAACCGAGTCTCGGTGTCACGGGAGCTTTAAAAGCCAACCGCTGGTTTAGACATCATGTATTGACCTGCCACACCTCAAGCGACGCGGATTACGCTTGAGGCTTTTCAACCTGAGGCGCAGAGCCGAAATTGAGGGGGCAGGCTGTGAAAGAGTTTACCAAGTACATTGGGCTGGACGTTCACAAGGAATCGATTGCGGTGTCGGTTGCGGAAGCCAATGGTGGCGAGGTGCGCTATGTCGGCGAATTTGCAAATACGCCAGAGGCCATCGAGAAGTTGGTCAAGCAACTCCGGAAGGGCGGACTCCTGACTTGGTGAAGAAGGAAATCCTCATGTACTTCATTACCTATAACGCCATTCGTCGGCTGATCGTCGGGGCCGCCAACACCGTCGAATGCGCACCACGCCAGATCAGTTTCAAAGCCAGTATCCAAGCTTTGCGGCAGTGGGAACCCCAATTCCACCGACAGGCTGCCAGCGAATCTGAACGACGGCGTTTGCTCGAGTCTCTTTACGAGGCTATTGGCGCTCGTCAAATCACAGCTCGACCAGGGCGACGAGAACCTCGATGTTTGAAACGACGGCCTAAGCCTTTCGCCCTATTGACCTCCTCTCGCCATCAAATGACTGAGACCCCTCATCGTGGCCGATATCGTGCAACAAGGGCTTAACTTAGCGCCATTCAAGTCTGTCCCCGGTTTTTCCGGTTCAACTGAGCGCGGTCAAGTAAGGTGGAAATCCTCACGCTCTCTCAGTGGTAGTCATCCTCCCGCTGATGCCTGACCGCGAGAATGGTGACTGTTTCTTCGTTGTCGATTTCATACAGCGCGACATAGCCGCTTGCGCCAAACGGGATGACGATTTCTCGTAGAAAAGGGTTGTTCGGCGTCACTTTGCGGAAGCTGAACGGCGTCAGTTCCAGGCTGCGGATGCCGTGCCTGATCGCCTCCAGCGCGCGCTCCGCCAATGTCCAATCGGATTTGTCCCGAGTCAATACGAATTCGTAGAGCCGAACCAGGTCGTCTTCCGCTTCCTCTGTGAAGCGGACCCGATACATCACTTGCCGGCCTTTGCGTTTGCCAGCATTTTTTTTAGCCGACCGAGTACGGCGTCCGCGCTGACATATCTTCCGGTCTCGCGCGCGTGTTCGCGCGAGGCAAGTCCGCGGGCGACGAATTCGCTTCGTAGTTGCCGGCGGGCGATGTTTTCGCGGATGGATTCCTCAACAAAACTGGAAAGGGTCTCGCCTTCCCGCAGCACCTGTTCGGCGGCTTGGCGAAACTCCGGTTCGACACGCAGTGAGGGAAAGGTCGCGGTTTTCATTGAGGTTCCTTTGCGTTGCAATTGCGACGCAATTGTGTCATGCGCTCCTTCGCGTAGCAAGTCAGGTAGTTAGTCTCACGCCTTCTTCCGCACACACTCCAGATACGCCTCACCATCCATCGGCGCCTTCTCCCGCTGCGAGTGCCAGATCGTTTCGCCGAGGCATTCCATGATCGCGTGTTCGGCGTCGTGAACTTCCATCTTCTGGCGCAGGGCGAAGTAGGCGGCCTTGATGCCGCGCGGCTGGTCGATGCTGATCTGTTCGGCGACGGCCAGGTGCAGCGAGAGGTGCAGGAAGGGGTTCATCTGGCCGCCTTCGGGGGTGAATTCCTGCTCGATGGCGGCTTCGGGGGTTTCCAGCAGCGCGTGGTATTCCGGGTGCTCGGCGATCAGGTCGGCGGCGGTTGCTTCGGCGCCTTCAAGAATCAGGCGTTCGCGGTGCTTGCGCCAGGATTCGCAAAAGAAGTTCCGGACTTGTTCGCGGGAGGGGTCAAACAACATTTTCGCTTTCCTGTCTTTCCTGTTGGGGAGAGATAAGCGCAGTGACGACGGAATTCTGGAATTGGCCGTTTCCTGCGCCGGGGCGATCGCCGAGCGGGGCAATCTGGCCGGTACCGTACACGCCAATGAGCGGCAGATCCGGAAAACGTTCAGTGAAGGCCTTCAGGTCGCGGTCCTCTCCGCCGTAGAAGAACGGGCTGCGCCCGATGCACGAGAACATCAGCGCGCCGACCGGGGACTGGCCGCTGGCTTTTTGCCGTTCCGCCAGGGCGTCGATGCTGCGCCGCATGTCGGATTCGGCGGTTTCCGGCAGGCGAATCGCCCAGGCAAGGCGGCGTCCGGGCTCGATCCGTTCCGCGAGGGTCAGTGTGCCGTCCGCGTTGGCCGAGATGATCGCTGCGGGATGGTAGGCGGTCTCGGAGCCGGTCGCCGCCGATTCGGCGATGAGGGCGATGATCTGATGCAGGTGCCGCGAAGGGTCTCGCCGAAAAGCTTCCGGAAGCGCCTCGGTCAGGCTGCGCAGCGCGGGTTTCCCGCCAAGTTGCAGAACCTCGTAACCCTGGCAGCGTTCGATGGCTTGCGTTTCGCCCAGTCGCCGCCAGCCGCGCGAGACGCCGATGTCGATATGCGCTCCGTGCATCTGTACGCTGCAGCCGCCTTCGCCGGCGAGGCGGGCCTGTTGCCAGACGACGGCGTTGGCGTCGGCGGCGCGAACGGCAAAGGTGCTGCCGAAGACGCCGCCGAAGCGTCGTCCGGAGTAGCTCCAGATTTCGGGAACGGTGCCGCCGGCGTAGCTCAGGATCGGTTCGAGTGCGCTGTCGGGATAGCCGAGGGAAAAGCCGTCGCCGAGAATCATCGCGGCGGCCGCCGGCCGGTCGATTGCCCAGCCCGTTTCCGTGAATACCCCGGAGGCGATGCCGCCGGCGATCTGCAGGCATCGCGTCCGGCGCGCGGCGGCAGTGACGATCTCCTGGGCATGGCGGGCGAATTCCGGGGTCAGGAACAGCAGCACGCCGGTGGCATGGGCGAAGCCGGATTTCCCCAGCGCTTGCTCGACGGCCGCGACGGCCAGTTCGGGCGTCGGCTCGTTGCCTGAGACTAAAGCGGTGGCAAGAGGCATGAATTCTGGTCGCGGTCAGGCGGCGAAGGCCGTCTTGTCCTTGTATTCGCACAGGTCGTTCAACGTGCAGCGCCAGCACTCAGGCTTGCGCGCCTTGCACACGTACCGTCCGTGCAGGATCAGCCAGTGGTGGGCGTCCTGCCGGAACGCTTCGGGCACGACCTTGAGCAGTCGCTGTTCCACCGCCAGCGGGGTTTTTCCCAGTGCCAGACGGGTGCGGTTGGCGACTCGGAAGATGTGTGTATCGACGGCGATCGTTGGCTCGCCGAAGGCGGTATTGAGTACGACGTTGGCCGTCTTGCGGCCGACGCCGGGGAGCGCTTCGAGCGCCGCGCGCTCATGTGGCACCTCTCCGCCGTGCCGTTCGAGCAGGAGGCGGCAGGTGGCGATGACGTTCTTCGCCTTGGTGCGATAGAGGCCGATGCGGTTGATGCAGGCGGCCAGGCGTTCTTCGCCGAGTGCCAGGATTGCCTGCGGCGTTGGCGCGTCGGCGAACAGCGTGCGTGTGGCGAGGTTAACACTCTTGTCGGTGGCCTGCGCCGAGAGGATGACAGCGATCAGCAACTGGAACGGCGTGGCGTATTCGAGCTCGGTGGTGGGCGCCGGGTTCGCCGCCTGCAGGCGCTCGAACAGGGCGATGCGCTTGGCGGCGTTCATGCCCGGTTTCCCCTTGTCAGTGGCAGCCGCCGGCGGCCACCGGTTCCGGCGAACGCCGTTGTTGCCGCGCTGCGGCTCGGGCTTCGATCCAGTTCTTCCAGGCGATCAGGCAACCGAGGACGATGAAGGCGCCCGGCGGCAGCATCGTCAGCAAAAAGCCGGGGTAGTCGGCCGGGAGCAACTGCAATTCGCGCGCGCCGGAGAAGACCATGTCGATGCCGGCGAACAGCGTGCCGTTGCCTATCAGTTCGCGCAGGCCGCCGAGCAGCGCCAGCGTCCACAGCATGCCGGTGCCCATGAAAACGCCGTCGAGCAGCGACTGCAGCGGCGGGTTCTTGTTGGCGTAGGCCTCGACGCGGGCGAGCACGATGCAGTTGGTGACGATCAGCGGGATGAAGATGCCGAGGACGAGGTAAAGCTGATGCAGGTAGGCGTTGAAGAGCAGATCGACGACGGTGACCAGCGAGGCGATGATCAGAACGAAAACCGGGATGCGGATCTCGTGCGGGATCAGGTTGCGCAGGCTGGCCACGGCGACGCCGGAAACCGCCATGACGATGATCGTCGCGAGCGAGAGCATCACGCCATTGACGAGGTTGGTGGTGACGGCCAGCAGCGGACAAAGGCCGAGGATCTGGACCAGACTGGTGTTCTGCTTCCACACGCCGTTGGCGGCAATCTGGCGGATTTCGTCGCGGGTCATGGGGCCTCCTGCTTCCTTACTCGTGGGCTGCGAACAGGCGTTCACGGTTCGCTTCGACATAAAGCGCCGCTTGGCGCACGGCCTTGATGACGGCGCGGGGAGTGACGGTGGCGCCGGCGACGGAGTCGAAACGGCCGCCATCCTTCTTCACCTTCCATTCTTGCGCTTCGACCGATGCGGGCGCCAGACCGTTGAACTGGGTGATCCACGGGCGCTCCTTGTTGCGATCCTTTTTCGGCTCGATGTAGTCGCCGAGGCCCGGCGTCTCGCTATGTTGCGTGACGCGCACGCCGATCAGCGCGCCGTCGCTGCCGAGGGCGATCAGCAGGCGGATCTTGCCGGCGTAGCCGTCCGGCGCGGCAGCTTCGAGAACCAGCGCCTCGATCTTCCCGCCGCGGCGGGCGCGGTAGGCGGTCGAGGCCTCGTCGAGGCCCAGTTCAGGGGTGGGCGGCAGGGAGAACGCATCCTGCAGGAGCTGGTTGTCGTAGCGGTTGCGCGGCAGCACCTCGTCGATGAGCTTCATCTTTTCCTCGGTAGCTGCAGCCTCGATCGCCGGGCGCGTCAGCAGATAGGCGCTGGAGAGAACGGCGGTGAAGATGGCGACAAAAACGAACAGGATGACCGCCGTGCGCGCGGCCATCTTGCTGGCGGTGATCGGCTTGGCGTGCTGGGTCATTTCTTCATGCCGAAGATCGGCGGTTGCGTGTAGAGGTCAATGAGGGGAACGCAGAGGTTCAGTAGCAGCACCGAGAAGGCCACGCCGTCCGGATAGTTGCCGAAGACACGGATCAGGCAGGCGAGCACGCCGGCGGAGAAACCGAAGATCAGCTTGCCTCGCGGCGTCGTCGCCCCGGAGACCGGGTCGGTAACGATGAAGAAGGCGCCGAGCATCGTGCCGCCCGAGAACAGGTGGAACAACGGGTTGGCGAACTGTGCCGGATTGATGAGCCACAACGCGCCGGACATCAGCGCGACGCCGGCCAGAAAACTCAGTGAAACGTGACAGCCGATCACCCGCAGGCCCCACAGCCAGATGCCGCCGAGCAGGTAACCTGCGGCGACCCACTCCCAGCCGCGTCCCCCCAAGTAACCGAAGACGGTGCGGTCGGCGGTGATGGCGGCAACGCTGGGCGAGCCCTCTCCGAGCTTCAGGGCGGTCTTCAAGGCGTCGAGTGGGGTCGCGCCGGTCAGTGCATCGAGGCGCGGTGCCTGGCCGAAGATCAGGGCCAGGTGCTCCAAGAATCCGCTGTCCGGATTGACCGGCGGCCATTGCGACATCAGCGCCGGGAACGAGACGATGCAGGCCGCGAAGGCGATCATTGCCGGGTTGAACGGGTTCTGGCCGAGCCCGCCGTACAGATGCTTGGCCACGACGATGGCGAAGGCGGTGCCGACGACGATCAGCCACCAGGGCGCGAGCGGCGGGAAGGCCAGGGCGATCAGCCAGGCGGTGACGACCGCGCTGCCGTCGCCGAGGAACAGTCCGAGCGGCCTGCTCTGCAACTTGAGCATGACTGCTTCGGCAAGCAGTGCGGTCGCCGTGGCGATGGCGAGCTGGACAAGGACAATCGGGCCGATCAGCCAGACCATCGCGGCGATTCCGGGAACCAGGGCAGCCAGAACCTGCAGCATGACGCGGCGCACGCTGACGGGCTGGGTCAGATAGGGCGAAGTGATGAAGTCCATGGAGTGGTTAGCCATTGTTATCGCGAGGCAGTAGCTGATCGCTCCGTCATCCCGGCGAAAGCCGGGATCCAGGCGGCGCTCCCGAAACCTGCGTCGTTATTGCTCCGGCCTGCGCCGGAATGACGGCGTTTGTTGCACATCATTGCTGCCCTCCCGCGTCTGGAGCTTGTGCCGGTGCGGTGGACTGTTCCGCCTGCAGCGGCGCCCGGCGGGCCTCGATCTCGGCGATTTCCTTGCGCTGGGCGACGGTCAGTCCGTCGGTGTTCTTCGGCTGCACGGCTTCGCGCTGTTGGCGGGCGCGTTCCATCGCCGCGGCGATGGCGGCTTTTTTCGCAGCCTCGACGTCGACCGGGGCAGCCGTCGCTGGCTCGGCGCTTGCGGTGGCTTCGGCTGGTGCAGCCTTTTTCTCTGCCGCCTTGGCCGCTGCGGCGCGGGCCAGGCGCTCGGCTTTCTCGGCCTTTTCGCGTTCCTCACGCTCGTTGCGGAACTCGAAGCGTGCCTTGGCCGCATCGGCCTGGCTTTTCTCCCGTTCGCGCGTCCATATCTCGCTCTTGGCGAAGCGGAAATACTGCACCAAGGGGATGTGCGAAGGGCAGACATAGCTGCAGCAGCCGCATTCGATGCAGTCGAACAGGTTGTATTCCTGCGTCTTGCCGAAATTGCGGGCGCGGGAGAACCAGTACAGTTCGAACGGCTGCAGTTCGTGCGGGCATGCCTGCGCGCAGGCGCCGCAGCGGATGCAGGGCATTTCCGGCGCCGGCGGCGGGAAGAGCTTCGGCGAACCGGCGATCAGGCAGTTGGTGGCCTTGACCACCGGGGCTGCGAGATCGGGGATGTCGAAGCCCATCATCGGGCCGCCCATCAGGAAACGGTTGGTGTCGGCCTTCGGTTCGCCCAGCTTGATCACGTCCTGGATCGGTGTGCCGAGCCGCACTTCCCAGTTGCGCGCTTGCTCGACATTGCCGGTGAGGGTGACGATGCGCGAAATGACCGGCTCGCCGAAGGCGATGGCGCGCCAGGCGGTGTAGGCGGTGGCGACGTTGAAGCACTGCACACCCATTTCGGGCGAGCGCTTGGCCGCCGGGATTTCCTTGCCGGTGAGCACGCGGATCAGTTGCTTGGCGCCGCCGGCCGGGTAGCGGGTCGGCACGCCGACGACCTCGAAGTCCTCTCCGACGGCTTCGACGGCCTGCCGCATCGCGTCGATCGCCTCGGGCTTGTTGTCCTCGATGCCGATCAGGACCCGCTTCGGTTTCAGCAGGTCGCGGAAGATGGCGATGCCGCGGACGATGCCCTCGGGGCGCTCGCGCATCAGCAGGTCGTCGCAGGTCATGAACGGCTCGCACTCGGCGCCGTTGATCACCAACTCCTCCATCGGCATGGCCTTCGCCGCTTCGGTCTTGACGTGGCTGGGGAATACCGCGCCACCGAGGCCGACAACGCCCGAGTCGCGCAGAATCTCGCGCACCTGTTCCGGTTCCAGCGAGGCGTAGTCGAGCGGCTGGCGCTCGATCCATTCGTCCTTGCCGTCAGCTTCGATGACCACCGAGAGGGTCGGCAGACCCGACGGGTGCGCGGTGACGCGCTCCTCGACCGCGATCACGGTGCCGGAGGTCGGCGCGTGAACGGCGGCGGAGACCCACTTGTCGGCCGCGCCGATCCGCTGGCCCTTGAGCACGCGTTCGCCGGCCGCGACGAGCGGCTGCGGTTGGCCGCCGATGCTCTGGTGCAGCGGCACGACCAGCAGCGGCGGCACCGGGGCAATGCCGATCGGCGCCTGTACCGATGGAGCCTTGTTCGTCGCCGGCTTGACGCCGCCTTTGAATTTGAAAAGTTGCTGCAGCATGAGTTCGGGCAATGGCTCAGGCGGCGCGCCTGACGGGTTTGATCTCGAAGACCGGATACTTCCACTTCCAGTTGTCGATCTTCTCGGGGATCGGCTCCATGCGGATGCATTCGACCGGACACGGTTTGACGCAAAGCTCGCAGCCGGTGCACAGCGATTCGACGATGGTGTGCATCTGCTTCGCGGCGCCGACAATGGCGTCGACCGGGCAGGCCTGGATGCACAGCGTGCAGCCGATGCACAGTTGCTCGTCGATGATCGCCACCTGCTTGGGCTTCTCTTCGGCGTCGAGCGGTTTCACTTCGCGGCCGAGCAGGTCGGCGAGCTTGCGCACGCCTTCCATGCCACCGGGCGGGCAGCGGTTGATGTCCGCCTCGCCTTCGGCGATGGCTTCGGCGTAGGGTTTGCAGCCCGGGTAGCCGCACTGGCCGCATTGCGTCTGCGGCAGGATGGCGTCGATTTTTTCGACGAGCGGGTTGCCTTCGACCTTGAACTTGATCGAGGCGTAGCCGAGCGCTGCGCCGAGGATGACGGCGCCAAGCGCCATGATGAGGATGGCGGTCAGCATTATTGGTACTTGTCGAGGCCGGCGAATCCCATGAAGGCCAGGCTCATCAGGCCGGCGGTGACCATCGAGATGGCGACGCCGCGGAAGGGTGCGGGCACGTCGGCGCCGTCGACGCGTTCGCGGATGCCGGCGAAGAGGACCATGACCAGGGAGAAACCGATGGCGCTGGCAGCGCCGAAAATCAGCGATTCGAGAAAATTGTGCCGGTTGGCGATGTTCAGCAGCGGGACGCCGAGCACGGCGCAGTTGGTGGTGATCAGCGGCAGGTAGATGCCGAGCACCTGATGCAGCACCGGGCTCGATTTGTGGATGACCATTTCGGTCAACTGGACGACTGCGGCGATGGTGACGATGAACGACAGGGTGCGCAGGTATTCCAGCCCGAATGGTGTGAGCAGCAGGTGGTCGATGACGTAGCTGGCGCCGGTGGCCACGGTCAGCACGAAGGTCGTGGCCGCGCCCATGCCGAACGCGGTATCGAGCTTCTTGGAGACGCCCATGAACGGGCACAGGCCGAGGATCTTCACCAGGACGACGTTGTTGACCAGGACGGCGCCGATGACGATGAACAGGTAGTGGGTCATTGTTCCTGCAAAAGGACGGGTTGTTGCGGCAAGCTGAGAATTATCCTCTTCTGCCTAATTCCATTCAACCACGTTGGGAGTATATGAATAGGTGTAACGGTTATAAGGCGGCGATCGCCCGGGCTGCTTCGCCGACCAGTTCCGGCCCCCGGTAGATGAAGCCGGTGTAGAGCTGCACCAGACGGGCGCCGGCCTTGATCTTGGCTGCCGCTTCTTCGCCGCCCACGATGCCGCCGACGCCGATGATCGGCACCTCGCCTGCGAGCGCTGCGGCGAGCTTTGTCTGCACGGCGGTCGACCGTTCGAATACCGGCGCGCCGGACAGACCGCCGGTCTCCTGCGCGTTGGGCAGGCCTTCGACACCGTCGCGCGAGAGCGTCGTGTTGGTGGCGATGACGCCGTCCATGCGGTGCTGCCGGAGCAGGTCGGCGATCGACTGGATCTGGATGTCTTCCAGATCGGGAGCGATCTTCAGTACCAGCGGCACGTATTTGCCGTGCTTGTCGGCGAGCCGCGCCTGCTCGGCCTTGAGGCTGCCGAGCAGCGCGTCGAGCGCGTCATCCTTCTGCAACTCGCGCAGGTTCTTTGTGTTCGGACTGGAAATGTTGACTGCCACGTAGCTGGCGGCGGCATAAACGCGTTCGAGACAGATCAGGTAGTCGTCCGCGGCTTTCTCGATCGGCGTGTCGAAGTTCTTGCCGATGTTGATGCCGAGGATGCCGCCGCGGCGCGCGAACTGGGAGTCGGCGATATTGCCGAGCAGTTTGTCCACACCGTCGTTGTTGAACCCCATGCGGTTGATGATCGCCTGCTTTTCCGTGATACGGAACATGCGCGGCTTTGGGTTGCCCGGTTGCGGGCGCGGCGTTACGGTGCCGATCTCGATGAAACCGAAGCCAAGTGCCGCGAGGGCGTCGACGTGCTCGCCGTTCTTGTCCAGGCCGGCGGCCAGGCCCACCGGGTTGGGAAAAGTCAGGCCCATCAGTTCTACCGGATGGGCTGCCGGCGGCTTGGCCATCAGGCAGGCGATGCCGGCACGGTGTACGAACTCGATACCCGACATCCCCAAGCCGTGAGCGGTTTCGGGATCGAGGGAAAACAGGATTTTGCGCAGGAGGGGGTAGATCATCCCGCGATTTTACCGCATTACGCCCGGGGTGCCGGTGGCGCATCGAGCCAATGCAGCAATACCGAATACAGCAGTTCCGGGTCGAACGGCTTGGCGATGAAATCGTTCATGCCCGCTTCCAGACAAAGCTGCCGGTCCTCGGCGAAAGCGTTGGCCGTCATGGCGAGGACCGGAACACGATCGAGCCTTCGGTCGGTACGCAATTGCCGTGTGGCGTTGACCCCGTCGAGGTTCGGCATTTGCATGTCCATGAGGATGGCCGCGTAGTCGTTTTCTCCGACCATGTGGACGGCCTGCACGCCATCGCCGGCGGTATCGATGACCAGATCGGCTGCTTCGAGCAGCGAACGCGCGACTTCCTGGTTCAACGGGTCATCATCGACGACCAGGATGCACCGGCCGCGATGGCGCTGCCGCAGCAACGGTTCGGAGTTCCTGTCGGTCAGCGTGGCCGCGATATTCGATACGGTCGATGCGCATTCGTCGTTTTTGCTGCAAACCAGCCGCACCGTGAACCAGAATGTACTTCCCTCGCCGGACGTGCTCTCGACGCCGACGCTTCCGCCCATCAATTCGGCCAGGCGGCGGGTGATCGCCAGCCCGAGGCCGCTGCCGCCGTATTTTCGCGTGGTCGAGTTGTCGGCCTGTTCGAAGTGCTCGAAGAGGCGTTGCCTTGCTTCGGTTGGGATTCCGATGCCGGTGTCGCGGACCTCGAAGCGGGCCGTGACGTAACCCGCTTCGTCCGGTTGCATGCTTGCACGGATCGTGACGGACCCCTTGTCAGTGAATTTTATGGCGTTGGTCGCGTAGTTGAGCAGCGCCTGCTGCAGACGGGTCGGGTCGCCATGCAGCCCGCCGGGGATCTTGTCCGCTTCAATGCGCAGTGAGAGTCCCTTGGCCTGTGCGCGTTCGGAAAGAATGGCCTCGATGTTGCGGAGCAGGGCGCGGATGTCCAGCGGCACCTCTTCGAGGACGACCTTGCCGGCCTCGATTTTCGAAATATCGAGGATGTCGTTGATGATCCCGAGCAGGTGCTCGGCCGCGGTGTTGATCTTGTCGAGGCGTTCGTTCTGGTCAGGCGAGCAGCTTTGCCGGCGTAGCACGTTGGCCAGGCCCAGAATCCCGTTCAGCGGGGTGCGGATCTCATGGCTCATGTTGGCGAGGAACGTGCTTTTCGCCCGGTTGGCCGCTTCCGCTGCGTCCTTGGCTTGCGCCAGCTCGGCCGTGCGCTGGTGGACGAGTTGCTGCAGGTTGTGGCGGTGCTGTTCAAGTTCCTGTTCGGCTTGCTTGCGGGCGGTGATGTCGCGCAGAAAAACGAAGTATTCCTTGCCAGACTCCTTGCGGTAGGTGGTGCTGACTTCGACGTGCCACAGGGTGCCGTCCTTGCGTCTGTGCAGCGACTCGAAGCGCACGCCGCCTTTTTTGATTGTGTCCTCGATATGTTCGGCGATCTGCTCCGGTGTTTCCAGAGCGTCCAGGTCGCGGATGTGCTTTTGCAGCAGTTCCTTGCGCGTATAGCCTGAGAGTTCGCAATAGGCCGGGTTGGTATCGATCAGTCGTCCGTTGAGATCGAGATGCCAGAAGCCGTCGTGCATGGTGTCCAGGATGCTGCGCAGCGCGGCGTGGCTTTCGCGCAACGCGCTTTCCGCCTGCTGTCGGGCGGTGATGTCGCGAATCTGGGTGATCGTCCGCGTCTTGCCCTTCGAATCGAAAAAGTACGTGGAGGTGATCTCCGCCGGGAAGGTCCGGCCGCTCTTGTGGATGCAGCGCAACTCGCCCTGAAAGCAGCCGCTGCGCAGTCGCTCCTCGAGTGCGCTGTGCAGGCGGGGGTCGGTGCTGTCCATGACGCCGTTTCGTCCGAGGGCGCGGAGTTCGTCCTCGGTGTAGCCGCTCAGACGGCAGGCTGCGGAGTTGGCCGATTCGATACGGCCGTCCGGCCAGGAGAAAAGTATCGCATCGCCGCTGTTTTCGAAGATCAGGCGGAAGCGTTCCTCGCTTTCGCGCAGGGCATTCTCGCGTCGCTTTGCTGCCGTTATCAGACGGTTGAAGCTGGCGATCAGCCTGCCGATTTCGTCGTTCCGGTCAATTGGCAAGGGGGTCAGGGGTTTTCCGGATTCCGCCGTATCGATCAGCGTTCGCGTCGTCTCCAGTAGTGGCGAAAGTTGTCGCCGGAGCATCCACCAGGTCAGTCCCGCAGCAAGGAGGGTGAGCAGGGTTGTTGCGAGAAGAACGCGATGCAGCATCTGTTCGATCGGCGCGAAGGCTTCCTCGGTCGGGAGCGCCGCGAGGACGTACCAGTTGGCCAGCGGAACGCGCCGGGCGGAAGCCAGTACTTCCAGACCGTGCGGATTCGGGGTGACCGCCGAGCCTTCGAAACCGTCGATGAAGCGGTCGATACCCGGGAAAAGGCCCGGTGCGGGCAGCGCTTCCATGATCCGCGTCGTATCGGTGGCGGTGACGATCAGCCGATGTGCCGGAGATACGAGCATGTAGCCTCCGGTCTTGCCGTAACGGGATCGCGTGATCCGGTCGAGGAAACTCGGGAGCGCGAGATTGATCGATCCGGCCAGTACGCCGATGATCCTTTGGCGTGAATCGCGGATCGGAACGGCCATGATGACCGCAGGTGTCCCGGTGGTTTTGCTGACCACCGGTCTGCTGACCGACTCCCGGCCTGCGCCAAGCGCGGCGATCACATAGTCGCGCTCGCGATAATTGACGCCGATGCGCTCGGCCGCGTAAGGATGAAAAGCGATCGACAGCCCGTCGGTGCCGGTGACGAAAGTGCCGACGTTGAACAGGTCATGCAGTTCGCGATACTTTTCCAGCATGACCTGAAGGTTCTCCGGGCCTTCCTGCATGGCCGCGGCGGCTACCGCGGCGACCCTCCGGAGTGCGGCAAACCGGTGTTCGAGTTCGTCGTTGATCTCGCTGGCGACGAAGCTGACGGTGGAAAGTTGCTGTTCGCCGAGCATCCGCTCCATGTCCTCGCGGAGGATATGGCTGGCATACAGCGAGAGGGACCAGATGCCGAACAGGAAGATCGCCAGGGTGCCAAGCGTGATGCGCGTCTTCAGCGAATGCCGGTGACCGACTGTCGAATCCATGCCGTTCCTTGAGCCGTGTCGAGAGGAGATCGGGGTGCCGGCAGGCATAGTACTCTGGTATTTTTATGCCGGAAAGCTGGCGCTCCGCCGTTCCGGGCGGTGGTCGGCCGATATTTGGGGGAGGAAACGTGCTGATCAATTGCGTGGCTTATGAGGACGGCGCCCGGTTGACCGACCTGCCGATCGAGGAAATCAGCGACTATCTGGCCCGGCCCGGGTGCTTTGTCTGGGTGGCACTCGCCGACGCGACGCCGGACGAACTCGATGTGATGAAGAAGGAGTTCGCGTTGCACGAACTGGCTGTCGAGGATGCGCGGCATGGCCATCAGCGGCCGAAAATCGAGGATTACGGCGATTCGCTGTTCGTCGTCATGCATCTGCTCGATCTGACCGATGCGGGCCTGAGTGTCGGCGAGGTGCACGTCTTCGTCGGACGCAATTATGTGCTGTCGTTGCGTAACCGCAGCCGACAACACTTTCTGGCCGTGCGCGAGCGCTGCGAGCGCGAGCCGCATCTGTTGAAACAGGGCGCGGGTTTCGTCCTGTATGCCTTGATGGACGCCACGGTCGATCGCTATTTTCCGGTTGCCGAACGCTTCGAGGCGGAACTCGAGGAGATCGAGGCGCAGATCTTCGTCAAGGGCACGGCGCGGGCGAACATCAAGCGCCTGTACGAACTGAAGTCGCGGGTTCTGCAACTCAAGCACGCTGTCGCGCCGTTGCTGGATGAAACCGGAAAGCTCTTCGGTGGGCGGGCGCCTGCGGTCTGCGCCAGCAGCCGCGAGTATTACCGTGATGTTTTCGACCATCTGACGCGGATCAATACGTCGATCGACAACGTCCGCGAGACGATCGGCACGGCGATTCAGGTCAATCTTTCGATGGTGGCCATCGAGGAGAGCGAGGACAACAAGAAGCTCGCCGCCTGGGCCGGCATCTTCGCCGTGGCTACCGCGTTCGCCGGCATCTGGGGGATGAACTTCAAGGACATGCCGGAACTGGACTGGGTTTACGGCTACCCGGTGGCACTCGCGGTGATCGCGGCGACCAGCGTTGTCCTCTACCTGCGTTTCAAGCGGGCGGGGTGGCTATAAACTCCTGCCAGCGGCCGTCAATGAGCCCCTCGGACGGACGAAAACGCGTCTTGTAATTCATCTTCCGGCAATCCCGAATCCAGTAGCCGAGGTAAAGATGCGGCAGGTCGTTGGCCCGGCACTGGCCGATCTGCCAGAGAATGTTGAAGGTGCCGAGGCCGGCGATTTCCGGATCGTAGAAGGTATAGACCGACGAGAGACCATCGTCGAGCACGTCGATGACGCTGACCATGCGCAGCGCATCGCCGTCACGGAACTCGACCAGGCGGCTGTCGACCTGGCTGCGCAGCAGGAACTGGGTGTATTGCGCCCGATCGTCGAGATCCATTCCGCCGCCGGCGTGACGGCTGTTCTGGTAGCGGCGATAAAGTGCATAGTGTTCTTCGTCAAAGCGCAGCGGTCGCTCGGCGGCCTGCAACCCGGCATGGGCTTTCAGGCAGCGCCGCTGGCTGCGGTCGGGGGTAAAGCGGTCAACCGGAACACGTACCGGGACGCACTCGCGGCATTCCGCACAAGCCGGGCGGTAGGTGAAGTCGCCGCTGCGCCGGAATCCGCGCCGCACGAGGCTGCTGTAGATGTCTGCAGTGATCAGTTGCGGCGGGATGGCCACCTGCGAGACGGACTGCTTTCCCGGGAGGTAACTGCATGGATAGGTCGCCGTGTTGTAGAACTGCAGCAAAGCGAGCGGCAGATCAGGATCGTTGAGGCGGGTCATCGGGGTTCGGTCAGTTCCAGTCGCGCGTTGCGGCGTTGGCGGCCCAGCGACCGCAGAGCGGCGGGATCGCGGTCAGACGGCGGAGGTGGTCCGCGAATTCGGTACGCGGAATCTCGCGGGCGCCGAGCGAGGCGAGGTGTGCGGTATTCATCTGGCAGTCGATCAGGCCGAAGCCGTTGTCGGCGAGAAAACGCACAAGGTGCGCCAAGGCGATTTTCGAGGCGTCGGTGGCGTGGGCGAACATCGATTCTCCGTAGAACATCTTGCCGATGGCGATGCCGTAAAGGCCTCCGGCGAGGCGGTCATCGACCCAGGTTTCGACCGAGTGGGCGTAGCCGAGTTCATGCAGCTTGATGTAAGCCGCCTGGATTTCCGGTGCGATCCAGGTGCCGGCCTGATCCTTGCGCTTCGTCCGTGCACACGCCTCGATGACGGCCTGGAAGCGGGTGTCCAGGCGAACGCGGTAGTCCTTCTTGCGTAGCGTCTTGCGCAAGGAGCGCGATAGCCTGAATTCGGCGGGGAACAGCACCATGCGCGGATCGGGGCTCCACCAGAGGATCGGTTCGCCCGGGGAATACCAGGGGAAAATGCCTTTCAGGTAGGCCGTGACGAGGCGCTGCGGCGTGAGGTCGCCGCCGGCGCAGAGCAGGCCGTTCGGTTCGCGCAGGGCCAGTTCAAGCGGCGGAAAGCGTTCCGCGTTTCCGAGCCAGGGAATCATGGCTGGCGGGCGACAGGTGGCAGATCGCCGGGAAAGGCGATGACGTGGTCGATCGCGAGGCGAATGCCGATCGTTTCGCCGACGGCGTGGTTGTGGTGCGAGGGAACCAGTGCCATCACCTCGGCACCGCTCGGCAAACGCAGCGTGTACAGGAATTCGGCGCCGCGAAAGGCGCGATGGACGACTTGGGCGCGCAACGGGCTGACATCGTCGTGAACCACGTCGTCCGGGCGCAACAATACCTGCACCGGTGCCCCCGCACCCACGGCTGCGCAGCCTTGGTGGCATTCCAGTTGTGCCAGGCGGCCCAGTTCGACGTCCACGTGCCGGTCGTCGCGCACGGTGCCGGGAAGAAAGACGCCCTGGCCGATGAAGTCGGCGACGAAGCGGTTGCCCGGCCGGTGGTACAGGTTGTACGGCGTGTCCCACTGCTGGATTCGCCCCTCGGCCATCAGGCCGATCTCGTCGCACATCGCGAAGGCCTCGTGCTGATCGTGCGTCACCAGAATCGCCGTCATGCCCTCGCTCTTCAGGATGCCGCGGACTTCCAGCGACAGCCGCTCGCGCAACTCGACATCAAGGTTGGAGAACGGTTCATCGAGCAGCAGCAATTCGGGCTTCGGCGCCAGGGCGCGCGCCAGGGCGACGCGCTGTTGCTGGCCGCCGGAGAGTTCGTGCGGGTATTTTGCCGCCTGGTCGGCGAGCCCGACGGTTTCCAGCAGTTCCGTGACCCGAGCGGTTCGCTCTGATGCCGGTTGCGACGCCAGTCCGAAGCCGACGTTGCCGGCGATCGTCAGATGCGGGAACAGCGAGTAGTCCTGGAAGACCATGCCGATGCGCCGTTTTTCCGGTGCCAGGCTGAAGCCGGGACGGCTGACAGGCACGCCTTCTAGGCGGATCTCGCCCGCGACGACCGGCTCGAAGCCAGCGATGCAGCGCAGCAGGGTCGTCTTGCCGCAACCGGACGGGCCGAGCAGGCAGGCGATACTGCCGGTCTCGATGCGGAAGCTGACGTCGTGTACGACTGTGTGGGTGCCGTAACGCTGGACGATGCGGTCGAGTTCAAGGTGGGCCATGAGGGTCTGGTGGGCAAGTCTTGTTTGATCCCGTCGATTATACGGTTGCGCCGCGTTTGGCCGCGCACCGGCGATGCCTTACCATGCGGGCGATGGCGCATTCCTGTTCATTCGCGTTTGGCCGGACTTTGCGCACTCGACGCACTCGGAGAAAAAATGGAACGAAAAACCCGCATCGCCCTGCTGGGCGAGTGCATGATTGAACTGCGCGGGCAGCTATTCGGCACGATGCAGCAGTATTTCGGCGGCGATACGCTCAATACGGCGGTTTACCTGGCGCGACTGGCCGCCGATAGCCCGATTGAAGTCGCGTACGCCACCGAACTTGGTACCGACGCGTTCAGCGACGCGATGTTGCGGGCCTGGGCGCAGGACGGTATCGATACCGGGCTGGTTATCCGCGAGGCAGGGCGGATGCCGGGGTTGTACACGATCCAGGTCGATGAAACCGGCGAGCGGACCTTTTATTACTGGCGCGATTCGAGCGCGGCGCGGCACTATTTCGATGGCCCGAGCAGTCCGCTCGAAGACAGCCTCGATTCGCTAGATGCCCTGTACTTCAGCGGCATCAGTCTCGCGGTGCTTTCCCGGCACGGGCGTGAACGACTCTTTGCCTGCGTCGATCGGCTGCGTGCCAACGGCGGCCGGGTGTTCTTCGATAACAATTTCCGTGCGCGCCTGTGGCCGGCGGGGCTCGACGATGCGCGCGCGTGGTATGAAAAGGCGTTTGCTTCCTGCGATCTGGCGATGATCACCGTGGAGGACAACCGGGCGCTCTACGAGTTGCCCGATGATGAAACGGCCATCGGACATGCCTGCGCGTTGCCACCGGCCGAGTTGGTAATCAAGCGGGGCGCCGATCCGACCTTGGTGCGCATTCCCGGCCAGGATCTGATCAGTGTGCCGACCGTCCGCGTGGACAAGGTGGTCGATACCACCGGTGCCGGCGATTCCTTCGCCGGCGGCTATCTCGCCGCGCGGCTACAGGGCCAGTCGCCGGAAGTCGCGGCGCGCTCGGGCAACAAGATCGCCTCGATCGTGATCCAGCACGCCGGCGCGATCATTCCGCGCGAGGCCATGCCGGTGTTTTTCTTTGCCTGAAGGATGTTCTTCCGTATGCAGACGCCCAAGCCGGTCCTGACTGACGTTCTCCTCATGCTGGCCGTGGTAGTGGCAGCACTGATCGGCATGCCGGTGGCCAGCGTGCTGACCAACCTGCTCAGCGGCGGGACGGCGGAGGTCTGGCAGCATCTGGTGTCGACCGTGCTGCCGGAGTACATCGGCAACACGCTGTGGCTGTGCCTCGGCGTCGGCGGCGGGGTGACGCTCGTTGGCGTGGCGACGGCGTGGCTGACGGCGATGCACCGTTTTCCCGGCCAGCGTGTTTTCGAATGGGCGCTGGTCTTGCCGCTGGCGATGCCTTCCTACGTATTGGCGTATGTCTATACCGACTTTCTCCAGTTTGTCGGGCCGGTGCAGACTTTTCTGCGTGAGACGTTCGGCTGGTCGCGTGCCGATTACTGGTTTCCGGAAGTGCGTAGTCTCGGCGGCGCGATCGTTCTTTTCATCTTCGTGCTTTATCCCTATGTCTATCTGACGGCACGCACGGCGTTCCTCGAGCGCGCCAGCGGCATGCTGGAAGCCTCGCGCACGCTTGGCGTCGGGGCGTGGCGCAGCTTCTTCCGCGTATCGTTGCCCCTGGCTCGCCCGGCGGTAGTGGCCGGAACGGCGCTGGCGTTGATGGAGACGCTCGCCGACTATGGCGCCGTCTCGTATTTCGGCGTGCAGACGTTCACCACCGGCATCTATCGCGCCTGGTTCTCGCTGGGCGACCGCATCGCCGCGGCACAACTGGCGGCCTCGTTGCTTGGCGTCGTCGCGCTATTGTTGATCATTGAGCAGGCCTCGCGCGGGCGGGCACGTTTCTACAATACGACGGGACGCAATCGCCCGATGCCGGGGCAGATGTTGCGCGGTCTTCCGGCGTTTCTGGCCTTCGGCGTGTGCGCGCTGCCGGTGGTCATCGGCTTTCTGCTGCCCGGCGGTCTGCTGCTTCGCCTGGCTTTTGTCGAGGGCGATGTGCAGTTCGGTGTGCAGTTCCTTCGTCTGGCGCGCAACAGCTTCATCCTCGCCGGCGTGACGGCCATTCTCGCGGTGGTGCTGGCGTTGCTACTGGCCTATGGTGAGCGTCTGGGCCGTGGCGGCACAGCCCGAGCGCTGAACCGCTTGGTCGGTCTGGGCTATGCGGTTCCCGGTTCGGTGATTGCCGTCGGCGTTCTGATTCCGGTCGCGCGCCTGGACAACTGGCTGGCCGCGCAGTGGTTGTCCTGGTTCGGAAGCAATCCCGGATTGCTTCTGACGGGCGGTATCACCGCGCTGGTCTATGCGTATCTGGTGCGCTTCCTTGCCGTTGCGCTGCAGTCGGTCAATGCCAGCTTGTCCAAGATCACGCCGAGCATGGATGAATCGGCGCGCAGCCTGGGCGAGGGGGCCGGCGGCATCCTGCGCCGCGTCCACCTGCCGTTGTTGCGTGGCAGCCTGCTGACCGCCGCGCTGCTGGTTTTCGTCGATGTGATGAAGGAATTGCCGGCGACGCTGGTGATGCGGCCGTTCAATTTCGATACGCTGGCGACGCAGGCCTACACCCTGGCGTCAGATGAACGGTTGGGTGAGGCATCCACTGCCTCGCTGGCGATTGTTGCGGTCGGCTTGCTGCCGTTGATCGCGCTGTCGCGGCAGATCTCGCGCAGGAAACGATAAAAAAACGGCCGGGAGTGTCCCCGGCCGCGTTGCGGAGTCCGGTAAAACTCAACGATAGCCGACGCGGTCGAAAATCATCTGCGCCTTGGCGCGGTACATGCCGAGCGAGCCGACCGGCAGCGTGTCGGCCTTGAACGGGCCGAGTTTTTGCAGCGCCGGGTTGGCGACCTTGACCGACGGAACGGCCGGCCATTCGTTGTTGCCATCGGCAAAGTAGCGCTGAGCATCGTCGCTGGCGAGGTATTCGAGGAATTTAACCGCCGTTTCCTTGTGCGGCGCATGCTTCAGCATCCCTGCGCCGGAAACGTTGATGTGGGTGCCGTTCGCCTTCTGGTCGGGCCAGATCACGCCGATCTTGTCGACGACCTTCTTGTCGTCCGCCTTGTCCGATCGCATCAGGCGGGCTACGTAATAGGAATTGGAAATCGCGACGGCGCATTCGCCGGCGGCCACGGCCTTGATCTGGTCCGTGTCGCCGCCTTTCGGCGCCCGCGCAAAGTTCGCCACTACGCCGCGCGCCCAGGCTTCGGCCTGCTGTTCACCCTGGTGGGCGATGATCGAGGCCATCAGCGACAGGTTGTACGGATGCGACCCCGAGCGTGTGCAAACCTTTCCTTTCAGTTTCGGATCGGCGAGATCCGCGTAATTCGCGACATCGTCCGGCTTCACCGTGTCCTTGGCATAGACGATGACGCGGGCCCGGGTGGAAAAGGATATCCAGTCTTCGGTGCGCAGGTGGGCTGGAATGCGCGATTCCAGAACCCGGGACTTGACGGGGGCGAATAACCCAAGTTCGTGGGCGGCCGACAGGCGAGCGGCGTCGACGGTGATGAACACATCGGCCGGGCTGTTGGCGCCTTCGCTGCGCAGGCGTTCGAGGAGTTCTTCTTCCTTCCCCTCGATACGGTTGATGCGGATGCCGGTCTTCTTGGTGAATTCGCCATAGAGTTGCTCGTCGGTCTGATAATGCCGGGCACTATACAAATTGAGCACTTTTTCTTCGGCATGCGCCGTGACCGAAGCTCCTGAAATGGCGAGTGCGACGAGAAGGGAGGCGGCGAGGGGATGTTTCATCGGGATTGGCTCCTGGTTGTTGCGAGTGATAACTTTTAACAATCCCATGTTATCTGTTTTTTGTTTGTGTGTAAATGATAGTCTTTATCACAAGCTGGCGAAAAAAAGGACGCGCCAGCGTCCTTTGCGGTACGAAAGAGTGGATTCAGCGTTCCAGAATGCGCCGTGCGCCGTTGTAGCGCTTGACCCAGTAACTCTGGCTCATGTCTTCCACGCGTACTTCTGCCCCCGTTCGTGGAGCGTGCATGAAGCGATTGTCACCGAGATAGATTCCCACGTGCGAAAAGGCCCGGCGCATCGTGTTGAAAAAAACGAGATCGCCCGGTTTCAGTTCTTTCTTGTCGACGGCATCGCCGACCTGGCTCTGCTCCTTGGCCGTCCGGGGAAGGAGCTTGCCGACCGCGTCGCGGAAGACGACCTGAACAAAACCGCTGCAATCGAGGCCTTTCTCCGGGTCCGTTCCGCCACGCCGATAGTTGATGCCGACGAGTTCCAAACCCTTCAGGATCAGGTCTTGAGCACTATTGGTATAGCGTTCGAAAAAGGACGTCTCTTCCGTCAGGTCGTGTTGCTCGGTTGCGGATGCGCTGGCCGGAACGCCCAAGGAGACGGTAGTTGAGAGTAGAAGAATTGTGATGATTTTGTGACGAAACATGGGGCGGAAATCTAAAATAAAACCATGGCGATGTAAACGTCTTTTCTCGATATCGTTTCCGAGAAGGGGGTAACGTGCTGTTTTTCGGTGCGTTGTCGTGTGCCGGTTGGCGTGTTGTGCTACAGAATGGCGTTTGTGGGTATCATGCTGCCCTCTAGTCGCGCTGTAAGATTCAATGGTTGCGCCAAGCGGGCCATGTGCCGGGGCGCGAGCGTAATCGCACGGTTGAGAGGGTGGGCGTGCCAACGGCGCCTGAGCTGAGTTAAAACGAACGAGCTGAGCAGAGGATGGACAGCCGAAATCAACTGCCGCGAATCCTGATCGTCGATGAGTCACGGATGGTGCGCGCGATGCTCATCCGGCACATTCGGGACCAGTACGATTTCCGTGAAGAAGCGGACGGTGAGGCTGCCTGGCAGGTTCTGGTGCTCGATCATTCCATTGAATTGGTCATTTGTTCGTTGTCGCTGCCGGTGCTCGACGGCGACGGGTTGCTGGTACGTGTGCGCTCCTCGCGCCTGTCTCGCCTGTGCCAGATGCCGATGCTGATGATTTCCGGTGACGACAACGACGCGGTCGAGCGGGCCAAGGCACACGGAGCCTCCGACTTCATTAACCGCAACACCGGATCGGCGGAGCTTCTGGCGCGCATAGATTCCCACCTCAAACTGGCGCAGGCTCGCAACCAGCTCAAGGAAAATCTGGAGCAGAATGTCCAGAATCCGGAAACCGGCATTTTCACCCGCAAATACATCGAGTTGCAGGCAGTGCAGGCCATGTCCCACGCCATGCGTCATCACGGCGAGGTCAGCGCTATCGTGATGGGGTTCGACAACGTCGGCGCGTTGCGCGAAGAGCATGGGGTCGATGCGCTGAAGCAGTTGCAGCAACGGTTCATTTCCATGCTGTCCGGGAAGATCAGGAAAGAGGACAGCCTCGGACATTACATTGGCAGCCAGTTGGTGGTGATTTCGCCGGGAACATCGTCCGCTGCGTGCGAATCGTTTGGCAACCGCTTGCGTGAGGCGATCCGGGGCGCCAATATTTCCGTGCATGGGCAGCGGCTCAATCTGTCGGTTAGTGTGGGTATTGCCAATTGTCCTGCCGATAGTGTCAGTTCGGCGGGGTCTCTGGTCGAGTTGGCCGGCGCCCGGCTCAAGGCCGCTCAGCAGGAGGGGGGTAACCGGGTCATTTCCTGCAATGCGCAGCCGGTTCCGGCAAGCAGTCCGGTTCCGTCTCCGGATCGGGCGCTGGCGATGCTTCGCTCAGGAGATGAAAACGCCGTGAAGCCGTGCTTGTCCGTACTTGTGCGGCAATTGCTTCCGTTGCTGGACCTCGCAGAGCGAGAGCTCGCGCTTGGCCTGTCTCTAGACGATCTGCGCCGACGTCTGGACGCGTTGCCCGGGATGCTGCGTGCGGATTCCGGGGTGGGCTCTGAAAACACTCCGAAACACATTGATTGACAAGCGGTTTTCTAGTAGAATCGCCGCCTTTTCCACCTTGCCCCACCGTTCGCATGGCGGGGGGCTTTTGCCAAAAGGAGTGTTCATGCGCCATTACGAGATTGTCTTTATCGTCCACCCGGACCAGAGTGAACAGGTCCCGGCGATGATCGAGCGCTACAAATCGATCATTACCGCCCAGGGAGGTCAAATCCACCGCCTTGAGGACTGGGGTCGCCGTCAGTTGGCCTATCCCATCCAGAAGTTGCACAAGGCCCATTACGTGCTCATGAACATCGAGTGCAACGGCGAGGTTCTGGCCGAACTCGAACATGGCTTCAAGTTCAACGATGCCGTGTTGCGTCATCTGACCATCAAGATGAAGAAAGCCATCACGACTCCTTCCCCGATGATGAAGGAAGAGAAGTCGAAGTCGATGATGGAGCCGCGCGAAGAAGCGTCTGCCGAGGCGGCGCCCGAGGCGGAACAGGCGAGCTGATTGCCGGAGCTGTCCTGAATCGCGTCGAGCTTTCCGGGGTGTTGATCGAACGCAAGGCGTTACGTTATACCCCCGCAGGTGTGCCGGTCGTGGAATGCGTGATCGGGCACCAGTCGGAACAGATCGAGGCGGGAAGCCCGCGGCGTGTCGAATGTGAAATCCCGGCCATAGCGCTGGGCGACACGGCGAGGTGGATTCAGGATGCCGCACCGGGGATGTCGGTTCGCCTTGGCGGATTTCTGGCGGCCCGGAGCAAAAACAGCAAGCAACCGCGTCTGCATGTGACCACGATTGAATTTGAAGAAGGAAATCAAAATGGCTAGGTTTTTCAAGAAAAAGGATGACAAGAACGTCAAGAAGCGCGGCAGCGGCCTGTTCAAGCGCCGCAAGTTCTGCCGCTTCACCGCAGAAAAGATGGAGATGATCGACTACAAGGACGTCGACCTCTTCAAGGAATACATCGCCGAGAACGCCAAGATCATGCCGGCGCGTCTGACCGGCACCAAGGCGGGCTATCAGCGCATGCTGTCGGTGGCCATCAAGCGCGCGCGCTTCCTGGCCCTGCTGCCCTATACCGACAACCACCAATAATTCGAGGACAAGACGATGCAAATTATTCTGATGGAAAAAGTCGTCAATCTCGGCAACCTCGGCGATCTCGTCAAGGTCAAGGACGGCTATGCCCGCAACTTCCTGATTCCTTACGGCAAGGCCAAGCGCGCCACACCGGCCGCCCTGAAGGAGTTCGAAGCCAAGCGCGCCGAACTGGAAAAGGCAGCCGCCGAGAAACTGGCCGAGGCGCAGGCCTTTGCCACCAAGCTGGAAGGCGTGGTCGTCACCATCGCCCGCAAGGCCGGCGTCGATGGCCGTCTGTTCGGTTCTGTGACCAACTACGACGTGGCTGACGGCCTCAAAGCGCTCGGCTTCACCGTCGAGAAGTCCGATATCCGCATGCCGAACGGGCCGCTCAAGGCGATCGGTGAATCGACGCTGGAAGTCGCCCTGCACACCGACGTCCTGGCGAACATCACCGTTACCGTGGTCGGCGAGCAGTAAGCTAATCACTCCGGGCGGCGGTGCCGCCCAATGAATCAGGAAAAGCCTTGCGCAAGCAAGGCTTTTTTATTCCTGCCGGGGCTGGCGCAAGGTAAACTCGCGCTCTTGCGTTTCCGCTTTTTCGAGTCATTCCCATGGCCAAGTCGTATACCCGAGGTAATCAGGAAAAACCTGCCGTCGATCCGGCGTTGGCCCATCTGCGCGTGCCGCCGCACTCGATCGAGGCGGAGCAGTCCGTCCTTGGCGGCCTGTTGCTGGACAACGCGGCATTCGACAAGATCGCCGACATCATCAGCGAAAGCGATTTTTACCGCGACGAGCACAAGCGGATTTACCGGCATATCTGCAAGCTGCTTGAGCGAGCGAAGCCGGCTGATGCGGTGACCGTCGCTGAAAGTCTGGATATAGCAGGTGAGGGCAGCGAAACAGGTGGGCTGGCCTACCTCGGTGAGTTGGCCGTCAATACGCCGTCGGCGTCGAACATCCGGCGCTATGCCGAGATCGTGCGCGAACGCGCGATTCTGCGCCAGCTGGTCACCGCCGGCGACGAGATCGCCGGCAGCGCCTTCAATCCTCTCGGCCGTGATCCGAAGCAACTGCTTGACGAAGCGGAGGCCAAGGTCTTTGCCATTGCCGAGTCGGGCTTCCGCCACCAGAGCGGGTTCCAGCACATCAACCCGTTGCTGACGCAGGTCGTTGAGCGCATCCAGGAGCTGCACGATCGGGACAACCCTTCGGAAATTACCGGCGTGCCGACCGGCTATCACGATCTCGATGCGCGTACATCCGGCCTCCAACCAGGCGACCTGCTGATCGTGGCGGGTCGTCCGTCGATGGGAAAGACCTCGTTTGCGCTGAACATGGGCGAGCACGTGGCGATCGAGGTCGGGCTTCCCGTGGCCGTGTTCTCGATGGAAATGGGCGGCGCGCAACTGGCGATGCGGATGCTGTCCTCGGTCGGGCGGCTCGATGCGCATCGCGTGCGCACCGGGCGACTCAACGACGACGAGTGGTCACGCCTGTCCTTTGCGCTTGGCAAGATGCACGAGGCGCCGCTCTATATCGACGAGACGCCGGCGCTCAATCCGATCGACCTGCGTGCGCGTGCGCGCCGCCTGCACCGCCAGTGCGGCAAGCTGGGGCTGATCATCATCGACTATCTGCAGTTGATGTCCTCTGCGAACGGCGGCGGCGAGAACCGGGCGACCGAAATCTCGGAAATTTCCCGCTCGCTGAAAGGTCTGGCGAAGGAGTTGAGCGTCCCCGTCATTGCTCTCTCGCAGTTGAACCGCTCGCTTGAACAGCGCCCCAACAAACGGCCGGTCATGTCCGATCTGCGCGAGTCCGGTGCCATCGAGCAGGACGCCGACGTGATCATGTTCATCTACCGCGACGAGGTCTACAACCCGGATACGCCGGACAAAGGGTCGGCGGAGATCATCATCGGCAAGCAGCGGAACGGGCCGATCGGCACCGTGCGCCTGACCTTCCTCGGCGAATACACGCGGTTCGAGAATTTTGCCGCGCAGGGCGGGTACTGAGTTATACCCGCTGGGCGGTGACGCTGTAGCTGAAACGCTCCGAGGCAGGATCATCGAACCGGCCTTCGCCGGTTTCGAGCACGGGGCGGACGAGGAACGGCAGTGCATTGCCGGAGGATCCCCGGAGCATGACGTCCTGCGCGGCGTTGAGGCTGGCCCAGTTCATTTCCCAGAAACCGAACAGCAGCTTCTTGAGTACGGTGAGTTTCGGGTCGAAGTTACTCAGCCCTTCGCTCTGGATGGCTTTGCGAACGTCGGACGGGTTGACTGGAATCCAGCCGTAACCGGGTGAATAGAACTCCGCACGGCAATGCTGGGCGGCATTCAGATTCCCCGTCGCTCCCAGGCTGGAGAAAAGTCGGGAACTGTCCATGCGCAGCCCGAAAGCCGGGCGGGCCGGGATGCCGACGGATCGACACAAGCCAACAAAGAGCAGCGAGATTTCAGTGCTGCGACCAGCGAACTGGCCGCTTTCCAGCAAGCCACCGATATTCGTGTGGCTGACACTCTTCATCGAGGGGTCGTACGTGGTGTTCTCGACGACCCAGTCATAAATCGCCTTGCCCTGCGCGAGCGGATCCTTGACCCGCCCGATCGCGCGCTCGGCGGTCCGTCGCACGATGCCGTCGTTGGGGACGAGTTCCGTTGCCTGCAGGCAGCTACGGAGGATTTCCGTCCTTTCGGCGGTCGCCCCGCGACGGGTGATGTCGAAATGGCGATCCTGTGTGGCGATCTGGCTGACGAGTTCCAGTCTCGGTTCAGCGACGCCCTCCGGCCAGTCGGCGTAGAACACCTCCATGTCGGCGACCGGATCACGATAAATCCCGGCAGTTTCGAAATTGCCTTGCCAATGGTGGCCGAGGGAACGTTCCCAAGGGGTGTCGCGGTATTGAACCAGCGGTAACCACAGTCTGGCGCGGCCCTGAAGGTTCGTCAGCGTGACGGTTGAATGGATGTCGTAGTTGCGCCATTGCGCCAGAGGCTCCTCTGGGAGACTGATGGCATTGCGTGGTGGCGGCTCCGTCTGGGGTATCTCCTCGGAGTCGGGAGCCGGGGCCGGTGTCGTCGCCGCGGCCTTCGCCGGTCGTTTCGCTGGCTTTTTCTTTGCCACCGGCTTTGCGACGGGTTTCTTGGCGGGCTGCTTGTTGACGGCATGCGCCTGCGTCCCGGTCAGCATGGCCAGGACGGTGGAGGCGGCAAGGAAATCGCGTCGCTTCAATCGATTCTCCGGGATACAGGATTCGACATGCCCAAAGATACGCAGAGGAGCAGATGAATCGGGCGCTGAAAACGACCGAGCCGTGAGCGGATAAAACCGGCATCACGGCTCGATAACGGGCTGAACTATAGCACCTCGGCAGCGTGATCTGCGAGGCGGGAGCGCTCTCCCCGCTGCAGAGTGACGTGGCCCGAATGCGGCCAGCCCTTCAGACGGTCGACGACGTAGGTCAGGCCGGAACTGCCTTCGGTAAGATAGGGCGTGTCGATCTGCGCGATGTTGCCCATGCAGACGACCTTGGTTCCCGGACCGGCGCGGGTGATCAATGTCTTCATCTGCTTCGGCGTGAGGTTCTGCGCCTCGTCAATGATCAGGTACTTGTTGAGGAAAGTGCGTCCGCGCATGAAGTTGAGCGACTTGATCTTGATCCGGTTGCGGATCAGATCCTGCGTTGCCGCACGCCCCCAGTCGCCGCCGTCGTGGCCGTCGGATTTGTTGAGCACTTCGAGATTGTCCTCCAGGGCGCCCATCCACGGCCCCATCTTTTCTTCTTCCGATCCGGGCAGGAAGCCGATGTCCTCGCCGACCGGCACGGTGACCCGCGTCATGATGATTTCCGAATAGCGCTTGCTGTCGAGCACCTGGGTCAGTCCGGCGGCCAGCGTCAGCAGTGTCTTGCCGGTTCCGGCCTGGCCGAGCAGGCTGACGAAGTCGATTTCCGGATCCATCAGCAGATTGAGCGCGAAGTTCTGTTCGCGATTGCGTGCGGTGATGCCCCAGACGCTGTTTTTCGGGTGGGTGTAGTCGATCAGTGTCTCGAACTGAGCGGTCTTGCCGGCGGTTTCGCGGACGATGGCGTAGAACGGTTGAGGACTCTCCTGGAAAAGGAACTCATTGACCAGCAGCTTTGAACACAGCGGGCCCTTGACGCGGTAGAGCGTGCGGTTTTCCCGCTTCCACGATTCCATGCCTTGTCCGTGCTTGTCCCAGAAATCTTCCGGTAACTCGCGGATGCCGCTGTAGAGGAGGTCGATGTCCTCGAGCACCCGGTCGTTGAAGTAGTCCTGCGCCTCCAGCCCGAGCGCCCGGGCCTTGATTCGCATGTTGATGTCCTTCGAAACCAGAATGACGTTACGCGTCGGATTGAGGCGTTGCAGGTGGATGACGACGGCGAGAATCTGGTTGTCCGACTTCGCCGTCGGCAGGCCGGCGGGGAGTTCGTTGGCGATGGCCTCGGTTTGCAGGAAGAGGCGGCCGCTGGCCAGCTTGTGCGACAGATCGCCAAGCGTGATGCCGCTCTGGATGCTGTCCTCCTGACTGCTGACGATTTCGTCCAGGGTGCGCGTTACCTGGCGGGCGTTGCGCGAGACGTCGGACAGGCCTTTCTTGTTGTTGTCGAGTTCTTCCAGCGTTTTCATTGGCAGGAAGACGTCGTGCTCCTCGAAACGATAGACTGACGTCGGGTCGTGCAGCAGGACGTTGGTGTCGAGGACGAAGAGCTTTGTCTGGCGCGCGGCGTGTTTCTTGGCCTTGGCTTTGGCGACTGGTTTGGGACCCATGGGTTGTGATTCTCCGTAGGTGGTGTCGTTGTGCTTCGAGGGCTCAGAGGGTTCTGACGAAATCCAATACTTCCAAGGCGTGACCATCCGTCTTGACGCCGCGCCATTCGCGGCGAAGGATGCCGTCACGGTCGATGACGAAGGTGCTGCGCTCGATGCCGCGAACCGGTTTCCCGTACAGCTTCTTGTCCTTGATGACGCCGAACTGCGTACAGAGCGCCTCGCCGCTGTCGGAAAGCAGGTCGAAAGGCAGGTCCTGCTTGGCCTTGAAGTTCTCGTGCGAGCGCAGGCTGTCACGCGAGACGCCCGCGATAACGCAGTTTGCTTCTGAAAAACAGCCGTGGAGATCGCGGAATTGTTGTGCTTCCGTTGTACAACCCGGCGTGCTGTCCTTGGGGTAAAAATAAAGGACGACAATCTTGCCGCGATACTCTGTCAAACGGAACGTGGCATTGCCGGTGGCCGGGATTTCAAAATCGGGAACAATCTTGTCGATCATTGGCAGGCGACCTCTCGGGGTGGGAAAATCATGAACTCAACCCGATGGTCTTTGAAACGGCGCAAGGGGTCAAGGGCGGAGGAATTCGTTTCCCTGTATGAGCCTGCTGCCGTGCCGGCCCGGCACCTCGCCGATTTCAACCGAGCATCGTGGCAATGTTTCGGCTTTCAGTGTCGCGTGCAGTTCGGCGAGGGGGATCAACTCGTATCCGCTTTCACTCCAGCGGTCGAGCAGCGATTCAAATGCGCCGGCAAAGCGGATTCCCTCCAGTTCTGCGCGCAAGGTGAATACATGGTCGCCCGGGATGGCGCGCGACAGCTGAAAGATCCTGTCCACCGCCTGTTCAGGGACGAGGCTTGCATCGAGAGACAGCACTTCATCGAGCGTCGGAAGGGTAGTCGGTATCTGGATACAGGCAATCAGTTCGCCGTCGATGACCGGCAGGAATGGTTGGCTTCCGCGGCAGTCGCTGGCGTAAAGAAATCCGAGTCGTTGCGTCAGGCGTAGCGCATGGCGACTCATGCGCCATCCCGGGGCGGCGAATCCCGGCGCCGGTGTCGCGAAGATTTCCTCGTGGCGCATGATGGCGTGGCGCATTTCTTCCTCTACTAACGCCGGTTCGGCATCGAATCCTGCCTTTTCCCAGCGCGCCCGGTTCCAGGCATGGATGCCCGCTTCGAATCCTGCATCGCGTACGTCGGTCATGATGGCTCGACAAAGGCGGCCGATCTCGGGTCCCGGGAGGATGCGTCCGTAGAGTCGGCTGGTTGTGTTGTAGTAACGCTTGAGCGATTCGCATGCCGCCTCGCGACCGGTTTGGTCGGGACCGAGGGAAAAATAGAAAGAGGCACGTGCGCCATGCTGCCGAAGAGATTCGATCAGGCGAGGGACGCCGGTCCGTGTACCGTTGTACGTGTCGACGTCGACCTTGAGGGCTATTTGTTTCATTGTTGTGAGTTGGGTGGGGCGTGCCGGAATGGCGGTTCCCCGGTAGCGGGGGGTCAGGAGAAGAGTAATGCCGCGGCAACGCTCCTGCCTTCTCCGGCCAGAACATTAAAGGTGCGGCAGGCTGCCTGAAGATCCATGACCTCAAGTCCCTTTTGTGCTCGGACGAGTGGTTGAAGGAGTTCTGGTCGGGGAAAACGAAGCTGGTTGCCGGTGCCAAGCAGCAGTATTTCGGCCTCAAGTGCTGCGAGGAGCGCGAAATCGTCGAATACGAGATCGTCAAACCTTGAGGGGGTCCAGTTCTCGATGATGCGTGAAGGAAGGACGATCAGGTTGGCGCTGTGCCTGACGGCATTGACGCTTACGTAATCGTCGCCATAAGCGGTGACCACGTTCAGCCCTTCTGTCTGCACGCGTTGCAGCTTCATAAATTGCGGTGTTCAAGGTGATAAAGTAGGATTATATCTTTTGCCGACCGATGTTCGCAGAGGCGTAGCCCTGTGATTGCCGGGGTTTCCCGCCCCGGTGAGTGATCGCGACGCGTTCCATCGTTGAAGAGGTGTGCCATGAAGCCGGTGTATAAATCGAACAAGCTGGCCAACGTCTGTTACGACATTCGCGGTCCTGTTCTGCAGCAGGCCAAGCGGATGGAAGACGAAGGCCAGAAGATCATCAAGCTGAACATCGGCAACCTTGCGGCATTCGGTTTTGATTCGCCCGAGGAAATTCAGCTCGACATGATCCGCAATCTGCCGAATGCGGCTGGTTACTCCGATTCCAAGGGGATTTTCCCGGCGCGCAAGGCGGTCATGCATTACACCCAGGAAAAGCGCATCAAGGGCGTGACGCTGGAGGATATCTACATCGGCAATGGCGTCTCCGAGTTGATTGTCATGGCCATGAATGCGCTGCTCAACACGGGCGACGAGGTTCTCGTGCCGGCGCCGGATTATCCGTTGTGGACGGCTGCCGTGAGCCTTTCCGGGGGAACGCCAAGGCATTATATCTGCGATGAGGGAAGCGACTGGCTGCCCGATCTGGCGGATATTCGTGCGAAGATCACGCCGCGTACCCGGGCCATCGTCATCATCAATCCAAATAATCCGACGGGCGCTCTTTATCCGGAAAGCGTGTTGCTGGAGATCGTCTCCATCGCTCGCGAGCATGGACTGATCATCTACGCTGACGAGGTGTACGACAAGGTTCTTTACGACGGGGCGACGCATACGGCAATCGGTTCGTTGTCTGAAGACGTACTCACCATCAGCTTCAACGGCCTTTCGAAGAACTATCGTTCATGCGGCTACAGGGCTGGCTGGATGGTCGTGTCCGGCGATCGGCGTGACGCGCGTGACTATATCGAGGGTCTGGATATGCTCGCGTCGATGCGGTTGTGTGCCAATGTGCCGGGTCAGTACGGTATCCAGACGGCGCTGGGCGGATATCAGAGCATCGATGATCTTGTTGCACCCGGTGGGCGTCTGGCGCGTCAGCGCGATCTGGCGCACGAGTTGATCACCAGCATTCCCGGCGTGAGTTGCGTCAAGCCGAAGGCAACGCTCTACATGTTCCCGCGCCTCGATCCGGAGGTCTATCCGATCAAGGACGATCAGGAGTTCATTGCTGAACTTTTGCGTGATCAGCGGGTCCTCCTCGTCCAGGGAACGGGCTTTAACTGGCCGCACCCGGATCACTTCCGGCTCGTTTTCCTGCCGCACGAAGATCTGTTGCGGGACGCAATAACCCGCGTCGGGCGTTTCCTTGAAGGCTACCGCAAGCGTTACGGTACCTGACATGCGGGTAATTGCAATTACCAGTGATCAGGGAGAGGTTATCGAGCCGGACTGGATGATGCGCTCGGAACGTGTTCATCGGCAACTGCGTCCGCAATTGCCGGCCGACTATGCAGTGCGCCTGCAGGAGGTGTTTGCCGGGGGCGCGCGCATGGCGGTGGTGGTCGATGGCGACGACGTTGTCTCTGTGACTATTTGGCGGGTTGTCGAGAACACCTACGAGGGGCGCCGGCTGTACGTCGATGACCTGGTCAGCGACGAATCCAGGCGTTCCCATGGAGCGGGCCGGATGTTGCTGAGCTGGCTCGAAGCGAAGGCGCGGACCTTGGGCTGCGACGTGCTGGCGCTGGACTCCGGGGTGCAGCGAACCCGGGCACACCGTTTTTATTTCCGCGAGGGGATGTTCATCTCCGCGTATTGTTTTAAGAAGGCACTTTCATGAAACCGATCAACGTTGGACTGCTCGGCATCGGCACTGTCGGTGGCGGCACCTTTACCGTACTCAAACGCAATGCCGAGGAAATCGCTCGCCGTGCCGGCCGCCCGATCCAGATTACCGTGGTGGCCGACAAGAATCTCGATCTGGCACGCAAGGTAACGGGGGAAAGCTGTCGTCTGACCGACGACGCGTTCGCCGTGGTCACTGATCCCGAAGTCGATATCGTCATCGAGTTGATTGGCGGTTACGGCATCGCCAAGGAACTGGTGCTCAAGGCGATCGAGAACGGCAAGCATGTGGTTACCGCCAACAAGGCGCTGTTGGCGACGCACGGTAACGAGATTTTTGCAGCGGCCCAGAAAAAGGGCGTTACGGTGGCCTTCGAGGCGGCGGTCGCCGGTGGCATCCCGATCATCAAGGCCTTGCGCGAAGGGCTGACGGCGAATCGCATCGAGTGGATCGCCGGAATCATCAACGGAACGACCAATTTCATCCTCTCCGAAATGCGCAGCAAGGGACTGCCGTTTGCGGACGTTCTCAAGGAGGCGCAGCAACTCGGCTATGCCGAGGCCGACCCGACCTTCGACATCGAGGGCGTCGATGCGGCGCACAAGCTGACCATCATGAGCGCGATCGCCTTCGGCAACTCGATGCGGTTCGACAAGGCCTACATCGAGGGTATCAGCAAGCTCGATTCCGCGGACATCAAGTACGCAGAGCAACTGGGTTACCGGATCAAGCTGCTGGGGATCACCAAGCGGACGTCCGATGGCGTCGAGTTGCGCGTGCATCCGACACTGATTCCGGCGAAGCGTCTGATCGCCAACGTCGAGGGGGCGATGAACGCCGTGCTGGTCAAGGGTGACGCCGTCGGGGCGACACTCTACTACGGCAAGGGGGCGGGGGCCGAGCCGACAGCGTCGGCAGTGATCGCCGACCTCGTCGATGTGGCACGGATGCATACGGCCGATCCCGAGCATCGCGTTCCGCATCTCGCCTTCCAGCCGGATGCCATCGTCGAACTGCCCATCCTGCCGATGGCGGAGGTGGAGACTAGCTACTACCTGCGTATGCGGGTCGAGGACAAGCCGGGCGTGCTGGCCGATATCACGCGTATCCTTGCCGACCAACAGATTTCGATCGACGCAATGATTCAGCGTGAACCCGACGAGGGTGAGGAGCAGACCGACATCATCATGCTGACGCACAAGACGCGCGAGAAGAACATCGACGCAGCGATTGGCAAGATCGAGAATCTCTCTGTCGTGAAAGGCGTCGTGACCCGCCTGCGCCTTGAGGAGCTTCTGTGACCGGAGTTTCGGGTGGCTGCCCGCGTAATGCGGGCAGCCGGTTTTCCCTGTGGTCGTGAGGCTGCTCGTGAAACGGCGTAGAAGCAGTCCATGAGCTATCAAGTCCTGGCGCGCAAGTGGCGCCCAAAAACGTTTGAAAGCCTGGTCGGACAGGAGCACGTGGTCCGGGCGTTGACGCACGCCCTGAACGAGCAGCGGCTGCATCACGCCTACCTGTTCACCGGGACGCGGGGGGTTGGAAAAACAACGCTCGCTCGCATCCTGGCCAAGTCCTTCAACTGCGAAAGCGGCATAACGGCGACGCCCTGCGGCGTTTGTTCGGCTTGCACGGAGATCGACAGTGGGCGCTTTGTAGACCTGCTTGAAGTCGACGCGGCGACCAACACCAAGGTCGACGAGATGCGGCAGTTGCTCGAAAACGCGGTTTATGCGCCGACACGCGGGCGCTTCAAGGTCTACGTGATCGACGAAGTCCACATGCTCTCGAACTCGGCGTTCAATGCGATGCTGAAGACGCTCGAAGAGCCGCCGGAACACGTCAAGTTCATCCTGGCGACGACCGATCCGCAGAAAATTCCGGTGACCGTGCTGTCGCGCTGTCTGCAGTTCAACCTGAAGCAGATGACGCCGCCGTTGATTGCCGCTCATCTCAGACACATCCTCGACGTCGAGTCGGTCGATGCCGAACCGGGCGCGTTGGCCCTGCTGTCGCGGTCGGCGGCGGGGAGCATGCGCGACGCCCTGTCGTTGCTCGATCAGGCTATCGCCCATGGCGCAGGCAAGGTCGAGGAGGCGCAGGTGCGAGACATGCTGGGGACGGTCGATCTTGATTACCTGTTCTCGATTCTCGATGCCTTGCTGGCGGCGGATGTGACAGGGATGTTGCGCGTGGCGGATGACATGTCAACGCGCAGTTTGTCGTTCGCCGTGGCCTTGCAGGAACTCGCAAGCCTGATGACCCGGATCCAGGTGGCTCAGTTCGCGCCGCAGAGCGTTGCCGACGATCTGCCCGAACGCGGCCGCATTCTGGACCTTGCTGGGCGATTCGAACCGGAATATGTGCAACTGGCGTATCAGATCGCCGTGCAAGGGCGCAGCGAACTCCATCTGGCGCCTGACGAGCGTGACGGCTTTGTGATGACGCTTTTGCGTCTGCATGCGTTCCGGCCGGCCGGTCCGGGCGATTTTTCGGCCCAGGAGAAACCGGCGAAGTATGCGGTCGCATCACCACCCGTGTCGCGCGCAACCGCGGCAGCATCGGTCAAGCCGTCCGCTCCTGTGCCGGAAAAAAATGCGCCTCCCGTCGAGACCGTGCCCGTACCAGTTCCGGTTTCGGCCGTGGTGGAATCTGTCGTCGAGAACAAAGCCGGGGCTTCCACCGTCATGCCGTCGGATATCGGTTCGCTCGATTGGCACGAGGTCCTGGCAGCGATCAAACTCGGCGGCATGGCTCGCGAGCTCGCGCAACATTGCGAGCTCCGCGCGGTCGATGGCCATCGTATCGGCCTTCGTCTGTCCACGACGCATCGCCACCTGCAGATGAAATCGGCGCAGGAAAAACTGCAGCAGGCGCTTTCGGAGCATTTGGGCCATTCCGTGACGGTGATGATCGAGCTCGATGACGTGGTCGGCGATACGCCGGCCGCAGCAGCCCAGCGGCGTCGGCAGGAGCGCCAGGAGCAGGCGGTGGCATCGGTCGAGCAGGATGAGTTTGTACGCGAGGTGATCGATGTTTTTGACGCCACGCTGATCGAATCGTCGATCAAACCCGTTTAACCACCCACTATCGAGGGACTCACCATGATGAAAGGCGGAATCGCCGGCCTGATGAAGCAGGCGCAATTGATGCAGGAAAACATGAAGAAGGCGCAGGAGCAGCTTGCGCAGGTTGAAGTAGAAGGGCAGTCCGGTGCGGGAATGGTCAAGGTGACGATGACCTGTGCTCATGACGTGCGCCGCGTCGCCATCGATGCTTCGGTCATGGATGACAAGGAAATGCTCGAAGACCTGGTTGCCGCGGCGGTCAATGACGCGATGCGTCGCGTCGAGGAGGTGACCCGTGAGCGCATGGCGGGATTCACTGCCGGGATGAACTTGCCGGCCGGGATGAAGCTGCCGTTCTGATGGCTGCGCCATCGAGCCTGGAAAACCTGATCGACGCCCTGCGTTGCCTGCCGGGGGTCGGCCCCAAATCGGCGCAGCGCATGGCTTACCATCTCTTGCAGCGGGATCGGCCGGGTGCGCAGCGTCTGGTCGATGCCTTGCAGAAAACCCTGCAAGTTCTGCAGCATTGCCAGCGCTGCAACACGTTTACCGAAGATGAAATCTGCGAGCGCTGTCGTTCGGCAAAGCGTGACCCGAGCCTGCTTTGTGTGGTCGAAACGCCGGTCGACATGAACATGATGGAACAAACGCAGGCGTACTCCGGTCTGTATTACGTTTTGATGGGCCGCGTTTCTCCGCTGGACGGTATCGGGCCGCGCGAGTTGCAGCTTGAGCGATTGTTGGCACGCGTCGGCGATGGCGTCGTGCGCGAGGTCATCCTGGCGACCAATTTCACCAACGAAGGCGAAGTGACGGCCCATTACCTGAGCGAGATGTTCAAAAGCAGGGGGCTGCGGGTGTCGCGTATTGCGAGGGGGGTGCCTGTCGGAGGAGAGCTCGAATATGTCGATTCCGGCACCCTGGCGCAGGCCGTGCGTGAGCGGAAATCGCTTGCAGATTAAGTATTTGGCGCCTTCTGGCGCTTTTTCATGGGGCGATTCTTGCGTATAATCCGCCACTGTTCCTAATAATCAGACTAACCGTCGGGGATCGGCACGATGAGCACAGAGGGCAAGGTGGATTGTGGCAGACGGCGGTTGATCGTGGCTACGGCGGCTGTTGGCGGTGCGGGTGCCGTGACGGCGGTGGTGCCTTTTGTGTCGAGCATGCTCCCTTCCGAGAGGGCCAAGGCGGCCGGCGCGCCGGTCGAAGTGGATGTCTCCAATCTCGCGCCGGGGCAGATGATTACCGTTGAATGGCGCGGCAAGCCGGTATGGATCATCAATCGCAGTCAGGAAATGCTCGATACGCTCGTCAAGCTTGAGGAGGCGGTCGCCGATCCCAAATCGGATGGCAAGCAGCAGCCCGAGTATTGCAAGAATCCGACCCGCTCGATCAAGCCGAACCTGCTGGTTGCCGTCGGTATCTGTACGCATCTGGGCTGCTCGCCGACTTCAAAATTCAAGAAAGGGGTTGAGGAGGGGATGCCGGAGGATTGGCAAGGAGGCTTCCTCTGTCCGTGCCACGGGTCGACCTTCGATTTTGCCGGCCGTGTCTTCCGCAACAAACCGGCGCCCAGCAACCTGGAAGTGCCGCCGCACACCTATCTGTCCGATACGCGCATCCTGATCGGCGAAGACACGAAAGGGGCGTAAGCGATGGCTGCAAATTCTGGCTACGAAAAATACAAGTCCGACGGGTCGCTGAAAGGCAATCTGCTCGAGTGGTTCGACGCGCGCTTTCCCGCGACCTCGTTGTGGCGCGGCCATCTCTCCGAATACTACGCGCCGAAGAATTTCAATTTCTGGTACTTCTTCGGCTCACTGGCGATGGTCGTTCTGGCGATCCAGCTCATCACCGGTATCTTCCTGGTGATGTTCTACAAGCCCGATGCCTCGCTCAACGCCAGTGGCGTCCCGGTGGCCTTCGCCAGCGTCGAATACATCATGCGTGACGTCAACTGGGGCTGGCTGATCCGCTACATGCACTCGACCGGCGCGTCAGCGTTCTTCGTGGTGATCTATCTGCACATGTTCCGCGGGATGCTTTACGGTTCCTATCGCAAGCCGAGAGAGTTGATCTGGGTCTTCGGCATGGTGATCTTCCTGGTGCTGATGGCCGAGGCGTTCATGGGGTACCTGTTGCCGTGGGGGCAAATGTCCTTCTGGGGGGCGCAGGTGATCGTCAATCTGTTTTCCGCTATCCCATTGATCGGAGAGCCGTTGTCGACCTGGATACGAGGCGACTACGTGATCGGCGACGCGACGCTCAACCGCTTTTTCTCGTTCCACGTGATTGCAGTTCCGCTGGCGCTGCTCGGGCTGGTTGCGGCACACATCATGGCTCTGCATGAAGTCGGATCGAACAACCCGGACGGCATCGAAATCAAGAAGCGGCTCGGCCCCGACGGGATTCCTCTGGACGGGATCCCGTTTCATCCCTACTACACGGTGAAGGACATCGTCGGCGTGGTGGTTTTCCTGATGCTGTTTTTTGCCGTGGTCTTCTTCGCTCCCGAAGGGGGGGGGTACTTCCTGGAGTACAACAATTTCTTCCCGGCGGATCCGTTGAAAACGCCGCCGCATATTGCGCCGGTCTGGTACTTCACGCCGTTCTACTCGATCCTTCGCGCTGTCGTCTGGCCGATCTTCGGTCTTGAAGCAAAATTCTGGGGCGTGGTGGCGATGGGGGCGTCCGTCGTGATCATCGCCTTCCTGCCCTGGCTCGATCGCAGCCCGGTCAAGTCGATACGTTACCGCGGGCCGATCTACAAGACGTTCCTTGCCGTTTTTGTCGTGGCCTTCCTGATACTCGGCTACCTTGGCACGCAACCGCCGTCGCCGGCCAGCGAACTTGTTTCGCAGATTTGTACCGTCGTGTATTTCGCGTTTTTCCTGCTGATGCCCTGGTATTCGAAGATCGACAAATGCAAGCCGGAGCCGGAGAGGGTGACCTTCAAATGAGAGCGGATATCGTGAAGAAGCTCGTTTGGTGCGTTCTGTTCCTTCCGCTTGTCGTGCTGGCTGCTGGCGGCGGCGTGGTCTTGGACAAGGCACCCGATGTCCAGGGTGACAAGGCGGCGCTGCAAAACGGCGCGCGGGTCTTCGTCAATTACTGTCTGAATTGTCACGGCTTGAGCTTTGTGCGCTACAACCGGCTGACGGAAATCGGTCTGACGGAGCAGCAGATCAAGGACAACCTGATGTTCACCGCAGAAAAGATCGGCGAGCCGATGCGCGTGGCAGCCCGCGCCGCCGAGCAGAAACAATGGTTTGGCGTTACTCCGCCGGATCTTTCCCTGGTGGCGAGGGCACGAGCCTCCGCGGATGGCAGTGGTGCCGATTGGCTTTATACCTATCTGCGCAACTTCCATGTCGACGAGAAGCGGCCGACCGGCTGGAACAACGTGCTCTTCGAAAACGTCGGCATGCCGCATGTCTTGTGGGAACTGCAGGGGCTTCAACGTCTCGATCGGGATGCACACAAGTTGAGCCTTGCTTCGCCGGGGCAGTTGTCGCCGGCGGAATACGACAAGCAGATCGCCGATCTTGTCGGTTTCCTGGTCTGGGCGGGGGAGCCCGCCGCAGGGTTCCGCAAGCAACTCGGAGTTGGGGTGCTTGTCTTCCTGTTGATCCTGCTTGGCGTATCTTACGCGCTGAAGAAGGAGTACTGGAAAGACGTCACGAAGAATTGAGTAACCGCCTGGTTCAGGCTTCGGCATCGTCGGCAAGAGCATTCGCCGTCACGGTGCCGGTTTTGTTTTTTAGGGGTATTGAACATGATGAATCTCTATTCGGGCACGACCTGTCCGTTCAGCCAGCGTTGCCGTATCGTCCTTTACGAAAAGGGGATGGATTTCCAGGTGATCGATGTCGACCTTTTCGCCAAGCAGGAAGACATCGCCATGGTCAATCCCTACGGGCGTGTACCGGTACTGGTCGAGCGCGATCTGATCCTCTATGAACCGAACATCATCAACGAATACATCGACGAGCGCTTCCCGCATCCGCAGTTGATGCCGCCCGACCCGATCATGCGCGCCCGCGCCCGCCAGTTGCTCGTGACCATGGAGCGCGAGGTATTCGCGCACATCGAGGCGCTTGAGAAAAACCTGAAGACGGCGGACAAGGCCCGGCAGACGATTCGCGACAGACTGACCGAGATGGCGCCGGTGTTCGTCAAGCAGAAGCATATGCTGGGCGAGGATTTTTCCATGCTCGACGTGGCGATCGCGCCTTTGCTGTGGCGTCTCGACCACTACGGAATCGAGTTGCCCAAGTCGGCCGCGCCGTTGATGAAGTACGCCGAGCGGATCTTCAGCCGTCAGGGGTATATCGACGCGCTGACACCGTCGGAAAAGGCGATGCGCCGCTAAGGCACGTCGGATTAAGCGGCTTTGTGAAATCCCCGGTGCTCAATGCCCGGGGTTCTGACTGGAATCATCGGCAAGCCTATGGCCAAGAATCTTCCCTCGACCAAACCGTACATGATCCGGGCCATTCACGAATGGTGCACCGACAACGGGTTTACGCCTTACATCGCAGTCAATGCCGATCAATCGGTGCGTGTTCCACGCGAATTCGTCAGGGATGGGCAGATCGTCCTGAATATCGGGTATGAAGCGACGGGCAATCTGCAGATCGCCAACGATGCGATCAGCTTCCAGGCCCGGTTCGGCGGTGTTGCGCGCGACATCTACTTCCCGGTGGGCAACGTGACGGCCATTTATGCACGCGAGAATGGTGCGGGGATGGCGTTTGAAGCAGAGTTGCCGGGAGAGGCTGAGCCGGCGCCGTCGGTGGAAGATACCGGCGGAGGTTCCGGAGATGATGGCAAATCGCCTCCCCCCGCCGGACGGCCAAAACTTCAGCGCATCAAGTAGCTCCGCTCTGTATTGATGCGTTCCTCTCTTTTTGTTGCACCAACATAATGCGGTTTCCCTCGAGGTTTATACCGGGGCTTGGCTGAGCGATGCTTTTTTCGCCTGGCATAACAGTTGCTCTATGCCGTGCAGGTGGGTTCGCCATATGCGGGCCCGCCGGGTCGTCGATTTCATCACGTCGTAACGCATTTCGGGAGCCGCATGAACTACGCGCACTATATTCGGGAACTCGGGCGAGGCAGCGAGGGGGCTCGCGATCTCTCGCTTGAAGAAGCGCAGCAACTCTACGGAGCAATGCTCGATGGCGGGGTTCCGGAACTCGAACTGGGAGCAATCACTATCGCCCTGCGCCTCAAAGGCGAGAGTGTCGATGAAATGGTTGGCTTCCTGTCCGCGCTGAACGAACGGCACTACGCACTGCAGCGTCCGACTGGACGTTTCCGGCCGGTGGTGATTCCGTCGTACAACGGCGCCCGGAAGGGGGTCAATCTGTCCCCCTTGTTGGCATTCCTCCTGAAGCGCTATGGCGTGCCGGTGCTGGTGCACGGCTTGATCGAAGGTTACGGGCGGGTAACGTCAGCGCAGGTGTTCCGTGAATTCGGGCTGATGCCGAGCGCGAGCATCCTGCAGGCACAGCAAGCGCTGGACGAAAACGGGATCGCCTTCGTTCCGCTGTCGGCCATCTCGCCGGGACTGAACAACCTGTTGCTCCTGCGCAGTCGCCTTGGGCTGCGCAACAGTGCCCACAGCCTTGTCAAGATGCTTGATCCGTTCCGGGGGGACGGTCTGCTCCTGGCTGCGGCGACACATCCCGATTACCTTGACACGATGCGTGAAGTCCTCGGTGCGTTGGGTTGCCATGCCTTGCTGGCGAGAGCCACGGAGGGCGAACCCTACGCCAACCCGAAGCGGCGACCGCGTATCGAGTACCTGCACGAGGGAAGCTGCGACCTCCTTTTCGACGCCGAGCATGACAGCCTGAAAACGCTTCCCAACCTGCCCGAGTCTTGCGATGCGAAGACTTCGGCTGACTGGACCCGGCGAGTGCTGGCTGGCGAAGTGATGCTGCCTTCACCGATAGCCAACCAGCTTGCGTGCTGCCTTTATGCCTCGGGATATGCCGATGACTTCAATCAGGCCAAGGCCATCGTGGCGGTGGAGGGCTCGGGCCAGTCCGTTCGCTGACGTAGCGGCAAATTCCCGCGAAGGGGTGATGCCCGGCCTGTATAATTCGGGCCGGACTATTTTTTTGTTTTTGAACTGAGCCAATATGGATTTGTTGTCTTTGTTGTCGAGCCCGGAGGCCTGGATTGCATTTTTTACCTTGACCGCGCTGGAACTGGTGCTGGGTATCGATAACATCATCTTCATTTCCATTCTCGTCGATCGTCTGCCCAAGGCGTCTCGCGAGAAGACCCGGCGGATCGGCCTGTTCTTTGCGATGTTCATGCGGATCGCCCTGTTGCTCTTGCTGTCGTGGATGGTCGGTGCAACCGAGCCTCTGTTCAGCCTTCTGGGGCATCCGTTCTCTCCGCGGGAGATCATCCTGTTCCTCGGCGGGCTGTTCCTGCTGTGGAAAAGTACGCAGGAAATCCATGAACTGCTGGAAGGCGGAGAAGAGGTACATGCCAGCAAAAAGGTCAAGGCGAGTTTTGCGGCCGTCGTCATGCAGATCATGGTCATCGATCTGGTGTTTTCGCTCGATTCGATCATCACCGCGGTCGGCATGGCCCGGGATGTGGCTGTCATGATCGCTGCTGTTGTCGCCTCCGTCGGACTGATGATGCTTTTCGCGCGCTATATCGGGGAGTTCGTCTCGGCGCATCCATCGATCAAGATGCTCGCGCTTTCTTTCCTCCTGATCGTCGGCATGGCGCTGGCTGCCGAGGGGTTGGGTCACCATGTGCCGAAGGGCTATATTTACTTTGCCATGGCATTTTCTCTCGCCGTCGAGATGCTCAATCTGCGCATGCGCAAGAATCTGGCGAAACCGGTCAAGCTGCATGAATCGCTGGAGCATGAACTGCTGGATTAGTCCGCTTGCGCGGGCTGCTCCTGGGATGGTCAAATGGATATTCTCCTGCTGATTCTGCTGATCCTGCTCAACGGCGTTCTGGCCATGTCCGAGATCGCCGTCGTTTCATCGCGCAGGTCGCGCCTGCAGAAACTGGCCGATGACGATTCTCCCGGTGCCAAGACAGCGTTGGAGCTGAACGAGGAGCCCTCCGCCTTTCTGTCGACGATCCAGGTCGGGATTACCACTGTCGGCATTCTGAGCGGTGCGATCGGCGAGAACGCGCTGGCCGATCCGTTGCGGCAATGGCTGGCCGAAATCCCCTTGGTGCAGACCTATGCGCATGGTCTCGCACTGTCGGTTGTTGTTGTCGGGCTGACCTATTTTTCAGTGGTCGTTGGCGAACTGGTACCCAAGCGCCTCGGTCTGCTGGCACCGGAAACCGTCGCAGCGATCGTCGCGAAACCGATGATCTTTCTCGCGCGCGTTGCCCGACCGTTGGTCTGGTTGCTTTCCTCATCGTCGACGGTGGTGCTGAAGGTCATTGGCGCGCGCAAAAGCGCGGAGGCGTCGGTGACCGACGACGAGATCAATGTGCTGATGGAGCAGGGGGCCGAGGCCGGGGTGTTCCATGAGAGCGAGCAGGCGATCGTATCGAACGTGCTGCGTCTCGACGAGCAGCGTATCGGCGCGATCATGACCCACCGCAATGACATTTATGTCCTTGACCTCGATGCGCCGGAAGAGGAAATCCGCGCGCGCCTTTCCGAAAGTCCGTACACGCGTATCGTGGTGTGCCGCGACGGACTTGAGCATATCGTCGGAATTCTGCGTACAGCGGATCTGCTCAAGGCCGCCTTGGCCGGGGAATCGCTGGATATCGAGCGCTCGTTGCGTTCGCCTCTGTTCGTTCCCGAGGGAATGACCACCACGCATCTGCTGGAGAGTTTTCGTCGGGCGCGTCAGCAATGTGCATTGATCGTCGATGAGTACGGCGAATTGCAGGGCCTGGTTACCCTGACCGACGTGCTGTCATCGATCGTTGGAGACGTGCCCTCATCCGATGGCGATGTGGACGAGGATATCGTCGTACGGGACGACGGCTCATGGCTGGTTGACGGCAGCGTTTCAATAGAACGCCTGAAGACGGCGATCGACATCGAGGACGAGTTCCCCGGCGAGGATGAAAACGCCTATAACACCTTGGGTGGCCTGGTCATGTATGTGCTCGGCAGGATTCCCTCCGTGGCCGACAACTTCGAAACGACGGGTTGCCGTTTCGAAGTTGTCGACATGGACAGGAACCGTGTCGACAAGGTGCTGCTGTCCCGCTTGCCCGACGGCGCCGCGGTTGTTCAGGGGTCCTCCCGGTCTGACGCGTAAGACCGCTCGCCTTCTCGTTTGTCTACACTTCGATGCTAGCCGTGGCGGTTGATGGGTGCTTTTTTGGGCCATCTTCCCGGTCTGGCTGGCGAAACAATCGCCCCCTTTTTTCTGTCTTCAGAGATACCCTTCCTCCTCCGGCTATAACCCGGTATTTAGCGCGATAATCGCGCAGGTAGGTTTGATTATCGCGCAAAAGCGATTTGCGTCGATCGACTCCCTCTTCGTCAGCGCCTAGTATTCCCGAAAAACAACAACGCGTGCTTTCGTCGTTTCGCGCTACTTGGGCAGGAATGGGAGCAGGGGATGAGCTTTTTTACTGACGTGTTTTCTTCGCTGGAGCCGGTTCAACGCTGCCGGAGACGTCCGTCATTTGCCCTGCCGCTCGTACAGTTCCGCGTTTTTTTTCGCGTCTTTGCTTGAGTCACGCGCAGCCATGAAGAGAATCCAGGTGGGAGGAAAAACGATTGGTCGTTCCGGCCAGCCGCTGATTTGCACCCCCGTCGTTGGCCGGAGTCGGGCCGCGGTGCTCGATGAACTGGCCGCGCTGCTGCCGAAAGCGCCTGATCTGATCGAGTGGCGGGTCGATTTCTTCGACGGCTTCGGCGACATTGCAGCCGTTATCGATATGGCGCGGGAGATCAAGGCGGCGGCGGGCACAATCCCCGTGGTTTTCGCGTGCCGGGCGATGGGCGAGGGCGGTGGTTTCAGTGCGCTCAACGAGTCGGATGTCGTCAAACTGTACGTTGCAGCGTGCGTCAGTCGTTGCATCGACATCATCGACTACGAGATGAGCAACTCGCCGGTCAATGTGGCGACGCTGCGGGAGGTGTCGAGGGAAAACGGCGTGGCGATGATCATGTCGTATCACAACCACGAGTTCACTCCAAGCGACGAGGAGTTGTCCGGGCGGTTCATCGAGGCGGAAGTCCTTGGAGCGGATATCGCCAAGGTGGTGGTCATGCCCAAAGGGGAAGAGGACGTCCTCGCGCTGCTTTCTGCCACGCTCAAGGCCAGCAGGGTATGCGGCATTCCATTGGTCAGCATGTCGATGGGCGGTTTGGGGACGGTGGCCAGGGTTTTGGGTTGGGTTTTCGGTTCGTCGATGACGTTTGGCTTCGGCAAACACAGTTCCGCGCCGGGGCAGATGTCGATCGAGGAATTGCGGCCCGTTCTGGCGTCGGTGCAGCAGGCCGTTTACGGCGGATAAGGAAGAAGTGGGTGTTTGCAGGCGAGGAATCTGCAGGCAAAACGGTTCGGCAGTAAAAGACGGTGCGAGAGGCTTCCGTGGAGGCAAGGCAAGCGCCGTCGTTGTTCAACAATTGAAGGAGTGACAGATGAAAGACCTGATATCGAATCAACTGGTGCGTTATCTCGAAGAGCGTGGTGTCGAGCATATCTTCGGACTCTGCGGACACACCAACATCGCCGTGTTGGCGGCGCTCTCGAAGAGCAAGAAGATCAAGTTCGTCAACACCCGGCACGAGCAGATCGCCGCGCACATGGCCGACGGCTACGCCCGCGCTACGAAGAAGGCGTCGGTCCTCCTGTCGCACCTGAGCCCCGGCCTGACCAACGCCTGTACCGGCGTGGCCAACGCCTCGCTCGATTCGATCCCGATGGTCGTCATCGCCGGCGATGTGCCGACGCACTATTACGGCAAGCATCCGCACCAGGAGGTCAACCTCCATGCCGACGCGTCGCAGTGTGAAATCTACCGTCCGTTCTGCAAGCGCGTCTGGCGTGTCGATTCGGCGCACCTGTTCCCGGAAATCCTCGAAAAGGCGTTCATCCTGGCGGAAAGCGGCCGTCCCGGCCCGGTTCTCATCGACGTGCCGATGGACATTTTCTCCAAGGAGATAGATGTCACGTTGTTCGACCGCGTCATGGCCAACTCCCGTACGCTGGCCAAGCCGTCGATGGACGACGAGACGGCCGAGAAGATCGTCAAGCAGCTGCTCGCCGCCAAAACCCCGCTGATGTACGTCGGCGGCGGCATCATGCTCGCCGACGCGATGACCGAAATGCGCGAGTTTGCAGAGCACCTGCAGTTGCCGGTTGCCCACACGCTGATGGGCAAGGGCGCACTACCCGATGACCACCCGCTGATTCTCGGCATGACGGGGTTCTGGGGCACCAAGTTCATCAACGACAAATGCAAGGCAGCCGACTGGATCATCGGTCTCGGCACGCGTTTCTCCGAGGCCGACTGCAGCTCGTGGGAAGCCGAATACACCTTCAACTTCCCGCCGACGCAGTTGATTCACATCGACATCGATCCGGCGGAAATCGGGCGCAACTACCCGGTGGCGATCGGTGCCGTGGCCGACCTCAAGCAGGCGCTGACGGTCTTGCTGCGCGTCGCTAAGCGGCTGTGCCCGGAAGGGGTCAAGCGGCCCGAACTGGTCGCCGAGATGGCCGCCAACCGCCAGTCGTTCGTGGCGAGCAACACGGAATGGGTCGAGAGCAACGACTTCCCGATGACGCCGCAACGCATCCTCGCCGACCTGCGCAAGGCGCTACCGCGCGATTCCTACATCTGCACCGACGTCGGCTGGAACAAGAACGGCCTGGCCCAGCAGTATCCGGTGTATGAACCGGGCTCCATCTTCACCCCGGGCGGCTTCGCCACCATGGGCTTCGGCTCGCCGGCGGCGATGGGCGCCAAGGTTGCCCTGAAGGACAAGGTTGTCGTCGCACTCGTTGGCGATGGCGGCTGGGGGCAGAACCCGGCGGTGCTGGCCACGGCGAAGGAAAGCAACATTCCGGTGATCTGGGTGATCATGAACAACCGCGCCTTCGGCACCATCGCCGGTCTGGAAAAGGCCCATTACGACACGACGTTCGGCACCGTCTTCGAGGTCGACGGAGAGAGCTACTCGCCGGATTACGCCGCGATCGCCCGCGCCTACGGCATCGACGGTATCACCGTCAATGCGGCGGAGGAACTGCTGCCTGCGTTGCAGAAGGCCGTCGCCATGAACAAGCCGGTGGTCATCGATGTTTACATGAAGAACATCCCGACGCCGACCGCCGGGCACTGGAACATCATGGACATCTACTCCCCGGGCAAGAAGGTTCATCACGTCTCGACCGATTGATCTTTCCCGGTAGTAAAGATTCTTCGTTGGGGGACCGGTCCCGGCTTTATGGCACCGCGGGGCGCTGGCTCCGGGGAAAGCCGGGACCGCAACGATGACGAATTAACGTAACTCAGGTAGTGGCGCCGGTGCATCGTACCGGCGGCTGCCGTGTTTTGGAGGAAACAAATGGCTCTGGAGTTTTCACTGGCGCATCTGACGGTTCTCGGTTGTGCGCCCCCCGAAATGGTTTACGTCGCGGCACGTGCCGGTTACGACTACGTCAGCATCCGCCCGATCTACATGGGACTGCCCGGCGAGCCCAACTATGCGCTGGCCGACAACCCCGAGATGCTGCGCGCCACCAAGCGCGCGCTGGCCGATACCGGGGTCAAGGTGCACGACATTGAACTGGCCCGCGTTTACGACGACATGTATCCGACCAAGTACCTGCCGGCCATGGAAGTTGCGGCGGAACTCGGTGCGAAAGCGGTGCTGTCTAGCATCTGGACGCCGAAGCGCGACTATGCCATCGAGAAGTTCGGACAGATTTGCGATCTCGCCCGGCAGTTCGGCATGACCGTCGATCTGGAGTTCGTCCCGATCGCCGCGGTCAATACGCTGGCCGGGGCCGTCGATGTGCTGCGCACGGCGAACCGTCCGAATGCCGGATTGATGATCGACGTGCACCACTTCCACCGCGCTCTGGACAAGCCGGAAGCGCTGGAAGGGCTGCCGCAGGAATGGTTCCACTTCGCTCATCTGTGCGACGCGCAGGGCGAGATTCCGGCAGATCGAGCCGAGATGACGCGGATTCTGCGCGAAGAGCGGCTCTATGTCGGCGAAGGTGGCGTGCCGGTGGCGGAGATTCTCAACAAGCTGCCCAAGGTCGTCTATTCGATCGAGCTGCCGCACCTGGCGCGGGCGAAGGAGTTTGGCTACGCCGAGCACGCCTTCCGTTGTCTCGAATCGGCCAAGACCTACATGGCGCAGAACTGCGTGCACAAATAGGCGCCGGTCGTCGCAACGCAGCGTTCTACGTGTTACTTCAAGAGGAAATCAGGGTTAGGGTCCCTTCATGAAAAAGATATTTGACTTGCTGTTTGTCGTACTCAAACTTTTCGCCGCCTTCTGTCTGGTGGCGATGATCGTGATGGTGTTCGGCAACGTGGTGTTGCGGTATGCCTTCAACAGCGGCATCACCGTCTCGGAAGAGCTCTCCTCGTGGGGCCTGACGTGGATGACCT
>Ga0302250_1000298_pt1 | contig 55081 bp, 58 predicted proteins | sample AAG_RA_Asp_MG_FD_193536 | JGI IMG/M metagenome (GOLD analysis project Ga0302250, IMG submission 193536) | Enriched activated sludge microbial communities from anaerobic digester in WTTP, New Holstein, Wisconsin, United States - AAG_RA_Asp | ecosystem: Engineered > Bioreactor > Anaerobic >...
CCGTGGTGTTTGTAATAGTCCGCCGTTTTGTCCCGGTCCCGGACAAAGGGGACCGTGGCCCGGGAAAAATAGAGGGCGAAGCCCCGTTGATCGCAGACCGTTTTCACGGCGTTCGGGTGGCCGATTTCCTCCTCCCGGACGATGCGATAGATGAGGGTGGACATGGGGATGGCCGGGTCATCCAGGAGGGGCCGCGCCACCTCCTCGATCTGGATGGGGTTGAAGAGGGGCTGATCCCCCTGGATGTTCACGACGATGTCCTCATCGGCCAGCCCCAGGAGCGTGGCCGCCTCGTGAATCCGGTCCGTTCCCGAGGGGTGGACCGCCGCCGTCAATACGGCCCGGCCGCCGAAGGCCGTGACGGCATCGTATATCCGCCGGTCGTCCGTGGCCACGGCAACGACGGAAACCAGCTCCGACTTTTTGACCCGCTCGTAAACATGCTGGATCATGGGCTTACCCAGGAGATCCGCCAGGGGCTTGCCGGGGAACCGCGACGATTCGTACCGGGAGGGGATGATACAGACGATCTTGTGAGAGAAGTTGTTAAAAGTCATTAGGCGTATTTATGGTAATTTTCTCTGGGCGGTTCGGTAATGTTAGAAAATTGGGGATTATCCGTCAATTGTTAAAGATGCGGGTCGGGCTGCCGCAGGTGGCCCGTCACATAATCCCGCACAGAGTCTTCCAGGGAGCGAAAGGCCACGGGGCAGCCCGCGGCGGACAGCTTTTCCATCCGCGCCTCGGTAAAATACTGGTACTGTTCCTCCAGCCCGGGGGGCATATCGATGTATTCGATCCGCTCCGGCAGGTCCATGGCCGCGAAGGTGGCCCGCATCAGGTCGTTCCAGGTCCGGGCCTTGCCGGTGCCCACATTGAAGATCCCGCCCACGCCCGGGTTTTCCAAGAGCCACCACATCACCTCCACGCAGTCCTTTACATAAACGAAATCGCGTAGTTGACCGCCATCGGCATAGGCGGGGCGGTTGGACTTGAAGAGCCGGACCCTCCCCGAGGCCTTGATCTGACCGAAGGCCTTGTGGACGACGCTCCGCATATCGCCCTTGTGGTACTCGTTGGGGCCGAAGACATTGAAGAATTTCAGCCCGGCGACGGTCTTTTCCAGGCCCCGCTTCAGGACCCAGAGGTCGAAGACCTGCTTGGAATAGCCGTACATATTGATGGGCTTCAAGGTGGGGGTGATGTTGTCGGCGTCGGAGAAGCCCCGGGCGCCGTCCCCGTAAGTGGCGGCGGAGCTGGCGTAGATGAACCGGATGCCGCTCCGGACGCACCAGTCGGCGAGGCGGCAGGAGTAGAGATAGTTGTTCCGCCAGAGATAATCGGCGTCCCGTTCCGTGGTGGAGGAGCAGGCCCCCAGATGAACGACCGTCCGGGTGGTGAAGGGGACCTGATCGGCATAGACCATCTGGAGGAAGTCGTCTTTGTGGATGTATTCGATATAACGCAGGTTGACGAGATTCTTCCACTTTTCCGAAGAACCCAGCCTATCGACGATGACGATGTCTTCGATTCCCTGCCGGTTGAGCTTCCATATGAAGGAGCTGCCGATAAATCCGGCGCCGCCGGTGACCACGATCATGCCTGCATCTCCTCTGACACTGTTTCTAATAAAGACCTTATAACGCTCATGACGGCAGGCCGTCACCCCTCCCGTCACATCCTCCTCGCCGCTTTCGCGATTCCCTCCTGAAGCTGCCCCAGCCTTTCCGCTGCCATCTTGATGGGGATGGCCATGAACAGGGTCCGTCCCATCAAGTCCTCCGCTTGGGGGATCATCCGGATGCTGTAATCCACCTTCCCCCGCCAGGACGGATAGGTGAAGGGGAACTTCTTGGAATTCGCCGTACTCCAGGCGATGAGATGCTCCCAGTTCGGTACGTAGTGCCACTTGTTTTTCTTGAAGAAGATCGTGTCGATTTTCTCTTCTCCCAGCAGGGACTGGAATCTCTCCGTAGTGGCGGCGTCGGGAAGATGGAACCCCAGGAAGGTGGCGGTGTCGCCGTCCGGATCGGGAATGTGACGGAACATCAAGCCCGGGACCTGCTTCAGGATGCCCTTGAGGGCCTCCTTGTTTTGCCGCTGCGCGGCGATGATCTCCGGGAGCTTCCGGAACTGGGCCAGCCCCAGGGCCCCCTGGAGTTCGTTCATCCGGTAGTTGAAGCCCAGCAGGGGATGGGCCTCCAGGGCCCGGTGGATCTTGGGATTGTGATCGTGGCCGTGATCGTGATACCAGTCGGCCCGCTTGTAGAGGTCCTCCCGGTCGGTGATGACCATGCCGCCCTCGCCGGTGGTGATGGTCTTGTAGTAGTCGAAGCTGAAGATGCCCATATCCCCGAAAGTGCCGAGCTTTTTCCCCCGTAAGGAGGCCCCGACGGCTTGGGCGGTGTCCTCCAGGACCAGGAGATTGGATTTCCGGGCCACCTCGACGATCCGGTCGATATTCGCCGGGGCGCCGCACATGTGGACGGGGATGACCGCCTTGGTGTAAGGGGTCATTTTATTGATGATGTCGTCGGGGTCGAGGTTCAGGGAGGCGTCGATGTCTGCCATGATCGGGATGGCCCCCACCTCGAGGACCGCCTCGTAGGTGGCGATGAAGGTGAAGGCCGGGACGATGACCTCGTCGCCGGGACCCACGTCGAGGGCCGTAAGGGCCACCTTGAGGGCCGCCGACCCGGAGGTGACTCCCAGGGCATATCCGGCGCCGCAAGCAGCGGCGAATTCCTCCTCGAACTGCCGGACCTTGAAGACTCCCTTCCGCTCCGCATCGAATCCATAGCGCATCAGGATGCCCGTCTCCATGACGTCCATGACTTCTTTCATTTCTTCCTTGCCGAATACCTCAAAACCGGCCATAGCGACCTGTCCTCCTTGGTATAATATCTTGTGGTTAATTACCGCTTCACTAATCCTCATCCCGTTACGGGTACAACGAAAGATGAAAATATCCGGCTACTTGTTGCCATTTTAATATAAATGTAGTGCGTAGCTTTAGCTGCGCTGTTGGCGGACCGGAAGGTCCACACTACATTCTCAGGTGAATGTTTCTCAAAAAGCGTCCTCGTAGATTGCCACCGCGTCTTCCAGGGTCACCGGCCGGGGGTTGTTCGCCAGGGGCCGAGCGACGGTGAGGGCGATCTTCGCCAACTCCTCGAAATCCTCCTCCTTGATCCCCAGGTCTTCCAGGCTCGTCTGGACGCCGCAGTCGGCGATCAGGACGCTGACTGCCTCCACGGCCAAGCCGGCCGCCTCCCGGAGGGGTATGTTTTCCACTACTTCCCCCATCGCCGCGGCAATATCGGCGAATTTCTCCTGCGCCGCGGGGAGGTTGTAGTTCATGACATGGGGGAGCAGGACGGTATTGGCCAGGCCGTGGGGAATGCCGAATTTTCCGCCCAGCGGGTAGGACAGGGAATGGACGGCGGTGACGCCGGCGTTGGCCAGTCCCAGCCCGGCATAGAGACTCCCCAGGAGCATTTTTTCCCGGGCGGCGATATTGGTCCCGTCATGGACGGCGGTCCGGAGATTCTCGGAGATCAATGCAATGGCCTCCAGGGAGATTAGCTCGCTTAGCGGCGAGGCATTGATGGAGGTGTAAGACTCGATGGCATGGCACAGGGCGTCGATACCCGTGGATGCCGTCGGACCGGGAGGCAGGCTTACCGTCAGGAACGGGTCCAGGAGCGCCAGGTCGGGATAGAGGAAGGGGCTGTTCATCCCCTCTTTCTTCTTCAGCTCGGGGCGGACGAAAACAGACGTGAAGGTGACTTCGCTCCCCGTGCCGGCGGTGGTGGGGATCATGATCTTCGGGAGGCCCGGTCCGGGGACCTTATTCAGCCCCAGGTAATCCACGGCCTTGCCCTTGTTGCCCACCACGACGGCGATGGCCTTGGCGACGTCCATGGCGCTGCCGCCGCCGATGCCCACCACGAGGTCACACTTGGCCTTTTGGGCCAGCTTCGCACCTTCGTCAGCCAGGGCCAGCTTGGGCTCCGGATCGACCTTATCGAAAAACTGCCCTTCAATGCTGTTATTCTTCAATAAATCGGCTATTTGCTCTTTTAGCCCCGTGGCGGCCAACTGCTTGTCCATGATGATCAGGGGACGGGAAGCAGAAAATTCCCCGATGTGCTCCGGGAGCTTTTGAAAGGCCCCCCGGCCGAAAACGATCTTTTTCGCCCCGGTGAAGGAAAAGATTTTATCCATGCGCGCACCCTCGTTTTGAGTTCAGACGGCAGCCGGCGAACCGGCTGCGCCCGTAGCCGTGCATCATACATAATAGTGCGTGATAGTCAAATGAAAATAGCTTCCTCTGTGCATTCAGCATGATCCTGTTGCTGTTCGGCTGCAAGCCGGCGGTCTTGAAGCAGGACATTCCCGTGTCCACCAATCCCATGCATGCCAAGATCCTCGTGAACGGACAACCGGCGGGACAGACACCCGGGATCGTGGCCCTGGAAAGGAACCGGGATCATATCCTGACACTGATCAAGGAGGACTACCGGCAGGAAGATGTGGTTATCCGGAAGCAGTATCAATCGGATCGGGTCTTTCTCAAGGCGGTGCAATCAGGCGTGAACGCGGGGTTGTTTCACAAGAACGCCGCCATGGGCAATCAGCAGTGGCTACGGCTCCATGTCGATGCAGCCGGACCGGACGGATAAGGCCGCCGGCGGTCTCCAGGTGGAGGTGTACAAGGTCGAAAATGCCGAGCCCCTGGTAGGCGCCGGCTGCATCTACGACGACGACCGGCGGGTCAAATGACGTTGGGGACCAACGGCAAAGAGCATCGCCACGTTTCAACCCCATTATTAAAAGGCGCATTATCGATGAAGAAGAATACCGTCAATATCGGCAGCCGTCTGCTGGAAGCCATTACGAAGGAACAGGTTGCAAGACTTCTCGACATTGTCTTTTCACATGAGGACGTTGATCGCTGGCAGGAAGGCATCAGGAAGGCCGATCCGGCGGACATTGCGGCCACCCTCGCCCGCCTGCTGGAGGCTGAAGAAGGGTGCGATCCTTCGGACTCAGACGGCAAGACTGAAAAGAAGGCAAGAATCACTCTGTCGAAAGGGCGTCTCCGGGAGCGTTGGCGGGACCTGTGGAGGCGCTGGAAGGAGACCATAGCGGAGGTCGGTGATGAAGACGGCCGCTATGCCGTCCATGAACACCACTGGGAAGAGACCTATTTCGATGAAGTGAGCCTCTCATATGACCTGGAGACCATAGCGGGGGAAATGTTGCCGCTGATTGACGATGTCTATGCCCTCGACAATGAACCGGACCTGTTCCGCGATGCCCTGGAGAAGATAGCGGCAGCCATCGCCGCATATCCCGAATGGATGGGGGTCGAATATGAAGAAGGATGTACGCTGGGGAAGAACACCACCCGGTGTGTCCTCAAATGGAGCCGTCTGGCTGCCGGGGAAGGGCCGGAAGCCGGGATTGCCTTGCTGGAGATGGTCCAGCGCATGATGGCAACTGATAAAAAGGTGTATCTGGACGGTAATGCCTGCGTGTCTTTTTTTGCTGAATTGCCTGCCTCCTGCTGCCGGGAGATCTACGCCTGCCTGGCTGCGAACGCGGAAACGTATGAATTACACATGGCTCATTCGATATGGCGTCGCGTCGGCGATTTATATGAAGAAAGATTCAATCCCGCGAAATATCTGGAAACTTGCGGGCGGTTCCTGGCGGAAAACTGGAAATATGGTCCGCCGTTGATTGCCGCGGCGATGGATAGTGATGATTATGAGCAAGCCGAGACATATCTCGTGGAAACCTTTGCCTCCCTTCTCCGTCCTGGAGACGGAAAGACATGGCAGCCGGAACTATCCATCCCGAGAACCTTCTTATATTCCTATCATCGCGAACATGCGGAAATCATATTGAAATTACTCGATACATGGGCGGATGTCTCCCTGCGCCTGGGTAACCCGATCCGGCGCGCCGCCCGCCTCCTCCGGATCAAGCCCCACACCTTCCGCAAACGGGCGAAGGAGAAGTTTAAGTTGTAACGCAACGTAAAATATTCTTTACATGTTACGCATCTCGTAATATAAGGAAACCGTGATAAAATCTTTTCGCTGCAAAGATACGGCATCGCTTTTTGAAGATCGGATGATCCTGCGTTTTCGTGCTATTGAACGACCAGCCCGTCGTAAGCTGATGTATTTGCATCGCACTCGCACCCTTCAGGATTTTCGGCAACCGCCAGGAAATCAACTGGAGGCGTTAAAGGGAGATAGGGATGGGCAATACAGTATCCGGATTAACGATCAATGGCGGATTTGTTTTACCTGGTCAGAAGGCGATGTCTGCGACGTAGAAATCGTCGATTACCATTAGGAGAAAAATTATGGATGCAGACATGCTATTGGACCCCATCCCGCCGGGAGAGATCCTCAGTGAAGAGTTTATGAAACCATTGGCTTTAAGTGCCAACCAACTGGCACGGGATATTGATGTGCCGCCGGGGAGAATCAGCGAAATCATCAACGGCAAACGATCGATAACCGCTGATACCGCTCTGCGCCTCGGCAAATATTTTGGCGTTTCGCCGGAAATCTGGCTGAATCTGCAGACGGATTATGACATGCGGGTTGCCCGCCGGACAATCTGGCCTGCCATCGAGCCCCGCATCAGAGTGCGCGCGGCGTAAAACTGAGACGATGATCAAAACAATCAGCGCACGAACATTAAAAGAACTAAGCGCTTACATAAATACGCCGCCGGTTGTTGAAGAAGTATCAGCCATAGGTTAAGCTTGAAGGAGGAACATTGAATGGATGCCCAATATACTGCCATAGTAAAACAGGAAGGGGATTGGTGGATAGGTTGGATAGAGGAGGTTCCGGGCGTAAACTGCCAGGAACACACCCGACAGGAACTTATCGAGACACTTCGTGCAACCCTCCATGAGGCCATCGAATTTAACCGCCAAGATGCGATTGCCTCCGCCGGGAGCGATTATGAAATAGAGAGAATTGCCGTCTCCGCATGAAAAGAGAAAAATTGTTGTAGTACCTTCGAACGTGTTGGTGCGAATTCATCAGAGAAGGTCATAGGCATTCTTGGTGGGGTAATACCAACCTCAACAAACGCTCATCTGTGCCAAGACATAATGAAATTGACGACGGCCTTGCAAGAAAAATATGCAAGGATCTTGGGATAAAACCAATAAAATGAGCCATTTGACAGCAATGGATGGAAACGTGGCAAGGTCGTTTAAGGAGGGGCAAAAATCAGCGGAGGAAGCGGAGGAACGGAAAAAATGGTTGAAGGCCAAATACGAGCAGCGTCTATTGGAACTCGACGGGATACTCACGGCGATGAAGGGCGCTCCCGAGTTTGAGGATGTTGAGGAAGTTGTCTCGCAAGAACACTTTGACGACATGGTGACAGCGTTGGCTATGTTTCACGTATCGGAAAATGGCGGTGATATTGAGGAGACATCCCGGAGGATGGAATATGAAATTTGGAATCTGCCGAATCCGTACCTTTATATGTATGAAATGATCAAGAAATTCCATCCACGTTATGCGGGGGCCGAAGTTGATGACGACGGCGACAGGGAGCATGGCAGGAAAAATAAGGGCAAACATATAATTCATTAGCTCTGAAATTGAAAGAAGGTCGTTCCAATCTATTCCCTCTGCCATCATCGCCATGATGATTCTCATTATCGGTGCAATGACGCCATTCAGCCTCAGTCCCGCTTACGGATCGGCGAATTCCCGTCCTACCCTCCCAACTGCGGATTTCAAGGTTGAAAACGCCGTCGTCAAGATCTTTGCTACTAAGCGCAATCCTGATCCCTTCAGGCCCTGGACCAAACAACCTTCTCAAGAGATAAGCGGCAGCGGTGTGGTGATCGAAGGGAAGCGAATCCTTACGAACGCGCACGTGGTGCTCTACGCAAGTCAAATAGAGGTTCAGGCTAATGAGGGGAGCAACAAGATTTCCGCCACTGTTGAGGCATGCGCACCGGGAATCGATCTTGACTTTAATTTCAAATATCGAGGTCCATCTCACATCCTACTGAAGGCGCACCTATAGCAGCGGGGGAAACGTACATTATGAACGCTTTGGATTCGCAGGAAGTTATGGAGCCGTTGCGGGAAGCCTGTCAGGGTATGTTTATGGGGAATGCTTCGGCATGCCGCCGGGGCTCCGCCGGTGCACCGGCGGGGGTAAATATATGATATGCAAAAGGAATTGTTAGCATGGCGCCCTGTTTTCCGTCGTTGCGCCGGGGTGGCGAGAGCGGTTGTAACCGGCCTCAACCGGGGAGGGAGGTCGGGGGTCGGAAAAGGCCGCTCCGGGACGACCTCGGGGGCGGCGGCGGGTGTTTTTGGGAGAGTGACGAGAATCGACGCTCAGGAACAATATGATATTAAAAAGGAAACAACCGACCCCCGAAAAATTTTACCCCCGAAAAAATGACCGCCGGTCATTTGCCCGATTGTAGAGAGGACCTGCGGGCCTTCGGGTGGAGAAGGGGAGATCGCCGGCCTGATCCTCGATGTCTGGCTCCGCTCCGGGGCCGAGGAGGAGCGACGAGCCAACTTCGGTCGCCTGGGGGATGAGATCCCGGCGGCAACCATTCGAGCTGGAGGGCGCCGCCGGGGGTGAGAAAGGCGGCAAGTTCCTGACCCGCCGCCCACAAGTCCAGCGTTTCTCTACTCGTCCCTCCCTTACGCGCCATCGTCGTGTCTTATGGGCCTCCCTAAATTTTTGGGGATTTTTCGTCTATAGTCTTGATGACCTTGGCGGAAGGAAGTTAAAATGATTCACTCCCGGTTTGTCAATGATTATTTCCGCCCGCTTCCCGGATCGTGTCGCATGAACGCCTAATTTTGTTGACATTAAAAATATTATGATATAAAAAAACCCACCCCAAAAATTATGACTCCTATGCGGAGTAAATTATGAGCGCAAGGTCTTTCGCGTCGTCGGAGCCCCAGCCGGCGAGATGGTAAATCCTGAATTAAATGAGAGGTGTTGTCGATGAAGATGCGGAGAATCGTCCCGATCTTGATACTGGTTCTTGTCCTGTCACCGGCGGGCGTCATTGCCGCATAGGAGGTCGATTATGTTTACCTGGATGGCCAGTCCGGAAGGATGGATTGCCCTGGGGACCCTGGCGGCCCTGGAGATTGTGCTCGGAATCGACAACATTATCTTCATTTCCATCCTCGTGGGGCGTTTGCCGGTGGAGCAGCGCGGCATCGGGCGCAGCGTGGGGCTGGGCCTGGCCATGCTCACCCGCCTGATGCTTTTGTTTTCCATCGTCTGGGTGGCCAGCTTGACCAAGCCCTGGTTTGCCGTCCTGGGCCAGGAGATTTCCGGGCGGGACATCATCCTGATCGGCGGCGGGATTTTTCTCCTCGCCAAGGCGACCCATGAAATCCACGCCAGCCTCGAAGGGATCGAGGAAGCGCATATTACCTGTAAAAAGGCTACTTTGGGAATGACCCTCATTCAGATCGCCCTCCTCGACGTGGTGTTCTCCCTCGATTCGGTGATCACCGCCGTGGGGCTGGCCCAGCACATCTCCATCATGGCCACGGCGATAATCCTCGCCGTGGGGGTCATGCTCTTTGCCGCCAAGCCGATTTCGGAATTTGTGGACGGTCATCCCACCATCAAGATCCTCGCCCTGTCTTTTCTCATCCTTGTGGGCGTCACCCTGATCGTCGAAGGTTTCGATGTCCATGTCCCGAAGGGATACATATACTTTTCCATGGCCTTTTCCGTGACGGTGGAAATGCTCAACCTGCGGATGCGCAAAAAGCAGATCGAGCCGGTGAAATTGCGAAAAGAGCTGACGGAGATAATCAATAAGACTTGAAAAGGACGAAAGATCCCAACACCGGCATTGGCATGACCGCAATGAGATGCCGCGTGACTTCACTCGAGGTCATCAGCGGTTAATATCATGAAAGATCAAGATATTAACCGTTTTTCCGGCATAAGGATGCGCCGGTCGGTCGTGCGTCTGGCGGCTGTCGCAGGCGGCCTCGCCGTTGTGCTGTGGACTATCTGGCCCTGGCTGCCGTTGGCAAAGAACCGGCAATCCCGGACGATGGTCATCTACGGCTTCGCCATTGTAGAGAAAACCCTTACTAAAAGCATCTTCCCCGCCTTTCAAAAAAAGTGGAAAGAGAGGACCGGCGAGGATCTGGAGATTATCAGTTCCTTCGGTGGTTCGGGAACGATGACCAATCAGTTGATTATGGGCGTCCCCGCGGAAGTGGCTATCCTGTCCACCGAATTGGATATGCAACGCCTCTACCGGAGCGGAGTCCTCAAGACAGAGTCATGGAAGCGACTTCCCTATGGCGGCGTGATGAACCGCACTCCTTTCATCATTCTCGTACGTCCCGGCAATCCTAAAGGGATCCGTGATTTTGACGATCTCGCCAAAAGAGGGGTCCGGATCGTCCACCCCGACCCCCTCGTCTCGGGGGCCGCTAATTGGGCCATCATGGCCGAATATGGCGCCGCCTTGCGGAAACCGGGGGCCAAGGAGGCACAGGGCAAAGCCATGCTGCTGGGCATCTGGCGCAACGTGGTCTCCCAGGCGGGGAGCGGCCGGGCCGCTCGCACTCAGTTTGAAAACGGCTTCGGCGACGCCTTGATAACCTATGAACAGGACATCATCGCCACGACCGAACATCATGTTTCAACCCAGGAAGCGGTTTATCCCCGGAGCACGATCCTGAGCGAGCATACCGTCACGCCCATTGACAAGCACATCAAACCTCATCAACGGGAACTGATCCAGGCCTTCCTGGACTTCCTCTGGACCGATGAGGCCCAGCTTCTCTTCGTGCAAGACGGATTTCGCAGCGTAAAAGAACGACTCAACGGGGCCAATCCAAGAATCGGAGTCATTACCGATCCTTTTCTTATCGATGATTTCGGGGGTTGGGGAGAGGCGAAACGCAACATCATCGACAGGATATGGAAAGACGAGGTTCTCAAGGAGTTGAAATCATGAAAAGCAACGGCATGGCCGGCCAGAAGGTCACGTCCTTTCTCCCCGCGGGTTTCCTGTTGGTGGTGATGCTGCCCCTGATGATCCTGCCCCTGGCGGCGGTTTTCATCTATGCCCTCCAGGAAGGCCCAAAAACATTCATGGCGGCCCTGGCAACCCGGGATGCCCTCTTTGCACTCCGTTTCAGCGTGATTATCGCCTTCGCTACGGCGGCGGTCAATGTCGTCCTGGGAACCTACGCGGCCTATGTCTTAAGCAAGACCCGTTTCCCGGGGCGGGAACAACTGGGTATCATCCTCAACCTCCCCGTGGCCATTCCTAACGTGGTTGTCGGCACATCACTTCTGCTGCTCTGGGGACCCATCGGCATCCTGGGAAAGTTCCTGGAACCCCTGGGCATTCAACCCATGTTTACCGCCTTCGGCGTTCTTTTGGCTCACATCTTCGTCACTTTTCCCTACATGGTGGGCGCCGTCAAGCCGGTCCTGGACGACCTTCCCGTCACATACGAAGAAGCGGCATACACCATAGGCGCTTCCCGGCGGCAAACCTTTTACCATGTGGTCTTCCCCGCCTTGCGCGGCGGGATCATCACCGGCGCTCTGCTCACCTTTGCCCATAGCCTGGGGGAATTCGGCGCCACCGTAATGGTTTCGGGAAATCTGCGCCTGCAAACGCAAACGGCGCCCCTTTACATCTTCTCTCAATTCGAGGGGGGTAATATTGCCGCTGCCAACTCTGTCGCTGCGATTCTGGCCGTCCTTTCCTTTTTTCTCTTTTCCCTGATCCTCTATTGGAACAGAAAACGGGAAAGCAAAAAGGCTCGATAATGATACTGTTTTTTCTTTAGAGGAGATACGCGGACCATATGATCGGCATTGAAGGAATCAGCAAAAGGTTTGGCGACAACGAGGTCGTCAAGGATATGTCTCTGACGGTAAAGGATGGAGAACTGCTCGTTCTTCTGGGGGCCAGCGGCAGCGGCAAGAGTACTGTCCTGCGCATGGTGGCGGGGTTGATATTTCCCGATGAAGGGAGGGTTCTTCTCGATGGCGTGGATATCACCCGGTCCAGCCCGCGGGAGCGAAATTTTGGCTATGTATTTCAGAATTACTCGATTTTCCCCTCCATGACCGTGGCGGAAAACGTGGAATTTGGGTTGAAGATAAGAAAAAAACCTCCCGAGGAACGGAAAAGGCAGCGGCAACGCCTTCTCGAGATGGTGGGCTTGGAAGAACTCGGAGAACGCTACGCCTCACAGCTTTCCGGAGGTCAATTACAGCGGGTGGCCCTGGCCCGATCCCTGGCATACAATCCCCGGGTTCTCCTCCTGGATGAACCCTTTGGCGCCCTGGACGCCAAAACCAGGATTCAGCTCCGCCAGGCCGTGCGGAATGTCATCCGGCAAGTGAACGTTACCACCATCATGGTCACCCATGACCAGGACGAGGCTTTCGAAATGGCGGACCGCATCGCCATTCTCAATGAGGGACGCATCGACCAGTTGGGCCGTCCCAGTGACATTTACTACCATCCCATTACATACTTTACCGCCGATTTTGTCGGAGAAATCAATTTCTTTGCCGGAACGGTCACGAGGGTGGAAAGGGAGGGCTGCGAAATCGAACTGGCCGGTGGCATCCGTGTCTTTCGTCGCGGCGCCTATCCCTTCGCACCGGGAATGCCGGTGCGTTACGGCATCCGTCCGGAACAAATGACGATCAGCCTTCTCGAACCGAAATCACACGAAAACGGCATCTCCGGCATTATCGAGAAAAACCTTTTTTTAGGTGACATCACCCGGTATGCCATTCGTCTTTCCGACGCCCGTCTTCTCGATGTGCGCATCTTGAACTACCTGTTCATGGATGGCATGGCCATGCCTTACGATCTTAATGAAGAAGTCTGGCTTATCTGGAGCCAGGGTTCCGGAATCATCCTTGCTGACGCCTGAACGGACAACCATCGGAAAGAATGTGGAAATATTAGTAATATCAATTTGTAGCCAGCGGATATGCGGTCCCTTGCGTGTTCAACCCGCGGCGTGGATCAGGGCCAATCCCCCAGCTAAGATCAGGGCGTAGGTGGCGAACATCAGCCGGTTTACCCGGAGGATGTCCCGGGCCTCCAAAGGGCGCAAGGGGTCGCCCATGGTGGGTCTTGCTGATGGTTGACCGAAATAGTGATTGAGACCTCCCAGTTGCACCCCGAGAGCCCCCGCCGTCGCCGCCTCGAGCCATCCGGAGTTGGGGCTGGGATGGTGGCGCCGGTCCCGCCTCAATATCTTTATGGAATTGCGGACATTCATCCCCAGGGGCAGGGCGGCGGCGGGAATAAGGGCGGCGGTCAGGCGGGCGGGGAGGTAATTGACGAGGTCGTCAAGGCGGGCGGCGGCCCAGCCGAATTCCCGGTAGCGCTCGTTTTTATAGCCGAAGGTGGAATCCATCGTGTTTACGGCCTTATAGAGCATGGCGCCCAGGGGGCCGCCGAGAAAGGCGAAGATCAGCGGTACGGTAACGCCGTCAGCGGTGTTTTCGGCGACACTTTCCACGGCGGCCCGAGTCACTCCCTGTTCATCGAGGACGTCTGTATCCCGGCCCACGATCATGCCTATGCGGCGCCGCGCCCCGGGCAGATCCCCCCGGGCAAGGGAGTCATAGACCTCCCCGCTGTGCCGGGTCAGGTCCCGGGCGGCAAGGGTCGTGTAGATGATCAGGATAGAGAGGGTGTCGCCCAGCCAGGGATAGAGCCGGCGCCCCAGCAGGAGCAGGCCCCAGCAGAGTCCGGCGGTGACTGTTAGGACCGCGAGTACCGTCACGATCCCCGCCAGGCGCGGGGAGGAGAACAGCTTTCGGGTGACCGTTTCGCTCAGCAGGGCGAAACGGCCAATGAATTTCACCGGATGGGGAAGCCGGCGGGGATCGCCCCAGAGCAGATCCAGGAGCACGGCGACAACGATTTGATATCCGAGCGGCATAACCGATGATCTCGTAACTGATTTATTTTATTACCACCAATGTAGTGCGCAGCTTTAGCTGTGCTATAGCGGACCTTAATGTCCGCGCTGCCTTGATCAACTCCGTTCTCGCCTCTATATTGTCATTCCCGCGAAAGCGGGAATCCAGCATTATCAAGAAGTTCTTGGATTCCGGGTCAAGCCAGGAATGACAGAAAAAGTCGTTTTTAAAAGGTTTCACTGCTTTGTGTCGGCCCGCCGTGATGAGTATCATCTTTCGTTGTGCCCGTAACGGGCATGAGGGTTAGACAAGGCAGGCCGCCAGCCCGGCCAGGGCCACCGCCGTCTCCGTGATTTCCGCGGCGGCGCCGACGGTATCCCCGGTAAATCCGCCCAGTTTACGGTGAATGAGCCCCGCGGTAAGCCCGGCGGCGGCGATGCCGCTCAGGGCCGTGAGCAGTCCCGACCAGGGGGAGGGCAGCCACCCGCCGGCACCGAGGAACAAACCGGCAATAATCATGAAAATCATTGCGAAAATAGGATGGAGCCAGGACCGGCGGCGAATGAAGAGGGAGGCCAGTCCGCCGTCTTTCCGGGCGTAGGGCAACGCGGTGAGCATGAGGAGCATGGCCGTCCGTCCGGCGAGGGGCATGAGGATAATGATCCCCAGGCGCTGGTCGTGAAGCAGCGGCGCCAGGGCGGCGATCTTCAGGGCGAGGACGAAAAAGACGGCCAGGACCCCCATGGTCCCGATGTGGCTGTCCCGCATGATCTCCAGCATCCGCTCCCGGTTACGGACGCTGAAGATGCCGTCGGCGGTGTCGGCCAGGCCGTCCAGGTGCAGGCCGCCGGTTATGAGGACCAGGAGCAGGACGGTCAGGACGGCGGCGACCCCGGAGGGAAACAAGAGCGAAAAGACAAAATCGCCGACCGCCGCCGCTCCGCCGATAACAAGGCCCACCACCGGGAAAAAGGGCAGGCTGTCGGCGATATCCTTTTCCCCGATGCCTTTGCCTCCCGGCACCGGGAACGTGGTGAGGAACTGAAAAGCGGCAATGAGTGCCTTCATCGGAACATGCACCTCGAGGGAATTACGGCTTGCGGGGCGATCATTCCCGGGATCGGCTTCGTTTCTCCAGCCGCTGGCCAACCCGATCCGAAGTCGTCCAGGAGTCTGAAATCCTTGATAATAACACCAAACACCTTCTCCGCTATGGGGCGGTAAGGGCCGGGGTAGGGGTCATCAGCCCCCGGCCTGGGAGACGCCGGCCTCGGTGAAGGTGGCCACCTCCGTGAGGATTCGCGCCGCCGCCTCGACTAAATGCAAGGCCAGGGCCGCCCCTGTCCCCTCACCAAGGCGGAGATCCAGGTCAAGGAGCGGCTTTTTATCCAAACATTTCAAGGCTATATGGTGTCCCGGCTCCATGCTCCGGTGGGAGGCGATCATGAAGTTCCGGGCCAGGGGTTCGATGTGGGCGGCGATGAGGGCGCCGGCGGTGGAGATGAAGCCGTCCACCAGCACCGGCTTCCGTTGTGCGGCGGCACCGAGGATCAAACCGGCGATTCCGCCGATCTCGAATCCACCCAGTTTCGCAAGAATATCGATTGGATCGCTTATGTCGGGGGCATTGGCGGCTATGGCCTTTTCGATCATGGCGACCTTGTGGACCAGTTGCCGGTCGTCGATCCCCGTGCCCCGGCCGGTAACATCGGCGACGGGGGTGCGGGCGTAGAGGGCGACGATGGCGCTGCTGGGCGTGGTGTTGCCGATCCCCATCTCTCCCGTTCCGAAGACGTGGGTCTGCGGTCCCAGTTCCCGGGCGATCTCGATCCCCGCCTCGACGGCCTGCACGGCCTGAGCCCGGGTCATGGCGGGTCCCCGGGTCATGTCCATCGTCCCCAGAGCAATTTTTTTGTCAATGATCCTGCCGGCTTTTGTTAGCGCGGAAAGATCTCCGGCCACCCCCAGGTCGGCGACGACCACCCGGGCGCCGGCAAGGTGGGCCAAGACGTTGATCCCGGCGCCGCCGGCAACGATGTTGTGGACCATCTGGACCGTGACCTCCCGGGGATAGCCGCTCACCCCCTGGGCGGCGATGCCGTGATCCGCCGCCATGGTGACGACGGTCTTTCCGGCCACGGGGGGCGGCATCTGCCCGGTTATGCCGGCCAGCTCCTCCGCCAGATCCATGAGGCGCCCCAGGGCCCAGTGGGGCATGGTCAATTGATCGAGACGTGCCCGGGCCGCCGCCCGGGCATCCATGTCGATCCGGGGAAAATCCTGAAGGATAGATTCCAGTAAAGTCATGATGATATGCTTCCTTCCGCTCTTTATTTACGCTTCGGCAAAAGCCTTAAAAAATCTCTTTTCTTGCCGGGATTAATTGGGGTGGGCGAAAAAATTACTTTTTGCCCGGCGATTTACCCTTGATCCACATCGGGATCCCGCTGACCATGAAGGCGACGGTGTCGGCCTCCCGGGCGAACACCTGGTTGCACCTCCCGGCGAGGTCCCGGAACAGGCGGCCGCCAGGGTGTTCGGGGACGATGCCCATGCCGACCTCGTTGGTCACGAAGATCACCGTCCGAGTTCTGGGAGGCGCTGTGGCCGCCGTCCCGGTAAATGCGGGAGAGGCGGTGTCACCAGGTTTCGCGGGCGGCTTTTCCGGGGGTGCTTCCATTCCGGGCGGCCCGGTAGCTTGAGCCCCGGCTGGCAGCTCGGAAGGCGCCTCTTCCGAAATCAGCGTTTCCGACGGCGTCCCCGAATGATTTATGGAATTAGCGGTCGCCCGCACTTCCGGGTCCGCCTTCCCCGCGGCGGCGGCGTCTTCCGCCCCGAAACGTGCCACTCGTAAAACTTCGCGGGCTTTATAGGCGATGTCATCCTCCGTGAGGGTTTCGCCCCGCTGCTCGGCCCCGTACATGAGATTGTTGATCCAGAGGGTCAGGCAATCCACGACGACGACCCCGGTGTCAGGTCCCCACCCCAGGGCCCCCGCCAAGGCCGTTTCCTCCTCGATGGTCAGCCAGGATCGGTCTTCCCGGTCCCGGCGGTGCCGGGCGATCCGGGCCGCCATCTCTCCGTCCACCACCGGGCATGTGGCCAGATAGATCCTCGTTTCCGATATAGATTCGGCCAGTTGCTGGGCGAAGGCGCTCTTGCCGCTCCGGCTGCCGCCGGTAATGAGGATGATCCGGGCCATCAGAGCATTTCCTCCATTCTGGTCAGGGAACGGTGCAGATCGTTCCGGGAGAAGACCTCGATGGACAGGCCGCCCCGATAATCCTTCAGGAATGCGGCGATGATCCGCCATTCCCGGTCGGGAATCCCCATGAGGGAACGATGATCCCGGCCTTCCTCCACACCGTGGAGATGGATCATGACGGTCCGGTCGCCGTAAAGATCCAGATATGTTTCCACGTCTTCTCCCTGAATCAGCAGATGGCCGATGTCGAGGCAGATCGGCAGGTCGAGATCCCTGATGAGGGGATAGATCCAGTGGAAGGTATAATCGATGTTTTCCACGGCCACGAGGGAGGGCGGCAGCCCCGCCGCGAAGAGAATCTCCAAGGAATATAGCAGGTTGGTTAGCCATACGCCCACAATGTCGGGCGTCATTTCCTGGTGCCGGTCCTTTTCCAGGTGGAGGCAATAGGCCGTTGGCTGGAGGGAACGGGTCCGTTCATAGAACCTCATGATGGTGGCGCCGGCGGCGGCTCGGACGTCGGCATCGGGATGGCCCAGGAGGACGTCCGTGGGGAGATGGACGTTGTAGGTCAGGCGGTATTGCTCCCCCAGGGCGGCCAGGGTGGCGATGTCTTCCCCGGAGGGCAGATTGTCCTCCCGGCCGCTTTCGAACAGCACGAGCTCGATCTCGTCCAGCAAGGGCGCCAGAAAGCGGACATTGGGTAAAATCGCGTCGGGAAGGATATAAGAGGTGGTCCCCAGGCGAAAGGGAACGCGACCCTTGAGATCCGGCAGGATTGGTGAAGATATAACCATTTTATATCATTCCTTAAATTGCCTTCGTCGGTAACACATGGCGCCGGGCTTGTCAAGCAGGCTCTGTACCGGCGTTCCCGGCCCGCTGCGGGCGAAAGAAGACAAGAATGTTTTCGCCTTGATGTAAACAACTTCCGTGGTTGTTGCCGCATTCGGCATAGGCCATTCTCGGATGCCCCCTTTCGATATGTCTTAGAAAAAAATCATATGGATACTGATTGTTTCGCTGCCACTGAGGGTTTTAAATATCCACTCCGCAAGGATATGTTCCATCTGCCCGAGCGGAAGTGGAGAATTGAGAAAGGAGAGCGCAAAAATGACGACCCAGAAAAACAAGGTACCCCAAAATGCACCCGAATCCACAGAGGATAATAAGACCTTTAAACCCTATAAATGTCAGATGTTTCTGAGATATTACGGGCCTTGAGGGTTAGTTCGGGCATCGTGATGGTATTGGCGGCGGTAAACCTTTACCGTGTCGCGGACATGCCGGCTTGCCTTTCCGGGAAGAATGTATTATCTGCCCACCGGATAGGGGGAAGCGATGCTCATTCAGATCTACGAAATTCAGACGCCCCGGGAGGCGGAACAAATGATCGCCCTCGGGGTGGACCATATCGGGAGCGTCGTTCTGGACCGGGATAACTGGCGCGATCCGACCCTTCGGGAGGCGGTCCGTCTGACCACGGGGACGGACGCCCGGAGCAGCCTGATCCCCCTGTTCAGCGACGTCGATGCGGTGTCACGGCTTCTGGATTACTACCGACCGGATATCGTCCACTTTTGCGAAAACCTCATTCCCGAGCCCGGGCTTGGGCTTGAGGCGCCGGGGGGATGGGGCGCCGCGACGGAAAAAATCGTCGATCTGCAAAGGTTTGTAAGAGATAAATTCCCGGACGTGAAGATCACCCGCTCCCTGCCCATCCCGGCGGCGGCGATGCCCCGGGCCGGGCTTGCCGCCCTGGTGGAGATGTTTGCCCCGGTGAGCGATTTCTTCATGACCGATACGCTCTTGACTGGGCCGGGCGGCGCCGGGGGCGATGCTGCGCAGCCGGTGACCGGTTTTGTGGGTATCACCGGGATGACTTGCGACTGGGAGGCGGCGGCCTGGCTGGTCCGGACCAGCCCCCTGCCGGTGATCCTGGCGGGAGGCCTGGGGCCGGAAAACGCCGCCGCCGCCATCGCCCGGGTGCAGCCGGCCGGGGTGGACAGTTGCACCCGGACCAACGCCGTGGACGCTCAGGGCCGCCCCATCCGTTTCCGGAAGGATATCAGTAAGGTACGGGACTTTGTCGCCACCGCCCGACGGGCGGCGGCAACCATTGGCGAACCCCTAAAAAGATGACTCCGGCAGACGCTTACGCGGCTGACAGCATGAATTGTTATGCACGGCGAACGACCTCGCTACGAAACCCCCAACTCTTTACCTAACTCCCTGAATTGCTTTGGGAATTCCGGCTGGAAGTTGAGGAAAACCGGAACCGGATACACGGCGCCCACCTTTTTCCCCGCTTCCGGGAGGGCCTGGACCAACTCCGCGAGCTGGCCGCCGGGGATGGCGAAGACGATCTCGTCATCCTGGGTCATAGAGAAGATCCGATCTCCGGTGCCGGGAATGGCGATCCGGGGCGTCTGGGTCCGGAAAGGCGCCAGGAGGTACTCCGTGCATTCCACCTTGCCGCCGAAATGGCCCTCCACCCGCTTACCCTTGCCGTAGGTCCACCCCTGGACCAGTTTCATGATCTGGGCCGGATTGCCGTAAAACACGATCGTATCGGGTGTGAAGGTCGCCCGCGCCAGCGGAGCGAGGAGAATCGCTTCGTATTCTCCTCGGGCAAGTCTATGAATTGTTTGGGCTTCCGCCCGGCCGATCTCTTCGGTTTGCGTGTAGCTGCCGATGCCGAACAATTTCCCCAGGGCCGCCGCTGAATCCTCCGCATCGCTGTACCCGAAGGCGAAAGCCGCCGGGATGCAAACGATGTCCTCTTTGGTAAGGCCGACGGTCCAGCCATAAAGGCGCGCCATGGTCACCGCCTGGCAGACGGCGATCTTTTTACCCAGCGCCACCGACGGCCGTCGCGTCTTATCGGGAAAATCCTCCTTGCTTTTCAAGAACTTGACCGCCACGGGGGACGTCTTGAGTTTTAAATAGTTACTGATGAATCCTGCCGCTTCTCCAAAGTTCTGACCGCTCATCATCCTTCCCTCCTTTGTTTTGTTGTTTATATGAAAATGTCTGCAACTAACCGGATATTTTCATTTATCGTTGTGCCCGACCCGGGCATGGGGGTTAATATGGAAATCTCCGTTAGCTTGTCGATGTATGTCTGTTCGTATATATGGTCTCGATATCCATCCTTACAGGTGAAACTGGACGACCTGATCCAGAAGAGGCAATTTATTCCGTATAGTCGCCATAGGCCCAGTTGTATTCCCGGACGAAGACCCGGAACAGGCGCAGATAGATGGCGGGATGTCCCTGATCTGCCAGCAGCTTGAACAGCGACAGGATCGGGCTTGCGGGTCGCTTTCCAGACGGGACGGGAAGGTAACCAGATAAGGGGTAGCAAAGGGAAAATGTAGAAACCGGTGCGTCTGCTCGGACGACAGCCCATGAAAATCAGCGAGCGGCGTGCTATTGCGCTGTTCCATTTGCTGCTGCAGGAAGGCATTGATCTCGTCGTCGTAAAACACTTTCATGACCGCCTCCAACATTCTGCTTTTCTTTGTTTACTGCTTATCGCAGCAGATTCATCAACTCGGATCGCCACTGCTGATAGCGACCGGTTTGTAGGGCCTGGAAAAAATCATCGTAGTCCGCAGGCGTCAAAAACTTAAACCAATATCGCTGGGCAATGCCGTTTGCGGCGAGAGCCTTGTTCAAGGAATCAAAATGTTTTTTCCCATCCCGGTACTTTGCAGCGTTCTTTTTTGAATCATCGCCGTTTTTTTTGATTTCCACCACAATGATATCGTTGTCTTTTTTTATGAAAATATCGGGGTTGAAATTTTCCTGGCGGGTTTTCGTTTTTGCCTTCGTCTCGGGTTTGTAGGAATAGGGAAAGGAATAAAATGATTTATCTGGATTCTTGATAAAAGCATCTATCACGCCCGATAATGTGAAGAGCTTTTTGATGAATTGGCACTCGGGGGAAAAAGATACATAGACCAGCCCCAGCGGCGTCTTGAATCTATTTTCTTCGATGTGATGGATATTTTCCTTCAGATACTTCAGATCGCTGATATCAACGCCATATTTCTTCATATCTTCCGAGGCCTTTTCAAAGTTCGCGCTTTGCTCGGCTATAGATTGAAACAAGATCCTCTGGTCGCCGGTCAGCCAATTTTCGCTGCCATTATCATAAAATAACATCCCCTCTTTTTTAATCGCCCCCTCGTTAAATGTCTGAAGGGGCATTGTCTCCATCGGCACGCTCTGAACATCATTCGATTTCATGCTCATACGGGGATTTTCTTCGTGCAGCTTGCGCAGCAGCGGTCCGAAGGCCTGCTGGAGTTTTAGGTAATTCTCGCGACTCAGGAATGTTTCATCATAGCCCTTTTCCTTCAATTCCTTGACAATGGCGGTTTTGATCCGTTTTTTTGACCATCTTGCGGCAATTTCCTGATTTTCAAGCTGTTTCAGGTAGCCGTGGAGGTAGGCGGCGGCGGCTTCGACTTCATAGAGACCTCGGGTGTAGATCTCAAAGCTGTATTCGCCGGATTCGACAAACTTATCGACGTTTGTGTAGCTCCTGCTTTGGGGGACAAATCCGAAGGTTTTCGGATCGGCGGCCGGCTTATTTTTTGTTTCCGTGGTTGTTTTTACAGATTCATAAGAAAGATTGTACAAGGGGAATGCGTATTGCGACCTGGCCGGATCATATCCCCAGGAGAGACGGTTTTCGATCTCCAGAACGTCTTTATAGAGATTTTCGATTTGGTTCGTCCAGCGTTCATGATTATTGACCCGGAGCAGGATCGGCTTGCCCATGCTTTTCAGACTTTCGGGGATGCGCAGCCCCCGCCCTAAAACCTGGGCGATGAGCAATTTGGAATTGAAGGCCCTGTTTTCGTGGGGGACAACCTGAAAAACATTTTTCACATCCCAGCCCTCGGTAAGCATGCTTACGGATACGATCCATTCCACAGGATTATCCCGATCATCGACGGTTTTCAACAAGCGGATATTTTCTTTCCGAATTTTCTCGGGAGACCTGGCAATGATCTGACGCACCGCTTTTCCGTCCTTCGTGCTTTCCCCGGGAACACTGGAGGTAACCCAAATGACTTTTTTGCCTGCCGCTTCCACAGGAATTTTTTCCTTGGCGGCAATGAAATCGACCAGATCCTTCCAGACCCGGATACAGCTGCTGATCTTTTCCGTAACCACGATGGAGATGGGTTTCACGCAATCGCCATAATCTACCCAGTTTATGCAATGATATTCATAGCTGTCCTGGAAATCCTTATCCATCTGCAACCCTTCTTCAAATTTGTAATCCACCTTTTTGATCACCCCTGCGTCAATCGCGTCACGGATGGAAAAACGGTAAAGAATGTCATGAAAATATTCGTCGCCGACGTAGGGCGTTCCGGAGAGGTTGACGATATAATGAAATCCAAACGCCTGATCTTTAAGAAAATCGAGCCATTTTTTGGTAATATTGTCCGTAGGGCTGAAGATATGGTGGGCCTCGTCATTGATGACCAATACTTTCGCCCCTTTTCCCTTGAAGCTGTCCTCGATGGAAGACCCTGTCCGTTCATAGGTGGCATGGATGTTTTCCACGCAGATATCGCCTTCCAGAATGGGATTGTTGGAGCTCTTAATGGCCGGGTTTTTATGAACGGCCCCGGCCTCTTCAATGAGCTGCTTCAGGGTGTGGTCGCCAGCCAGCTTTTCAAATTTGTCCTTCAATCCCTCTTCGATCGTCAGGGACGGGCAGAGGACGAGGACCTTGTCCACGAGACCTTCGGCCAGGCAAAGCTGGGCCAGGGCGTAGATCACGAAGCTTTTGCCGGTACCGGTGGCCAGATCGATGCTGCACGCCTTTTTATCATGTAAAGGGAATTTGGATAAATAATCGGCAAGGGTTGCGTATTTTTGCTTCAATTTGCTGTTTTGTCTGTAATTCTCCCCCGCCAGTGCGGCGATATTTCCGTAATGAGGAGAAAAAAGGAACATGATAACCTGAATGACCGCATCCCGCTGAAAGGCATACTCATCGTGACAAAGAGCGGATAAAAAAGCGTCATATTTATGGACCACTTCCATGACTTCTGGGGCAACATCGCCAAGAAGCAAAACAAAATCGCTGTTTTTATAAGTCACTTCAGGCATGCTCAGAAAAATCCTCCCTTTTCAGGATTTGCTTCTTTTCATTGCCGTATTTATCGACAAAAATAACCATCATGTGATCCGTTGCCTTTTCTTCCGGGATGATGACATCCAGATAAGCGCAGTTTTTAACCCGTTCGGCATATCTTTCCGACGATGTCACGCCTTTTCTCTTCAATTCGGCGTTTACCAGCTCTTCCGCCCAATAAACTGCATCCAGATCGAATACCTGACCGTTAAAGTTGAAATCGAGGAGGACCATTGATAGGGTTTCAAAGTTCTCGAAATCTTCAGGGCTGGAGGCCAAGGTATCGGAACGGAAGGATTTGATCCTGACGACAAAATCCCGGCGGTTTTGAGTAAGAAGATCGGGTTTTGCCGGTGACAGTCTCAGCGTCTGCATTTCCACCACCGGCGGGCAAATAAAATCAAAGCCCACAGCGTCGATTACCTCATTCACTGCGGTTTCGGCACAAGGCTGGGGATAAGCCCCCAGGGCTTTTTTGTCGATCAGGCGGGTCAAAATGGAAATGGGGACTTTTAGAAAGACATAGGTTGTTTCTCCATAGCGTATCTCGTCCATAAGGAAGGCAAAACTGATAACCGGGGCGATCAGATAAAACCGCTCTCCCGCCTTGCCGCCCAGGACGCTGTGGAGGGATTCCACATATTCGACATCCAGGGTTTCCTTTTTGCTGTGGGGATAATCCCAGATGTAGGCGCTGTTGAGTCCGATATAGCCATCTACGGGAAAACCGTTGATACTGTGGCGATCTTCCCGGACTTCAAAGAGTTTCAGAACGAAGTCGCGATAGGACTGCCAGTCGAGATCGAGAATGGCCTGATTGTCATAGATCCCCGCATTGTAGAGGGTGAAGGCCTTGGCCTTCAGGGGCTTCTCCTTTTCGGCTTTCTCTTTCGGTTCGACAAAGATGACAACATAGGTGATATGGTCTTTATTGATGATCTTTCTGCCGTCTTCATCTTCCTGAAACGTTTTAATCCGGAATTTTTCTTCCGGACAGATCACGGTGAACTCACCGCCTTTCTGCGTCAAAGAAACAATACCGTGGAGATTATCCAGAAAGTGGCCGTCGATCTCAAATTCACCTTTTTTTGCCCTTTCGTTGACGATGAACAGAGCTCGCGAATTTTTCAACTGGTTATCGAAATCTTCAACACGCTCCGGAAGTTTGCGCTCGTCTTTCTTGGCGGCTCCGACCTGGGTGGTCAGATTGAGCATCCGTTTCTGAATAGTGTAGATTGCCAGTTTTCCGCAGTCCATCCCGATCCAGCGACGGTGCAATTTCTCCGCCACGGCCAGGGTTGTTCCCGAACCAGCGAAGGCGTCGAGGACGATGTCATTTTTGGTGGAAAACGATGTTATCAAACGGGCTAAAAGATCTTCATGCTTTTGCGTTGGATAGACCTTCTGATTTTCATAGGTCATAAGGTTTAGCCACAAGGAGTCAGCCAATTGCTGTGTTGCAGGCGCTCGCCAATACTGTGGTTTCCCTCGTTCATCTTTCCTTATGAAGCGAAGTTTTTTGCCGTTATCGAGCCAGTATTGGGCCAATGATCTACCATTTGCTTCATGTAAAAAAGTTTCGTAATTCTTGATTGCTTCTTTTGCTTTCGCTTCCCCCCAGACCCATTGACCTGTTTCGGGTGTGATTCCAAAAATATCATAACGCATCGTTGGTCGGTCGGCAGTGCTCCACAAATGATGCCAATGCCCTTCCGGGTGCTTTATAGTAAGTTTATCTATCCATATTGGTGAAAATGCCGATTCCTGGTTCTTACTATAAAATAAAAGTGTGTCATGGCGAACATTAAAGGAACTTATGTTATCGAATTGTTGTTGAAGATTCTTGATGAAGGGCCTTGGCAGTATAATTTCATTTCTGAAATTTGTTTCATCAAAAATTTCGTCCATAACAGCCTTGATATAGTGGACTTTTTTGTAATCTGCATGAACGAAAATATAGCCATCATCCGCCAAAACCTCTCTCAGAAAGATTAACCGTTTCCGCAGAAACTCGATGAATTGGGCGCCGATGATCTTGTCACGGTAGGCCTTCTCCCGGTCCTTCATGAAGTCCTGTTTCGTGGCGAAGGGCGGATCGATATAGACCAGCTTGATTTTATTCCGTGTTCCGTATTTGTTGGGTCCCCGTTGATCTTCGTAAAGGGATTTCAGGGCCAACAAGTTGTCGCCGAAGATCAGCATGTTTCGCCAGCCGTCGGGAAAGGAATGATCGGTATTGAAACTCCGCGCTTCCTGGAGGGGTGCCGACAGAGTTTCGGCAATGACATCCTCTTTGCGCTTCTTTCCTTGATAGACAAGCTGATAAATCTTGGTCAGTTCGACGTATTCCCGATCTTCCGCCGGAAACAGCTTGGTCTTGTAAAACTCCGGTAATGATTTTCCTTCCTGGAGTAAGGCGATGATCTTTTGTTTGTCATAATCGCTAAGGGCCATAGGCTTTTAATTCCTTTAAGAATTCACCGCAAGTTGGTGCAGGATAATCTTTGTCGTCTTTCCGATAATTCCAAGTTGCATGAGCAACGATAACATGGTTAACGTGGAATCAATGATGCTGATAGCATTTAATTCCTTCCAGAAAATGATGCTCGATGTTGTCAAAGATTTTCGGCATAGCGGTTGCTCATTTCAGGGGGTATGCCGGAGCTCCGGCATAGGATAACTAATTGATAAATAAGGGGAAAATAGGTGCTACCCAAAAGTTTTCCTCCCGAAAAACTTTCCGTTGTCGTAGGTGATTCGGTTAATTGTTTACTCTCATAATACCAATGCCTTCCGGATGCAATAAAATAGTTGGGCGCGCGCTGATATTTTTTGAGATAGAGAGAGCAACCTTGCGGGGGTATATTCCATATTGCCGATTTTCCTATGGTTCGCTGCGGGTAATGTTTTCGAGCCGGGAGATATGTTTCTTATCAAAGGAATAGATCTCGGAAATATTCAGCTTTTCCGCAAGGGCGGCAATATGGCCGTCCACAAAGTCCACATTTTGATCTTTATAGATCTCCAACGCCCTGGCAACGACGGCGCCATTGAGCACTTCCAGTCCCGGCGTGGCCAAAATGGCGCGGATCATGGGCACAATAGCCGCCGGCTTCAGGTCATAAGAGGATTCCAGCACCCAGATCAGTTCCGCCAGGACGAGGTCCGAGGTAATCAGCTTGACATTGCCGATAGTTGCTTCGTTGAGGAGCGCCTCGACCCGGTCGGCCTTTTCGGGATCGTCATCAGTCAGGTAGCGAACGAAAAGATTGGTATCCACAAAAGCGGTCTTCATTCATCTTCTCCCTGAACTCTTTCCGCAACGGCGGCCTTGGCCCGTGCCCGTTCCGCGGCAAAGGGTTCCGCCGCTCCGGACTTCTTGACAGCGCCACGGAATGATTTCAAGGTCTTGACGGGCTGCAAAACGATCCGATCTCCCTCCCGGATAAAAGATATCCGGTCGTTAGTCCGGATGTTCAGCATATCCCGTATTGCTTTGGGAATGGTAACCTGTCCTTTGGCGGTAACCGTGGACAACATATTTCCAACCTCCATATATATTCTTACGAGTTATTATGCGTAAGAATATATGCGCTGTCAAGCTTGTTTTCTTACATTTTCAGTTTACACCAGCGAGGCCAGAAAGCGGTCTGCACTGACCAGCCGGACCCCGTCCTTTTTCACATCCACATCCTTTTCGGCGGTGAGCTGATATAGATAAGGGATCGGCAAACGAGTTCCAAAGTAGTTGAGATGCCGCGATATTTCCCGGGAGGAGGATTTCACTTCCACGGCGAACCAGGGCTGCTCGTCCGCCGTTACGAGAAAATCGACCTCGCGACCGTCCACATCCCGCAGGAAATTGAGTTCCATCCGATAGCCCTGGGTATCGGACAGGTAGTGACATAGTTTGAGAAGGTGAAAGGCGACCATGTTTTCAAGCTTGACGCCGTCGTCGTGCTGGATTTCCGTCCAGTCCAGAAGGTAGAGCTTGGGCTGTTTCCGCAACGATTTTATCTTGTTGTGGCTGAACGGATAGATGCGGAAGGCATAATAGAAGGATTCCAGGATTTCCAGCCAATGGGCTGCCGTCTTGTGATCGACGGCCAGGTCTTCCCGGACGGCATTGAGGGACAGCAGAGAGCCGAGGCGACCCGGCAGCATATCGAGCAGGATCTGCAACGAGGAAAGATCGCGGATACTTGCCAGATCCCGGATGTCTTCCCGGACCAGCCGCTCCTGCCGCTGGGTTCGCCAGCGCCGGAGAAACCTGACATTCTGCTTCATGAGCGGTTCCGGAAATCCGCCGAATCTCCAGAGGAGATCATGGACCGCGGAGATCGTGGCGCCGGGGCCGGTCAGGGCGATTTCCTTGCCGGGGATCAGTGGGTTTTCACTCTCCAGGAATTCGGCGACGGAAAAGGGATGCAGACGGTAATAGTAGTATCTGCCCATGAGCGAGTCCCCGCCGCGCCGGTAAACATCGAGGCGGGTGCTGCCGGTGACGAGCATCCGGTAGGACTCCCGTTCCTTGTCGAAGAGTCCCTTGAGGTAATTCTTCCAGTCCTTGTATTTGTGAATCTCATCGAAGAGCAGGATCTTGGCGTCGCCCTGAAAGCGATACTGAAGAATGTCCTGGCGGTCGGGGGCATAGTCCCAATTCAGATACTGGTGCGCCGGAAAATTGTTTTCCCCGATGAAACGGGCCAGCCAGGTCTTTCCCACCTGCCTGGCACCGCCGATGAAGACCATTTTGTCATTGATATCTGAAAGAATATGGGGTGTTAAATATCTTGCCTTCATGACGGCATTATGCACGAATATTGGACCGTAGTCAAATAAAATTGCCAATAATTTGGACTGGACGGAAAAAAGGCCACAGCGCCGCCGGGTGATGTTCCACAGGCATTGATATCAAAAACGTCAATGATCAAAAAATGACGACATCGTAAAAAGTCCATATGCGGCGAAAGCGCTTCATCCTTCGTCACTGCGACGTACGCACAAGTACGCCTCATTCCTCAGGATTCGCGCGCTTTGCCTCTGGAGCTTTTTACTTCGTCGTCTCCATCATGACTTTTTACGAATTCATCAAAAATGTTCCGGTGGCAAACCGTGATCAGTCGCCGGACGGCGCCGCCATCCTGATCGTCCGGAGTCCCGTCCAGATCAGGATGGCGGCGAAGATGACCTTGAGCGTCGCTTCCGCGAGATAATGGGCCAGAGAACCGCCGGCAAAGGTGCCGATCAGGATCCCGGGTATAAGGCCCGGCAGGACATGCCGGTTCACATTTCCCAACTGCCAGTGGGTGAAGGCCCCCACGGCGCCCGCCGGGATCATGGCGAGCAGGGCGCTTCCCTGGGCCGTGTACTGATCGAATCCTGTCAGCAGCACCATGCCGGCGATCATGATGGGTCCTCCCCCCACGCCCATCAGCCCGGAGCAAAATCCCGTCGCGGCGCCGGTAGCCAGAAGCAGCAATGATTTTAAAAGCTCCCCCTCCGGGTGGAAAACCGCGGGAAAGTAGGGTTTGGACAGGACAAGGACGGAGATGAAAACGAGAAAGATGCCGAAGGCCCGCTTCAGCTTCCGCTCGGGAAGCGCGGTGCAGCATTTTGCCCCCAGGCGCGCCGGCCAGAGGGCGCCGCCGGCCAGAAAGAGCGCCGCCCAGAGATCCAGGGAGCCGTGCAGGGCGTAGGTAAAGGCACCCATCATGCCGGTAAATACCAGCGCCACGAGACTGGTGCCGTGCGCCTGGTGCTGGCCCATCCTCGCCATCCCGACCAGCAGCGGCACCATCACCACCCCGCCCCCAAGTCCCAACAGGCCGCCGAAGATACCGGCGGCAAAACCGATCAGGAATTTTGTGAACATGAGCGATCTCGGAAATCGTTCCCTACCGGGAGGGGACAGGGGACGGACGATCGCCGGACGTTCCGGCGGCGGGCGCGTCTCCGCCGGCCGGTCAGGGCCGGGTGCCGACGATGAAGGGCCAATGGAGATCGCAGGGCACCCCCATGCGCAGCCAGGAATTGCGGGTGTCCAACTCCTCGTTGATCCGGTCCCGAATCGTTTTCAGTGCCCCGTCGCCGCACCGGACCTGAAGATCCGGGGATGCCGCGGCGATCGTTTCAGGCGGATCGCCGCCGATTTCACACCGGTAGAATTCCCTGGCCTCCTCCGCGACGTCCGCGGCAATGACCAGTTCGTGAATCAGGAAGGCCTGCATTTTCCCCCCGCTTCAGGATTTCGGCACGAAAGGCATAAAGGCGTATTCTTTATCCCGGACCCGAAAAGAGGCCTTGCTCTCGGTGTTTTCCTGGATGAGGCCCTCGATGATCCGTTTGCAGCCGAAGTCGTAAAAGGTGATCTGATGGGTCGGCATCTCTTCCGGTTTCAGGCCCTTGTAGGCCTGCCGCTGTTCTTCCGGGGAGAGCCGGCGGATGGTCAGTTTCTGGCACCGCTCCCGCTCTTCCTGCTCGCCGCTCCGGATCGACAGCACATAGTTTCCGTGAAACTTGATGGGCATCTTGATTTCCACAGTCCCGCCTCCTGGAAAAAAGTTGTTTATGGGGTTGAAAAAAGAGACATTTGCATAGCACATTTACGGAGTCATATCCATCCCCATTTCAGCGCATTTCAGCGTGCGTGCCAGATGGTGAAGATGCCGAGGGCCATCAGGAGGATCAGGATGACCCGGCGGTAGGTTTCCTCCCGGATCTTGCCGAAGAAGAAATGTCCGGCGTAAGTGCCGATGGCGAGAGGCGCCAGGGAATAAAGGAACAGTTGCCGGACCTGGTCCGTCATCAGTCCCGTGTAGGCCTGGGCGCCCACGACCATGAGGCCGGAGAAGAAATAATAGCCCTGGAGGGTGGCCTTGATCAGCTCCTTGCGCCAGGGCTGCAGGGAGACATAGACGATTACCGGCGGGCCCGCCGCGCTGAAGGCGCCACCGAAACAGCCGGACAAGAAGCCGGTTAAATATGTCCAGAAACCGCCTATCTCCCGACGGACAACCTTGAAGAACAACCCGTAGAGGGAATAAATCACGAGGATGAGACCCAGAAAGATGAGGATCGCCTGACCGTTCAATCTCTTGAGGAGATAAACACCGATGAGGACGCCCGGCGCCGCCCCGAGGAAGAGCGGCCAGATCCGCCGCCATTCCAGATCCTTCCAGAGGGGCGCCAAAAGCAGGACCGTCAGGACGACCCCGACCATGGACGTCAGGGGGATGGCCGCCTTGACTTCCAGAAACAGGGCCAAAAGGGGCAGGGAAAGGAGAACGGAACCGAAACCGGAAAAGCCCTGAATGAAACCGGCCATGAGCATGATCGCCCCGAGATAAAAGTGGATTTCCGTCAATACTGCCGCCTCCCTGGTAGAGAGGCATCATATTTAGATCCGCTTGATTGTCAACCGATCTTTTTTCTATCTTCCGGGACAAAGGATCGACATGGCGGCGCGACGGCCCTTTGTCTGTTGACGCCCGGTCCCGACAGCGGTACTATCCACAATTATTGTAGAGGAGGTCGGTTCATGAAGGGCGCCATGATCAGAAATCTTTGTCCGGAGGAGTACTATACCGATGAGCGTTGCTTCATCCGGGAGCTGTGGAATTCGCCGGAAGATGAAGGGGTGTCCGTGGCCCGGGCCCGGGTGGCGCCGGGGGTGACGACGGCATGGCATCGGGTGCGGGGGAGCTGGGAGCGCTATATCGTCCAGGAGGGTGCCGGCTTGGTGGAGGTGGGGGACTTGGCGCCGACAGCGGTGGCGCCGGGAGCCGTGGTCGTCATTCCCCCCGGCGTACGCCAGCGTATCACGAGCACCGGACCGGAAGACCTGATCTTCCTGGCCGTTTGCACCCCCCGGTTCACGCCGGAGCGATACGAACAAGTTTGATGGCTAACGGGCCGCCGCCGGCATTTGCAGCCGCTCCTTGAGGAGGGAATAGCGCTGCTGCTGCTTGTTGTTCTTAACGGCGATGGCCAGGGCCTTCTTCGTCCCGATAACGACGACCAGCTTTCTCCCTCTGGTAACGGCGGTATAGACGAGATTCCGCTGGAGCATCATATAGTGCTGGGTGAGCAAGGGGATGACCACGGCGGGATATTCGGAGCCCTGGCTTTTGTGGACCGTCACGGCGTAGGCCGGGACGAGCTCGTCGAGCTCGGAAAAATCGTAGGTCACGAAACGGTCGTCGAAATGGACCTTTAATTCCTGCCCTTCCGCATCGACGTGAAAGATCCGCCCGATGTCGCCGTTGAAGACCTCCTTATCGTAGTTATTCCGGATCTGCATGACCTTGTCGCGGTTCCGAAAGGTGTTGCCTCCCCGGGATATCCCCCCTTCGCCGGGATTCAGCGCCTCCTGCAGGGCCGCGTTGAGGTTCGTTACCCCCACCACCCCCCGGTTCATGGGACTCAGCACCTGGATGTCATTGACGGCATGGAGGTGGAACCGTTTCGGAATCCGCTCCTTGACCATGGTAAGAACCGTGGCCAGTACCTTCTCCGGCTCTTCCTGGTGGATGAAGTAGAAGTCCGACAACGATCCCGGCGTGGTTTCCACTTCCGGAAGGAGGCCCTGATTGATCCGATGGGCATTGACGATAATGGAGCTCTCCTTGGCCTGTCGGAAGATCTCCCGGAGCTCCACGACCGGCGCCACCCCTGCCGAGATGATATCCTTCAGGACGTTGCCCGGGCCGACGGAGGGAAGCTGGTTCACGTCGCCGACTAGGATCATGGTCGCCCGCGGAGGAACGGCCTTCAGGAGCTGGTTCATGAGCATGATGTCGATCATCGATGCCTCGTCGATGATGAGGATATCGCAGTCCAGAGGGGAGTGTTCGTGCTTCTGGAATCCCCCCTTGAGGGGGCTGAACTCGAGGAGGCGGTGGATCGTCCTGGCTTCCCAGCCCGTGGCCTCGGCCATTTTTTTCGCCGCCCGACCCGTCGGGGCGGCCAGGAGGATCTTCGTCCGGACGGTGCCGTAGATCTTCAGGATGGCGTTGATGATCGTGGTCTTGCCCGTGCCGGGACCGCCGGTGATGATCATGACCTTGTTTTCTACCGCTGTCCGCACGGCCTCGATCTGTTTCTCCGCCAGGGCAATGGCCAGTTGCTCCTGGACCCAGGCCAGGGCCTTGTCGGTGTCGATCTTCCGGATCTGCTTGGGGGCGGCAATGAGGACCTTGAGACGGGCGGCGGTCTGGCTTTCCGCGAGGTAAAAGGGGAGGCCGTAGATGGCCCGTGGTTCCGGATCCCCCCGATTTTCCACGGCGATCGTCCGCGCCGCCGTAAGGTTCTCCAGCGCCGCGGTGATGAGGCCCGCCTCGATGCCGAGGATGTTCATGGCCTCCTGGATGAGGAGCGGCTCGGGGACGTAAACGTGCCCCTGCTCGGCCAGTTGGTTCAGGACGTAAAGAAGGCCCGCTTCGGCGCGGACGAGGGATTCCTTGGGCAGACCCAGCTTTTCCGCAATCCGGTCGGCGGTGATGAAACCGATGCCGAAGATGTCCGCGGCGAGGCGATAGGGATTTTCCTGAACGATTTTTATCGCTTCCCGGCCGTATTGCTTGAAGATCTTGGCGGCGAAGCCCACGCTGACACCGTGGGTCTGGAGGAAGAGCATGACCGTGCGGATCTCCTTCTGTTCGTTCCAGGCCTTGCGGATCATGGCGATCCTTCCTTCGCCGATCCCCGGTATTTCCTTGAGCCGCTCCGTTTTGTTTTCGATGATCTCCAGGGTCTTCCGGCCGAATTTGCCGACGATCCGCTTGGCCATGACGGGGCCGATGCCCTTGATCAGCCCCGAGCCGAGGTATTTCTGCACCCCGTAAACCGAGGCGGGGGTCTTGGTCTCGCAGGTGACGATCCGGAACTGGCGGCCGTATTTCTCGTGATTGGTCCACTCCCCCTTCATGGCGACGATTTCGCCGGGGGTGGGATGGATGAGATTGCCGACGCAGGCGACCAGATCCTTATGCCCGGAGACTTTGACTTTGATAATGGCGTATCCGGTCTCTTCGTTGAAATAGGTAATATGTTCCAGGAGCCCCTGCAGGTCCGTGAGATTGGCTTCGGTCATGATTGCTCAATACGTTTCGAGTTCGATCCCCGTCTCCTTCATGCCGGCATAAAGGGCGGCTTGCTGTTCACGCCGGTATGGTTTCCCGACCCCGGTCGGTATGTGGGGGTTCCGTGACGGTGGCCCAGTCGTTGACCGGCGGTGTCCCGCCGCAATTGCCAGGATATTCGTTTGGCATGATTCGCAAATATTTTCAAGGACAGACTCGGAATCGCGTCCTCCAGGAAGTCAAAAAATGACGACATCACAAAAGTCAAACAATAAACATTTGAATTTTTAAGGCAAATAGTTTAGCTTGGGCAGCGGTTGCGGGCGGCGTCGCAAAAAACAGCGTTCGGGCCCGCATGGATACCGGTAAGGTTGTAAAAAGTGATCGGAATCATTGACTATAAGGCGGGCAACCTCACCAGCGTCGCCCGGGCACTCCAATACCTGGGCGAGTCCTGGACGGTTACCGCCGATCCGCGCGAGCTTTCCGGATGTGACCGGATCATCCTTCCCGGCGTGGGGGCGGCCGGGGAGGCCATGACCAACCTCCGCCGTCTGGGGATGGACACCTGGCTTCGGGAATGCCTTGCCGCCGGTACGCCCCTGCTGGGGATCTGCCTCGGCACCCAGGTGATCTTTTCCCATAGTGAGGAAAATGACACCCCTTGCCTGGACCTGGTGCCGGGATGGGTCCGCCGTTTTCCCGACGGCCTGCGGGAAGGGGAAAGGGCATTGAAGATCCCCCATATGGGCTGGAACCGGGTGGAATTCTCCCGCCCCCATCCCGTCTTTGCCGGCTTGCCGGCGGCGGAATATTATTTCGTGCATTCCTTTTATCCCGATCCCGCCGATACGGCTCACATCCTGGGTCGAACGGAATACGGCCTTCGTTTCTGCTCCGCCCTTGCTCACCGGAATCTGGTTGCGGTGCAGTTCCACCCTGAGAAAAGCGGTGCCCCGGGGCTGCGGATCCTGGCCAATTTCTGCCGCTGGGGAGGCGCCGATGCTCAGTAAAAGGATCATCGCCTGTCTGGACGTTCGGGATGGAAAGCTGACCAAAGGGATTAGATTCCAAGGCAATATGGATATCGGCGATCCGGTGGAGGCCGCCCGGATCTATTACGAGCAGGGGATCGACGAGATTGTTTTCTACGACATCACTGCATCCTCGGACGGCCGGAACATCATGCTGGAGGTCGTCCGCCGGGTGGCGGAAACGATCTTCATCCCCTTTTCCGTAGGGGGAGGCATTCGTAGCGTGGAGGACATGCGCGCCGTGATCCTGTCCGGGGCAGAAAAGGTGAGCGTCAATTCCGAAGCGGTGAAAAACCCGGATATCATTGATGAAGGCGCCCGTATCTTCGGCAGTCAGTGTGTCGTTTTGGGGATGGATGTCAAGAAAGTTGCCGTCCGTCCGGAGATCCCCTCGGGATATGAGATCGTGATCCACGGAGGCCGGATCTATACAGGGTGGGATGCCCTGCAGTGGGCAAAAGAAGGGGAACACCGGGGCGCCGGGGAGATCTGCCTGAATTCCATCGATGCCGACGGCACCCAGAAAGGGTATGAGAATGACCTGACCCGTCTGGTTTCCGCGGCGGTGGGGATCCCCGTAATTGCCTCCGGGGGGGCGGGGAGGCCGGAGCATCTCTACGCGGTCCTGACCCGGGGAGAGGCCGATGCCGCCCTGATCGCCTCCATCGTCCATTACCGGACCTATTCCATCGTTGAATTGAAGGAGTATTTGCATGAACGAGGCGTCAAGGTGCGGAGGGAATGGTGAAGCCGGCATCTCCCGAACACGCGCCCGGCCCGGCCATGGAGCGGAAGCGAAAAGGAGGCCAGCATCCCGACTTCCGGGGAACGAAAGCGCCTATACGGGTGGCAAGTCGGGGCGGCAGGAGGAGCGCTGAACGAAGCGGTTTCCTTGCCGCGGCCGCGGTGTTGCTGATCGTATTTCTCTGTGCGGCCCCGCCCGGGGCAGCGGAACTCCGGACCATGACCTTCCTCCCCCAGTGGCTGCCCCAGGCCCAGTTTGCCGGTTATTATGTAGCCTTTGAAAAGGGATTTTACCGGGCAGAGGGCATCGAGCTGAAGATCCTCAAAGGGGGCCCGGATGCCCCCGCCGCCGCAATGCTGGCGGAACGGCGGGCGGACTTCACCACGATGTTCCTCTCCGAAGCCCTCCAGCAGCGGGACAAGCAGATCCCCCTCCTCAATATCGGTCAGATCATGCAACGCTCCGGCTTCATCCTCGTGGCAAAAAAGGAGCGGGGCATCACGAAACCGGCGGATTTGAACCACAAAAAGATCAGCCTGTGGCCGAACTTCCAGGTTCAGCCCCAGGCCTTTTTCCGGAAGTACGGCCTGAACGTCAAGACCGTCGTCCAGGGGGCGACCGTCAATCTATTCTTGCGTGGCGGCGTCGATGCCGCCTCCGCTATGTGGTACAACGAGTATCACTCCATCATCAACGCCGGCGTAAACGAGGACGAACTGACGGCCTTCTTTTTTGACCGGCACGGCCTCAACTTTCCCGAAGACGGGATTTATGTCCTCAAGGAGACCTACGAGCGGGATCGGGAAGGCTGCTGCCGGTTTGTCCGAGCCTCCCGCAAGGGGTGGGAGTATGCCTTCGCTCATCCGGATGAGGCCACGGACATCGTGATGAAATACATCAAAGAGGCCCATACGGGCGGCAACCGGGTCCATCAGCAATGGATGCTCAAGAGGATGAAGGACCTGATTCAGCCCGGGGACGCCAAGATCCCCATCGGAGCCCTCAATCCCGGTGATTACGAGACGGTGGCCGGTGAGTTGCGGAAAAGCGGCCTCATCAAGACCATTCCCCCTTTCGGTGAGTTCTATGCCCCTTGTCTGGAAAGACCTTAAAGAGGCCGGCCGGGGAGGCCTGGCTTTCCGGATGTCCCTCTTCATCCTCACCGCGACGGCGGTAATCTTCGTCGCCGCCTTCGGCTACAGTTCCTATTACTTTCGCAATGAGATCCTCGCCAATGTGGAGAGGAATGCCGAAGCGGTGACCCTGGCCACGGTGAGCAAGATCGAGGTGATTCTGGGAGGCGTGGAGAAGGTCCCCTCCTATCTGGCCCGCAATCTTCAGGGCGAGAAGCCGACGTTGCCGGTCCTGCAGAAGCAGATCATCGATCTGCTCCAGACCAACCCCGAGATCTTCGGTTCCACTGTTGCCTATGAGCCCTATGCCTTCGCTAAGGAGACCCTGTATTTCGCCCCTTATATCTGCCGGGGGAAATACGGCGGCCTGGTGCCGTCTTTTTTAGGAAACGAGGAATACCAGTATTTCTACTGGGACTGGTACCAAATCCCCAAAGAACTGGGCAAGGCCGTCTGGAGCGAACCTTACTTCGACGAAGGAGCGGGAAACATCATGATGTCCACTTATTCCGTTCCCTTCTACACCTACCAGGGGGGGGAGAAGGCTTTCACGGGGATCGTGACGGCGGACATCTCCCTGGAATGGCTCATGGAAATCATCGAGAAACTCACCCCGCATCAGGCCGGCTATTCCTTTCTCATCTCCCGCAACGGGGTTTTCGTTTCCCACCCGCGGAAGGACTACATCATGCAGGAAAGTATCTTCAGCATCGCCGAGGCCAAAAATGACCCAGGCTTGAGAGAAATCGGCCGGAAGATGATTCGGGGAGGGAAGGGGTTCGTGACCGTGAAGAGCCACTTCGCCGGCCAGCCGGCCTGGATGTACTACGCCCCGCTGCCGACGCTGGGCTGGTCCATCGGGGTGGTCTTCCCCGAGGAGAGTCTCTTTGCGGGGATCAACAGGCTTAGGGCCGTCATTCTCGGTATAGGCGGCGCGGGCTTTCTTGCCCTGTTGATCGTCATCTTCGTGATTTCGGGGACGATCACCAGACCCCTGCGGGTCCTTGCCGACAAGGCGGGGGAGATCGCCAAGGGGAATCTGGAGGTGGAGGTGCCCGCGGTCCGTTCTCACGACGAGGTGGAGGCCCTCTCCCTTTCCTTTCAGAACATGCAGGTGGCCCTGAAGGAGTATATCAGCAATCTCGCCGCAACCACCGCGGCCAAGGAGCGCATCGAAAGCGAGCTGAAGATCGCCCGGACGATCCAGATGAGCTTCCTCCCCAAGCGTTTCCCGCCCTTTCCGGAAAAGGAGGAATTCGACATCTTCGCCGCCCTGGAGCCAGCGAAAGAGGTGGGCGGCGATCTTTATGATTTCTTTCTCGTCGATGACGAGCATGTCTTCTTTTCCATTGGCGATGTCTCGGGGAAAGGGGTCCCGGCGGCATTGTTCATGGCGGTGACCAAGACCCTGATCAAGGGCATCGCCGGCCAGTCCGTCTTTCCATCCCAGGCCCTGGAGCAGGTAAATCAAGAACTCTGCAAGGATAACGACTCCTCCATGTTCGTAACCGTTTGTTGCGGAATCCTGAATTTCAAAACCGGGGAGCTCCTTTTTTCCAATGCCGGACACAATCTTCCCGTGCTGCTCTCCGCGGGTGGCGAGGTCGGTTGGATCAATTCACCCGAAGGTTTCCTCCTGGGCATCATGGAAGACGCCTCCTACGAAATCCTGCGGCTCGATTTGCACCCCGGCGATACCCTCTTCCTATATACCGACGGCGTTACGGAGGCCATGAATGAACGCAAGGAGTTCTTTTCCGACGCGGCGCTGTTGAAGACCCTGGCCGCCTGTCCGGGCCGAGATCCCGAAGCTTTGGTGGAATGCGTCTTTGGCGCGGTTAAGGCATTTGCCGGCGCGGAACCCCAGTCGGACGACATCACCGTCCTTGCCCTGCGGTATCGAGGCCGGGCGTAAGGCCGGGCATCGCCTCGCTACGGCCGGTCGGGAGGCTAAAAAAAGCAAAGAGGGCCGCGGCCGGCAGCTTGAGAATCAGCTTTTGCGCTTTTTACGATGTCATCAGGTTTGAACATCGACAAATTTTACCAGGGAGCAGTTTTGAGACCGATTATTCAGGATTACATTTTCAATATCCGGCAGGTGAAAGTAGCCGGGGATGATATTTTTGCTATGGCGAGTTCATTTACCTCCAGTTGCGGTCATTTTTTGAGCAGTTTATGCTGCTCTCTGGCGATATAACAATTCCTCCTTTCCTATGCGTTGATGGTTAAGCCCTTGGCGGCGAATTGGTTAAGGAGTTCGTTGTTGATCATGCGCATGGTATCTTTGGAGAATCTGCCCCTGAACCGGGAGAAAGTTGAATGATCGGGAGCATCATTCTCAAAGGAGAGCCCCAGGAACTTTTTGAAGGATATTCTGTCGCTGATTTGGGTTTCCAGTTCAGGGTCGGAATCGATGCTGAACCACTGCTGGAGGAGGAGGCCTTTCATAAGGAAATATGGCACATATCGATGTATTGGCGGACGATAGCTGCAGATGCACTGCGGCAACTGCCGGCATGATAGCTTGGCGGCCGGAGGACGTCTTTCCCGTATAGCGATCCACGTCCTTCAAGGCGCATTATCATGCAGTAACTTGAGTGAATATAGTCAGAAGATCAGGAACGGTAAAAACGCGTGCAAGGAAGGGGAAAAGGTATGAAGGCCCTTTATTTGTCAAGGATCTGCGATCTGAAAACGGACCGGCGGCCTCTGGAACTGGTGGAAACGGAGCCGCCGCAAGCGGGGTCTGATGAAATTGTCATTGAAGTCGGCGCCTGCGGGGTTTGCCATACCGAACTGGATGAAATCGAAGGACGGACGGCACCGCCCTTTTTCCCCGTGATTCCCGGTCATCAGGTTGTGGGCCGGGTGGTGGAGAAAGGCGACGCCGTGACGGAATGGCGGCTTGGAGACCGCGTTGGGGTGGGCTGGATCTATTCGGCGTGCGGAGAATGCCCCTGGTGCCGCTCGGATCGGGAGAACCTCTGTCCGGAGTTCCGGGCCACCGGCCGGGACGCCCACGGAGGCTACGGGGAGTTCATGAAGGTCCGGGGGCGGTTTGCGGTGGCCGTTCCGGAGACCTTTACCGACGGAGAGGCCGCGCCCCTCCTGTGTGCCGGGGCCATCGGCTACCGTTCCCTGCGCCTGACGGGCCTGCGGGACGGTCAATTACTTGGTCTGACTGGTTTCGGGGCCTCCGCCCACCTGGTTTTGAAGCTGGTGCGCTATATATACCCGCGAGCGGCGGTTTTTGTCTTCGCCCGGAGCGAGAGAGAACGCAGCTTTGCCCGGGACTTGGGGGCGGACTGGGCGGGTGACACGGAAGCGGCGCCTCCGGAACCGCTCGACGCCATCATCGATACCACGCCGGCCTGGCGCCCTGTCTTCGCCGCGTTGGAAAATCTCAAATGCGGGGGGCGCCTGGTCATCAATGCCATCAGAAAAGAGGGAACGGACCGGAACATCCTCATGGATCTGGACTATCCCCGCCATCTCTGGATGGAAAAGGAAATCAAGAGCGTGGCCAACGTAACGCGACGGGATATAAGCGAATTACTCGCACTGGCCGCCGCCGTGCCTCTCAAGCCCGAAATTCAGGAATACTCCCTTGACGAGGCCAACGCGGCCCTGCTGGAACTCAAGGAACGGCGGATCCGGGGCGCCAAGGTTTTGAGAATCAAGATATGAGGTAACATGCAGGCCTTATTTACCGGCGGATGCGGTGCTTCCGGGATGAAATGGGCAAATACATGTTTACGCAAGAGGCACAGGGTAGGCAATAATCAGCACCCGTTTGCCCTCTGACTGCCTCCCGCCAACAGGAAGATTCCCTTTGTAGGCATGTAACGCTGGCAGCTTTATCCGAGCCGGACTTGCACCGGCTCCGTAATCGCCGTAAGGGAAAAATAACTGACTCCGGCTCGGAATCGGCGCGGCGAACTCCCTGCCCTGTGGACGATGAAACCCATCCCTTCCGTCAGTTTCCCGACTCCCTTCGGGAGGGATTGGCATTACATCGGCAGAAATAATTCGGCGTGAAAGTATGTTGACAAGGAAAGGCAATTAAAAGTAAAAATCCACGCCTAGGGCCGATAGCTCCCAGATGATCAATCCTTCTCGTTAAACAATGTCCCTCGAAGATGTTAACACGCTCCAAGTGATTTATATTTAACGATAATCAGGAAATGTTTCATGTGAAACAGCGAGCCTTCAATCTCTTGACCTTGGCGGGCGCCGCGGTGAATGAAAAATGCCCTGAAATCAGCGAAGCTGATTACTGTTCACAAATCAGCGAAGCTGATTAATGTTCATACTGGCCCTCTTCCCACAAGAAGACCCATGGTGAAAGAAGAGATTTCAACATAACATCTCATAATCGAAGGAGGGATTCATATGCAAACGGACATAACGGAGCTGAAAAAGAAGGCCGCCGCCCATGCTGTGGGACTTATCGCCTCGGGCATGGTGGTTGGACTTGGGCACGGCAGCACGGCCATTCATGCCGTCCATTTCCTGGCCGAACGGTTGAAATCGGGAGAGATAAAGAATGTCCTTGGCATCCCCTGCTCCCTGCAAGTGGAGGAGGAGGCCCTGCAATGCGGGATGCCCTTGACCACCTTTGAAAAACACCCGTTGATGGACATTACCATCGATGGCGCCGATGAGGTGGATATCGAGTTGAATCTCATCAAAGGCGGCGGCGGGGCGCTACTCCGGGAAAAGATCGTCGCCCAGGCCAGTCGCCGTGTGGTCATTGTCCTCGATGAGAGCAAGTGTTCTCCTTTCCTGGGCAAACAACGCCATGTGCCCGTGGAGATCGTCCCTTTCGGCTGGAACACGCATGTGTTCTTTCTGGAATCCCTCGGTGCCAAAGTACGGATCCGACGCAATGCCGACAAGAGCCTCTACTATACCGATCAGGGGAATCTCATTGCCGACTGCAATTTCAACGAAATTCTCAATCCCCGTGAACTGGCGGCAATAATCAAGACCCATGCCGGGGTGGTGGAACACGGACTTTTTCTCGATCTGGCAACGGATGTCGTCATTGCCGGGGCTGGGGGCGTCCGTCACCTGAAGAGGGATCGACCGGCACCGGCGGGCAAGGGTGATATTGAATAAAAGCACCGGATCTTTCGCCCTGGCGTAAAGATAATCTTATTAGTATGAAAATGCATCCGTGTGATGTCTCCTAATCATTTTTCATCGTTCGTGGGAGTTGAATAAACATGACAATTCATTCCATTAGCAGCGGTATAGGTATTTGTCCGATCCGTGGCAATGACCTCCGGCGGCAGTGGCAATCGGGAGAGATTGGTAGGACGGAGCCGAAGTTGTCTTGAGGGGGAATTAGGAATATCTGTTGTCGGTGTCTATACTCCGCTGATTCCGATGGTCGGAATGCGGGATGCGTGTTGTCAGCCGCCTTCCTAAGGCTATGGCTGGCTGGAGGGCTCATGTTAGCTAACGCTTGAAGCCCAGAGATATCCCTGGCTCCCGCCAGTGGGTGTCATTTCAGTTCGTAGCGGAGAAGCTTGCGGCGCAGTCCCTCTCGGCTGAGACCCAGGAGGCGTGCGGCCTCGGACTTGTTGCCCTTGACGCTCCGCAACGTTTTTTCAAGGAGAAGGCGTTCCGCCCTTTTCACCGGCGGCAGGAGACTGTCGAGATTCTCTTCCGGGCTGGATCCGAGGACGTTTTCCGAAAGGTCGCCGCCCCCTATTTCGCGGCCGGAGGCGAGGGCAATGGCCCGTTCCACCTCGTTTTCCAGCTCGCGGACATTGCCCGGCCAGGAATAGGCGCCAAGTCGCTCCCTGGCTTCCGGGGAAAAAGATATCGGTGTCCGGCCCATCATTCTTGCCCCCCGCTCCGAGAAGAAGTCGAGGAGGAGGGAAATGTCTTCCGGTCGTTCCCGCAGGGGCGGGATATGGAGGTTGACGACATTCAGCCGGTAATAAAGATCTTCCCGGAAAATACCTTTGGCGATCCGCTCCTTGAGATTCCTGTTGGTGGCCGCCAGGATGCGGACATCCGCGGGGATGGAGGTCCTGCCGCCGATGCGCTCCACCTGCCGGTCTTCGATGACCCGGAGGATCTTTCCCTGGGCCGCCAGGGGCATGTCGCCCACCTCGTCGAAAAAGATGGTCCCGCCCTGGGCCTGTTCCAATTTTCCGATTCGTTTCTCCACCCCGGTGGCGACACCCTTTTCAATGCCGAAGATCTCGCTCTCGAAGATCGACTCCGGGATGGCCGTGCAGTTCAGGGCGATAAAGGGCCGGCCGCGCCGGGCGCTTTTATCGTGGATGGTTCGGGCAACGAGTTCCTTACCCGTTCCCGTTTCGCCGGTGATGAGGACATTCACCGGCGTGCCGGCGATCCGATCAATCTTCTTCAGAAGATACAGGATGGCGGCACTGGCGCCGAGAATCTGCGTGGGTTGAAGGGACCGCTTGAGGGAATGCTTCAAACTGACATTTTCCCTGGCCAGAGCCTCTTTGGCTGCCGCCAGTTCCTGCTGGATCTTTTTCAGGTCGGTAATAACCTCTTCCAGAAGATACTCCCTCGCCTCCAGCCTTACGGTCATCATCCCGAAAGATTCTGCGAGTTCAGCAACCAGGGGCGGATACAGTTGCGCTTTGGTAAGTTCGAATAGTTCTCCCATATCCCGGTATTCCCCTTCCGACACCTCTTTGCAAAGGACTATCAGGTGCTGGAAGAGTGCCTGCGGGTTGCCGGCTTTCATTTCTTTTCGATCGGGGCGGCAAGAAGTTTTTCGATGACGGGGATATCGGCGCCTGGGACGATATGATGACCATTGATGATAAAATAGGGTGTGCCTTCGACACCGAGCCGGCGGCCCTGTTCCTGGTGCGTCTTCATCAATTCCTGTACCGCCGGCTTTTCGCAGAGGGCCAGCGTTTTTTTATCAAGGAGACCCCGATAGCTTTCCTTATAAGCCTCCTGGGGATCCGGAGCGCAGAGGATATGACGGACCTTATCCGCCGAGGATTTGGAGAGGGGATAAAAAAAGATGTAGCGTGTTAAATCGTCTTTCCCGGACAGTGCCTGGGCCGCTTTCCGGCAGTAGGGACAGTCCGGGTCCGTAATCTCTATTATGGTATGGCGGCCGGAGCCGACCTTGAGGGCCTTGTCCAGAGGCAGGTTCTTCGCCCGCGCCAGAATCTTCTCGTTGTGGCGCTGCCGGGTAATGTTTCTCCCTTCCATGGAAAAGATGTTTCCGATGATCAGGCACGCGGCATCCGGGGCGTAATAGACGATGCCGCGGGCTGTCTCCACTTCATACAATCCCTTGATGTTCGAAGGTTGTAAAGACTCGTAATGCAATTGGGGGAAGTTTTTCTTAAGCGATGCGTCCAAAGATTCTTCCGTGCCGGCCACCGAGGCCGTGCCACAGCAAACCAACCCGATCAGGAAGACGATAACTCTTTTCCCCATGAGACAAATCCTCTTACGGTATAGATTTTTGATGGTCATAGTTTCTTCATCCACCGGAGAGTTCACGTTGAGGTGGCATCTTGACGAACAGCGAAAGGATGTTCCGGTCATGATCCCGCCGATATTCTACCCGGTCCATGAGCTGCCGGACAAAAAATATTCCCAGTCCCCCAATCTGGCGCTCGTCGATGCCCGCATTTATATCGGGATCATTGACGGAGAGGATGTTGAAAGGTATCCCCGTGTCCTGGATCCGGATCTCCAGAGTGTCCTCCGGACCGGGCTGGAAAACCAAAGCCACATCTCCGGTTGTGGCGGGGTAGGCGTAATTGAAAATATTCACCAGCACTTCTTCCACGCAAAGTTCGATTTCATGGATTCTTTTGAGATCGAACCCTGCCTTTTTTGTGAACGAGGTGACAAAATCGAGCATTTTTTGCAGATAGACAAGCTGGGCGGGAACAACGATGCCGGTCGAGGTATCCATAAATACCAAAGAGGCTTAAAGCTGCTTCAAAGCCTCTGCCTCGGTATCGAAGATAGTGAAGATCGATCCGAATCCGGATATTTTGAACACATCTTTGACCGGGCCCTGAAGACCGGCAAAGACCAGCTTCCCTTCCTTGGTCTTCAAAACCTTGGCAATAGCGAGAATACTGCGCAGGCCGGCACTGCTGATATATTCCAAATGATCCATCGCCAGTAGAAAGGTTTTCTCCCCGGCGCCGATGGATTCCATGAGATTCTTTTCGAAATCAGGCGCCGTAACGGCATCGATTCTGCCGCTGACGGAAACGATCAAAACATCCTTTTCCTTCTTTTTATTGATTTCCATTGGCCCTCCTCGCTATCTTTTTGACTGCTTTGCACGGGTAAGACAAGACCGGCTCCAGAACATCCCGGTGTTTGCCCGTATCTTTGTACAAAATGATAATTGCCGGAAATTCCTGTCACAAATTTCCGCCCATGTCAAAGGTAATTTCATGTCGCTAATTGCTCTTGACGAGACCCTTGGTTTGTCATACATTTTGCCAATAAAGAAACGAACAGGGAGGCTTGGATAAGGTGGACAAGAAAAGGTATGAATTGAACGTCCAGTTGGCGCAGATGCTCAAGGGTGGCGTCATCATGGACGTCACCAACGTCGAACAGGCAAAGATCGCCGAAGATGCAGGCGCCGTTGCCGTTATGGCCCTGGAGCGGGTGCCGGCGGACATTCGGGCACAGGGGGGAGTGGCGCGCATGTCCGATCCCGCCATGATTGTGGAAATCAAAAAGGCCGTCTCCATTCCCGTCATGGCCAAGGCCAGGATAGGACATTTCGTGGAGGCGCAGATCCTGGAAGCCCTGAAAATCGACTACATCGACGAGAGCGAGGTCCTGACCCCCGCCGATGAAGAATGCCACATCGACAAGACCGCTTTTCCCATTCCGTTTGTTTGCGGCGCCCGCAATCTGGGTGAGGCCTTGCGCCGCATTGCCGAAGGGGCGGCCATGATCCGCACGAAAGGGGAAGCGGGTACGGGCAATGTCGTGGAAGCGGTGCGCCATATGCGGACCATGAATCGGGAGATCCGCCAGTTGGCGCGCCTGCCCCGGGAAGAGGTGACGGGCTTTGCGAAGGTGAATGGGATTCCTTACGAACTGGCCCTGCAGGTACGGGAACTGGGCCGGTTGCCGGTAGTAAACTTTGCCGCCGGCGGCATTGCCACGCCCGCCGACGCCGCCCTGATGATGCAGCTTGGGTGTGACGGCATTTTTGTCGGCTCCGGAATTTTCAAGTCCGCGGATCCCGCCCGGAGGGCCCGGGCCATTGTCAAGGCGACGGCCTATTTTCAGGACCCGCAGAAGATCCTGGAGGCGTCCATGGATCTCGGCGAGGCCATGCCGGGATTGGAAATCGGCTCCATTCCGGAAAATCAACTCCTGGCCGGAAGAGGCTGGTAAAAGGCATTGCCGGTTATGATCGGGGTTCTCGACTTGCAGGGAGACGTGGTGGAACATCTCGATCACCTGGACCGGCTGGGGGTGTCCGCCCGGCGGGTTAAAGATCGATCCGATCTTGCCAATCTCCAGGGGCTGATCATTCCCGGCGGCGAAAGCACCTGTCTGGCAAGACTTCTGGTAATTTTCGGCCTCGATGCGGCCATCAGGTCCGCTTACCGGCGGGGGATGAAGATCTGGGGCACCTGTGCGGGCGCCATTCTGCTTGCGTCACGGGTCATGGGGGGAAAGGCGCATCTGGGTCTCATCGACATGGAAATCGAGCGGAACGGATTCGGAAGCCAGTTGGACAGCTTCACCGGCAGAGCTGTCATCCCGAAGGTCTCCAAGGTACCCGTTCCCCTGATCTTCATCAGGGCGCCGAAGATAAGAAGCGTCGGTCCCGGGGTGGAAATCCTTTGGCAGGCGGAGGATTATATCGCGGCGGTGGAGACTCGGGAAGGGCTGGCCACGGTATTCCATCCGGAATTGACCAACAACCTTGCCTTTCACAGCTATTTTGCCCGTAAGTGCGGCCTCGATATCGATACCCGGCCCGCATCGCCTTCGGAAGAAGATTCCTCTTGGACAATCACCAGTTGGACCCGCCACATGCGCATTGCACCGGGATGACAAGGTCGCCGTTACCGCCCGTCCACCAAAGCACTCTCATGCCCATAGCGGGCACAACGAATAATTAAAAAACCGGCTACTTGGGGACATTGCCGTGTAAGCTAATTCCCGTTACCACCTCATCCCTTGAAGGGCGGGGATCCAAACATGAACAGATCGACATGGGCATGGTGAGGAACCACTTTCGTGGACATCATGCTTTGCATTCCCTTCCAGGAGGTCGTTTTGGGCGGCGGCATAAGGTGAAGGCAGCAGCTTGCTGTCGGTCCGGTCAAAATTTCCCTTTAGAAACGATAAAAAAGCTGCGTTTTCCCGATCCGGATGCACGGATTGAATCTTCTGGAACTTCCCGTCGTCAAATGATTCCAGCAGAGCGGTCTGGACCGCATAGCGGTTGAGATAGGCTCTGCCCAGCAACACCAGGTCCCCGCTTTTCTTGATTTCCTCCACCGCGCGCTGAAAATGAAGTTCTGCGATGGTTGTCCTTCCCTCCAGAGCCGCCTGCTTGAAGTCCTCCAGCATGTTGAATGCGGCATAGGTCCAATCGGGGACGTTTCCGGAACCGGCACAACCCGTGATCAGGGCCGTGAAGATAAAGCATAAGGCGATCTTCTTAATATTATTATAATTCATAGGGCAACTCCCAAATAAGCATTCGATCTGAAATCTTGACCTGTTAAGCAGTTTTTCCTTGCCAAGAAACTGGTCAAGGCCTTCATTTATCCCTGCATACACTTCACCCCGCTTAACAACGGCCATCTTTTCCCGGAGCTGGAAACCTGCTTGTTTCCTCAGGGCAGTTTTATCTTCGGTTCCGATTTGAACGGCATTTTCCGGTTCAGTTCATCGAGGAGACGGTTCAGGGAATTTACCGTGGCATCGATATCGCTACGCAACAGCTTGAGATCCTTGGTGGAGCCAGCGGAATCGGAGGTTATTTTGGTGATGTTGTCCAGGGTGGCACCGATCTTGGCGAGATTGTTCGCCAGTTCTCTCAGGGCCTTGGTGACCAGAGGCAGGATGCCGTCCTTTCCATATATGTCCTCATCGGTCTTCTTCAGGAGAATATTTACCTGATCGGTTATTTGCCGGGTGTTCCGCAGGGAGGCGTGAATAGCCTGAACGCTTTTACGATCCCCCAGGGCCGGCATCATTTCAAAAGGCCGATCCAGAACCAGGATGGAATCCTCCAGCATCACCGCCCGCAACACCATCACACAAAAACGCTGTTCCTCCCGTAACGTTGGATTTAGCCTGCCCACCAGATCTTCCAATTGCGGTCTCCGTAAATATTCCCGGGCCATCTCCTCGGCCCGGCGGCGGGATAGGCGACTGTGATATTGCCTGATAAGGGCGATATTCTCCAGGACGCTGAGATTGGAGATCAAGGGCATCTCCCGGGACACCAAACCTACCGGATGACGGTATGCCATAAAGGCGTGCAGTTCCTCCTTCAGCCGCTTTTCGCTGTCGAAGAACCTCAGATTCAAATCAATTTTGTGATCATGGGCGTGATGACTAATGATAGCACCTCGATGATAACGATAACGATGGCGATAAAAACATTTACCATCCCGATCAAGACCGCGGCGGAGATGCTGGTTAATTCGTTTGTAGCCCGGATTCCATGACGGATGGGGATCATGACGATGAAGAAGCCGAAGACGGCACTTTTGACGACCATGGCGATTAAATCAAAAAAATTGGCCGATTCCAATAATGCGGCGATATAATCGCGGGCGGACATATTGAAAAAAAGCCGGAGTAAATCAAGCCACAGGTAAGGACAATGAGGGCAAACGGGCAGGTAAGCAGGACAACGGAAGCGATGCCGCTGATTACCCGTGGCGGGAAGAGATAATTGATGATGTCGATTCGGAAAACCGCCAGGGTATTGAGTTCGTTATTGACCTTCATAACGGCGATTTCGGCGTTGATGGCTGAACTGGAACGAAGGGCGATGAGGAGCACCGTTACGAGAGGGGCAATCTCCGCGACCATGAAGCCCATGAGCAAGCGACCAAAAAAGGAAAACAACCCGATGCGCAGCAGATATTCTCCAATGATGCCGACAAAGGCGATACTCAGGCAGACCGCCGCAGTAAAAAAAGCGGCAGGATCTACACCGCCTTGAAGTAAATCTGATTGACCAGTACCATGGATACGGCGCTGTTGTATGCCCGGCGATCGAAAAGGCGGGCAAAGATCAGGTAGGAAAAGGACATGGCGTCCCGTAGGGAACGGGCGGCTTGAAGACCTTTTTCGCCGATACTATCCAAGACGTTAAGCATGCCCGAATATGTCATTCTTTCCGGCTGGGCCTCAAGGCGGATTATTTGGTCAGCACGATGAGGAAAAACGGACCGGGAACCTCCTGGAGGGATACGGCGGAAAAACCCGCCCGGCAGGCAAAATTCGTCGCCTCTCCAGCCGTGTAGCTGTTGCCGAAGACGACGTTCCTAAGGCACCAGTGCATTACAGGCGGCCAGACGTACCAGGCGCAGTATTTATCCGCAAACTCCCTCAGCCCCGCGGGGGAGGTGTTGCGGTCCACTTCGGCGATAAAGGCCCGGGATCGAGGCCGCAGGACGCGCCTGATTTCCGTGAGCCCTCGCACGGGGTCGGGCCAGTGTTTGATGGAGTTGACACTGATGACCAGGTCGAAACTCTCGGCGGCAAAGGGGATATCCATGGCATTGCCGAGCTGAAAGCGGCAATTGTCAAGCCCAGCCTTTTTTTTCATCTCTTGGGCGGCCCGGACCTGTCCGGGAGAGTAATCGATGCCGGTAATCGCCGGCGACGGGAGGGTTCGGGCCAACAGCAAACTCATGGTTCCCGCGCCCGCGCCTACATCGAGGATCTGTATGGGGGTCGCGCCCGTATTAACTTCTCTTTCCAACCGACCGGCAAGGTTAGAGAAATAGTCCGCCGCCGCCGGGCCGATCAGGCGATTGTAAATCGGACCCTGGAAGAGGTCCCAGGCCCAGGCGGAATCGTGGATGCGCTTGAGAAGACCCTTTTCTCCGGCGTCGATACGTTTTCCTCCTCTTTATATTTTCTACTTTTACTTCGATATGACCAATAAAAAAAGGTCGTCATTGCTATTTCCCGCTCTTTCAGGGCGAATGCTATGGATCTTAACTACTTTTTTGATTTTGATCTGTCAAGAAACGATTCGACAGGGAAATCCGGCCGGAGATCTTGACGGCCGGGGAAAATGCCCCTATACTTCCCGGTAGGGGAGTCCTCGCTCCGGGCTTGGGGTTTCGGAGCCCTTGACGACAACATGAAAAAAGGAGAGCAGAAAGATGAAAATTTACCACTGTCTTGCCGATGACGGACGGCGCTATTATGGACAGCTCCATAAAGAGGATCAAGGGTTGCTCGAGGTGTGGGAAGGAAACCTTTTTGCCCCCTGGACGCCCACGGAGACCGTGGTGAAAATCAACAAACTGTTGCCGCCTCTGCTGCTGCCGCCCAACATCTTCGCCCTCGGCTTGAGCTACCGAAGGCACGCCGATGAAACGGGAATCGAGGTTATTCCCGAACCGCTCGTATTTATGAAGGCCTCCACCAGCGTTATCGGACCTGAGGATACGATCCTCCTTCCGGACGCCGGACCGGCGAAGGTGGACTACGAGGGCGAACTTGCGGTGGTAATCGGCAGGCGGGGCAAGAATATCCCGCCGCCGGAGGCTATGGATTATGTCCTGGGCTACACCTGCGCCAATGATGTAAGCGCCAGGGATTGGCAGTTCGAAAGGCAGCAGGGGCAATGGGTTCGCGGCAAGAGTTTCGACAGCTTCTGTCCCTTGGGACCCTGTCTGGTGACCCGGGATGAACTTCCCGATCCCAACAAGCTTGCCGTCCGTACCGTCCTTAACGGCCAGATCGTTCAGGACGCCTCCACCAACGGCATGATCTACGATATTGCCACCATAGTCAGCAACCTTAGTAAATCCCTAACCTTACTGCCGGGAACGGTTATTCTCACGGGGACGCCGGAAGGAGTGGGATTCACCAGGGTGCCCCCCCTGTTTCTGAGGGATGGAGACCGCATTTCCGTAACAATCGAAGGCATTGGCACCCTTGCCAACCCCGTGCGGGCCGAACGTATCGATGCTTAGGAATTCCCGTTGCCACCATGCCTTTCGCCCTCCCGTGGGCAGCGGTTCCGTCAACCCTTGCGGAGGGGAAAATTTGCCGGCCGGATCCCGATGTGAATAGAGATAATCACATTGAATTTTATGGAAAGTTATGGTAGGGCGCGACAAAATCAAATTCATTGACCGGGTCCTAAGGGAGGAATAACCTTTTTTATGGAAAGCAAGAATCGCAAGACTTTTTTCATGTTTTTACTGGCCTGCCTTATCGGCTTCTTTCTCGTGTCCGTGGTCGAGGTGCTGCGTTCTTCCTTCCTCGTGCCCACGGGGACGGATGTAATGCCGGCTTCCGCCATAACACCGGGGGATGGGAGTCGGGCGCCCGGCTCTTTTGCCGATCTTGCGGAAAAAGTAAAACCGGCCGTGGTCAATATCAGTATGACCAAGGTCATGAAAGGCGGCGGGTATCGTTCCCCATTTGGCGGCACGCCTTTCGACCGCTACTTCGGGGACGATTTCTTCGAGCGTTTCTTTGGGGATTCGCCACGCCGGGAATTCAAGCAGCAGAGTCTTGGTTCAGGTTTTATCATCAGTTCCGACGGATACATCTTTACCAACAACCATGTAGTCGAACAGGCGGATAAAATCCTGGTCAAGCTGTCCGATGGTCGTGAATATGAGGCCAAGGTGGTGGGTAAGGATGCCAAGACCGATATCGCCCTCATTAAAATCAAAGCTGGCGACAGTCTGCCGGTTGCGGAAATCGGCGATTCCGAAAAGCTGCGGGTCGGCGACTGGGTCATTGCCATCGGTAATCCCTTCGGTTTGGAACAGACCGTTACCGCCGGCATCGTCAGCGCCAAAGGGCGGGTTATCGGGGCCGGACCTTACGACAATTTCATCCAGACGGACGCCTCCATTAATCCCGGCAACAGCGGCGGCCCCCTCTTCAATATGGAGGGTAAGGTGATCGGCATCAATACCGCTATCGTGGCCCAGGGCCAGGGAATAGGCTTTGCCATTCCCATCGCCATGGCGAATAATGTCCTTCCCGACCTCAAGGCCAAGGGTAAGGTAACCCGCGGATGGATGGGAGTTACGGTCCAGGATATTACCGAGGACATGGCCCGCTCCCTCCAGCTTAAAGACCGTCGGGGCGCCATCATTACCGAGGTCTTCAAGGGCGATCCGGCGGATCTGGCGGGATTGCGGCCGGGGGACATCGTTACGGCCATCAACGGCAAGAAGATCAAAGACACGCACGAACTGCTTTTGCTGATCTCCTCCTTCCACGTGGGCGACAAGGTCAGCATTTCGGTCCTCCGGGACGGGCGGGCGATGAATTTTCAGGTTACCGTGGCGGAACGTCGGGATCGGCCGGAGACTGCCCGATCCAGTCGGGGCGGATACGAGCATTATGGACTGGCCGTTGGTGACATCACCCCGGAAATCGCCCGTTATCTGGGAATCCCGAAAAAGACGGGCGTGATCGTCATGCGCGTCCAGCCGGGCAGTCCAGCCGATGAAGTGGGTATTCAACCCCAGGATGTTATTCTGCAGGTGAACAAGGTCAAGATCTCCTCGGTAAAGGATTATCTACGGGAGGTGAACAAGAAGGCGGCCAGTGGAAGCGTGATGCTCCTCATCAAGAGGGGACAGGCCACCTTCTTCGTCGCGCTGCGCAAATAAAGGGGAGGCTTACAAGCCTTTGTCGAAGCGAGTTTTGTCTGTTCTCCCATAGTTGTGTGATAGCGGGTCCCGGTCTGCTGAAGATCGCTTTATGCCGGCACGGCGGTAGGGTCGGGCCGGGGTGGAAACCGTATTCTGCCGCCGCCATGGGTGGACGGATAAACACAAGCACCGGGAAGGTATCCTGTCGTGGATAAGGCGCGATGGCTTGACGACACTTATCGAATCCTGGACGATCACTTCGGAAACCTTCACTGGTGGCCCGGCGATTCTCCTCTGGAAGTCATTGTCGGGGCAATCCTGACCCAGAATACGGCCTGGAAAAATGTCGAGAAGGCCATTGCCGCCCTCAGGCGGCATGCCCTTCTTTCGGTGGCGGCGTTGGTGGAAATTCCGGAGTGTGAGCTTGCCGGGTTGATCCGTCCGTCCGGGTATTACAATGTCAAAGCCCGGCGCCTCAAGGCCTTTTTTATCTTTCTTCGCGATGAGTTCCGTGGGTCCTTGGAGGTCATGTTTTCCGAGGATGTCCCGATGCTGCGGCAAAAATTGCTGGGGATCAAAGGCATCGGCGCCGAAACGGCGGACAGCATCCTCCTGTATGCCGGTGGTAAACCGGTCTTTGTCGTGGACGCGTACACCCGTCGTATCCTGAGCCGTCATGGCATTGTCGCCACCCGGTCTTCCTACGGGGAAATCCAGCGCCTCTTTATGGATCGCCTTCCCGCGGATGCCGCTTTGTTCAATCAATACCATGCCCTGATCGTTTATACCGGTAAAAACTATTGTCGAAAGCAGCCCCGGTGCCAGGAATGTCCGCTTTATCCCTTCTCCGTACCGCAACATATTGACATGGACATGAACGGCAGGCACAAGAAACCCCGGACCGCAACTGCTCTAGGGGAAGTTGTTTAGCGGGTGAAAACAACCTTGGGGGTGATGGAGATGCTGAAGAAGATCGATGATTGCCGTTGGGAGGTGCCCCAGTCCGGGGGGATGCGGGTCCCTGGGATCATTTACAGCAGCGAGCGCCTCCTCAGGGACATGGGGAGCGACGAAAGTCAAAAACAGGTGGCCAACGTGGCCCATCTGCCGGGAATCGTCAATTATTCCCTGGCCATGCCGGACGTCCACTGGGGATATGGCTTCCCCATTGGCGGGGTGGCGGCCTTCGATGTGGAGAACGGGATAATTTCCCCCGGTGGGGTGGGTTACGACATCAACTGCGGCTGCCGCCTCATGACGACCCGCCTTGCCTATGAAGAAATACGAGGAAGCTTGCGGGAACTCGTGACAGCCCTCTTTCAAAATATCCCTTCCGGCGTCGGTTCGAAGGGTGATTTGAAACTGTCCGTTAAAGAAGAGAAAAAGGTCCTCGAAGAAGGGGCGGCCTGGGCGGTTCGCCAGGGATACGGGACCCCCGCGGACCTGGAAACCACTGAGGACGGCGGCCGCATGGCCGGGGCCGACCCGGAACAGGTAAGCGACCGGGCCCTGGAACGGGGCCGGGAGCAGTTGGGCACCCTGGGGTCGGGGAATCATTTTCTGGAGATCGAGGTGGTGGAGGAGATCTTCGATCCGCAAGCGGCCGCGGCCTTCGGCCTGGAACTCCATCAGGTCGTGGTGATGATCCACAGTGGTTCCCGGGGCCTGGGATACCAGGTCTGCGACGACTACCTGTCCAGGATGGTCAAGCATGTGAATGAGTTAGGCTTTTCACTTCCGGATCGACAGTTGGCCTGCTCCTTCCTGCGGGATCGCCGCGGCCAAGATTACTACGCCGCCATGGCGGCGGCGGCCAACTATGCCTGGGCCAACCGTCAACTCCTCATGCACTGGACCAGGGAAACCTTTGAAAAGACATTGAAAAAGAGTCCCCGGGAGGTGGGGATGCGACTCCTGTATGATGTCTGCCACAATATCGCCAAACTCGAAACCTTCTCCATAGGCGGCCGGGAAAGGCAACTCTGCGTCCACCGCAAAGGGGCTACCCGTGCCCTGCCGCCCGGCCATCCGGCGCTTCCCCCGGCATATAGCGGGGTTGGCCAACCCGTCCTCATCCCGGGTAACATGGGCGCCGGTTCCTATGTCCTGGCGGGGATGCAGCGGGCCTTCGAGGAGACCTTTGCCAGCGCCTGCCATGGCGCCGGTCGGGTCATGAGCCGGAGCCAGGCCATAAAGGCCAGCAAGGGACGGGCGATAGTCCGGGAAATGGCGGAACTGGGGGTAACGGTCATGGCCAGCGGTCGTGGCACCCTGAGTGAGGAGATCCCGGGGGCCTACAAGAACCTGGAGGAGGTGGTCGCAGTGGTCCACCGGGCGGGACTCGCCCGGAATGTGGCCCGCCTTCGGGCCGTGGGCTGCATCAAGGGCTGATGGCGTCGAGACGACGCCGGAGGAAAAATCATGAACTTCGGAACAGCGTCATGGAAAGCCGACCAATGCGATATTCATATCCCTTCCCAAGCCCTGGAGATCGGTCTTATCAATCGGGTCGTCGCTGATGATGATTACCAGGAGGGACTCCGGGCTTTTTTTGACAAGAGAGAGGCAAAGTTCATAGGGAGATGATGTAGGGGACTCCGAAAGCAAAAACCCCCTGAAGACCGGTTCATCAGGGGGTTTTCTTATGGGGACACAGATCTTTAAAAGACGTGTCTTTTATGAAACAGGTCGGTTTGTTTTCACACCTCTTTCCGTTTCAGCCAGGCCTCCTGGTAGAGCCGGCCGATGGAGAGGAAGAGGGCCAGGAAGAACATCCCGAACATGAAGTTGGGGGCCGTGCCGAAGTACTGGTCGATCTTGAAGCCCAGGTAGAGGAACAGGAAGGAGGCGATGGCGATGACGAAGCCGTAGGCGCTCACGATCATCACGGG